>FWPU01003152.1_pt1 | contig 42524 bp, 40 predicted proteins | sample 2228361 | NCBI WGS metagenome assembly FWPU01 (sample SAMEA103939777, study PRJEB20133) | metagenome | reverse complement strand
GAGGGGCAACCGGGGGTGTGGTTGTGAACATTTCTGCCTGTAGCCTTCTTGGAGGGCGAGGCTTCTGCCGAGCAGTTGAGTAAACCTAACCCCCAGCCCCTTCCCTGCGAGGGAAGGGGAGCAGACGCCTCTCCCCGCGTCGGGGAGAGGTTGGGAGAGGGGTTTGACAAGACAACCTAACCCCCAGCCCCTTCCCTGCGAGGGAAGGGGAGCAGACGCCTCTCCCCGTTTCGGGGAGAGGTTGGGAGAGGGGTTTGACAAGACAACCTAACCCCCAGCCCCTTCCCTGCGAGGGAAGGGGAGCAAACTCCTCTCCCCGCATCGGGGAGAGGTTGGGAGAGGGGTTTTCAACTGTCGCATGACAGATGAGAAAGGCTGGGGAAAAAGGAGGTACTGTCATGGATACTGTCGTAGACTACATCCGGTCGCTATACACATGGGAAAGCCACCGGGTCACCAGCGATGTCTTGCGGTAGTTGGCGGCATACATCGTGCCCATTTGGTTTCTCTACCTTATCGCCCAAACCGCCGCAGAACGTCAATGCGAACGTCTCGAACGCGCGGCAAAAGAGGCAGTGGACGCAGGACGTGCAACAGACGCGCTTCAGGTCTGCGAATCGATGCGGCGCTTTCTCGCCATCTATGGAAAGCTGTTCGGTCTTCAGCGATGGCAGAACCGATACTACAAACTGCTCGGTGATGCCCTGTTCGAGAGTGAGCACTACAGCGAAGCGCTCTACGCCTACCAGCAGTACCTGCATAAAGAATTGAGCCTGCCGTTACCGGATTCTTTCATTCGCCTTAGTCCACGCGCTGATGGCTCTATATTCATTTTTGCAGATCCGACATACACGTTTGTGATGCACCGGATGGGTCTGGCGGCTCTGCGGTGTGGGTGTCTGCAAGAGGCTGTGCTGTGGCTCCAGCGGTATATGGCGAGCACTCCAGCAGAGCCTGAACAGGAGGTGGTCGACGCCTTGAATGAGGCTTACGCTAAGCTGAACATACAGCCTCAGTCGCTGTAATCCAAAACGACTGTCTTTCTGAGAGCCAGCCTCACACTTGGGGGGCAGGATACTCCTCCACGCAGGCAGAAACACCATCTGCAATAATCGTACGTGGAGGTACTGCTCTTGCGCAACGCGCGACGATGGCTCTGGTTGCTGTGCCTGACCCTTACGCTGGTCGCCCGCGCCGACCTGAAGGGCGATATCGATCGGCTCCTGCAGAGTCCTGCCCTCGCCCATAGCATCACCGGTATCCTCGTGGTCTCGCTGAAAGACGGCAGGACGCTGTACGAGCGCGACGCCGACATCATGCTCATCCCTGCCTCCAACCAGAAACTGCTTACCAGCGCCGCGGCTCTGCACCGATTGGGCGCAGACTACCGCTACATAACGCGCCTGTGGGCATCGGGCGAGGTGGACGCACAGGGAGTATTGCACGGCGACATGATTCTGCAGGGTTCGGGCGACCCCACGCTCCTCCTGCGCGACATCGAGGCGATGGCGGAGGCGGTAGAGAAGGCGGGCATTCGGCGCATCGAGGGCTATCTGCTATACGATGAAAGCGCGTTCGACGGCGTCCGGCGCGGATGGGACTGGGCATGGGACGATGAACCCTACTACTACTCGCCGTGCTTAAGCGCCATCTGCGTGGAACGCAACGCTATCACGGTGTTCGTGTCGCCGGGCGCGAAGGTGGGCGATGAACCGCGCATCCGCGTTTCCCCTGCGACCAGCTATCTCATTGTGCGCAACGAGGCGACCACAGCCCCTGCAGGTACGCCGTCCACTATCTACATCACCCGCGAGCACGCCCGAAACATCGCCATCGTGCGCGGGCGGATTCCGCTGGACGCCCAGCCCGACTCGGCTCGGCAGGCGTTGTCGGTGGAGGAGCCACCCCGTTACGCCATGTGGCTGTTGCGTGAGGTGCTGGAGAAGCGGGGCATTACGACGCGCTATCGCACCGCCCTGCCTGACCGCGTGCCCAAAGGAGCGCGCCTGCTGTACACGCACAGCTCGCCACCGCTCCGCGACATCCTGCCCCTGCTGAACAAACCCAGCGATAACCTGATTGCGGAGTGCTTGATGCGCACGCTAGGCTTGGAGATGCATGGCGAGGGCAGTGCGGCCGCCGGCGAGCGGGTGATGCTGGATTTCCTGAGGCAGGCGGGCGTTGACCTTGCCGGGCTGAACATCATAGACGGTTCGGGGCTGTCGCGGCGCAACCAGATTACCGCACGCAATCTGGTGAACCTCCTGCGCTTCATGGCGTCGCACCCGCAGGCGAAGGTGTTCAGTGACTCGTTACCGGTAGCGGGCGTGGATGGCACGTTGCGCAACCGAATGCGAGATACCATCGCGCAGGGCAGGGTGCGTGCCAAGACGGGCAGTCTGGGCAGGGTTAGCACCCTCTCGGGCTATCTGACCACCCAGTCAGGCGAGGAGCTGGCGTTTGCCATCCTGATGAACAACTACAACGGCACCTCGGCGACGGCACGGGCGGTGCAGGACGCCATCGTGGTGAGGCTGGTGCAGGGGGAGTAACAGAAGGGGTATACTACACCCGGAAGTGATGAACATGGACAGCGACATCCTCCAGCGTGCGAAGCGGATAATCACCGAAGAGGTGGAGAAGGCGGACTGTCGGGTAGAGCGCGTTCTGCTGTTCGGCAGCCGGGCGCGTGGGGATGCCCGCGCCGACAGCGACTGGGACTTTCTGGTTGTTATCGACCGCAACCTGCCGGAAAGGCAGCTTTGGGATATTTCCGACAACATCCGCCTGCGTTTTGTGGAGGAGGGCTTCTGGGGTGGTGTCTTTGTGCAGCCGTTGGAAATTCTGCTCAGCCATCAGGCGGATACAGGCTACCTCGCTTACTATGCACTGAAAGAGGGCGCGGAGCTATGAATGAAAGGATCTGCTATGTCACACAGTAAGATGGAAGTCAGGCTCCTTTTCCCTACGAGGGAGATAGCCGAAGAGTATTACCGCCAGCTGGTGTATCTGGCGTGTCGCACCTGCTACAGCGAGCAGAAGCCGGAGGAGATATGGCAACGCATCCGCGATGGTAAGGTGCGCGATGAGAAGATGGAGCAGCTCATCACCAAAGTGGTGCAGTCGGGGCACCATTCCACGATTGAGCATATCGTCTTCTCGTTCAGCATCTCGGGCGTGTCGCGCACGCTCACCCACCAGCTGGTCAGGCATCGAATCGGCGTGGCGTTTGACCAGCAATCCCAGCGTTATGTGCAGTTCAAGAATACCGACGATATCTTCGTAGAACCGGATACTATTGCCGAGAACTCCGAAGCGCACGCCGTGTTCGAGGAGCTCCGCCAGAAGTCGGCAGAGGCGTATCAACGTCTGGTGGAGTTAGGTATCCCGGCAGAGGACGCACGGTTCATCTTCCCGCAGGCGGTCACCACCAATCTCATCATGACGGTGAACCTGCGCGAGCTCATCCACATGTGCGGGCTGAGGCTATGCACGCTGGCGCAATGGGAGATTCGGAGGCTCTTCAAGCGCATCCGTAAAGAGGTGATGGCGGTCAGTCCCTTCTTCGGCAGGATGCTGGTGCCGCACTGCGTGCACGAGGGCTTCTGCAACGAGTTGAACAACATGGACTGGCACTGTAAGATCCGCCCGCCCCTGCATCTGGCGCAGGAGGTGTTCGAGAAGTGGAGGAAGGGCGAGCTGGTGGAACGCAATCCCCAGTCGTGAATACCCTCATCTTTGCCGACAGCCGGAACATGGCTGAACTGCCCGATGCCAGCGTGCATCTGGTGGTCACCTCGCCACCGTACTGGCACCTGAAGGACTACGGCACGCCCGCGCAAATCGGCTACGGACAGAGCCTGCATGATTACCTTTACGACCTCGCGCGCGTGTGGAGCGAGTGCTACCGCGTGCTGAAACCGGGGCGCAGGCTGTGCATCAACATCGGTGACCAGTTCGCGCGAAGCGTGGCTTACGGGCGTTACAGGGTCATCCCTCTACACGCCGAGGTCATTGCGCAGTGCGAGAGCCTGGGCTTCGATTACATGGGTGCCATCATCTGGCAGAAGAAGACCACCATGCACACCACCGGTGGCGCGGTGGTAATGGGGTCGTTTCCCTACCCGCCAAACGGCGTCATCGAGCTGGACTACGAGTTCATCCTGCTCTTTCGAAAGCCGGGCAGAGCCGATCCCATCCCGAAGCACCTCAAGGAAGCCTCCCGCCTCAGCCGGGACGAGTGGAAGGAGTACTTTAGCGGGCACTGGAGCTTCGGTGGTGCCAGGCAGGTTTTTCACGAGGCGATGTTTCCTGAAGAGCTCCCACGCCGGCTGATACGCATGTTCAGCGTGGTGGGGGAAACGGTGCTGGACCCATTTGCAGGGAGCGGCACCACCCTGAAATCTGCCATCGTGCTGGGCAGGATAGGCATCGGATACGAGATACAGCGGGAGTTCGAGCAAATCATCCGGGAGAAACTGCGCGAAGATGCCCCGCTGTGCATTCGCTACCGCGAGAAGCCTTTGCCCCCGGTGGAGCCTCCCGTCGGCTACGCACCGCGCATACAGGATGCCGGTCCTGCGGGCGATGCGCTACCGGCGAGACGGATGCATGAGCCGTGTGTGAAAGTCTCGGAGGTCGTAAGCGCCCACACTCTGCGCCTGGAGGATGGCAGGCTGGTGCGCCTGCTGGGGCTCGCGGTGCCGGAAGACCGGCAGGAGCTGGCGGTAGAGTATCTCCGGCGTTACGTGCTGGGCAAAAAGGTCGTCATCAAGATTGAGGACAGCGTAGCCGGAGACAACGGTGTCGTTCCCGTTTACGTGTATCTGACCAACCGCCTTTTCGTCAACCGGCGGATGATCGAGATGGGTCTGGCACGAGCGGATCGTTCTGTGTCGCACCGGTGGCTGGAGCGGTTCGTGCTGGCGGAGAGGAATCAGGGTTACGTAGAACTGTGAGGCAACGCAAGCATGGCTACGCGGGCGGGCAAGAGATTAGGCTGTCTGGCAATGCTGACAGCGATAGTGGTAGCGGTTGTGTGGTTTTTCCGATGGTGGACTGCCCCCATCGACATCCCGCGTCCGCAACGTCCCCCGGAGCCCGCAGGCAACGCTTACGAAGTGTACCGCTCGCTGGCTGCATACACCGCGCAGATCTTTCAGACCGATCCCTGGATGACCTTCGCGGAGCGCCGCATTTTCAGCAGCAGGGGGCGGGTCAGCCTGGAAGATCCGGAATGGGTGCGCTACTTGCGCCAAAAGGTACAGCCTGTCCGGCAAGAGTACCGCCGCTTCCTGCACAAACCCTGCATGGCAATTCTGGAATATACGCCTCACTGGACTTTCTCAGAACTGGCGGAGTTTCGCCGGTGGGCGGGCTGGGAAGCGCTGGACATCGCTCTTGCCCTGCGCGAGAAGGACTACTCCCGCGCCGTTGACGACTATCGGACGATCCTGTTGCTCTCGGAACAGATTCGGTGCGGAGGAGGCAATCTTCACTACTTCACCAGCATGGCGATGCAGAGCGTGGTCACCCGGCAGATGAGCGAAGTGTTGCCCCAGCTGCCAGCAGAGATGTGCAACAGACTGGTGAAAGTCGTGCGTGAATGGGAGAGCAAGCGCGTGCCGCTGGAGCAATGGCTGTCCACAGAGCGCGGTTTCTTCCTGTCCAGCCTGCACGACCTGTATGCTGGCAAGCTTCCACTCAGGCGACGGGGATGGGAAAATCCCTCTCTGATGCGCTGGAACCCCAAACTGCTCAACCTGCGTCGCGCGGCGCGTGAGGGAGAGGAGCACTTCCGCCGTCTGAAAACAGAGTGGGCGAAGCCGCTGGCACAGCAGGCGACGCTGGAGGACGTCAACCACCCTATCGGGCGGCTGTTCCTGCCAGTGTTGTCGGGGGTGCCCAGGGTGTCAGCATACACAGAAGCGCGCATTCGCCTGCTTGCCTGCTCAGCAGGGGTGCGAGCCTACCGGCTACGGAACGGCTCTTACCCAGCCACCCTGTCCGAAGCGGGCGTCGCAGACCTTGCCAGAGACCCGTTCACCGGGGGGCAGATCGCTTATCAGGCGCACGCCGATGGCTTCCTGCTATACAGTTTGGGCGAGGACGGAGACGACGATGGGGGCTGGCGCGTATCCGAGCGCGCGCTTGCGGGGGGAGATGGTGATGTGGCGATGGAACCTTATTACGGACCACCGCCTACCCTGAGCAATAGCAAGGTGAAGGGGGAACCTTTGCGAATCAGGTAGAAATATTCCCTGTAAACGGGTGCCATATGACATATAAAAAAGTAATCTATACAACCTTGCAGAATCACTCTGTCCTGTGGTATACTGAAACTGCTGAATGTAGTATATCAAAATAGCGTGAAATGAGCACCTCAGTGCAATCTCGTTTAGCCTGCGATAGCATGGGGTGCTCATGCGGGGATGCGCAAGGGAGAAACCTCACGGCGACGTTGCCGCTGGACATAGATGTTCCACTGCTAAAGAGAGGGAGTTTTTTTCTCTCGCCCCTGCCCCCCGTGCTACACAACTCAGAAAAAGACGGAGGAAGCGTGCAAGATGCATTTCACGAAACCGTCCCCGCCTTCGGATGACAAGCGCTGGCGCATTGTAGAAGCGACCATGCGTCGGCACGGATACGACCCGCACGCCCTGATCGAGACCCTGCACTCGGTTCAGCAGACGTTCGGGTATCTGGATACGGAGGCGTTACGATACGTCGCCCGCGCGTTGCGCGTGCCCCTCAGCAAGGTGTACGGCGCGGCGACATTCTACCACTTCTTCACCCTCAAGCCACAGGGCGAACACACCTGCGTCGTATGCATGGGCACTGCCTGCTACATCAAAGGCGCACCAAACATCGTGGCTGCGATCAGCAAGGAATTTGCGGTACAGCCCGGCGAAACCACCGCAGACGGCAAAATCTCTCTGCTGACCGCCCGTTGTATCGGTGCATGTGGGCTGGCGCCAGCGGTGGTGTTCGATGGAGAAGTAGCTGGTAAAGTCACCCCAGACGAGGCGATAGAGCGCTTAAGGAGGTTAGCAAGCCATGACGCCTGAGGAACTGAAACGACTGGCATCGCAGGGTGAAGCGGAGCGCGCGGAGCCAAAGCACCGCATCTGCGTATGTGTCGCCGCTGCCTGCCTGTCCAGCGGTAGCGACCGGCTGAAGGAAGCGCTGGAGAACGAAATCACCGCACGTGGGCTGGCTCACGATTGCGAGGTGAAGGGGGTTGGCTGTTTGGGACTTTGCTCGGCGGGACCGCTGGTGACCGTAGAGCCCGACGGCGTCACCTACCAGCACGTCAGCACCACCGATGTCGCAGACATCGTGGAGAGCCTGGACAAACAGGCGGTGGCACGCCTGCAGTGCCCGACCGACTCTCCCTTCTTCACCAAACAGGTCAAAATCGTGCTGGAAAATAGCGGTATTATCGACCCCGAAAAGATAGAGGACTACATCGCACGCGACGGCTACACCGCTCTGGCTCGCGTGCTGGAGGATATGTCCCCGCAGGAAGTGATCGACGAGATCACCCGAAGCGGTCTGCGCGGACGCGGCGGCGCGGGGTATCCTACCGGACTAAAGTGGAGCACCGTTGCCAAAGCAGGCGGAACGCGCAAGTTCGTTATCTGCAACGCGGACGAGGGCGACCCCGGCGCGTTCATGGATCGCAGCGTGCTGGAAAGCGACCCGCACCGCGTGCTGGAGGGCATGGCGATAGCCGCCTACGCCGTCGGCGCATCGCAGGGCTACCTGTACGTGCGCGCAGAATACCCGCTGGCAGTCAAACGCCTGCGCACCGCCATCCGGCAGGCAGAGCGACTGGGTCTGCTGGGCAACAATATCTGCGGTACCACCTTCAGCTTCCACGTAGACATCCGGTTGGGCGCGGGCGCGTTCGTGTGCGGTGAGGAGACTGCGCTCATTGCCTCCATCGAAGGCAAGCGTGGACAGCCTCGACCGCGACCGCCATATCCTGCGGAGTACGGACTGTGGGGCTATCCAACCCTGATTAACAACGTGGAGACCTTCGCCAACGTCGCTCCTATCATCCGCAACGGAGGCGACTGGTTCGCCAGCATCGGCACCGAGAAGAGCAAGGGCACCAAAGTGTTTGCGCTGGCAGGGCGGGTCAAAAACACCGGACTGATCGAGGTGCCGATGGGCATTACCCTGCGCGAGATTATCTTTGAAATCGGCGGGGGCATTCCCGATGGTCACAAGTTCAAAGCGGTGCAGACGGGCGGACCTTCGGGAGGCTGTATCCCCGAGCAGTACCTCGATATGCCTGTGGACTACGAATCGCTGGCGACGGTCGGTTCCATCATGGGTTCAGGCGGTATGATCGTGATGGACGAGACCTCCTGCATGGTGGATGTGGCGAAGTTTTTCATGGACTTCTGCATGACCGAGTCCTGCGGCAAGTGTGTGCCATGTCGTGTAGGTACGGCGCAGATGTATCAGATTCTGCACAAAATCACCTCCGGTGAAGCGACGATGGACGACCTGGCTCTGCTGGAGGAGCTGTGCGATATGGTGAAGCACACCAGCCTGTGCGGGCTCGGACAGACCGCCCCAAACCCCGTGCTGAGCACCCTGCGCTACTTCCGCGATGAATATATCGCCCACATCGTGGACAAGCGCTGCCCAGCAGGGGTATGTCAGATGCCTGTAAGGGAGGGACATTGATGAATCAGCCAGTTCGCGTCAAAACGCTGAAGATAGACGACCGCGACGTGAGCGGCCGCGAGGATGAGACCATTCTGGAGGTTGCCCGGCAAAACGGCATCTTCATCCCAACGCTTTGCCATCTGGAGGGGCTTACTTCCATTGGCGCGTGCCGATTGTGTCTGGTGGAGGTGAAGGGCGTATCGCGCCTGCTTCCAGCCTGCGTCACGCGCGTGGAGGAGGGGATGGAGGTTTACACGCAGTCCGAGCGATTGCAGAAGTATCGCCGGATGACCCTGGAACTGCTTTTCTCCGAGCGCAACCACATCTGCTCGGTGTGCGTGGTGAATGGGCATTGCGAACTGCAGAGCATGGCGCAGACGCTGGGTATGACACATGTGAGCGTGCCCTATCGATTCCCGCGCCTGCCGGTGGACGCCAGCCACGAGCGGTTTGTGGTAGACCACAATCGGTGCATTCTCTGCACGCGCTGTGTGCGGGTATGCGACGAGGTGGAGGGCGCGCACACCTGGGACGTGATGGGGCGCGGTATCGACAGCCGCGTCATCACCGACCTGAACCAGCCCTGGGGCGAATCGGAGACCTGCACCAGCTGCGGCAAATGCGTGAACGTATGTCCCACCGGCGCGCTGTTCGAGAAGGGCAAGCCGGTAACAGAGCGGCTGAAGAAGCGGCAGTTCCTGCCCTATCTCACCATGATGCGGGAGGGACGACGATGAGCAAGAAACGCATAGCCACCGTCTGGCTGGACGGCTGTTCGGGATGCCATATGTCCTTCCTAGACATGGATGAGCGCCTGATAGAGCTGTTCCAGCAGGCGGATTTAGTATACAGTCCGCTGGTCGACCTGAAGGAGTTTCCTGAGGAGGTGGACATTACCCTCGTGGAGGGCGCGGTCAGCAGTGAGGAAGACCTGCACAAGATCCAGCTGGTGCGCGAGCGCACGAAGACGCTGGTCGCCTTTGGGGACTGCGCCGTCACCGGCAACGTGCCCTCCATGCGTAACCCGTTCGGCGTGAACGCCGTCCTGCAGAGGGCGTACCTGGAGAACGTCACGTTGCACCCGCAGGTGCCGCGCGAGGTCATCCCCGCGCTGTGCGAGCGGGTACGCCCCGTACACGAGGTGGTCAAAGTGGACGTGTTCATTCCCGGATGCCCTCCGTCGGCAGAAACCATTTACCTGGCGCTCAGCGAGCTGTTAGCGGGCAGACTGCCCGATATGGCAAAGCTGACGCGCTTCGGGGCGTAAGGAGGTAGAACCATGGCACAACAGATCACCATAGATCCTATCACGCGCATCGAGGGGCACGCCAAAATCACCATCCATCTGGATGATCAGGGCATTGTGCGTGATGCGCAACTGCACATCACCCAGTTCCGCGGATTCGAGAAGCTGTGCGAAGGGCGTCGTTTCAGCGAGATGCCTGCTCTCACGGCGCGAATCTGCGGAATCTGTCCGGTCAGCCACCTGATCGCTTCGGGGAAGGCGTGCGATGCTCTGCTGGCGGTACGCATTCCGGAGACGGCAGAGAAACTGCGCCGTATCTTTAACCTGGCTCAACTGGTGCAGTCGCACGCGCTGAGCTTCTTCCACCTGTCCTCTCCCGACTTCCTGCTGGGGATGGACGCGGACCCTGCCACGCGCAACATCGTGGGCGTGATTCAAGCGAACCCGCAGGTCGCGCGCGACGGCATTCGCCTGCGCCAGTTCGGTCAGCAGATGATCGAATGGCTCGCGGGCAAGCGTATCCATCCCTCGTGGATTGTACCGGGCGGAGTGGCTCAGCCTCTCAGTGCAGACAAGCGGGAGCAGATGCTGGCGGGCATCCCGGAGGCTATCGACATCACCCAGCGCACCCTGCAGTGGTTCAAGGGCGTGCTGAAGCAGTTCAGTGAAGAGATACAGACCTTCGCCAACTTCCCCTCGCTGTTCATGGGGCTGGTGACGGAGACGGGCGCACTGGAGCACTACGACGGCGTGTTGCGCGTGGTGGACTCCGCCGGCAACGTCATCGCCGACAAGATCGACCCCGATCGCTACCAGGATTACATCGGCGAGGCGGTGGAGCCATGGACCTACCTCAAGTTCCCCTATTACAAGCCGATTGGGTATCCGGAGGGAATATACCGCGTGGGTCCGCTGGCTCGTTTGAACATCGCTGACCGGTGCGGTACTCCGCTTGCCGACGAGGCACTGGAGGAGTTTCGCACGCTGGAGCGCGGGGCAGTGCTCAGCTCGTTCCACTACCACTACGCCCGCCTCATCGAGATACTGTACGGGCTAGAGCGCATCCAGCAGTTGCTGAACGAGCCGGACATCCTCAGTCCCAACGTGCAAGCGTTCGCCGGACCCAACCGCACGGAAGGCATCGGCGTCGCCGAGGCGCCGCGAGGCACGCTCATCCACCATTACCGCATCGACAAGGATGGGCTGATCACCTGGGCGAACCTGATCATCGCCACAGGGCACAACAACCTGGCGATGAACCGCGGCATTCTGCAGGCGGCAAAGCATTTCGTCAAGGGTGACCGGCTTCAAGAGGGCATGTTGAACCGCGTGGAAGCGGTTATCCGTTGCTTTGACCCCTGCCTGAGCTGCTCCACCCACGCCGTCGGACAGATGCCCCTGCACGTGCAACTGCTGTCGCATGACGGCAAGGTACTGGACGAGGTGATGCGCTAGCGTGAGGTGGGTTCTCGCGCGCGATATGCATCCGCAGGAATTGCCCCCTTCCTCCTCCGGGAAGGGGGTTACTCTAACCGCGCTCGTCATCGGCTTCGGCAACCCGCTCCGGCAGGATGACGGCTTCGGGTGGCACGTCGCTGAGCAGTTGTTGACAGATGGCGACCTGCAGGGGGCAGAGGTGATTGCCTGCCAGCAGCTGACCCCGGAGCTGGCGGAACCGCTAAGCAGGGTGCAGGTGGCGGTGTTTGTGGACGTGCGTGTGGGCGAGCCGGCAGGCTTGCTGGAGTGTGCGGAGCTGACCGCAGAACCGCAGAAGATGGGCGCTACGGCACACAACCTGACGCCCCCGGCTCTGCTGGCGATGGCGCAGGCTCTATACGGTTCCGCTCCACGACGCGCTTATCTGCTCACCGCCCGCAGTAGACACTTCGACCACGCAGACGGACTGTCCCCCGAACTGCAGGCGGTGTTGCCCGAGGCGGTTGCCCAAATCAGGCATTTAGTCGCCGATTGTGCCCGCGCGCCAGCAGGATGAAGACCACCATCGCCAGCAGCTGCGCCGTTACCGAGAAGGCAACCAGCGCCATCACCGAGCGATCATACAACCACCCCATCAGCGCACTGCCCAAAAACCACGCTACGCCGTAACCGGTGTGAAACACGCCGAACCCCGTGCCACGACGCTCTGCAGGGATCAGTTTGGCGACTGTTGCCCGCATCACCGACTCCTGTGCGCTCATGCCGATACCCCATAGCACCGCTCCCAGCACGGCGCCGGTGAACCCCCCCAGAAAAGCCATCGGGGCGAAACCGGCGGAGATGAGGGCGGACAGTGTTAGCGTGTGGAAGCCGATGCGGTCAAACAACCGCCCCAGCACGAGCGCTCCCACGGCATCCACCCCCATCGCCAGCGCGTAGAACAGCGCGATGTAGCTGGACGACACCACTTCTGTCCTGCCGAAATGGTACGCCATCAGAGGGAAGTCGGCGTAGCCGGCGGCAACCAGGGCCACCGCTCCCAGGTACAGCCAGTAGGTGGAGGTGAATCCGTGCGTATCCAGCGGTATCGCCTTCGATTCCAGATCCTGCGGGCGGGGGAACTGTGCCCGCGCCACCGTCAGCGTGATCAGCGCCAGCAGGGCAGGTATCAACAGCACGGCGAATCCGGTGCGATAATCGTTCCGAAAGGAGAGGGTGGCGAAGATGATGAGCGGTCCCGCCACCGCGCCAATCTGATCCATCGCCTCATGCAAACCGAATCCCCAGCCATGACCCATTTGCTTCGTGGCGTACGAGAGCATGGCGTCGCGGGCGGGGGTGCGGATGGCTTTGCCGATACGCTCCACCACGATGAGGGCAGACGCCGTCAGCCAGTGCCCTGTCAATGCAAGCAGGGGCACAGCCAGCAGGTTAACTGTGTAGCCGGTGAAGGTCAGGAGCCAGTAGCGGCGCGTTCGGTCGCTGAGGTAGCCAGACGCCAGGCGAAGCGCATAGCCCACCAGCTCGCCCAGCCCCGCCACGAAGCCCACCACTGCGCCGCTCGCCCCCAGTGTCGCCAGGAAGGGACCCGTGATACTGCGTGCGCCTTCGTAGGTCATGTCTGCCAGCAGGCTCACCAGCCCCAGCAGAACCACGAAGGTCACCGGGCGCGAAGCCGTTTTCATGAAGCAACACTCTCCTGTTGCAGTCTGTTGTCTGCAGTGAGCTTCCTCGCGATGAGGTTCAGCTCCTTCACGATCTGGTCTATCGTGCGCTGGTGTTGTTGCAATCGGGCGAGAGTTGCCGAAGCAGTAGACGATCTCCTACTTGACCACCATCACGTGGCAGGGCACATGCGTCACGATGGACGACGCCGTACTGCCGAACACCCGCTCGTGCAGGGTGGAGTGTCCCTGATGCCCGATAACCACCAGGTCCACCTGGTGGTGCTTCACGAAATCGACGATAGACCACACCTCGTGCCCGGTCACCACGTGCGTGTGCACGGGCACATCTGCCAGTTGCGCGGCGAGGTGCACCTGTCGCTCGAGTTGCGCGAAGTAGGCGTCCCGTTGCTGTTTCACCTCTTCGTACTCGCCGATGGTTGCCGCATACTTGGGCAGGTCTTCCTCCACCATAATCACGTGCAGGTCTGCTTCCAGCGCTTTTGCCAGCTCCAGTCCGGCGTTGAGGGCGCGCTCCGCGCCCTCTGAACCGTCAAACCCGACCAGAATGCGCTGATACATGGCTATCACTCCTCGTATGCCAGAGTTGTTTCGCGCTGATTCAGGGTGTGGGGCACAGGCTCCTCATCCACCGACGGCTTGAAGAACGCCTGCGCGATGATGGTGGGAACCAGCGCGCTGCCGATGACCACCGTCACCAGCACCGAGTACTGCGTCTGCGTGATGTACCCGTTGGTCAAGCCGAACATTGCCGAGATGGTGCCGAAGGTCAAGCCCGTACTCATCAGCAGAGTGGTGTATACCGATTCGCGCTTCGGCAGGCGAAACACCCGACACAACGGATAGCATCCGGCGACCTTCGTCACCATTTTCACGCCGAGCAGAACAGTAATCATCCCGATCGCGCTCCACAGCGCCGGCAGGGAGATGTACGAACCCGCTTTCAGGAAGTAGAATGGCGTCAGCAGGGTGAAGGTCATCGTGCGGATGCGGTGCATGAAGTCGCGATGGTGCATCATCGTGCCCGCCAGCACCAGCCCCAGCAGGTATGCACCCAGCACCGCCTCGCTGTTTGCCTTCACCGCCAGCGCACCCAGCATCATCAGCATCAGGATGATGAACTTGATTTGCGGTTCGCTGGTATGCACGCCCACAACGCGGAAGAACCATCTCGTGAGGCGAGGCGCCAGCGCGAGCGTAGCCGCCAGCACCGTCACAAACACCAGCAACCAGATGTTGGCGTGGGCAAACAGCAATCCCAGCGCCACCACCGTGCCCAGGTCGGTGACGAAACAGGCGGCGAGGAGCAATTTCCCCAGCGAAGTGCGGTTCAGTCCCGTTTCAATCATCACGGCGTACACCACCGCCACCGACGTGGTGGAGAGCGCTATCCCGGCGATTTTGGAGGCGTTGGCGTCCCATCCGGCTACGTAGTAGGCGTAAGCCATCGCTCCCAGGAACGGCGCGAGAAAGGATACGAAGCCGATAGCCAGCGCCGCCTTCCAGTGCTGACGCATCGCCTCCGGTTCGATCTCCGCGCCCGCCAGGAAGGTAAGCAACACGCCGCCCATCCCCGCAAGGAAGTTGATCCACTCGTTGGGCTGGATGTGCAGAAGGTTGCCCCCCAGCACACCGAACAGGATTTCCGCCAGCGCCACACTCAGCGCCAGGCGCACCGAGACAATTGATGCTCCCAGCGCTAACGCTATCCAGATAAACGCTGTCCACCAGGCGTTCATTTTTCGTCGAGAAACCTCCTTATCGTTTTGGCACAAAATGCATGTGCGCAATATTCTGCACGTGTTTCAGCTCTCGCTCGATGGTGTGCTGTAATCGTCGCAGGGACTCCCGTTCGTCCTCATTCAACGCGCCGTACCGTTTCTCGAAGCGTTCAGGGTCCAGCTCGGGCAGGATCGAATCGTGCAGGCTTCCCAACAGCAGGCGCAGCCAGTAGTAGGTGGTCTCGAGGGGTTCCGGCTGGTCATGCTGTTGAGTCAGTTCGGGCACGAGCTTCTGGAGCGCGTCGTGGTAGCTGTCTACCAGCCGCTCGAGCGCTTCCTGAAGCATACGCCACTGTGACGGGGGCAATGGGGTTAATCGCTGGCCGCCCCCCGACGGCGAGATACCCATCCATCCTGCCTGTGTGATGCGGCTGACGGTATCCTCCAGCTGCACCAGCAGGGCGAACAGGTGCCTGCGGTGACTATCGTTCATCGGGTACCTCCTCCTCAGCAAAGACGCCGAACAGTTTGTGCATCGCGCGCTGCCAGCTGCCGACCTCCTCGCCCCAGGGCTCGTGCTGGAAGCGGTAATCGTGCTTGCGGATGACCTCCTGCAGCTGCTGACGCAGTGCCTGCCAGCGACGAGTTTCGTTGGCGACCAGCCATGCCTGCACGCCGTTTGGAGCGACCTGCAGTACCTGTCGCAGGTGAGGCAGACACAGTCCCTGACTCGCTTCGTAACGGGTGCGCCATTCGCCATCGCTCAGTAACTGCGCCAGCAGTCTGGCAGATTGCATGACATCGTGCGACTGTGCCTCACAGAGCTGGCACCGCCACGCCGCTGACTGTCGCTTTGCTGGCGGCGTGGGGGACACGCTGGACAGCAGGTCCTCGGCGATAATTGCTACCGAGAGCACGTGCGCACGGGAGAGAACCAGCTGGGCGTGGTAGGCGCAGAAGCCGTTGCCCTCGCGCAGCAATTGTCGCCACTGGGGGTCGGTCACATGCTCGTTCAGCAGGGAATCCACCCGCCGCAGGAGGTGGCGGTGCGCCAGCCAGCACAACGCACACTCGCCCTGTCGCAGTGCTTCTTCCAGTGCTATCTCTGGCAGGTGCATCTTGCTAATCCTTCTATAAACGCAAAAATGGCTCACTGCTCGAACGAACAGGAGCCATTAGCCTCCACTGGCGGTTCGCCCTTCCATGAGAAGGGCGGGCGGACCTCCATCGCCCTATTATCGAATTGTCTACTCTTATTATACCACATGTTCTGAGCAAACAGTTTCATTTGCAGAACATGAAATCCGCCCTGTACCCCGTGTCATTGCGAGGAGCGAAGCGACGAAGCAATCCCTGCCGCATACCGCGATGTACAGGGGATTGCTTCGCCTTCTGACGAAGGCTCGCAATGACACTGTATTTGTCACCCTGAGCGCAAGCGAAGGGTCTCCGCCTTGTGACAACACGAGATGCTTCGCCTGTCGGCTCAGCATGACAAGAGGCTAGAGGACGAGGCTCCATCCGATCCAGAGACACTGGCAAACGGCTCACCGGGAGGTTCGCCCTCCATCAGCAAAGCGGTACTGTGCAAGGAAAGTTAGTTATTAAGGTATAATATCTGCAGAATAGTTGGAACATTACATTTTGCATGGGCAAGGTTGTGTGGTGCGCTCCGGTACGGTATAATGGAAACCGCAGGTGCGACGCCGCACTGCCTCATTACACAAAGGAGTGGTATCTATGCAGGGCTCACGAACCGACTTCGTGGTGCGCCTCGCGGGGGAGTCGGGAGAAGGTGTGCTCAGCCTGGGCGAGATGCTAACGACGGCGTTGGCACGGCTCGGTTATGAGGTCTATACCTTCCGCACTTACCCTGCTGAGATTAAAGGCGGCACCGTGCTGTATCAGGTACGCGTGGCAGATCACCTTCTGCTCTCCTACGGCAGTCGGGTGGATGTGTTTGTGGCGTTGAATGAAGAAGGCTACCGTGACAACGTCGACTCCCTATCTCCCGGAGGCACGCTCATCTACGACAGTGATAATGTGCCCACCCATGATCTTCCCGGACGGTGTGTGATTCCTATCCCCATTGGGACTATCGCCAAGAAAGAGATCGGCTCGGTGCTGACCAAGAACGTGGTGGCGCTGGGCGCGATTTTGCGATTCCTTGGCGCACCGGTGGAAGCAGGCGAGCGCATCGCCGAAGAGACCTTCAAGCGCAAAGGCGAGGACGTGGTGCAGAAGAATTATCAGGCTCTGCACGCCGGCTACCGGTATATCGAGCAGGTTGCGGATTGCAGTCAGCCCCTCCTGCGCGGCGTGGAGCAGGTGAACCCGAACCGCCTTATCATCAACGGCAACGAAGCGCTTGCACTGGGGGCGGTGCAGGGAGGGTTGGGGCTGTACGCCGGTTACCCCATCACTCCGGCAACCGACATCATGGAGGCACTGGCACCTGTTCTGCCACGCTTCGGAGGCGTGGTGATGCAGGCGGAGGACGAGATCTCCGCGCTGGGGATGGTGCTGGGCGCGTCGTTCGCAGGTAAGCGGGCGATGACCGCTACTTCCGGGCCGGGCCTCTCGCTGATGGTCGAACAAATTAACCTTGCAGGGCAGGCGGAGATACCCGCAGTAATCGTCGACGTCCAGCGGGGCGGTGCCAGCACGGGACTGCCCACCAAGTCGTCGCAGGGTGACCTGAACCTCGCGCTGTACGGCGTGCACAACGAGTCCCCGCGCGTGGTGATGGCGCCCACCAGTGTGGAGGATTGCTTCTATCTCATCCAGCACGCGCTGAACATCGCCGAGAGGTATCAGGTTCCGGTGATTGTGCTCTCTGACCAGTCGCTGGCGCATCGGCGGTGCACCGTGCCGAAGTTCGATGTATCGCGCGTGCCGCGCTGGGAGCGCATCCTGCCCGAACCCGGCACCAACGGCGACTATGCTCGTTATCGTATCACCGAAACCGGCATCTCGCCGATGGCGATACCCGGAATGCGCGGGCTGGCATACACCGCCACAGGCATCGAACACAATGAATACAGCGACCCCACCTACACGCCCGAGAACCTTCAGGCGATGAAGTCCAAACGATTCCGCAAGCTCGCGCACCTCAACGAACACTATGCTGAGCAGTTCGTGCGCATCTGGGGCGAACCGGAGGGTGCGGACGTAGGCATCATCGGATGGGGGTCCACCGAAGGCGTTATCCGCGAGGCGATGCAGATGGCAGAGCAGGAAGGGGTCAAAGCGGCCGCGCTTTACCCAAAGATGCTGATGCCCCTGCCCGTGAGCATCATCGAGCAGTTCGCCAGCAAGGTAAAGAAGGTGCTGGTGCCCGAGAAGAACTTCACGGGCGAGTTCGCCGCGTATCTGCGCTCGCAGACCAGCGTGGAACCTATCTCCTACGCGAAAGACACCGGTCTGCCCTTTGACCCCGAAGAGATGAAGAACGAAATCATCCGCGTTGCCCGGATGTGAGGCAGGAGGGAAAGAGATGGAACAGACACTGATGCTGGAAACCCAGCCCGTTCAGCGACAACCGAAGGACTACAAAAGCGACCTGGAGCCTATCTGGTGTCCCGGATGCGGCGACTACGGTGTGCTGAACGCCCTTTTCAAGGCGATGAGCCAGCTGAACATGGACCCCGACAAGACGGTGCTGGTGTCGGGAATCGGATGCTCCAGCCGCCTGCCGGGCTTCGTGGTGACCTATGGGTTTCACGGGGTGCATGGTCGCGTCCTGCCGGTGGCAACGGGCATCAAGCTGGCTAACCCCGAGCTGACGGTCATCGGCGTAGGTGGGGACGGCGACGGGTATTCCATCGGCATGGAGCACTTTCCACACGCCTGCCGCCGCAATATCGACATCACCTATATCGTGATGAACAACCAGATATACGGACTGACCAAGGGGCAGACCTCTCCCACCAGCTCACCGATGTTTGTTACCAAAACCACCCCGTTCGGCAACGTGGAGGGCACGCTGAACCCCCTGCAGATCGCCATCGTGTCAGGCGCGACGTTCGTGGCGCGCGGCTACTCCAGCATGCCCAACCAGCTGGCGCGCATTATCGCCGAAGCCATCAAACATCCGGGCTTTGCGCTGGTAGATGTGTTCAGCCCTTGCGTGACCTTCAACAAGGTGCAGACCTTCGATTATTACAAGGGCAGGGTGTACGAGATACCGGAGACACACGACCCCACGGATAAGTTCGCTGCGCTCCAGCTGGCGGAACAGGAGGACCGATTCCCTATCGGCATCCTGTATCGGGTGGAGCGCCCCACACTGGACGAGCAGGTGGCGGTCATCAAACAGCGTGCTCATACCGAGAACCCGAGCGTGGAGCAGTTGTTCCGCCGGTACCAGTAACACACTAACCCTTCGCCTTCCTGTGTCGTCTAAAGTGCGCAGTACCTTCACAGGAGGGAAAGGGCAATGCGTGCTCCCGTGTGGTGTGTTTTGCTGTTCAGCCTTACGGCAACGGCGCTGGCGCAGGGTGTGCTGATTGCGCCTGAAGAAAGCCGGATTCAGCCGTTTGCCATCAAACAGCACCTGGTCAGCGTGTCCATCCGCGATGGCGTGGCGGAAACCACCGTTGACCAGACCTTCCTGAACACCACCGACGTGCCTCAGGAAGGCGAATACTGGTTCCCCGTGCCGGAGGGCGCGGCGGTAACCCGCTTTACCCTGACAGTTGGTGACCGGACGGTGGAAGCCCGGCTCCTCCCGAAAGAGGAAGCGCGGCGCATCTACGAGAATATCGTGCGTCGGCGACGCGATCCCGCTCTGCTGGAGTTTGCCGAGCGCAACCTCCTGCGCGCCCGGGTGTTCCCCATTCCACCAAGGGGCGAACGGCGCATCCAGCTGCGCTACTCCGAGACCCTGCGGCGCGAGGGAGAGGTTAATCGCTATGTATTGCCCCTGCGGGCGGCGCGCACCCTCGGCAAACCGCTCGGCTACTTGAGAGTGCGTGTGGAGATCGCCGCCAGCACCCCACTGAACAATGTTTACTGCCCGTCGCATCCCGAAGCCACAGTGAAACGGGAGGGGGCAAATCGCGCCGTTATGGAGTGGAGCGCGGAGAGCATCGTGCCCGAGCGCGACCTGCAGGTGTACTACAGCACCTCCAGCGAGAAGTACGACCTGCGTGTGCTCACCTATCGCACCGCCGGTGACGGCTACTTCGTGCTACTGCTTGCCCCCAACGGCGCACAGAAACCACCGAGCCTGCCCAAACAGATAGTGTTCGTGTTCGACCGCACGGGCAGTATGGCGGGCGACAAAATCAAGCAGGCGAAGGAAGCGCTGGCATACTGCGTGCGCAGTCTCCGGCCGGAAGACACTTTCAACGTCATCCTGTTCAACGAGCAACCGCAACGGCTGTTCGATGGGCTCGTATCTGCCCTGGACGAGAATATCGACAAGGCAGTTCGCGAGGTGAATGCGCTCACGGCGCAGGGGGGCACCAACATCGCAGATGCTCTGCGCGAGGCGCTGAGCCTTTTCCCAAAACAGCAGGGCAACGTCCTGCAGGCGGTGGTGTTCCTGACCGACGGCTTGCCCACTGTGGGCGAGACCGACCCCCAGCGCATCCTGAACACAGTAACCGAGCGGAACCCCGACCGGCGCGTGCGCATCTTCTCCTTTGGCGTCGGGTATGACGTGAACGTGATCCTGCTGGACCGGCTCAGCACGCAGAACCGGGGCATCGCGAGCTACGTCCGTCCAGAAGAGAACATTGAGGCGCGCGTCTCCGCCTTCCACAACGCCATCAGCGTGCCGGTGCTGGCAGATCTGAAGCTGTTCTGCGAGGGTGTGGAGGCGTATGACGTGTACCCGCGCGACCTGCCCGACCTGTTTGCAGGCGATCAGATTGTGGTTGCCGGGCGCTACAGAGGAAGCGGGCGCGGAGCGGTGGTGCTCGAGGCGATGTCGCGTCAGCAGAGGGAGCGCATCCGGCATGTGGTGGACTTCCCCGACCGCGCCGAGTCTCTCGACTTCATCCCGCGCCTGTGGGCGGTGCGCAAAATCGGCTACTTGATCGACGAAGTGCGCCTGCATCGCAATCAGGAGGTGGTGGACGAGATCGTGCGTCTGGCGAAGGAATATGGCATCGTGACCGAGTTCACCTCCTTCCTGATCGAGGAGGATATGCTGACTGCGCGGGCGGACGACGCGCGGGTGCTCCTGAGGGCTGGCGCTCTGCTGGTGCCAGCACAGCCGGTGGCTGGCTTCGCGGCGGTAGATAGAAGCACGCAGGCACAGTCCTTGCAGAGGCAGGGCATGGGAGGAGCGAGTGCGCCTCCACCCACAGAGAAGGCGAGGCTGGGTGCACAACGGCAGGCGATGGAGTCGATGGAGATGCTGTATGTACCGGCAGAGATTGCTGGGCGCGCCCGGCAGGTGGTGCGCAATATCGGCTCACGCACCTTCTACCAGCAGGGCACGCAATGGGTAGACAGCCGTTACCGGCAGGGTCAGCGCACTATTGCCATTCAGGCATTCAGCGAGGCGCACTTTGCGCTGTTGCGCAGGCGCCCGGAACTGCGCCCGTATCTGGCTTTGGGCGACAACGTGGTGGTGCAGCTCGAGAAGGTCGCCGTGCAGGTTTCTCCTACCGGCAAGACGCACCTGAGCGAGGCGGAGTGGCAACTGATCGGCGGCTAGATCGCAGGCTGGCAGGCAAGAAGAAGCGGGGCAGGCATTGCGCCTGCCCCACTGTCGTTACTCTACACCGCGTCGATACGAATCCCGGAACCGCTGGAGCTCAGCCTCCAGGATAGCGCGTCGCTGGGCGGGCGATAGCGTTACCTCCGCCGCGCGTGAAGTGGCTCGCCGTCCGAGCCGGTCCAGGTTGGCGTTCGCCACCTCCAGCAGGTAGCGGGCGTAAGGTCCGTTGTGCACGCCGAAACTGCTATCCCGAAGGATGAACCAGTAGTTGTGGCGTGCTCGCTTCACCTCGATGGGCACCTGCGATTGTGGAGGCGGCGTCTTCCCAGCGGGGATCAGCGTGGTGTAATCCCACAGGTCGGGATCGCCGAAGGTCTCCTGCGACCACGACCGCAATCGCGAGCGCAACGCCAGCAAGCCCTTCTCGATCTGGGACCTCGTGACTTGCGTGCGCTCCGCCGCGTCTTGTGCCGTGTGGCAGGGCGAACAGCCGCTGTCATAGCTCACCGTGAAGGTATGCCGAGCATTCGGCAGGTGACAGTGACTGCACTGCCCGGGAGCGGTGGCGTGGGCGGTGTTGCGCACCACAGGACCAGGCGCCTCTTCCACGCCAGTGATGCCCATCAGCATGTTGTACTGGTTACTGTCGTGGAAGTTGGGGCGTGCCGTGCCCGTGTTGAGCGCGGTATCTGCTGGATTGCCGCCTCGCCCGTTGTGGCAGGAGGCACAGATCTGATTGAACGTGGTGTGCTGTTTCACCGGCGTGCCGGGTGCGACGTCAGTAGTATCGGTGTTGAGCACCGCGCGACGCAACTGCACCTCCTTGCCCTGCCACGTCAGATTGCCAGTCTGCCGGTGTGGATCGTGGCACGATACGCAGGATGCGCTTTCGTGGGTGGCGTGAGCGATTTCCACGATCTTGTCCGTGCTCGTTGCCTGGATGCCCGCGTCGATAGCATCACGCGACTGCCCGTACGAGAGCTTGCTGTCCACCATCTCGGCGCGGAACGGCGCGCTGTGACAGCGGAAGCAGGTCTTGCCGTAGAAGTTTGGATTATGCTCTGCTTCTTCGATAACCGTCTCTACGGCGCCTGCGTGCCCTGACTGCTCGTACTGTGCCGCGATGGTGCCATGGCACTGCGCACACACCACCGAGCTGGCAGCGTTCGGGTAGGTGAGGATGTTCTCGCTCGAAGGCGCCTGCACGTGCTTGCTACCCGGTCCATGGCACTGCTCACAGCCCACGTTCACCTGCGCGTGTTTGGTCTTCGCCCAGGCAACCGCTACCGGCTCGGCGGTAGTCTGGCGGCTACCTGCGCCGTGACACGTCACGCACTGGTCCGTGCCGACGTAGGTGGCGTCTTTCTGCTCGGCTGGCAGGAGCTCTGTGAAGCGGGTAGAGGGCGAAGGCACGCCGGTGCCCGGTGGCTGTACGAGCGGACCGCCACCGCCTCCGCATCCCTGCAACACAGCCACTGCGACAGCCAGCGTCATCGAGACGCCAGTCAGCCAAAAAATGCGTTTTCTGAGCATAGACTTAACCTCCTTTGCAACCCTCTGCGTTCTCTCAGTCGGAGCTGTAGGGTTGAGACAGCTTCTGTAACTGCTGAGTGGTCAACGGCTCTGCGTAAAGCATCTGCTTGCCGTCCGCCACCGATTTCAGCAGTACCCATTTCGTCGGGTCTGTTGTTGGCGACGTTGGGTCGCCGACATAGTCTACGAAGTCCAGCTTGAACGCCGTCTGCCAGTCTGGTGGCACAGGGATAACGCCCTTGGTGTTTACAATCTTGGCGCCGTCCCAGCGGGTGACGGTGATACTGCCGGTCTGGTTGTACTCGCGGATGGCGGCGTTGTCGTGGCAGTCCTCGCACTTGCGGGCGTTGCGAGCGATGGTGTGCGCACGGTAGGGAGCGACTGCCAGGAAGGTCTTGTCGTTGTAGTTCAAGGTCATGATGGTACCGGTGTACACCTTGCCGCTTCCCTTGCGGCGCAACAACAGCATGTAGTCCCTCAGCAGGGTATGCGGTCGCTTCACATCGCCCTGAATCTCGCTCTGCAGGTGGCAGTTGTAGCACGAGATAATGGACTGCGTATGGCACGCCAGGCAATCCACGGTGTTCTTGTGGACGTTATGTGCCGGGTTATCTTCCACGGTGCGGTGACAGTGCTCACACTTCACCTTCACAGCTCCCTCGTCCAGCCAGGAGGCGTACTGCTTGCCGTCGCCGTGCACATCCTCCAGCGTGTGGCAGCTCATGCAGCGGAACCCCTTCTGGCGGTGCACGTCGCTATAGAACATCATCTCGCGTGCCTGCCGGCTGTGACACTTCAAGCAGGTCTGGTCGCTGACAGGCGATCCCGGGCTGGTGTGGCAGTCATCACAACCGGGGGTATAGGTCGCGCTGTCGATGGGGGTGCCGTCCGCCTTCGTGCCTGGATGGCACCTCATACATGCCATATCCGTGATCGCCACGTTGGTCAACGCCTCGAAACCGCCGTTTGCTCTGCTGTACCATGTCGCTTTGCCCAGTCTGGTGGCGTGCAGGCTGGTGCGGAAAGCCTCTTCGATGGATAAGGTGGTCTCTCTGGTGGCTTCGCCCCCGCATCCATACAGCGCAAAGACGGTAGCTACGGCAGCGAGGGTAAAAGTCGCCATCGTAAAGCGCTTCACACTTCTCATTGTCATGACCTCCCTCGTGTCATCTCACAGCGTAATCAGAACCGTCCGCTCAGGGACAGTAGAACCATGGTCGTGTCGTAGTCCATCAGGCTGACCACCTCATCATGGTAGACCCATGGCGCTATGGTCAGCGTCAGCTCATAGTCTGAAGGCAGGCGGTAGTTCAGGTTAAGCGTCAGGAACCTTCCTTCGGTGTTGGCATCCCGCAGGAGTAGCGGGTTGTCGTGGTCGGTGACGAAGTTGGTGTAAGTTGCGCTGAGGTTGGCGCGGGCGTCGATGTTCCAGTTGAACCCGATGGTGCTCACCCGGCTGTTGGGGATGAAGTTGCTCAGCGTGGGCGCTGTTGTCACCTCACTGCGCGCTGACCAGATCTCCGACGACAGTTCCGCAAACAGGCTAAGCCTGTCGCTGGGTGTCCACGTTCCTCCTAGCGTGATGCCGCGCATGTTCAGCGCCACCGCTCGGGCGTCGTTTGCCCAGTAGCGGTAGGTGTAGGTGATGTAGCCATTGACCAGCGCAGTGCCACCATCTAGCTTGACCTGGGCAAACCGCCGGTTGTCCCAGTACAGCGAGCGCGGGTCGCTGGTAAGCATGGTGGGCGGGTCGTTGAGGCGCTCGTCCCAGCCTCGCACCGTCAGGCGCAGGTTGCGATTGAGCCTTCCCCACAGTCTACCTTCCACCGTCCACCAGCGGGGTACGTCCACGAAGCTGTGGTCGGCGCGTACGCGCTCTGCCTCACGCTGTCGCACGCCCATCTGCAGGTTCCAGCGGTTCCACCGATGGATGAGCAGGGCGCTGGTACTGCGTCGTTCGCGCAGGTAGGCGTTCTGCACGACGGGCAGGCTGATTCTATCCTGCCGGTATGCCAGAGCCAGCTCGGTGGCGCTGTTGAGCGCGATGTCGCCAGCAAGGTTCAGCGTTTCCATCCGGCTGTTCGGGCGGTTCTGCTGGCGCAGTTCCATGCGGGCGAACCCACCCTCCACCGACAGTGTGGGATTGACCTCCCAGAGGTACCGAGCATGCCAGCGTTCCATGCCGGTATCCGGGAAGGTGTCGGTGCGGTCGAAATAGCGCCAGTCGGTGTAGCCGATGCTCAGCTGTCCGTTGCCCAGCCTGCCCTCGGCGACCGCATCCCAGTAGCGGGTGTTCTGCAGAAGCGGTGTGCGTGGTGTCTCCAGATAGTGGTTCTGCCCGTCCTGCCGGTAGCGCACGAATACAGCAAAGTCCGGCGTGACCGACTGTTTGACGAACGATTCGGTGACGGTGCGTTCGCTGGTGGGCAGAGGCTCCGGTACAGCCATGAGGAAGCGGTTGCGCGTGGTCCATGCCTCCACCCGGGTCGCGCCGAATCCGAACGAGAACAGCCCCTCCAGCCGGTAGTCGTCCTCGGTGGGACTCCACAACTGCAAACGCAGGTTATCTCCCGTGCGCCAGAAGGGGGAAACGTAGCGCAGTTCGCGCAGGAACCGGCTGTTGGGTGGCGTGGCGTACTGCCGGAACTTGCTCACGTTCCCTGTCTCGTTCCAGAACGACCACCCCAGGTCGATGGTGAGCAGTTTGGGCGGAGGGGGCAACGGCGCCTCAGGAGTTTCCGGCGGTGCTTCCGCCTCCTGCTCGGATGGCGGTGTGACCTGCCCAGCCAGCGGAGCCGTGAAATACAGGCACGCACTCCACGCCAGCAGACCTGCAATCAGCAACGACCGGACAAAACCACTCGGTAATACAGCACTCCGTTTGTTCTTCATCGCACTGGACCTCCCCCTCGCTACGGCCGACGCAGGAGCGCGTCGGAGTTGGATCCATGTACAGCGGCGTGACATCCCGCCATCCAGCAGGTGCGCCCCGGATAGTGCGTAGCAGATTTATCGGTGTGACACTGCGTGCACAATCCCCTCGATGAGGCGTTCAGCAGTTTGGGGTTGGGCGAGCCGTGTGCGCGATGACACTCGGTGCAACCTTCCCCGCTCCATCCGGCGACCGGGTCATGCTCGAAGGCGAAGGGCCCGGCTTTGTCCGGATGGCAGCTCACGCACATCTCCTTGATGGGGCGGAACCGTTTCTGCGCCGCTTTGCTGGGATGCGCCTCGTGACACTCACTGCACTCCAGCCGCCTCTCGGGTACGGGATGGTGGAAGTTAAGGCGGAACTCGTTCATCTGGCGCTGATGGCATTGACTGCAGAGTATCGGATCGTCGAACTTCAGCAGGCGGCGGGGTTGCGGCTCCTTTTCCGTCTGCGGCGAGCGCAGGCTGCCGAGATTGATCAACCCCCGTGCGGGCGGCTCCTTGTGCGGTTCCCAGTGAATCTGGTGGCACGCCGTGCAGGCAACATCCGCCTTACCATGCTGGGTGCGATGCCACTGCGACAGGCGCATGGTGTCGGCATGACAGCGGAGGCACATAGCGGCGATGTCGGCGGGCTTGGACTGGCTGTAGCTGAAGATTTTGCTGGGGTCTTCGAGGTGAGGGTTCGCCGGTCCGTGACAGGATTCGCATCCCTGATGGTCTACGGGCAGTTTGGGATTGCGCACATAGGGCGCGTGGGGTGAGCGGCTGAAGTTGTCCGCATGGGGATAGTGACAGCCCGACTCGGCGCAGTCCTTTTCGCCCATATAGTCATCGGGTGTAGCCTGGGCAAAGAGGCTCAGCGGGTAGGGAACCGCTTTTTTCTGCTCCTTCTGCGCCAGTACGGTCACTGCCGTCAGCAACGCCAGCGCCACGGCGCTCATCACAAGCCAGAGTCTCAGCACGTTCACAGGAAGCTCCTCCCCACAATCCAGAGTTTGTCGTGCCCGACTGTGCAACGAACGATCGTCTGATTCACCGATATTATATAATAGATAAGCGTTACCCAGTCAACAGGTATCATCTATTTGCCTTGAGAAAAATCTTCGCGACCGATTCCTGGTTTTCCTGCTTCAGGGAAGGAAAATTTCTCGAATCTTTCTGCAGAAGCAGTCGTACACAGATACACGAAGACGGTGTAGGAGGTGTCAATCCGCGCAGGCTGGTTTCGCAGGCACGCTCACCCACACTCGCGCCGGGCTACGAAAGTGCTTATCTGCGGATGGTGGATGAGAGACAGACAGAGTAGCACCGCGCGATGCTGTGACAAATGGCTATTTTGTGAACTGTCTTGATTTTTCGTATAAAAGGGTGTTTGTGGTTAAAATCTTATGGTATAATTAGCTATCATTTGAAAGGAGGTACCCCAGATGGCACACCGATTTACCGGTTTTACGGGCGTCGTGGTGGTAATCGCGCTGTTGCTGGCGACCGGCGCGCGGGGAGATCCTGTGGTCGGCTTCGGGCAGATAGCGATCAACGGAAGCCCGACCAGCGTTGGGTTCGTGGATGTGTTGATCGCGCCTTCCAGCTCGGCGGGCGTGGGTTATCTGAACGTAGCAGTGGACTGGAACAGCAATGGGCTGGACACAAGCGACTGGCTGGTGTTCAACTCGGCGATACCGCTTCAGTCCACCGACTTCGGAGGCAACTCCGCCACCTTCTCCAGCACGTTTGACCTCAGCAGTATCAGTCTCTCGGGCTCTTACACCGTGTATGCCTCCTTCGATCTGAGCGCGCGGTCACCCGGTGATTTCACCAGCCTGCAGGCGAACTCAAGCGTGTTGTTCTCCACCTACGACATCGGCGATCTGCAGGACGGTATCAATCTGGGACTGGATGCAGGCGCTGGCGGCAACGGCGCAGGCAACGGTTTGACGCTGAACCCCGGAAGTGGCTCGCTGTCACCTCAGAACAGCATTATCGGTCGCGTGCGCCACGACACACCTGGCATCAAACAGGGCAAGAACGAGTGTGCCCCAACCGCAGCGGCGCAGAGTCTGCTCTGGCTCCAGAAACGCCACCCGGGTGCGCTTGGTGGCAAATTACCTGCGCAGGCAGACCTGATCAACCAGCTGAAAAACGGCATGAACTGGAACGATGGCATCGCTCCTGGTGACTTCAAACCGGGCAAGGAAAAGGTCATCGGCGACCTCAAGCTGGACAAGATCATCGTTACGAAGCAAGGTGGGCAGTTCGACGGTACCAACACCTTCGATTTCGTGAAGAAAGAGATCGAGGCAGGCGAGGATGTGGAACTCCGCATCCAGTACAAGAACGCAGACGGTACCAATGACGGGGGACACTGGGTAACAGCGGTTGGCTGGTTTGATGACGGCGCCAAGAAGAAGCTGTTCTTCAAAGACCCGCTGACCGGCGGCGATACCATCGATGAGTATGAGCTGGATGGCACGCGCATCAAGAACTACAAGTACGGTGCCCGTGCCTATGTCAGCTTCGCGGTGTCACAATCCGTCATCCCCGAACCGGGCACACTGGCGCTGTTCGGCATCGGTGTGCTGGCGCCAGCCTTAGCCGCCCTGAAGCGCTCCGCCAAACGACGGGAGTAAGACGGAAAGTCTCGTTCTCGCGGTCTCGGACGCGCACCCAGCCCCACCGGTGTGGGGCTGGGTGTTTTGGGCACGACGGACTCAGATGATGCCCGGCTTCCTCCTGTTTCTGTGACTCAGAACCCCATCAGCCACACCACCAGCCGACGCATACCCGCGCTCCTTTCGGCACACCCTGCCGCCGTCCCACTCCAAACCTGTTGCTGATAACTAGCTTTTAACAACGCCATAGCACCCTGTTAATATGAGCGGGCTAGAATCGTGCTAAACCTTTTCAAAAGGAGGCAGTCTGATGAAACGCCAGGCTTTCACTCTGATCGAACTGCTGGTGGTCATCGCGATTATCGCGATACTGGCGGCGATTCTCTTCCCCGTCTTCAGCCAAGCACGGGAGAAGGCTCGCCAGGCAACCTGTCTTTCCAACGGCAAACAGATTGGGCTTGCCATTCTGATGTACGCCAATGACTACGACGAGCGTCTGCCGCACCAGCAGTGGCGCGATTGGGGCGACGCGACCGTGCCCGGGCGGCGACGCGCCTGGACGATGGACATTGCGCCTTACGTGAAGACAGGTCAGTACGGTGCCACCGGGCACGGCGCGGCTCGTGGGGTCGGTGCTATCTTCAACTGTCCCTCTCACCCTGACCCCAAGCAGGTATTCCACTACGGCGTGCACGATTCGTTGTTCCGAGGCTGTTGGTGGGGTAGCCCAGACGAGATTCAGCCCTGTGGCGATGTCTCGGCGAGCTTAGCGGAGATTGACCGTCCCGCACAGATCGCATTTGTCCTCGAGAAGGGACGCGCCGATTTCCAGGCTGTCCAGCCGGATGGTACTTCCAACTCGTGGCCCTTCTTCCAGGCCGCAGGGCATGTGTGGGCGTGGGAGAACCCTGAGGCGGGCTGGCCCAACGGGCCCGCCAACCAGAACGCTACTGGACTTTCCTATCCCAACCCAGACCGCGACTGGTCGCCCGGCACATGGGATGGACGCTGGCCCCACTCGGCGGTGATGCCCCGATTCCGTCACAGCGGTCACTGCACCACCATCTTCGGCGACGGGCACGCTAAAGCGATGGCACGTGGTCGGCTGAACTGGGTTGACCACATCTACGTGCCCGGACGAAACGGCTGGTGGTAGTCTTCAGCGGCTTATTGACTGTTTTGTCAGCCCCCGACGTCTCGACGCGTTGGGGGCTTGTTGTTACCACAGGTCGGTCTGGCACGAACATCAGTTCTCGGCGTTGTTTAAGGGCAGGAAATCATCTCTTTACGACGAACTAAGGTGTGAAACGCTTACGACCCTTCTATGAAAAGGATATGACTATGCGCACGATTATCGCCACAGTGGGCACTTCGCTGTTGACCAACGCCGAGCGCGCAGGACAGGCGAATGACCTGCAGGTGTACCTGCGATTCACCGAGCCGGAGAAAGCCTCCGCCGAGACCAATTCGCTGAGCAGGCTCCTGCAGGAGGATGACCGCATTGTGTTCGTGCGCTCGCAGACCGAAGAGGGCAGGCGTGCCGCGGAAGCACTCGCCACCTTCTATCGCAATCACGGGCATCCTGCTGAGGTGATCAAAGTTCCCGACCTGCAATATCGCGAGAGCCGATTCAAGATGCGGGGGTTACGGGCTCTCGTGAGCGCGCTGATAGAGACCATCCGCAGGGAGCGCGAGCAGGGCAGAGAGGTGCTCATCAACGCCACGGGCGGTTTCAAGGCTGAAATCGCCTACGCCACGCTGGTCGGATTGCTGTTCGACGTGCCCGTGTACTATATCCACGAGGCGTTTCGGGAGATCATCGAACTTCCGCCCACGCCCATCAGCTGGGATTACAGTCTGATAGACACCTACGTCGACTTCTTCGAGTGGATCAGCGCCGACCTGCGCTCTACGAAGGAGGTAGACAAACGTTTGAAACCTCTGCCCGACGAAATCCGCCTCCTGCTGGTGGAGGAAGAGGGCTATACTATGCTGTCCCCGACGGGAGAAGCGTTCTACGAGGCGTACCTGTCGCGCGTTCAGGCGGAGCGACCGTCTCCCCTTTTCCTTCATCGCCGCGCGTTGCAAGCCCTCGATTCCGCGGAGCCGTCCATACGGCAGGTGCTGAAAGAACGGCTGAAGCGCCTGCGCAATCCCGAACTGCGCCGACAGAACTCGCACAGCGTGCATGGCAGCGACTGCCTGGCGTATCCATCCGGCAACGTGGCGGAGAGAATCCTGTACTATACCGACGAGCAGGGCAACGTGTACGTGTGCGAGCTGTTCTGGGCACACACCGACTACGAGAAAGCGCTGACAGAGGGCGTGTGGAGGGCATACTATCGCCGCGAGGAGTGCGAACAGTGGCAGGGGTGACGATTCAGAACAGGCTGGGCTGTTGCTGTTCGCGGATAACCGCGTCGGGGCGCGGGAAGAGATAGTCGAAATCCTCTCCAATGGCTTCGCGCAGGCGCAGGGCGAAGCGATAGAGCTTGTTGGCGTAGTGTTCGCGGTCTTCGTCGCCGGCGTAGTCCTCTACCATGCCCAGCGAGCCGTCGTTGCGCTGATAGAGGTTCACGTAGTCGCCGACGCTGACGCCCCGCACCGCTTCCGCCGCCTTGCGCTTGTTCTCGCTGGTGAAGGTCTTCTCGGTCACGCGCTCGCGCCGCGCCAGCTCGTGGATGGGTATCTCGCCCTGCAGGATGCGCCGGATGGTGTCGCGGTACAGCTGGGCGATGCCTTCGCGGTCGCCTTCCACCAGCCTCTGCAATACCTCCGCGATGAACTGCCGACCGTAGGGTTCGTCGGCACGTGAGCGCAGGGAGGCACCCTTGTATGTCCAGTTGCCGTTATAGTCCAGCAGGGCATAGTTCTTGGTCTTCACCGAAATCATGGCGCGGTAGCGTCCGTCAAAGCTCAATCGGATGCCGCGCGGCAGGGTTTCCGCAATCTGCTGGACGTAAGCCTCTTCCGCCTCCTGTCCCTGCACGCTCTCTGGCGGCTGGAAGTAGACACCATCGGTGTCCACCTCGATCACCTTACTGCCCGTCTTCTCCAGCGCCTCGATGATCTGCACGGCGATCTTGCGCCCCTCTTCGGTCACGCGGCGGGCGGCGTCGAAGTCGTTGAAGGGGAAATTCGCGCCCAGATAGCCATAGAACGAGTTGATCAGCACTTTGAACGACCCCTGGATGCCGTCCCAGTAGGCGCGGGCAATGGGGTCGGTTGCTTGACGCAGTTGTGCCTTCGCCTCGAGTCGCCGCCGGGTGAGCTCTTCCAGCGCGGGCAGAAACACGCCCAGCCGGTCGGAGGCGGGAGCGATACGATGCAACAGCATGATACTGGGGTACAGGCTCTCCACGTCCGCCTTCACCACGCGCGGAATGACGCCGGTTAACCGCACCTCCGTGTAGCCACCCGGATAGTCGCGGGCAGGCTGAGGACGAGGAATAGCATAACCGGCGTGCAGATAAGCCCGCACGAAGATGGCGTTGATCTTCTCGCCGCTACCGGCTGTTGCCACGTGCTGGTAGGTGTCGGGCACCATCTGCGTCTGGTAGAACTCGGTGGGTAGCACGATCTCCGCCAGCCGTGCGGTCTCCTCCGCGTCCTGCAGGGCATACTGGCGCACCTTCTCGGGGTCGGACCGCCACTGTTCGGTGAGGTCGGTGCGGTCGATCAGCACGCGCTCCTCATCGGCGATGCCGTAGGCGCGAGCCACCTCTTTCAGCCCATAGCTCTGCAGGTCACCCTTCGCCCAGTCGTAGCGCTGAACCGCGAAGTAGGTATCCACCACATGCCTCCCCGCGATGTACACCGGGCGGTAGGGACGGTTGATCGCGCCGATGGGCAGATTGCGTTCACTGCCGATGGCCATGGGTTGTCCACTGCGCCCGATCGCCAGCGTGATGCCGTTGCGACGTGCGCGCTCCAGCAGATAGGGCAGGTCGAAACCATACAGGTTGTGTCCCTCGATCACATCGGGGTCTCGCTCGCGCACCAGTTGCACAAACCGTTCCAGCAGACGTCGCTCGTCGGCATCATCCAGCACTTCGCTCCACTCGCGGTTATCGCGCAGGACAATCAACAGCACGCGGTTGGCGGGTTCCTGGGGATTGAGCCCGGCGGTCTCGATATCCACCTGCATACGGTGCACATCGTCGAAGCGCATCTCTTTGAAGAGGGTGTATCCGGAAAGGGTGAGGAACTGCCGTTCAGGGATGCCGTAAGCCAGCATTTCCACATGCATATCGCGCAGTTGCATCCGCGCGCTCTGATACTCCGTCCACGAGCCGAAAGTTGCCATCCAGCAGTAGCCTTCGCCGTCCAGCTGGCGCCACTGTGCAGGGATGTTCGGGTAGGGCTGAGTGGTGAGCAACCACGGGGTGAACGGCTCTCGCCAACTGACGCGCGTGCCTTCGGGCGTGCGCTGGTGCAGGATGGCTTCCGTTTCGGTCATCTCCACCGCCACCAGGCGAGGAGTATCCCGCCAGCCGAAAAGGATTTCGGCAGCGGAAAGGGCAGGCGTATCCAGCTCGAACAGGTTCATCACACCGGCTCCTGAACAGACTATGGCTATTATACCTGATAGAGGTTACGCGGATGTCTGTAAACAACCCCGGCATGGAAGTCGCTATGCGCAGGACTTTGCCTGCACTCCAAGAAGTACGCCGCGGAGGTGAACCCAATGGCAATTTACAGAAATCCTCAGCCCCATTACTGGCAACCCGGCGGTGAGGTGGAAAAGCATTTTCACGATCACGACGAGACCTGGGTCATCATGGACGGCAGGGCGAAGGCATACATGATCGATCATGACGGGCAGTATCACGAGTTCATTCTGGAGAAGGGCGATATCTGGATGATCGAGGCAGGGGTGGAACACGGTTGCGTTGCTCTCGAAGACGGCGTCGCCATCTTCCCGTTCCCGGGCACCATCCCCGAAGGCTCGCATCGTCCCGGACACTACTACATGGAGCAGGAGGGCTACATCCCTCGCTTGAAGGTGGAGAAAACCCCCACAGACCGCTACCGCAAGGAGCAAGGTGGATGAAGAATATTGCCATCGAGTATCCCCGGCGTGGGGAAATGCAGTTCGTGGACATCGGCGAGCCGCTGCGGACCTCCGCTACCGAGGTGCTCATCCGCACGCGCTACTCAGGCATTACCAACGGCACCGAACGGCACGCTCTGCTGGGTGAACACGGCTTCACCCTGTTCCCATCGCGGCACGGCTATCAGTGCGCTCGGAAACCACGTTCCTGAGGGGTATGCTCCATCAGACCGAGGCGTCCATCGAAGTCTCCTGTCATTTCAGTCTGGACGACCTCTGGGTGTTGTTGCACTTCGTACGGCAGGGGACCATCCGTGCGGAGCCTGTGGTCTCGCATATCGTGCCTATCGTGCAGTCTCCCGCCATCTATGAGACGCTTCGTGACCATCCCGGCGACCTGCTCGGTGTGATTTTCGATTGGGATGAGTGAGATGCGGTTGGCTGAAAGGCGTGTGCCTGCTCAGGGCGAACGATTGTTCGAGTACACGATCCCTCTGAGAGTGTTTGAAATCGCCCCCGACACCCGTGTCACTGCGAGGAGCGTAGCGACGAAGCAGTCTCCAGCGACCACCATGATTCGCAGGGGATTGCTTCGCCTGCTTGCGCAGGCTCGCAATGACACGGATATTTATATCATTCTGCCATCTATTACCGTCATTCTGAGCAACGCGAAGAATCTCTGAGATGCTTCGTCTGGCGCCTCAGCATGACAGGAAAGAGAGCGTACGCTGGAGGGCGAGGAGCCCATGCCGAGCCGATGACACCACCAACGGCTCACCGCGAGGGTCGCCCTCCAGATTATGTTTTTCAAACAGCCTTGATCCCTCCGTCGTCTTGACCTTTCCGGCGAAGCAAATTAGAATCGTTCTGTAATTCTCTCACCGTGAGGGGATGGTTTATGGGCGCAGGCAGAACGAGGGCACAGAAGCGAGGCTGTTTATCATCTCTTAACATGCGCTTAAGTTTCGTCGCGCATAATGAAGGCGCATAGTCCATGAGGAGGGAGGTTCAACCATGAAACGTGCATTTACGCTCATCGAACTGCTCGTGGTGATCGCCATTATCGCGATACTGGCAGCGATCCTGTTCCCGGTCTTTGCTCAGGCTCGCGAGAAGGCGCGCCAGACAGGATGTGTCTCCAACTGCAAGCAGTTGGGCACGGCGTTCATGATGTATCTGCAGGACTACGACGAGCGCTTCCCCGCCATCACGTGGTACGACTCGTATGACACTGCCAACAACTGGCTGGGTAGCCTGTCGTGGCCGCTGGTGCTGATCCCGTACCACAAGAACACCGGCAAGGGCAGTTTCCTGGTCTGTCCCAGCGATAGCGACCATCCGAACTTCTCCAAGCCGGAGTACATTCACCAGCTGCGTGCGGTGAACTGGCCCGGTTCCGAGCGCGACCTGACCACCTACGAGATGGCGCAGGTGTTCCCGCTGTCGTACGCGGCGAACTACTACCTGTCCAACTCGTCGCCGCGAGTGTCGGGTGCGATCGGGCAGGTGGGCTTCGCGCTGGCGACCATCAACAAGCCCGCCAGCGTGTTCTTCCTGACGGAGTTTGGGCGAGGCAACATGCCCTGGTCGCAGATACCCTACAGCGTGTACTACACCATCCCGGGCTACGGCGTCACCACGCGCTGGAAGGCGGGTCAGCGACACCAGGGCGGGCGCAACTTCGTCTTCTGCGACGGGCACGCGAAGTACTACCGCGAGCCGATCAACCTCGACATGGCAGGCGTGAATACCGCGCAGGTCGTGGAGGCGTATCGGCGGATTGGCGTGCTTACCGACCCGCTGGACGAAGGCGTGTAGCTTCAGCACTGCTGTGACACGAGGGGAGCCGCCGGTTAGGTGGCTCCCGGTTCCGGGTGCTAGCCCTTCGCATGTCGCCAGAGAGCACTGACAAGGCTGTCGCGCTGATTGAGATTCTCGTACTGTTAACAGGTTGACTCGTCAGTGTTCCAGTGCTAAAATGCTATCGCTAATTCAAGAGAGGAGGGAACCACCATGAAGCGTCTGCTCATCTTGCTGTATGTGATGCTATTGGTAGCGATTGTTACCAATGCACACGCTCTGCAGTTCGTCTCCAGCCGACCCGCTATGAGCGGCGATGACTACGTCGACTGGGGCGTGCTCGGTCCACAGAACACACTGATACCCAAACCCTTCACGATCAGCTCCGCAGTGTATGGCGTGCAGCTCACCGTGGACAAGCCGGGCGGAATAAACTTCCTCCGCCTGGACGCTGGGGCAGGATGGCCCACCACCGGATGGGACTATCCAAGCCTGCTGTTCCCCAACCTTCAGGGTCCCATCGAGATTACCTTTGCTACCCCGGTGCGAGGCGTTGGGGCACAAGCGCAGGGCTCCTTGCCGACCTACAAGATGTTGCTGGACGTATACGGGGAGGACGGTAGTCTGCTGGGATCGTTCAACGTGACCGAAGGCGCGTTTAATCCGCCCATCTTCCTCGGCGTGCTGGACGACAACCTCATCATCAAAAAGGTGGTTTTCCAGTGCGTCGACCCGGCAACGGGAAACCCGGCGGCTAATGGCTTCGTCATCAACCGTCTGGAACTGGTCACTCAGCCCGTACCTGAGCCGAGCACTTTGACAGCCTTGGGCATTGGCGGCTTGCTGTTTGGCTTGGCAAATCGCCGGCGCAAGGTGTAGCGACAGACATTCCCGCGTTCATCTCGCGCCACGGCGCGAGATGAACGCCATTTCATCCGTCGAGAAGCGTAATTTCAGACGCCACTTGACAGGGCGTGTCGCAAGTGCTACGCTGTCATTGCAGAGTGCATGCGGATAGCAGTGTTCTGCATTCGCATTACGCCTTAAGAAAAACATGGAGGTGGCACCATGAAGCGTGCATTTACGCTCATCGAGCTGCTCGTAGTTATTGCGATTATCGCAATCCTGGCAGCTCTGCTGTTTCCCGTATTCTCCCAGGCTCGCGAGAAGGCACGACAGGCTGTCTGCCTTTCCAATGCCAAGCAGATGGGCTTAGCGTTCATGATGTATGCGCAGGACTACGACGAGCGCCTACCCGCTCTCACCTGGTACGACTCGTACATCGATGACTATCGCTGGCTGGGTATCCTGGGATGGCCCCTCTCCATTATTCCCTATCATAAGAGTACCGGTAAGAGCAGTTTCCTGGTGTGTCCGAGTGACCCCGACCACGCCAACTTCTCCAAGCCGTCGTTTCTTTACCAGCTCATCGCGGTCAACTGGCCCGGTGTCTACACGATTGACTTTACCAACATGAACACCATTCGGGACGGTCTGAAGCGCGTCTTCCCGCTGTCGTATGCGGCGAACGCTTACCTGACCAATTCCGCGCCGCGCACGGGCGACATCGGCAAACCCGGCTTCGCGCTGGGGTCTATCAACAAGCCGGCGAGCGTGTTCCTGATCACGGAGTTTGGTCGTCTGCCTACGGAGTCGGGGGTGTACTACTGCTATCCTGGCTACGGTCCTAGTGTCGGTGACCCCGGCTTCGTCCGTTGGCGCACAGGTCAACGCCACCTGGGCGGGCGGATGTTCGTTTTCTGCGACGGGCATGCGAAGTACTACCGCGAGCCGATCAATCTCGATACGCCCGGACTGACCGAACTTGAGGTGAAGGAGGCTTACCGCCGGGCTGGTATCCTGTTCGATCCGCTGGATGAGGGGCTGTGACGGTTGCGGCAAGCATTCTGGAGCCTCCCATGAGGGGAGGCTCCGTCCTCAACACAGGCATTTTTCCCCTTGCCTTTTTTCAGTGATTTTGGTATGATGAGTGCAGAACACGGCTGATGTCCAGCCGCCCACTCTATATTGGGTGAGGATTGAACGAACAGTGTTCACGGAAGGTGAAATGCACGTCAAGCGCAGCTACCGTCGCTATCTGCAGATGACTGACCGCGAAATCGTCGAGCAGGCACAAAAAGGCGACGAGCAGGCTGCAGAGTTCCTGCTGTATAAGTACCGAAACCTGGTTCGCACCAAAGTCAAATCGTATTTCCTTTTGGGCGCAGAACGTGAGGATCTCCTGCAGGTGGGCATGATCGGGCTGTGGCAGGCGATCCTCGATTACCGAACCGATAAGCCCATCTCGTTCCCGGCGTTTGCCAAAGTGTGCATCCAGCGGCACATCATCACCGCCATCAAGGCGGCGACGCGCCAGAAACAGATGCCGTTGAACACCTCCCTCTCGCTGGAGGTGACTTCAGACGACGAGGACGCCGACTGGAGCCTCGCGGACATCCTGCCCGCCGAGCCGAGCAGTGACCCGGAGGAGCGACTGCTCCGCGCCGAGGACACCCGACAGCTCCAGCGCACGCTACAGCAATTGCTGAGCGATTTCGAATGGCGCGTGCTGATGCACTACCACTTCGGCAAGTCGTACCGGGAAATCGCCGAAGCACTGCAGTGCAAGACCAAGTCGGTGGATAACGCGCTTGCCAGAATCAAGCGCAAGGTGGCGGGGCTACCGCTCGGTAATGCCGACCTGCGCGAACTCTTTCTGAACAACTGAGGTAACATGACCTTTCAGGAACTCCTGCTACGGTTGGAACAGTTCTGGGCACAGCACGGTTGCCTCATCCTGCAACCCTACGACGTGGAAGTAGGGGCAGGTACGATGGCGCCGGGCACGGCTCTGCGCAGTCTGGGACCGGAGCCCTGGAACGTGGCGTACGTCCAGCCCTCGCGCCGCCCCGCCGACGGACGCTACGGACGCAACCCCATGCGCGTCCAGCACTACTACCAGTACCAGGTCATCCTGAAACCCTCCCCCGATAACGTGGTAGACCTCTATCTGGACAGCCTGCGTGCGCTGGACATCGACCCGCTGAAGCACGATATCCGCTTCGTGGAGGACGACTGGGAAGCGCCAACGCTGGGCGCGTCTGGTGTGGGCTGGGAAGTGTGGCTGGACGGCACCGAAATCACCCAGTTCACCTACTTCCAGCAGATGGGCGGTATCGAGTGCCGCCCCGTTTGTGCCGAAATAACCTATGGACCCGAGCGGCTGGCGATCTGCCTGCAGGGCAAAAGCAGTTTCTGGGATCTGGAGTGGGCACACGGCATCACCTACGGTGAGGTCGACCGCCACGCCGAAATCGAGCATAACTACTATAACTTCGACCATGCCGATGTGGAGATGCTGTTCCGCCTGTTCGAGATCTTCGAGGCGGAGGGACATCGTATTGTAAACCTGGGCTACACGCACCCGGCGTTCGATTACGCGCTGAAATGCTCGCACGTGTTCAATCTGCTGGACGCGCGAGGCAGTATCTCCGTCACAGAGCGCGCCAGCTTTATCAATCGCGTGCGCGCCCTGGCGCGAAAGTGTTGCGTGCAGTACCTCAAGCAGCGGGAAGAGACGGGCTTCCCGCTACTGAAGAGTGAGGAGGCACTGACTGTCGGATGAAAGCGGCGCTGCTCGCATGGCTTGTCACAGCCGTGCGAGTAGCGGTGGTCAGTGCCCTCGTATTTTTGCTGACGGTAACTTTTATAGGACAGGGCTTCCGCGTGGACGGCCGCTGTATGGAACCCACCCTGCGCCACGGTTCACGCGTACTCACCGAGAAACTGAGCTATCGATGGCGACAGCCCCAGCGGGGTGACGTGGTGGTGTTCATCGTGCCCGACGGTAGCAACGAGCTGATGGTGAAACGGGTCATCGCCCTGCCGGGTGAACGCATCCGAATCCGCGACGGCAGGGTGTTCATCAACGACAAGCCTCTGCCCGAGCCCTATCGCCACTATGAAATGCACTACTTCATGCGCGAGGTCACCGTGCCCGAAGGGATGCTGTTCGTGATGGGCGACAATCGTGACGTGAGCAACGATAGCCGGGACTGGGGATTCCTGCCCATCCGCAACGTCCGCGCGCGGGTATGGTGTCAGTATCGCCTGCCTTTCCGCTTCGTCCTCGTGCACTGATCCCGTCCCTTGCACAGGAGTCCTTCGTTTCGTATAATCTATGCGTTGAGGTCGCAGCGCAGGCTGTGGCATGGCGGAAGGCGAGATGCTTCGCTACCGCTCAGCATGACAGGAATGGTGTTGCTGATTCTGTCATTCTGAGCGCAAGCGAAGAATCTCATTGTAGCGAGAGTAAGGGGCGAGATGCCTCGCTACCGCTCAGCATGACAGGATCGGCTTCAGCATAGCGGGAAGGGCGTCATCATCAACAACTCTACACGGGGAGGTCACTGGGTATCGTGTCTGAACTGCTACTGGAAATCGGCACGGAAGAGCTTCCGGCAAGCGTGGTGGAGAGTGCGCTACAGCAACTGCAGGAGAACATTGCCCAGCGCCTGCAGGATGCCCGCATCGCTTTTGGACAGGTAGAAACCTTCGGCACGCCGCGACGGTTGATTGTGCACTTCCACGACGTGGCTCCCAGCCAGACCGACGTGGTGCGCGAGGTGCGCGGGCCCGCCGCCAATGTCGCCTTCGACGCGCAGGGCAACCCCACACCTGCCGCACAGGGCTTCGCACGCAAGCAGGGGGTGGATGTGAAAGACCTGGAAGTGGTCAGCACCCCACAGGGCAACTACGTGATGGCGAAAGTGTTTGAACGAGGCAAGTCCACGCCGGAAGTCGCCGCGCAAATCCTCCCCGATGCCATTCGCTCGCTGACCTTCCCCAAGATGATGCGCTGGGGCAGTGGCAACCTGCGCTTCTGCCGCCCCATTCGCTGGATACTGGCGCTTTACGACAGAGATGTAATTTCGTTTGAGCTGGACGGCATCCGCAGTGGCAACCGCTCGCGCGGGCATCGTTTCCTGGCGCCCGAAGAGTTCGAGGTGTCCGCTCCCGCCGACCTTTTGCTCGAGCTGGAAGCCCGCTTCGTCATGGCAGACCATCGCCGACGCCGGGAGAGCATCCGCGAGCAGGCGAACCGCCTCGCTCAGCAGGCGGGCGGACAGGTGCTGTGGGACGAGGCGTTGCTGGACGAGGTAACGCACCTGGTGGAATACCCCACGGCGCTGCTGGGGCGATTTGACCCCGGCTTCCTGAGCCTTCCTGAACCGGTGCTGATTACGGCGATGAAAAAGCACCAGCGATTCTTCGCGGTGGTGGATGCTGGGGGCAAGCTTTTGCCCTGTTTCATCGCCGTGCGCAACGGCAACGATGTGCATCTGGACATCGTGCGCGAAGGCAACGAGCGCGTGCTGACCGCCCGATTCAACGACGCCCACTTCTTCTACGAGCGCGACCGCCAGCAGCCTCTGGAGGCGTTCGTGAATGACCTCCAGCGCATCGTGTTTCAGGAAAAACTGGGCACGATGGCGGATAAAACCGAGCGATTGACGGCGGTGGCGGCGGAGATGGCGCAACAATCGGGTATCGATGCCGCGCTGGCTCAGCGGGCGGCTACCCTGTGCAAAGCCGACCTCGCCACAGAGGTGGTGATGGAACTGCCCGCTCTGCAGGGCGTAATGGGCAGGGAGTATGCTCTGCTCTCCGGTGAGGAGCCGTCGGTGGCGCAGGCGATTGCGGAACACTACATGCCGCGCTTTGCGGGCGATACCCTGCCGGAAAGCCCGTTGGGACGCCTGCTGGCAGTATGTGACCGCGTGGACACGCTCGTGGGCTATGTGGGCGCACTGCAGATTGTGCCTACCGGCTCGGGCGACCCGTTTGGCCTGCGCCGAGCGGCTCAGGGCGCGGTGCAGATTCTGGCAACGGTAGAGGGGCTTCCGCCGCTGTGGGCGTTTGTGGATTCGGCGGTGCGGGCGTATGCTCGGCAGGGAGTGTCGGTTACCGAAGAAGGGCTGCGTCTGCTGGCGCAGATATTCTCTCAGCGGGTGGAAGCGCTTCTGGAGGACGAGGGCATCCGCTACGATGTGGTTCAGGCGGTGCTGGCGGAAGAGCGCGCGGAGCCTTTCGCGGTGCGAGCAAACGCGCAGATGTTGAACGCCATGCCTGCAGAGCGATTGACGCCGGTCGCGCTGGCGGGCACGCGCGTGCGCAACATCCTCAAATCGGCGGAGGCGAGCAAGCTGGTTCCGACGGCGAACTGGCAACCGCCTGCGGAGTGGCTATCGCAGGTAGATACTGCCCTTTTCCAGCACGAGGAGGAGCGTACCCTTTACGAGCTGGCATCCCGGTATCAGGCAGAGATGGTGCAGATGGCGTCTCTCTGTCGTACGGCGGAGGTGTTTGCATCTCTGGAAGCGTTCACCGGGTCGGTCAACCGTTTCTTCGATGAGGTGCTGGTGATGGCGCCGGATGAAGCCCTGAAGCTCAACCGCCTGCGGTTATTGGCAGGCGTGGATGCGCTCTACCGGCTGATTGGCGACCTCAGCAGGCTGGTGGTCTAACCCCCCTGACGAACGGTTATCAGGAAGTCGTTCGCCTGCGGTTTTCGCCGGAGGTGCCAGCCGGTGTCGAAAACGATTTCGAGCGCCGACGGCTGCTTGCCATTCGACCGGGCGATACCTACCCGCCGCGATGGGATGCCGATGTAGGACTCGTAGATAAGCACCTGCGGCTCGCCACCGAAAAGCTCTTTGACCTCCTGCCATGCCTGCCCGGCAATCAACGCTTTGTCCCAGGTGGGTATAGTCGCCGCGCACTCGAGATAGAAGACGCCGTCGGTGTCTACACGCAGGTTCACCGCCATATTCTGGCGGCGGTAGCGTGAGCGGAAGAGCTCGGTATACTGCTTCTTCTGCTTCTGGAGGGGCTCTGTCGCCTGGATTTGGGAGCGTATCTGCTCAGTGGTTGGCTCCCACGTGGCGATACCGGCAAGGTCTACCAGTTCGTGGTGTCCCTGCGGGTTGTAGCTTGCCAGTCGGAAAATGGCGAAGCCTCCGCCCAGCACCAGCACAGCGATGATGAACCACAGCCTCATGACGAAGCCCCTCCTGCACCGGAAGTTCATCTGGCGATGTTAGCGATAGTAGCCGTATGTTACCATGTTCGCGCTGGAAGAATCAACGGGT
>FWPU01003151.1_pt1 | contig 42524 bp, 28 predicted proteins | sample 2228361 | NCBI WGS metagenome assembly FWPU01 (sample SAMEA103939777, study PRJEB20133) | metagenome | reverse complement strand
GGCTGCCGAAGTAGAGCTGGCGTTGGGCGCTTGGCTGCTCTCGGGGGTCTATGCCCATCTGAGTCGCTCTCTCCTTATTGTGTTTTTTTTTGCTTTGTCTGCGTCGCGGGGTACGGCACCTGGAGTGGCGCGACGACCTGTGGTTGTCTGGGCCAAGTGCAGGTCAGACCCTGGATGATGCTCGCCTTCGATTGTGGGGGGTTCGCTCTGGTGTGGTGCTTGCGGCCATCTGGACCAATGGGAGTTTGGGACGAGTACGCCTCCGCGCGCCAATTCTTGTGTTCTTTCGGACCATGGGTCCTTCGAACTGCGGCTGTCGTGGTTCTTGCGATCCTCACGGCCTCGCTTTTGGTGTTTGGAGGGCTTCGGCGGGCCGCCCACGTTATTCGCGGCGACCGTGTCTTGGTCGATCCGACGGTGGTCGAGCTTGGCGCCTGCCGATATGGTGAGCAACGCGAGCTGACCCTGCATGTGCAGAACGTCGGGCGCGATCCGGTGCAAATCGTGGCGGGCGGGTGTGGCTCCGGGTGTATGGCGACAGGTGGCTTTCCCTTCCTTGTCGATCCCGGGGAGTCGCGCCAGATAGTCCTGGGTTTGCGACTATACGCTCCTCATGCCTCATTCGTCCGGCCATTGCAGTTATATTCCGATTCGCGCGCCCAGCCCGTAATCGCGGTGACGTTCTCCGGTCAAATGGTATCGCCTCAATGAAGCGGCAGAACAGGAACTCGATTCGGAGCGTGGTCTTATCGCGGTCGCGCCGGCAGCACCTGTGGTTGGATCGGGTGTGGTCCGGGCCGGTGCGTTGGCTGATCGCGGACTTTCTGGTTTCGTTCTGACAGGGGGTGCGAAAATGCGAAGAGTGATTCACTGGCTGCCATCCGTGCTGGTGGGCGCGGGGGTAGTGCTCGTCTGCCTCGGCATCGCTCTGGCACCTGCCGGAGCGCTGGCGACCAGAACCACTAGCGGTTGCAGTCCAACCACTTGTACCAAGAAGGGACAGGACTGCTCTGGAGGATGCAGCGGACTTGCCCAATGCGGATGCAATAACGCGATAACTCCGGACTGCAACTGCAATCGGCCGGTACCGTGAGGCAGTCTAACGGGGCAATCCGGCGGAGCATGGCTTAATTGGTCCTCTCGAGTCGCGTGCTCCGGTTGAGCGCGGGACTGAACGTTTTCGGGCATTGGCCCTTGGGGTTAGGACCCTGGACCTTGAACTGGCGGGTCTGAACCAATGAACCGAGCTATCTGTTGCCATAACGCCGCGCGAGGCGGGTGGTGGGGAGCTGTGGGTGTCTGCGCGTCGGGCGCTGGGAGCGGCGAGGCGGAACGCTCGGCAAAGGCGCTGCCGCCGCTTGCCGCTTCGAGGGTCGTCGATGTCCGCGGTGCTTGCCAGCGGTCGAGCGGGGGACTGTCCCCGGCGGCGATCGACCGGCCAGTCCATTACCCACCCCGGGCGCTGCGGGATTCCCAGTGTGGCTGGTTGTTTGGCGGTCGCTCAGGGTGGCTCTTGGGGCTCGCTTTTGCGGCGATCCTTTGGCCGGGGCCGCCGCGACTGGCCGCAGGGGAAAGCACCGCGCTGGCCCAGCGTTTCCGCACCGAGGCGCCGGAAGGCTGGAAGCGATGGCGCCACCAGCTCGCCAAGCTGGACGCCAGATGGCGTGAACGGCTGGTTTGGGTCGCGGAGGACGGCACGGAGAAGGTAGATCCGAGCAGGGAGAGGGAATTGCAGTTTTGTTACAACGACCGGCTTCTGCGGTTGAGCTTCTTCGGCCAGTCGGAAAATGGGGAGCGGATCGAGGAGGTGGAGGTGATCCGCGATCGGTATAGGTTCACCGCGGAGCGCAGGGGGGAATCGCCGTTTGTCGTCACTGAGCTGCGTCCCGGGCTTCGCGCCGACCAACCCGTCCCTTATCCCAAGGTGCTGCAACTGCCGTACCTGCTCCAATGGGAGGACCTCGGGGAATTATTGAAGGACCCATGTTTCGTCATTGGTTCGGTTGTGGCGGTTGAGAGTGGGGGAGCGCCTCGGGTGCGGGTCGATTTTACGTATGACCCCAAGGGCCCGCGTGCCCGCCGCTTCGTTTCGGGCTGGGTTGTTTTTGCCCCGGAGGATGACTGGGCTATCCAGCAGTACCGCATTAGGACGCTAGAGGGGTATCAGTCTGAGGCAAGGCTAGAATACGGGGCGCGCAAGGACGGGTTTCAGCCGGTGAAAAAGTGGGTGCGCAACTCCCTTGACACCACGGGTGTGAGGGTTGAGGCCCGAGAGACGTACGAGTTCGTGCATTACGAAAGGCGCGAGATTCCGGAGGAGTTCTTTACGTTTACCGCGCTGGGTCTGCCGGAGCTGAATCCTGGGGTACCTGGGGGCACGATTTCCTCGTCTTCATGGTTCTGGGTCGTCAACCTTGGGATCGTTTTCGTAATCATCGGAGTGGCCCTTCGGGCTCGCCTGTCGCGCGGGCGGGAAGGGATGGCGGCTGCTGGCGCGGGATCCGCGGGTTCGGGTTCGGAAGGCGGGTGAAGGCGCGGTGATGTTCAGGGGGCCACTGAGTGCGGTCGCAGAATGGCGCATGCGCGTGGCGCTTTGCGTTGTGGTGGGGTTGCATTGCGCGTTGGTGAGTTACAGTGCCTGGCGGCGCAGCCCTACGATCGATGAACCCGGGCACTTGGTGGCAGGTCTGAGCCACTGGCAGTTGGGGCGGTTCGAGCTGTATGCAGTGAACCCCCCGCTAGTGCGGATGTGGGCCGCGCTACCGGCCGGTCTGCTGGGGCCGACCACCGATTGGACGGGGTTGCAGGGTGCCCGCAATCTCAGGGAGACATTCGACCTGGCCGCGCAGTTTCTCTGGGCGAACCGGGCCGGGTGGTTCGGCTATTTCGTCGTGGCGCGGTGGGCGTGTTTGCCGTTGACCATCCTCGGAGCATATGTGTGCTGGCGTTGGGCGCGGGAGTTGTATGGTGCGGAGTGCGGTCTGCTGGCGGCGTTTTTGTGGTGTTTCTGTCCGAATATTCTGGCCAATGCACCGTTGATTCAGCCGGACCTGGGGGCTGCCGCGGTGGGCCTGGCGGCGTGCTACCTCTTCTGGCGTTGGCTGAGGCGGCCAGGGTTGGGAATGGCCGCGGGCGCCGGGATCGTCTTGGGACTGGCCCAACTCACGAAATTCACATGGTTGATCCTGCTGCCGGTCTGGCCAGTGGTTTGGACCCTCGGCTACGTGTTGGCGCCCGCGGCGCACGCCTGCCGGCACGGGGTTCGACAAGCAGCAGAGTTGGTGGGGATGCTGCTTGTGGGCCTGCTGGTTCTCAACCTCGGCTACGGGTTTAAGGGGTCGTTTTGTAAACTCGGAGAATTTCGATTTGTAAGCCACGCGCTGGGCAGCGCCGAGCACAATCGCTTCGCCAAGAGTTGGCTTGGAGCCGTCCCTGTTCCTTTGCCTGCCGACTACGTGGCCGGCATCGACATCCAGAAACGTCATTTCGAGGGCTGGTGGCGGTCGTACCTGCGTGGGCAGTGGCGGCCGGTGGGCTGGTGGTACTTTTACCTGTACGCGCTTGCGATCAAGGTACCTTCGGGGACGTGGGGACTGGTGGCACTGGCGTTGGTTGCCCGTTTGTTGCCTAAGTGGCGTTGCGAGGACTGGTATGACGCGGTCGCTGTGCTGGTGCCGGCCGGCGTGTTGCTGGACTTCGTGAGCTACCACACGGGGTTCACGCACCACCTGCGGTACGTACTCGGCGTGCTTCCGTTCCTCTATATTTGGACCAGCCGGATAGCGACATCGATTCCTGCGAGGCGATACCGCCTGGCCCTGCCTGCGGCCGTGTTGCTGGCGTGCTCCACGGCTAGCAGTCTCTGGGTGTATCCCCACAGCATGGCGTACTTCAACGCGCTGGGCGGCGGTCCGATGCGCGGCCACGACCATTTGCTTATGAGCAACATCGACTACGGCCAGGACCTGTTTGAACTCAAGCGATGGGTGGACGGTCACCCTGAGGCGCGTCCATTGTTCCTGGCGTACTTCGGTAGCGTGGACCCAAAGCTGGCGGGAATCGAGTTCACCTTGCCGCCCAGCGATGGGCCGCAGCCTGGGTACTATGCCATCAGCGTCAACTTTCTGCGGGGCCTGAAATACGAGGCGCCTGACGGCAAGGGGGGTTTCCGGGTTATTGGGGACCAATATTACGAGGCGTTGTTCCGTCGGCTCAAGCCGATTGGAATGGCGGGATACTCGATATACATTTATCACGTGACGCGCGAGGCGGCGAATTGTTTTGGGGCAGGGTGCGTCCGAACGCGGCTTCGGCCGGAGGGGATGTGCGAGGGGAGTGTGGTGAGGACCCAGGGCGGGACGCGGTTTGCCGCGCGGGTATGCGCCCCAGGGGCGGGGAACTGCGGATTCGCGGGACCTGGGCGCCAATTGGGTTGCGCGTTGGAGGTCGCGGGGGATGCAAGGGCTGGGCGAATGGGCGATGGTTGACGGTGCTCCGCGCCGGTGTCACGACGCGGATGACGCGAGGCTTGCAGAATCCGCACATGATGGCCGCGAGCCCTCCGCGCACGCTATGCCGTCCCCCCTGGTGACGGTCGTTGTCCCAGTCTACAACGAAGCAGCAACCGTCGGCCCCCTGTTGGCCCGGGTGATTGCGGCGCCGTATGACAAGGAGGTCATCGTAGTGGACGACGGCTCGACCGATGGAACCGCGGAGGTCCTCCAGCAGTGGGACGGCCATCCAGCGGTGCGGCGGTTGACCCATTCGACCAACCGCGGCAAGGGGGCGGCGATCCGCACCGCTTTGGAGCACGCGCGCGGCCGGTTCACGATTATCCAGGACGCCGACCTGGAGTACGACCCGCAGGATTACCCGCGGCTGATCGAGCCGCTGTTGTCGGGTGAGGCCCAGGTGGTTTATGGGTCGCGGAACCTCGATCGCCAAATGGCGCACGGGCAGCCGTGGAGTTTGTTTGGCCTGGGCGTTGCCTTGCTCAACATTTGTGTGCGCTGGCTCTATGGGGTGCGGGTGACGGATGAGGCCACCTGCTATAAGGCGTTCCCCACCGCGGTGCTGCGAGCCATGGACTTGAGGTGCCAGCGGTTCGAGTTCTGCCCGGAAGTGACCGCCAAGGCCTGCCGGATGGGTCTGAAGATTTCGGAGGTTCCGATCCATTATCGCCCGCGAACTGCCGCCGAAGGGAAGAAGATTGGCTGGAAGGATGGGCTCCAGGCGCTGGTCACCCTGTGGCGATGGCGGCGTTGGCGGCCTGCGGGGATTTGGGGTTGCAGCGCCGCAGAGCCCGGGCGGCCGAAGTCGGACGGTCCGCCGCCGGCGGATGTCCGGGGCAGCGAGGAGGTTTAGCCATGCCTTGGCACAGAGGGATGTTCCGGTCGAGAGGCGGATTGACGCTGGTCGAGCTTCTGGTGGTCCTGGCGGTGATCGCCGCCCTGATGGCGCTTTTGTTGCCGGCCGTCCAGATGGCTCGCGAGACGGCCTCGCGAAACCGCTGCACCAACCACTTGCGACAGATCGGAATGGGGTTGTTGGGGCACCATGGCCTGTTCAAAGCGCTGCCGGGCAATGGGGGCTGGGACGCCTCGGACGCGAAAATTCCCACCACCAGCGGCGGCGAGACGTACATCTCTACCACCGACGCCCGGGGCGCCGCTGGCCCGACGCTTTATCTTTGGGGTGTTGGCGACCCCAAGCGTGTCGGCTCCAACCAGCCCGGCAGTTGGGCCTTCTCCATTCTCCCCCAGATCGAGCAGAGCCACGTCGTTGAGCAGCGGAACTGGGAGGTGGGCATCGAGCTGTACGCCTGTCCGAGCCGCCGCCCGCCGGTGCCGATGCTGGCCCCGCTGATCGACGAGTACGGCAGCTACGTCAGCGGCGGCTGGAAGTGGGGCAAAACCGACTACGCTGCGAACGCCCTGGTGGTGCCGAATCGCCCCAAGGTCTTGCGGCTGGACGAAATAATCGATGGGACCTCGCAGACGTTTCTGGTGGGCGAGAAGTCTATGGACCCCAAGGACTACCTCTCGGGAACCTGGTACTTTGACGAGCCGTTTTTTAGCGGCGGCTCGGCGGGCACGGCCCGCTTCGGAACAAAGGTGCTGCAGGACGCCCCGGGCGTGAACTTCCAGAACCATTGGGGTTCGGCGCACCCGGGAGGATGCAACTTCCTTTACGCAGACGGGCGTGTCAGCGCGGTATCGTTCAGCGTGGATCGGAGCGTCGTCCAGGCGTGTTTGACGCCGACCGGCAGAGAAACGGTCTCCCCACCTTGAAACCCGCGGCACGGGGAGCAGAACCCGATGCGCACAACCCGCGATCGTTGGGCCAGATTGGCGCTGGGCGTGGTGCTCGTGATGGGGCTGGTGCTGCGGTGCTGGCAATTGACGCAACGGAGCATCTGGTTCGACGAGGCGTTCACGTGGCGCATGATCCAGTTCCCCCTGGGCGAAATGCTGCACCGCATCACGCTCGATAACAACCCCCCGCTGCACTTCGTGCTCATGAAGTGCTGGTCGGCCTGCCTGGGCGACTCGCTCCTGGCCCTTCGCTCCTTCAGCGTGTTGATGGGCACCGTGGCGGTCCTCGGGATGTTCCTTTTCGTGCGTACGGCCATCGTTTATGGCGCGATGCGCGACGCGCGTCGGCGCCCGGGGGAGGAGTGCCGCGCATGGGAGACGGCGGTCGTCGCCGCGGGGCTTTTGGCGGCCAGCGCCTTTCAAATCCGCTGGTCTTGGGACGCGCGCCCATATGCCTTGGGAACAGCGCTGGCGGTGTTGTCCAGTTGGGCGCTCATGCGCGCCCTGGAGGCCACGGGACACGCGCGCCGCTGGTGGTATGCGTACGTGGCGCTGGCCGCATTGCTCGCTTATACGCATTACTTTGGGCTATTGACGCTGGCGGCGCAGGGGGGATTTGCCTTGTGGAGCCTGTGGGGTGCAACGGGCGACGGGGTGCGTGGCCTCTGGCGGGCGCCGAACGCTCGCCAAGCCGTCTGGTCCTTCCTGCTGATCGGGCTCTGCTGGTTGCCCTGGGCACCTTTCTTTGCACGCCAGATGGCCCAGGTGCGTGGCGACTTTTGGATCCATCCGTTCCAGCCCTGGGACCTGGCGCACCTGGTTTACCAGATGTTCGTCGAGCCGGAGGAGGCCTCGCTGACGCCGAGGGGCTCCCTCTGGGCTTTCGATCTCTGTGCGTTAGGATGGTTCGCGCTGCTCTGGCGGCCGCGCCACGATGCGGTGTATGTGGCGGCCGCCGGACTGACGCCGATCGTGTTGAGCATGGTCCTAAGCCGACTCGGCATCCACGTGTTTTTGCTCCGCTATTTTGTTGTTGCCCAGCCGTTCTTTCTGGCCGGCCTGGCGATGCTGGTTGGCCGGATTCCTTTCGCGATCGAGCGGCGGCTGATGGCCGGGTTGCTGTTGGCCTGGAGCCTGCTCGCCTGGTGGGAATTCCAGGACAAGGCCGACATGGCCAATCGCCCGGGTGCAAGAGCGGCGGCCGAGTGGATTGCGCAAGAGGCCGCGCCCGGGGAGGCCGTCGTGGCGAGTTCGCCGTTTTGCTACCTTCCGATTCGGTATCATTTGCGCGATCGCGGCGCGTGCTTCCTTTACCAGCAAAAGCAGCCCATCCCGCACTATCTTGGTGCGGCCGTCCTTACAACCGGTGACCTGATCAGTGCGGAGGAGCTGGCCTGTTGGCCGGCATCGCGCTTGTGGCTAGTGGACACCACCAACGCCGGCGGCGTGCGCGCCGTGCCTGCGATGCGCCTCAAGCAAGCGCGGCAACAGGTGTTTCCTGAGGTTTTCGGGTATGGGGATTTGATCGTGCAGGAGTATGTGGCTTTCGAGCGGCCGGAACACGGCCGGGTATCGCCGAGCCGAGACGAGAGGAAAACCTCCGGGCGGCAGCCTTAATGGAATACGAGGAGCACCGATGCGCAGCTTCGTTGCTTGCCTTTTGCACGCCCGCAAATGGTGGCTGGGCATTTTCTTCGCGCTGGCGCTCGTACTTGGAGCGTGGTGGGCAGCGGCGCACTACCTGGGCCGGTCTTACGTGAATGTGGCGCTTGGTTGCATGCCCGTGGACGGCGTCGCCGAGGCGGGCTTCCACTACCAGGAGTTTGAAGCGCAAACGCCTTTTCGTTGGACGAACGGTTTCGCCAGGCTGTTGGTCCCGATCGACGCCAGGCGTCCCCCGCAGCGCCTGTGGGTGAGTATCGAAAACCTCCGCCCGCAACCGACGCCGGTTCATCTTCAGGTCCTCGTGGACGAAAAGACACTGTTCGACGGCCTGGTTGGGCCCGGCATGTGGCAGAAGTTCTTCGATTTGGGCTCACATCGATTTTTTGCGCAGACGTTGATCGAACTCCGCAGCGACGTGTTCCGACCGAAAGGCGTGATGGACGGCGGGAAGAACACCGACCCCCGCGTCCTGGGGGTGAAGGTCCACGGGATCATGCTCGTGCGCGACCAACGGTGACTGCCGGTGGGGTGAGACGGTATGTTCGGATGGGCGTCGAACAAAAGCGCTGGAGGACGGCTTGCGTGGCTTGCGGTGGCGTGCGGGCTGCTTTTGTGGCGCGGACCTGCCTGGCGGGCGGCGCTTGTCCCGAAAACTTACTACGAGGCGGGGTTCCTCGCCGACTTTTTCCAGGAATGGGCTTCAGCCGGGAACTACTTCCAGGGACTGCCGATCTATACGGCGCAAGAGGAGACCCTCCAGCGTTACTTGGGGCAGCGCAGGGCGCCCGACGATGCGATCTTTACCGAGGTCAATGCACATCCGCCTTCATCGGTCCTGCTAGCGCTTCCGTTCGGCAAGTTGGGGTATGGCGCGGCTTTCCGGTTGTGGAACGCGATCTGTCTGGTGTTGTTTTGCGCAAGCGTGTACCTGGTGCTTGACGGGCTTGGGACGACAGATTGGACCAAGGCGGTTTTGGCAGTCGTGGCGGTGTCACTCGTTTGCCATCCGCTGTGGAGCCACGTCCATCAAGGCCAACTGGGCATGGCGCTGGTATTCTTGACTTCGCTGTGCTGGCGACTGGACCGTGGGAATCGACCGTGGCTGGCCGGTCTGTGTCTGGGCGCTGCTGCCGCGATAAAGCTGTTTCCGGGATTTCTGTTTCTCCCCTTTGTTCTGCGCCGGCGGTGGCGCGCCGTGCTCTCCGGGGTGGCTTCTGCCGCTGTGCTGTCGATAGCGACGCTTGCCGTCCTGGGCTTTTCCACCTACCGGGCCTACGTTTACGAGGTCCTGCCAGCCGTCGCCAAATATCGGGGCGCGTGCCACAATCTGTCGCTGTGTGGCATGGCGCACAAACTGTGGGCCCCTGTAGCCCATTGGATGCCCGTGAGCTTTGTGGGGGTTTCCCCGCGTCCAGTGGTCGCAACTTGTGTCTGGTTGCTTTTCGGGGCACTGGTGGTTGCGCTGGTGTGGTGGGCCGTGCGCCGCGGCCCGGACGACTGGGACGTTGGTTTCTCGGCGGCGATTGTGGCGATGCTTCTGGTCGGGCCGATCACCTGGGATCACTATCTGCTTTTCTTGCTGTTGCCGGTGGCCGTCCTGTGGCAGAGGCTCCCCCGAACCGGGCTTGCCTGGCCGGCGTTCCTGTTGGCCAGCGCAATCCTGTGGATCGAGCCGCTGGCGGTCATGGAGCACTGCCTGATCCTGATGGGAGCCGCCTCGGAAGGCGGCCGTTGGATCGCGACGCCCGTGGAAACGCTGACGGCCCTGTCCGTTCCGAGCTATGCGCTGTTTACTCTCTTCGTTCTGCTGGTTTTCGCGGCACGGCGGCGCAGGGAGGGTATCGCCGATTGTAACCGCTCTGAGTTTGGAAAGCAGTTTGGGGGGAGCTGACCCGTTCCCATCTTGCCGGGACCCCGGGAGAAAATGGCGGCACCTCGGCAGGCCTGTTTTCTGGTAAGAGTTTCGAGATACGCGGGCCACGTAAGCTCCAGACGCGGAGAAACCGCCACGCACGACGCGGAGGCGATCGGCGCGGAGATCGGCACGGCAGCAGTTTTTGGCAGTTTGGTTTAGGCAAAACACGGGGTGTTTTCGTGGTGGGCGCCTTGTGGTTGGCGCCTTGCAGGTGCAGCTTTCCTGGCTGCGGGTGCGGTCGGGCCAGGGGGCAATCACGCTTTCGAGTTGGAAGCGCCACGGGGTGGGCCGGAGGACGCTCCGATACAGCCGCGGGCTGGCAGCCCACACGTGTTGCCGAGCGGCCCGGAACCGTCCTGGCCCTCCGGTCTTCCCGTGTTGCGGTGGGAGAGGTCTAATGGTCTCTCTGGCCGGGCACGCCGTCCCGAACCGGGTCCATTGGTCTTTGGCGGGAACCGGGGTCCGAGCCAGGTGCCTTGCATGGCTTTTTCTTGATTGTCGTGACGCCATGAGATACACAAGACGTGGCTTTGTGCGGCGGATGGCCGCGGCGACGGTATCGCTGATCAGCCCCGGTTGGCTGCGGGCATTGGCCGAGGAGCCTTTTGGCGGGTTCGGCGTCGAGCCGATCGGGAGACTCGCTCCGCGCGCCTCGGCGAGCATCGCGGCCTCTCCCTTGTCGGTCGGCTATGAGACCCTGGACCGAAGGCTTTTCGACCCTGCCAGGACCTTCGGCCATGCGGCCCGGCTTGGCGTGAAGTGGGCGCGATGCCAGACCGGCTGGGCTCGCACCGAAACGCGGCCGGGCCAATACGACTTCGCCTGGCTCGACGAGGTCGTCGACGGCCTTCGCAAGATCGGCATTCAGCCCTGGTTCAACCTGGGGTACGGCAACCGTCTGTACACGCCGCAGGCCGACGAGACGGCCGTGGGCTGGGTGCCGGTCGGCCACGAACCGGCCTTCGAGGCCTGGAAACGCTTCGCGGCAGCCCTCGCCGAGCATTTCCGCGGTCGCGTCCAGCATTACGAGATCTGGAACGAGCCGAACATCACCCAGTTCTGGAAGCCTGGGCGCCCGGATGCGGCCCTGTACGTTCGACTGGTCCGACAAACCGCACCCATCATTCGGCAGCGGGTGCCCAATGCGGTGATCATCGGCGGGGCCCTGGCCGGCGTGCCGCTGGGGTACCTCGAGGAATGCCTTGCTGCGGGCCTGGCCGAGCACGTCGATGCGCTTTCCTATCATCCTTATCGGGAGATTCCAGAGAAGCACTACGAGGCCGACGTGCGGGCCATGCGCCGGTTACTGGCCCGGTACAACGCCTCGAGGGTGAAGCTGTGGCAGGGCGAATGCGGATGCCCTTCGAAGAAGGGGGGGGCCGGGGCTTTGAGCCGGACCGACTGGAACGAAACTCGCCAGGCCAAGTGGCTCTTGCGGCGGATCGTTAGCGACTTGAGCCTCCAGGTGGACCTGACCTCGTATTTCCTGATCGTCGATCTGGTGGGTTATCGGGGGAGTACCAACTGGAAGGGCCTGTTGCGCGGGTCGGACTATAGCCCCAAGCCCGCCTACTTCGCCTACCAGAACCTCTGCGCGCTCTTCGACGCCGAAACCCGCAAGGCCGAGCTGCGGGTGCGGATCGAGGGATCGAGCGAGGCGGAAGTGATAACGGCCGGCTTCGTGCGGCGCGGCCGGCCTCTATACGTTTACTGGACCCCTGCGGACCTGACCCAGGACGTGGCACTGCGCGAGGTGCGGGCCGTGCTGGACGAAAAACCCGACCGGCCGGCGTTGCTCGATCCGCTCAGCGGGCGGATTTACCGGGTCCGTGCAGTGGACCGGTTGCCCTTGGCCGATTACCCCCTGGTGCTCGCCTCGGAGAGCGTGTTCTCGTGAAACGGGCGGGGGGTGGAGTTCTGGGGACATCGGCCAAGGGCCTCGCCGGGTCGCAAGGGTGTTTCAGCCGCGCTGCTCGATGGACATGTAGCTGGTCTCCGAGGGGCCGACGTAGATTTGCCGCGGCCGGAGAAGCTTGCTCGTGGGGTCGTCGTGTTGTTCTTTCCATTGGGCGATCCAGCCCGGGAGCCGGCCGATGGCGAACAGCACGGTGAACATGTTCGTGGGGATGCCCATAGCTCGCAGGAGGATGCCGCTGTAGAAATCGACATTCGGGTAGAGCCGGCGTTCGACGAAGTAGGGGTCGTTGAGGGCCAGTTCCTCGAGCTTGCGGGCGATGTCCAGCAGGGGGTCGCGGCGGTTGAGGTTGGCAAACACCTTTTCGCTGGCTTGTTTGAGGATTTTGGCGCGGGGGTCGTAGTTCTTGTACACCCGGTGGCCGAAGCCAAAGAGGCGGAAGGGCTTCGTCTTATCTTTGGCCATTCGGATGCAGTCCTCGGGGGTGAGGCCGCCCTGGTGGATGCGTTCGAGCATTTGTAGCACTTCCACGTTGGCGCCACCGTGCAGGGGGCCCCACAAGGCGCAGACGCCGGCGGCGCAGGAGGCGAAGAGGTTGGCGCGGGAGGAGCCCACCGTTCGGACCGTCAACGTGCTGCAATTCTGTTCGTGGTCGGCGTGGAGGATGAGCACCAGGTTCAAGGCATCTTCGATTTCCCGCGTGACGATGTACTGCTTGTAGGGGAGCGAGAACATCATGTGCAGGAAATTGGCACAGTAGCGGAGATGCGGATCGGGATAGATGAACGGCAACCCGCGCGACCGCCGGTAGGAGAACGCGGCGATGGTGCGGACCTTGCTGATCAGCCGGGCCGCCGCCTCGACGAACGACTCGGGATCCTCCAGGGCTACGAACTGGGGGTGGAAGCAGGCCAGGTTACTCAACGTGGCCGAGAGGATCGCCATGGGCGGTGCATCGACCGGAATATGCTGGTACTGGTGCTTGAGCCCTTCATGCAACAGCTCGTTTTCTGTGAGCCGAGCGCTGAAGTCCTTGAGTTCCCCATGGGAAGGCAGGTGGCCGAAAATCAACAAGTAGGCCACTTCGACGAAGTTTGGCTCTTCGGTGAATTGCTCGATGGGGATGCCGCGGTAGCGAAGGATGCCCCGTTCGCCGTCGATGTAGGTGATAGCGCTGCGGCAGATGGCGGTGTTGCCCAGCGAGGGGTCGAAGGTCACCAGCCCGGTCTCGTCACGGAGCCGCGAGATATCGATGCCGCATTCGCCTTCGGGACCCCGTACCAGGGGCAGTTCCACGCGCTGGTCGCCAACGATGAGGATTGCCTTGTCGGTCATGGGTAACGATTCCTGCGTCAACCTGGATGTCGAAGACCTACAATCTTTTCGGCGCGGTGCGGCGCCGGTTCGGAATCTGTCATCGGTGGGGTGGCCTGGGCAGCACCGCCTGCAGGCGAGGCGCTTTCCCGCGCCGCAGGCCGGGGCATGCAGCCGGCCGGAGACCGGCCTGCGGCCCAGGGGGCCGGCAGCCCCTCGGAAGCCGCCAAAGCATCTCCCAGCGAGGCCGGGCGGCAGATGCGCACTTTGCCCCAACAATCTTACCGCTTCCGGCAAACACGGGACACTGGCGGGCCATCGGTCGGTCAGGCAGGCTTGGTGCTCACCTCGGGCGTCAGTGGGGTTGCCACGCAGTGCGACAGGCAGCAGAAGGCATTTTGGCCGAAGCGGCGCAAAGCTGGTCGGCCACCACCGGGCGCTTCCGGGCACGGCTCTTCAGGCTTTTCGGGGCGCTTGGCGGCCCCCCTCCTCAAGGTTCTGCGGGCGCTTGGCGGCCCCCCCTCAAGGTTCTGCGGGCGCTTGGCGGCCCCCCTCCTCAAGGTTCTGCGGGCGCTTGGCGGCCCCCCTCCTCAAGGTTTCGGGGGCGCGTACAGGCCCGGCTTATGGGCCCGCCGCCTCGGTACGGCGCATGGTTACGGCTCACACGCTAAAGCGGATGAGGATTACGTCGTCGTCCTGGATCACGTAGTCCTTGGGCTCCTGCCGGACGAGATGGTGGGCCTTCACCTCGCGTTCGCTACCCAGTCGGACCAGGTCCGTGCACTGCATCACTTCGGCCCGGATGAAGCCGCGGGCCAGGTCGGTATGAATGATGCCGGCGGCCTCGATGGCTGTACCCCCCTTGCGGATCATCCACGACCGGACCTCCTTTTCGTTGGCGGTCAAGAACAAGCGTTGCCCGGCAACGTCCATCAGGGTGCGCAGCAGTTGGTGGCGATCGGCCCCGCCGACGCCCATTTCCGCCCGGAAGGCGGCCTGTTCTTCCGGCGTCATCTTGGAGAGTTCCCGCTCGAGGCCTATGGAGATTGCCACGGCGGGGAGGTCGGCCGGCATGACCGAAAGGTAGCGCTGCGGCTGGGTCTCGTCGTCGGCGGTGTTGATGATCGCCATGCGGGGTTTTTCCGTCAGCAGGCGGAAAGCGCGCGTGGCGCGGCGCAGGTCGTCGGTCTTATCGGCCTCGGCCATGGGCCGACCCGACTCCAGGCCCGCAAGGACCGTCTTCAGCATCTGTTGCTCGTGCTGGAGCTGCTCGTGTTCCTGCCGGGGGAGGGGTTTGCGCAACTGGTCTTCGATGCGCTGGATGCGGTTGGCGACGATCTGCATGTCGGCCAGGATGAAGTCCTCCAGGAAGGCGCGCACTTCGACGACGGGGTCGGAGCCGTCGAAGGCGGGGACGACCAGCACCAGGCAGCCGGCCTCGCGAATTTGGGCCAGTCGGGCCGCATTTCCTTCGTGGGTACGGGTGAGCCCTGGCGTATCCACGATCTCCAGCGAGGCGTAGGTGACCTTCTTGGGGTGGTAGATGCGGGCGAGGGCTTCGACGCGCGGCTCGGGTACCGGCACCATCGCGCTTTGGAGAGTGTGGGCCAGGGCGGGATCGGCCCGAACGCCGGTGAGCCACTCGAACAGCGTGCTCTTGCCCGAGCCTTTGTAGCCGACCAAAGCGATCTTCATCGCGCGTGCTCCAGTGCCACGAGGGCTTGTTCTATCGCCTCGGCCTCCGGTTTGTCCAGCCTCTTGTCGCCGAATCGGACGCGATAGTAAGCCTCGACGACCCGGGTGGGCAGTTCGGCCAGTTCCGGAGGGTGGCGGGCTTGCAGCAGGCGGCGGGCAGTTTCGGCCAGCTCGCGGGGAGTTTGGGAAGGGCGGCGCTGGAGCCCATAGCGCTGGAGGATGGCTTCCAGGCGGCGATAGAAAGCCACGGGGTGCCGGTCGGCGCCAGCCAGGCGGAAGGGCCACGCGCCACCTGCGCGACCGAAGCGATGCCTTAGGCGCTTGCCCAGGCGGGCTAGCCCCCAGAAGACGGCTGCCAGAGCCAGGAGTGCGCCGAGGGCCAGTCCGGCGATTGCGGCCCCGCCCGCAGCCGCCAGGCCGGCCCACACCCTGGGCCATACCCGCCGCCACCAATTGGCGTCGGTCAAGGCCTGGGCCAACCCACGCACGGCGCCCACCACGGGCCGGTAGATGGCCTCGCGCTGCCGGGGCCGGTCCATCTCGATCACGTAATTGTTCCAGAGATAATCCAGCCAGTCGAAGTACTTGCTGGTGGTGATGGCCCGCAGGAGGCTGCCCGGCTGGCGGCTGGCCGGCGTGGGGTCCAGCCGCAACCAGGCCCCACGGCGGAAGGCCACGTCGTCCTCGCTTTGGCGGAGGTGATCGGGGATCTGGTCCGGCCGCAAAAACACTTCCACCCACGTGTGGGCATGGAGCTGGCGCACGGTGAAATAGCCGCCCACGTCGTTCCATTCGTCGGTCTTATACCCCACGACCAGCCGGCATGGGATGCCCACATGCCGCAAGAGCATCGCCAGGGCGGTGGCGAAATACTCGCAGTGCCCCTGGCGGCGCTGGACGAGGAACTTTTCGACCGGGTCGACGGGCGGGGGGGCCGAAGGATTGTCGGGATCGGTCACGGGCTCCAGGGGTGTGGAACTCCAGCCCTGCAAGGTATAGGTGAACTCGCCCGAGTCGCGCAGCCGGCGCTCGAACCAGAGGGCCAGGTGGTAGGCATCTTCCGGCGAGATATTGGATTCGGCGGCCCAGGTGCGGGCCAGCTTCGCCACCCAATACAGGGGCGGGGGCTGGTCAGGCGGTCCCTCAGGTCTCTGGTACAGGAGGCGCACTCCCAGATGAACCCCCCACGGCCCTGGGCCCGGGTACACGAGTTCTTCTCCCGGGTCCCCTGCGTCGGAATCGGGCACCGGAGGCAGGCTGTTGGGCACCACCTGGCTCTGCTGGCCGTGGCGAAAAGCCGTCGTCAGCAGTTCGTACTCGAACCGCTCGTGGGTGCTCCCCTCGGCTCGCAACAGCCGCCGGGTCGCAGGTTCCAGCACGACACGGCCCCGCTGGGCCCACGGGATGATGAAAGGCCAGACGGAAAACAGCTCCGGCCGGTCCATCGCTTCCAACTGGATTCGCTGGCGGACCAGGGTGCCCGACCACGCCCGGGGGAACTTCGGGGTGCGTCGGGGGAGGATCGCGGGGACGATCCCCGGCGGAGCTGGCCGCCACTGGCCGCGGTCATAGTACGTCAGGACTGCGCCGCGGAAGTACACTTCGCCCTGGATCAAATAGGGTTCGCCGGTGGCTTCGTCCAGAAAGACGACGCGCATCACTTCCTGCGGGTTCTCCAGGATGCGCCCGAGTTCGCCCAGGCGGACGCGGTCGCTGAAGCCGACTGTGGCCCGTGCCCCCAGCGCCTCGCCCCGCCACGCCTTATTCTTGAATCGGGGTACGGCCAAAAAGGTCACTGCGCTGAGGACCAGCGAAGCGGCCGCCATTTTGAGAACGCGGACCCAAAGTTCGCGTTCCACGTGCATACGGCCAGGAAGCATGCCGGAGAAAACTGGTTTCTCGTGGGCCAGCGGCCAGCGTGCGCCGGCTGGTGCCGCGGGCGGCCCCCGGGGGACACGCTGGCAGCGGTTCCGCTCCTCGTACTGGAACAACAGCGTCAAGGCCAACAATCCCGCCACCATGTACACCACTAAAAGCAAGCCGAACATCAGGCCCTGGGTCAACAGCCCCGCCACCACCACCTGGAGCAACGTGAGTTCCAAAAGATGCCAGTAGGTCCGAGTCTCCTTGCGCTGGAAGAGGACGATCATCTGAAGCCAGACCAACAACCAGGCCACCTGCATGACCAGCGCGTGGCGTTCCAGCCGGAGGGTCATCAGGCAAAAGGCCAGCACTGCCAAACGGGCGACATTGGCCAGACTGGTCCCCAGCGCGATCCACCCTTTGACGTCGGTGACCCATATCGAAAGGGCGGCGGCCACCAACATACCGACCGGCATGATGGTGTTGCGTACTCCCATGCCCACGAGCACGGTGGCCAGCGTGGCCAATGCGCCCATGTTGACTTGCAACAGCCGTTCGACGTACATCGCGGTATCAGGCCCAGTGGTGTGGTAACCCCTTGCAAGCCGGGTTCGCCCGCCTGGGCGTCCGACGGGCCGGGCTCCGTCGGTTCGGCACCGGCGGGTTGCCAGGGTGGCCGGCCCCAGGGCGTGCTCCCCGCGCCGCTGTGGAGGGTCCGGCCGCGTCACGGGCCCACCGGCCTGCTATCCCGGCTGGCCACCACGCCTTTGGAGGGTGGGCTTCCAAGGGGGCGGGGCGTGCCCATTGGGGATGCCGTTGACCGGCGTCACCAAGCGGGAAACGCGGTCTTTGCCTGCTCTCAGGGTTCGAAGTATTCGTACAGTTGGGGAGTATCGGTGCTGATGACGCGGACCTGGGCGAGCATGGCACGCCGGGCCGGTTCGTGTGCCAAAGCGGCCAGGCATTCGGGGACGCTTCGGCCGTCGACCCGGGCCGCGGGGCGCGTCGTAATCAGCACCACTTCGGTGCCGCGGTCGATGCAGGCGAAGGCGTGTTCGGCCAGGGCCGGCAACCGGTGTTCCGCAGCGGCTTCGGCAATGGCCAGGGCTTCCATCACCTCGCGTACCAGCGCTGCCGAGGCCGTCCCGCGCAGCACCTGGTCAGGGGAGGAGGTCGTGGCGAAAACCAGGTCGCTTCCGCCGCGGCGGCAGGCTTCGGCCACGATGGTCGCGGCAAAACTCACCGCCAGTTCCACGTTTTCCAGATGCGAAGGCCCAGGCGCCGCGGGAAGCCACAGGTCCACCAGCACCGCCAGGTCCCGATTGCGCTGTTGCTCGAACTGGCGTACGACCAGCGAGCCCCGCCGGGCAGAACTTCGCCAGTGGATCACCCGCCGGCTGTCGCCCAAGCGCCAGGGGCGCACGCCGTAAAAATCGCCCGAGGCCTCGCCATGCCGGTGCTCGCGGCGCTCCGCCCCCTCGAAGGAGACATGGTGCCGCCGCAGCCACTGCTGGGTCAGCCGGCCCAGACGGGGATAGACCGTCATCTCCTGGGCCGCACCCACCGTCACCACGCGCCGGAAAAAACCGAACGGGAAGCGTGTGGACACCTGGAACGGGCCGAAGCGGTACCGGCCCCGCCGCGGAATCCGGCCCCGGTAGGCACGCACCCGGCTCTGGCCGGCCGGCACGTACGGAAAGAGGACCACGGGCCGGGCCACGGGGTTGCCGGTTAGCGCCTGCGCCACCGGGTCCTCGACCACCAGGGCCCACGTCCCTAGCCGGCGACGGCGATTGCGGACTTCGACCGCGACCACCAGGGGGTCGCCGGCGCCCACGGCCGGCGGCAAGCGCCGCGTCACCTCCAGGTCGCGCAGCGTCGCTTCGACCAGCCGGTAGCCGAACCACAGAGGGCCGGCCAGCATGCCCGCCAGGATCATCAGCAGATTCATATCGGCGATGATGGCCGCCACGAACACGAAGGCCACCACGAGGAAATAGTAGAAGCCTTCGCGGCACCAGGCGGTGCGGCGCGGGGTGTGGCGGCGGCCTGTGCGGCGGCCGAGCACCCAGCGAACCCTGGCCAGCAATGTGCGCTGTTGGCGGGGCGGTGCGGTGCCGGGCGGTGGGGCTTCGGATCGGGATGCTGCCGGGTGTTTCCAGTCCGTCATAGGCCGTCTTTCCCCTCCCGCCTCCCGGCGTCGCTAGCAGGGTACCGGCACTTCCTCGAGGAGCCGGGCGACCAGGGCCTCGACCGCCGGCCGGTGCCCCCCGTGGAGGTACCCTTTGGTGATCACGCGGTGGGCCAGCACGGGCACGGCCAGGCGCTTGATGTCGTCGGGGACCACGTAGTCGCGGCCTTCGACGAGGGCGTGGGCCTGGGCCGCCCGGTACAAAGCCAGCGCCCCCCGCGTGCTGACTCCGACGTGCAAATCCTCGCTCCGCCGCGTGGCGTCCACCACATCGAGCAGGTAGTCTTGCACCGTTTCGTCCACGGCCACCTCGCGAACCGCCTCCTGAAGGGCCATGATCTGCTCGCCGGTCAGAACCGGCCCCAGCCGGTCCACCGGTTCCCCACAGCGATGGCTGACCAACACCTGGCGTTCGTCGGCCCGGGCGGGGTAGCCCACCGAAATCCGCAGGAGGAAGCGGTCCAATTGGCTTTCGGGCAAGGGGTACGTCCCCTCGAACTCCAGCGGGTTCTGGGTGGCGATGACCATGAACGGGCGGGGGAGCGGGTAGGTCTGGCCGTCGGCCGAAACCTGCCCCTCGCTCATCGCCTCCAACAGCGCGCTCTGGGTCCGCGGGGTGGTGCGGTTGATCTCGTCGGCCAACACGATGTTGGCGAAAATGGGGCCGCGCGTGAACGTGAAATCCTGCCGCCGGGCATCGAACACGCTGCTGCCGGTGATATCGGCCGGCAATAGGTCGGGGGTGAACTGGATGCGTCGGAACTCGCCCGACACACTGCGGGCCAGCGCCTTGCCAATCAGCGTCTTGCCCACCCCGGGCACGTCTTCCAACAGCACGTGTTCGCCGGCCAACAGGGCCACAATGCACAGGCGGACCACATCCTTTTTGCCCAGCACCACGCGGGCGATGTTCTCCTCGAGTTGCCCGATGAGCCCCTGGGTATCGACCACCATGAACCGCCCTCCGGCGAAGACACGCAATCGCGACAGGAAATCAGGATCAGGATACCGAATGCTGTGCCGCCCCTGCCCCGGGGGTTCCTTCCCTCGGTTACCGTCATCGTACCGCCCGTGCGCGGCGGCAATCAAGGGGCGCGGGCTGGGCGGGCGTTGCTTTGGCGATTGGACCGGCTTGTGCGGGCTCCGGCCGCTCTCTCCAGGCGACCCGTGGTGACACCCTCTCCACTGCCTGTCGGCGTGCCGCCGACCGCTTCTCCCACGGCAGGCAGGGTGGAACACCCTGGTTGTTCCCTGTCGGCGTGCCGCCGACCGCTTCTCCCACGGCAGGCAGGGTGGAACACCCTGGTTGTTCCCTGTCGGCGTGCCGCCAGTCGGTCCCGGCACAAAGGGTATGGTTTCCGGCGATGGGGGGTCTGCTATAATTCCAAACCCTCGGCAGGGTCGCCGGCCAGCCCCCGGAGGCCTGTCCTGCTCTGTATCTTGGTACTCAGGTGAAGCGATGAGTCCGCTTATGGCGCTCGTATTGGGTTCGGTTTTCGCTGCTGCGGCGCCCGAGGCCTCGGCCACCCCCCGGATCCCCCACATCGCCTTCGAGAAATACCGGCTGCCCAATGGGCTGGAGGTGATCCTGCACGAGGATCACTCCACGCCGATCGTGGGTGTGAACCTCTGGTATCACGTGGGTTCCAAGAACGAGCGGCCGGGGCGCACGGGATTTGCCCACCTGTTCGAGCACATGATGTTCCAGGGCTCGAAGCACTATGACCGCGACTATTTCGGCCCGTTGCAGGAGGCCGGCGGGCGCCTGAACGGCTCGACCAACCAGGATCGCACCAATTACTGGGAGACTGTGCCCTCGAATTACCTGGAACTGGCCTTGTGGATGGAGTCGGACCGGATGGGCTTCCTCCTGCCGGCGATGACGCAGGAGAAGTTCGAGAACCAGCGCGATGTGGTCAAGAACGAGCGGCGGCAGAGCTACGAGAATCGGCCGTACGGCCTGGCCTACGAGACGCTGCTTGCGGCGCTGTTTCCGCCCGATCACCCGTATAGCTGGCCCACCATCGGCTCGATGGCCGATCTCGATGCGGCCACGCGCGAGGATGTGGCCCGGTTCTTCCGCCAGTATTACCATCCCGGCAATGCCAGCCTGTGCATTGCTGGGGACTTCGACCCGGCCGAGGCCAAACGCCTGGTGGCCAAGTATTTTGGCCCGATCCCCGCGGGCCCGCCGGTGCCCAAGCTGGCGCCCCGGCCGGCGACGTTGTCCGGCGATCGCCGCATCCGCATGACCGACCGGGTGGGTCTGGCCCGGCTGTACCTGGTGTGGCCCACGGTGGCCATGTTCACCGAGGACGAACCGGCCCTGGAAATCCTGGCCGATGTGCTGTCGGGCGGCAAGACGGCCCGCCTCGATAAATCGCTGGTCCGCACGAAACAAATCGCCCAGAACGTTCAGGTCTTCCAGAACTCGCAAGAGATCGCCGGGGCGATGATAATCGTGGCCACGGCGCGGCCCGGCCACACGGTGGCGGAACTCGAGTCGGCCATCCTCGAAGAGATCCAGCGCCTCCAGCAGCAGCCCCCGTTGCCCGAGGAAGTGGAGCGGGCCGTCAACCGCCTCGAGGCCCAACTGGTGCGGAGCCTGGAATCGGTCAGCGATTTTGGCGGCCGGGCCGACCGCCTCAACATGTACAATGTCTTTGCCGGCGACCCGGGATATCTGGAAAAGGATTTCCCGCGATACCTGAGGGTGACGCCAGCCGCCGTGCAGCGCGCCGCGCAAAAGTACCTTGCCGGGCCGCGGGTCGTCCTGGAAGTGGTCCCCGGCAAGGAGACAACCATCCTCCCCGACCCCCGTGCCGAGGCGGCGAAGGTCCGCCAGGAACTAGCCCGCTCGGTCCAAGAGCCCCCGCTGCCGCCCGAGCCGGTCCTCCCCGAAGACCCGGCGCGCAGCTCGCTGCCCAAGCCGGGGCCCACCCCCCACTTCGCCTTGCCCCCCATCCGCCGCGGCAAGCTGGCCAATGGCCTGGAAGTGCTGGTCGTCGAGAACCACGAATTGCCCACCGTGAACCTCAACCTGGTGTTCCGCGTGGGACGGTCGTATGACCCGCCCGACAAACTCGGACTGGCCAGCCTGTTGGCGGCCGTGTGGGACGAAGGGACCACCCACCGCACTGCCGAGCAGATTGCCGACGAGTTGGCGGGCATCGGCGCTACATTGTCGATCACGACCGATTGGGATGCCACAGCGGCCCGGCTGTTCACCCTGAAGCGCCACCTGGCCAAGGCCCTGGACGTGTACGCCGACGTGCTCCAGAACCCTACATTCCCCGAGGCGGAACTGGCCCGCGAACGCAACATCGCCCTGGGGCGGCTGGTTCAGGTCCGCGACGAACCGGACGCCCTGGCCCTTTTGGCCGTGGCCGCCAGCCTCTACGGACAGGACCATCCTTATGGCTTCCCCCACTACGGCACGCCGGCCACACTGAAGGCCATCACCCGCGAGGACCTGGCCGAGTTCTACCGGACTCGGGTGGTGCCGGAGCAGGCGTCGCTGATCGCGGTCGGCGACGTGACGCTGGCCGAATTGCTCCCAGTGCTTGATCAAGCCTTGGGACCATGGCGCTCGCCATCGCCCCCAAAGCCGGACCCGCCCTTGCCGCCGCCCCCGGCGGCCCGCGGTCCGCGGATGATCCTCGTGGACAAACCCGGCGCCGCCCAGTCGGTCATCGCGGCCACCCTCCTCGGCACCCAACGCAACTCGCCCGACTACCACGCCGTGGTGGTCATGAACAGCATCTTCGGCGGCCAGTTCTCCAGCCGGCTGAATATGAACCTCCGGGAGTCCAAAGGATATACCTACGGGGCCCGGAGCTGGTTCGATTGGCGAATCCGTCAGCCGGGGCCGTTCCAGGCAGTGGCCAGCGTGCAGACGGCCGTCACCGCGCCGGCAGTGGTCGAGTTCCTCAAGGAGTTCCAGGGCATGATCGGCGCTAAACCGGTTACGCCCGAGGAACTCGATTTCTCCAAGGCGTATCTGACCCGCGGGTATCCCGCTGGGTTTGAAACCCCCGCCCAGGTCGCCTCGCACCTGGAAGTCCTGGTCGAACATCGCTTGCCAGACGACTACTTCAACACGTTCATTCCCAAAATAGCCGCCGTGGATGGCGCCGATGTGCTCCGCGTGGCTCGGCAGCGGCTGGCGCTGGACCAATTGACCATCATCGTCGTCGGCGACCGCTCGAAGATCGAAAAGGACCTCCGCAACCTGGCCGAAGGAAAGAACCTGGTGGTCTGCCGGTTCGACGAGAACTTTCGCCTGGTTCCCGAAGGGGCTGGCGGTTAAGACATGCCCATCGCCGACAAGCCGCAAGGCCCTGTTGCTGAGGGCGGAACTGCGGGACAAGCCGCACGGGTTGCCTTGCCGCCCGAACGTCTGCGTGAGGCCCCGGCAGGTTTGTCTCCCCTGCTCGCTGATGGTTGATGGGAGGCCGAGCGCTTGGCGCCCGCGTCGGTTAACCCGGGGGGATACAGGCGGGAGGGGACTGTGGGCTGGCCCTTCCGCTCCGGCGCTTCCTGACCCGGCCGGCCGAGACGAAGGCGTTGCCTCCCGCGGCATGGAGGTGCCGTGCCGCTGGTTTGTTGATACCGGTTCCTGCCTTGGAGGTTATCCTGGGCCGGGCCATCGCGCCGGAATTGTAACTTTTGCAACCGGTGGCATGCCGGTGGCGTGGCGACTGCACGGCGCCTCGTCAGTCGAGAGGGAGGCGAGCCTCGCAAGGCATTGGCAGAAAAAGCATTAAATCAAGCGAGCAGCAGCCAGGGGCGCGAGTTCGCCAAAATGCGGCGGCAGCGGTACGGAAGTCGCAAAGACACGGGGCAACCCTGGCTGGCCCCCACCACCCCGCACGCATTGGTCGGGGCCAGTGCACCTAACGCATTTCTCCAAAAGGAGTTGGAGGCACCATGTCCGCCGAAGGATGGGTCGAAACCTGGCCGTCCATCGTCTTGGCACTGACAGTAGGCCTTGGAGTTGTGGCCGGACTGGCAACCCGGCTGAGCGTTGGGACCCGGCGGGAAGGCCTCTGGCAGTACGGGTTTTTGGCTGCTCTGGGGCTGGTGGGAGGCACAACGCTTGCCATGCTGGTGTTTGTCCCGCAGTTGTGGCTTGCCCCGGCCTGGGGGTTGGCCGTCATGGTGTTATTGGCGACGTGCGATTTCGGCTCCTCGCGGCAGGCCGAGGCCTGGTAGCCGTCGCACTTGGCGGGTGCCAGCAGGAAGGCGGCGGGCGTGTCCGGTGCCAGCTTGCCGCCGTGCGCAAAGTTGTGCCGCTTGGTCGTCCTCGCACAGCATAGCGTGAATGCGACCGAAGGGTCGGGATTGGTTTTCGAGCCGGGGGCGTCAGCCCCCCGGTGGACTGGCGTTAGCACCCGGTGGGCTGGCGTTCGGCCCCTGGTGCAGGCCGCGAAATGGCGCGCTGGGGATTCCACCGCTGGCTCACGCCGGCGGCTCGGTCCTATTCGTTCTGGGAAGATTCCACCGCTGGCTCACGCCGGCGGCTCGGTCCTATACGTTCTGGGAAGTCGCCTGCCGGAAGGTCAGGCCCGGCGTGCCTGACCTGCTGGGCTTCGTCCTGGCCCCCGTTGCTCGCCTCTGTTCCAGGATGGGGCCCGCGGGGGAACGAAGCGAGCCGCGCCCGTTGACATGGACAGGGATCGCAGATGTACCGTGTCTTCCGGTCGCGGCTTGGTTTGGCTCCCTGGCTGCGGCCCTATGGTGGGGGTTGGGCTTATGCGGGAGTATTGCGGGTCAAAGGCAAAGGCGCGGGGGGGAGGACCTGGATCCAGGAGAGGTCTTCCCAGGGGCGGTGGGCTGGCAGGTCTTGCTCCCACAGGGCGACCCAGCGGTCCCAAGGGATTTCCAATTGGCCGATGCGTAAACGCTCGCGTTCCAGGGCTGGGAGGCGGCGGGGGCGTGGGCCGCGGATTTGCTGCGGGGGAATCCACTGGCCGTAGTCCATTTCGTACAGCACTTCGCGCTGGAAATCGGGGTCGGGCCAAACGAGAATGCCTTCGGGCACCAGGTCGTAGGCCGCCACGGTTGGCAGTTCGGCCTCGATTTGTTGGCGGAGGAGGTCCACGCCGGCCGACTGGTACAAGCCGACCAAGGCAGCGGCCAGGGCTGGCTGGCTTTCGGGGGGGACATAGGCGGCCCAGCCGGTCCGAAGGATGCCCGCCAGCAGCCATCCTGCGCGCAGCTCGAACCCCAGGACCAGGTTGCTGGGGTGGAGGCGCGGGCAGGCCAGTTCGACGTGGATGGCGCCGGTGCCCAGTCGGACGCCGTCGACCGTCAGCGGTCCGGCGTGCCATGTTCCCGAGCCGGTCACCAGGGCGATGAACTCCCGCTGGACCCATCGCCGCACGGCTTCCTCGACGTGATGCAGGGCGTGGAGGTGTCGGCGGACGCGCTTCCAGTTGCCGGTCTGCCGGGCCAGGCGTTCGGCCCGGCGGAGTCGGGCGAAGCGTTTGGGCAGCGTCCCAGAGTGGAATCCTCGTCGGAGGAGGCGCCACATGGTTTCGCCGTGCGAGCCGATGCGCACCGGCGCCAGGCACCGCCGCCGGTTGGCCGCGTACAATCGCCAGCTTTCTTTGAGTTCCCACACCAGGAAGCCGCAGATTCCTGGCAGGGAAACGCTGATCAAAAAGGCGACCAGCCAGGCCAAAAACTCGTTCATGGCGGAGGCCAGCCACCCTTGCAGGATCGCCACGAACGGCAAAAAGACTTTGTGGGCCACGGTGACCACGGGGAAATGTTTGATGGGGTTGATCTGCGGTTCGATGACCACGTTGATGGCGAAGCGGAAGACGTAGGTGACCAGGAACCAGCCGGCACCGCCGGCGGCTTTCAACCCGAGGGTGAAATTGCTTTCGCCGCTGCGGAAGCGGAGCAATTCGTCGACGGCGTAGAGGAAGCGCTCGACTGCTTCCAGCGCCAGTTTGGAGACCTCGGTCACCAGGGCCAACAGGGTCATCAAGGGCCGCCAGCCGAATCGCCGCAGGCCCTCGACCACGGCCTCGGCGAGAATTTCTTCGGCATTGCGTCCGACGCGGGAATTCAGCAACAGGTTCACGACGAGGAAGATCCCTGCGGCCAGCCCGAGCGAGACGCCGGGGCTCACATCCTTGCGGGGCAGCACACTCCAGGCCAGGGCGGTCAATACGGCGGGTTTGACGCCGTAACGGGCCGATAGCCGGGCCAGCCGGCTGCGCACCAGCCACTGCACCCAGCGCCGGCCGAGGACCCATCGGGGGAGATCGATGAGCCCCCATCGCAGGCCGCGAAAGATGGCTTTGAGCCCGTGCCATGCTGCCTGGCGAAACCGCCGGAGGTTGATCAGACACAGGAGCACCAGGCCCAGGGTGCCCACCAGTTCCCAGGTCTTGACGCGGACGCCTTCCAGGCCCACCCATTCGTCCAGTGCGTGCTGGGCGAAGGCTAGGGCCACAAACGCGCCCCCAAAGGGGAGGGCCGCGAAGCGTACCAACGCCCGGCCCACCGGGGTGCCGAAAGCCAGCGAAGCCAACTGTTGCATCCAGCGGAGATAGAACTCGCCGCGGCGGTACACGCCGTCCAAGGTGGTGGCCAGGCGCTGGTCGGCCTGGAGCACCGGGTCGCCGCGGAGGAGGTCGGCCAGGCGGGCGAAGTCGGCCAGTTTCAGATTGTTCCGCGAAATGGCGTCGCGGAAATCGCCCATCGTCACGTAGCCCCGCTCCACAATCCGGTCCAGCAGCTCTTCCACCAGCTTCTGGCGGGCCACGCGCTCCGGCAAATGGGCCGGTACCAACCCCACCTCGTCCAGCACCCGATGGAGTTCGGGGCGAAACCGGCAGCGAATCCTTTCTTCCACGCGCTGGATGCCGGCGCGGAGCAGGTCGGCCAGCAGGCGGCGGTGCGGGGCGGCGAGGCGAACCACCGGCAATCGCCGCTGGGCGCTGCGGAGATGGGTGGACATGAGGATATCGCTTTGTCCGGGCAACGGCCGCTTGATGGGGCGGCGGCCCAGCGACAGCACCCATTCGACCAGGTCGCTGGCGTGAATCTCCCGCTCGTGGTCCACGCAGGCCTTTTGCAGGTCGTACAGCAGGCGGGCTTCGGCCGACCAGGTGCTGCGCGGCGCCTGGCAAGCCAAGGCCGCCAGTGCCTCGCGCCAGTCTGGCCGCGGGGCGGGGTCGAGGTCCAGGGCCGCTTGCAGCCGGGCGGCCAGCCGGTCCAACTCGGCCTCGACCCCGTGGCGAGCTTTTGCCACCAGAGGGGCTGGGGACTGGCGTGCCGCCTGGAGCCAAAGCAACAGGGCCCGGACCTGGTTTCCCACGCGCGTGGCGTGCTGGGCCCGTGCCCATAAGCGCCGCAATCGCCAAGGCACACGCCCGGAGGGCGAAGCGGGCCGAACCGCCACCTCCTCGACCGGTGGGCTGGCCAAGGCGTCCGGCTCGGCCGTACGTCCGCCAAACAGCGCCCTTGGGGCGAACGAAGACTCGCTTGGCTCGCCGTTTTCTGGGATGGCCCAAGCGTCGTCTGCTTCCGGTTCGGGGGAATCCGCGGGCGGTGCAGCCCTTTCGGGGCGGGTGGCCGCAAACACCTGGTGCGAGTCGATGTCCTCGGCCAGGACAGCATCGATGGCCTCGAACCGCTCGACCACGGGGAAATAACGGGGCAACAGGCCAGGGACGAAATGGCGGAGTTCCAGGTACACGGCGGCGAACTCGATGTAGAGTTCGCGGTCGTCGGCCGGCGGCAGAAGAAATCCGTCGTGAGCGAGCACCTCGCGGGCCTCGGCCAGCACCGCAGGCCCGATCGCGTGGATTCGCCGCCGCAATTCGGCGGGCCCGAGCCATCCCTCCGCGGCCCGGTCTTCCAGGCCCACATGGACCCGCGCATGGAAAAGCAAGCGCCAGTAATCGCGCAGCACCTCGCCGGGGGGCTGGCCAGCGAGGCGGTCGGGATCGGGGGCGGGCAGCAGGATCAAGCGGCGGGGGGGCCGCTCGCCGGGGGCCAAACCCAGTTCTTCGCGGGCGGCAATTTCCAGGAGCCGGGCCGTCTCGGCCGCATAACTTTTGCGATGCGGCACGCGGATGCCCCAGGTGGTCAGCTCCCGGTCTTCGAGAATGACCCGGCGAAGGATACGCGGCAGGACGAGGCGCACGGAGGGGTCCCGGGCACGAAGGGCCTCTTCCAACCCCCCCGGAGTCAGCGGCCGCGGGGCTCCGTCACCCTGCTCGGCAGGCCAGAGGCCTCGCCCGGTGATCCTCGTCATTTCAGTTCCGCAACTTTCCAGAAAAGCGGCCGTCGCGCGGCCCTCTCCTGGCGTGGTTCCGCAATTATTTCCTGAGGAAAGCGTCGGCGTTGTCGCGGGTGATCAGCTCGACCGGCACGACCACCTCTTTTTCCACCGGCTTTCCTTCCAGGTACTGGTAAGCCTTTTCGGCGGCGATGCGCCCGATTTCGCGAGGAAACTGGGCCGAGGTCGAAAGCAGCTTCCCGGCTTTGATCGCCGCGATTCCCTCTTGGGACCCATCGACGGTGACGACCAGCACGTCTTTCAGCCGGCCGGTGGCCTCCAGGGCCGAGATGGCCCCCAGCGCACTGGGGTCGTTGATGGGAAACACGGCGTCCAGCTCCTTATGCCGCCCCAGCAAGTCTAGCATGACGCGGCGGGCTTCGTCGGTCCGCCCTTTGCCCTCCTGGATCTCCAGGATTTCCATGCCGGAGGCGCGGGCCACTTCGGTGAATCCCGCCACCCGGTCGATGCACGCCTTGTTGACCGAGTGATGGAGGATGACCACCTTGGCCTTGGGCTTGGCGCGGGCCAGGGCCTCGGCCGCCAACCGGCCCGCCCGTACGTTGTCCGAAGCCACGGTGCACAACACCAAATCGACATCCTTGGCCGGGGCGTCCACCACGATGCAGGGAATGCCTTTGGCCTTGGCCTCCAGCAGGCTGCCCGTGATGCCTTCCCAGTTGACCGGATTGATGAAGATGCAGGCCATGTTCGGCATCCCCGTCAAATCCGAGATGTCCTTCAATTGCTTGGCGCTATTGAACTGGGCATCGAGCGTTACCAGGCGGTCGCCGCGGGCCTCGATCACCTCCTTCATCCCCTGGTTCAGGTCCACGAAAAAGGGGTTGTTCATGGTTTGAAACGTAACGCCGAACACCCGGCCTTCGGGCGCGGCCTGGCATCCTCCCAAAGCGGCGGCGAGAATCGGGGCTGCCAGCCGCACGAGGACCGCTTGCCAAGGGAAGCTCATCCCAGACCGATTCCGCCACCAGTGCATATCCGCGGCCCCGCCAAGGGGAGACAATCGGGCGACTCTGGCGGCATTATAACGGTCGGCAATCCCGCCGAATAGCACGCGGGTTTCCGCCGGGACTCTGGGGCTTTGGGGGCACGGGGCAGTGTTTTTCCGGCCTCGGCGGTAGCGGCGGCAGGGCCCCGCGGGCGAAGCATTGATTTCCGGCCCGGGCTTTCTAGTATGGATATGGAGGGACCGGCCCGGCAGAAAGGGCAGTCCGCAGCCGCCTGTCTGTGCCGCGGACGCGGTTTGGTGCCCCGCTGCCCGGGCAGGTTCTCCTTCGGTTTGCGATCCGTGTTCCAGCGGCCCGGTTCGGGATCGAGAGGTGACGTATGACCGAGCAACCGAGACTGACCGAAGCGGAATGGGCCCTGATCGTGGAACTGTTGGAGCGGGAGTTCCAAGACCTGCCGGTGGAGATCCGCCACAGCAGCTCGGCCACCTGCCGCGAAGAATTGCGGGCGCGGCGCGAAATGATCCGCAGCCTTTTGGAGCGCCTGCGGCCAGCGGCTGTGGTGTGAAGCGCGGTGGCGTCAGGCCGGCCAAGACGTGCTCGGCCGCCGCTTGGGGTTTGCTGCACGCCCGTTGATGGGCGTTTGCCGCCGAAGGCGACGCATGGGCCCGGCGCTGCGCCAGCTCCTGCGACCGCGGCCAGCCCGGGGGGCCAGGCACTTTGGCTCCGCAGCATACGGGGCACCTTGCGGTCGCGGCGAGGGAGACACTATACTCGCACCGTGGCGAGAGCCGTTTGGCAGCTTGTCTGGCGGCGGGAGGCGCTTTCGGGCATGGGGTGGATTTTCGCGGCGAACTCCGCGGAAAGGGGGCGGTTTTCCTAGGCGAGAAGTCGGGCCTGGAAACGCTTACCGCGGAGTGTGCCGGGCTCCATGGGGAGGCCGGTCGGCATTGGGGGTGTGGGGAGTGGACTCATGCGGCAGCGGGTTGGGATCGGTGCTCGGCGCGGGGCGCCGGCCACGGCGTTGACGGTGCCCTCTTTTCCTTGGCCAGCAGGCCTGTTGGGGACCGTGCTGCCCGTGCTCACGCTCCTACTGGCGGGCCAGGGGCCGGTGGCTTGCCGCTGGGCCTTGGCGGCCGACGGGGCCGAGGAAGGCGGACCCTCGCCGGCGGCCTACGTTGGCGGTGTGGTGGGAACGCGCCGCTTCACACCCGGTCGTTGGGGTCTGGTGGGGATCGAGGCCTACAACCCTACCGACCGGCCGGTGCGTCTGGTGCCGAGCGTGTTTTTTGCGGAGAACCCCAGCACGCAGTTCGCGCGTCAGCTTGAGCTGCCCCCCCGGTCCCAGCGGCGGAGTTGGTGCCTGGTGCGTGCGCCTGACGTGCTTGGAGGATTCCAGAAGAGCGCCGAGGTGCGGACGCTGGCTTTTCAACAAATTGGCAGCCAGCGAAAGCCGTTGCCGCCGCCAGAAGGCGGGCGCTGGGCCAGCCAGTTGGTCGCGCTTCAGCGTGGGCATCCGATCGTCGGGGCGCTGTTCGATCGGTCCGACCGGCCGGGTGACCGGGAGGCGTACCAGGCCATCATGGCCATGCAGACCGCCGCGAGGTTGCCGCCCGAGGTGGCCGATTTCTGGGGCATGTGGTTGCCACCGGTCCCCGAGGGGCTGGACATGCTCGATTGCCTGGTGCTGGCCGGCGATCGGTTGGCGGAAGACGCGGCGGCTCGTGCGGCCGTGCGCCAGTGGGTGCGGGGTGGTGGCCGGTTGTGGATCATGCTGGATCGGGTGGAGCCTGCCACGGTGCGGCGGTTGCTGGGCGAGGGGTTGTGGTTCGAGGTGGTGGACCGGGTGGGGCTGACTCATGTCGATGTGTGCGACGTCGTGGGCGAGGGGAGGCTTTCGTCCGATCCCCCCCGCGATTTCGACGACCCGGTGGACCTGGTGCGGGTGTTGGTGTCGGGGGTGGAGGTGCTGCACACGGTCAATGGCTGGCCGGCCTCGTTTTCCATGCCCATGGGCCGGGGCCGGGTGCTGGTGACCACGCTTGGGGCGCGGGGATGGATGCGTCCGCGTGGGCCGGGCGATCCGCGGCCGCCGGGGCCGGATTCGCCTTCCCATTTTGTGGCCCTGAGCCCGTTGCGGCGGTTGGCGGGAGAAATGCTCTCTGCTTGGCCAGAGCCCTCGCAGCCGGCCGCCCCCCTTGCCGAAACGCTGAGCGAAGAGGTGGGTTACCGGGTACCGCCCCGAGCGGGCGTGCTGGCCATCTTTGCCGGATTCTGGGCCGGTCTAGGCCTGGCCGGAGTGGTGCTGGCGCGGCGAAGGCGGTTGGAACATCTGGGCTGGCTGGGACCTGGACTGGCCGGACTGGCGGCTGTGGGCCTGGCTGGCTGGGGCTATGCTACGCGGCATCGGGTGCCGCCGACTGCGGCGATCTTGCAGGTCGCCGAGGTCGCTCCCGGCGGCGAGGAGATCGATGTGCAGGGCCTGATGGCGCTGTATCATCCCGAGCCCTCCGAGGCGGTACCGGAGATTCGGGGAGGCGGGCTATACTGGCCCGATCCATCCGGGCTTGGCGGCACTATCCGCCGCATGTGCTGGACCGACCTCGATACCTGGCACTGGGAGGAACTCCGCCTGCCCGCCGGGGTGCGGTATGCGCATTTGCGGCAGACCCTTCGGCCGGAAGAACCCGTTCGGGCACACGGAGCGTTCGGGCCGGAAGGCTTTGCCGGTACGCTCGCGGGACCGCTAGCAGGCCCCAGCGACGCCCTGCTGGTGGGTCCGGCCGGACGGTTGGCCGTCCATCTGGACCAGTCCGGGAGCTTCGCCTGCGGTCCGGGTGACGCGCTCTTGGCCGGGCAATTCCTGCCGGGCGCGCTGCTTTCGGAGCCGCAACGCCGTCGGCAAACGGTGTACCAGTGCCTGTTATCCGACGAGCCTTTGGCCGAGCGGCCTCGCCTGCACTTCTGGGCCGATCTGATGCCGGGCGGGGTGGAATTCCCCGAGCAAGTCCGGCGGGTGGGGGCGATGCTGGCGGCCGTTCCGGTCGAGGTCCGCCGCACGCCGCCTGGCCATCGGGTACACGTTCCGGCGGCGTTCGTGCCGTATCGGGCGGTGATGGCCGGTGACGCGCCCCACGCCTCGGCCTATGATAACCATGCCCGGCAGTGGGTTCCGCTGCGTCTGCCGGCCGAGACGTGGCTGCGGTTCCAGGTGCCGGCCGAAGTCCTCCCGCTCCGCGTGGACCAGGCTTGGTTGATGATCGATCTGGACGTTCCGGGGCGCCGTGTCGAGATTCTGGGACGCCGGGGGGGTCAGGTGGTGGTCCTGGGGAGCCGGCAAAGCCCGCTGGGCAAGCTCCGGTTCCACCTCGATCAGCGGGAGGCGCTGGGGCTGGACGCCCGCGGCAGGCTGCTGCTGGGCATCCGCGTGGGGCCCGAGACCGCCCGGAACGATTCCGACAGTGTGGCTGTCGCCGCGGGCACACCGTGGAGAATCGCCGCGGTGGCCTTGGAGATCGCGGGACAAGTCGAACCTTCAGACTCGCAGGAAAGCGCGCCATGACCAGCGGCCAGCCCGTGGTCGTTACCGACCGCCTGAGCAAGAAATACGGCCACATCCAGGCCTTGGACGGTTTGAGCCTCTGGATCGACCGCGGCCAGATCCTGGGTTTGATCGGTCCCAACGGGGCGGGCAAGACGACCACCATCAACATCCTGGCGGGTTTGGTGCGCCCCACGAGCGGGTCGGCCTCGATCGCCGGGGCCGACTGCGTGCGCGACACGCAGAAGATCAAACGGTTGGTGGGGTATCTGCCCGACAAGTTCGGGGCCTATGACAACATGCGGGTCCGCGAGTATCTCGACTTTTTCGGGGCGGCGTTCGGCATTCCCCGGCGCCAGCGGGCCGCACGCATCGCCGAAGTGCTCGATCTGGTGGGCGCTGGCCCGTTGCAGGATCGCTATGTGGAAAGCCTCAGCCACGGGATGCAGCAGCGGGTGGGGCTGGCACGCACCCTGCTGCACGATCCCGAGGTGCTGATCCTCGACGAGCCGGCCAATGGCCTGGACCCCGAAGCCCGCATTGAAATCCGGGCCATCCTGGTGCGCCTGGCGCAAGCGGGCAAGACCCTGCTGGTCACCAGCCACGTGCTGCCCGAGTTGTCGCGGATCTGCCATCGGATCGCCATTCTCTCCAGCGGCCGGCTGTGTGCCTTCGGAACGCTGGAGGAAATCATGCACCAGGTCCGCCACGCGCGGACGATCGAAGTGCAGACCACGTCGCCCGAGACGGCCGCGCTGGCTATGGACGTGGTGCGGCGTCTGGTGCCCGACGCCACCGAGCTGGCCGCATTGCCGGCCGAGGCGCTGGTCCGTTTCCGCACGCGCCTGGACGATCGGCGTTTGAGCGAGGTGCTGGCGGCCCTGATCCACGCCGGGGTGCAGGTGGCCCAGTTCCGCGAACTGGCCTGCGACCTGGAGGAAGCGTTCCTCTCGGTAACGCGGAACGGTTTGGCGGGCGCTGCCGAAGCGCCCGGGCTTTCCGCCCCCGCAGGGCACTTGCCTTGCGCGATTGCGGCGCAGGAAGGCGCGCTGGCCCGTCCGGGAGCCACGGCATGAACCATCCCATCGTGCGGCGGGAGTTGCTGGGGGTCCTCCGCGGACGCAAGGCGCTGGGGCTGCAATGGGCGGCCGCCGGCGTTTTCGGCCTGTTGGTCCTGTTGCGCTGGCCAGCCGATGCCCAGGTGGGAATCTCCGGCACACTGGCCCGCCAGGTCTTTTCCCTGTTCGCCTACGGCGTGATGGGCGTGGCGCTGGTGGTGGTGCCGGCGTTCGCGGCCGTTTCCATCGTGCGCGAGAAGCACGCCGGGACGCTGGCCCTGTTGATCCACTCCCCCTTGTCCCCATGGTCCATCTACCTCGGCAAGCTGCTGGGGGTTTTGGGCTTCGCCCTGGTCCTGTTGGCGATGAGCCTTCCGGCAGCAGCGGCCTGCTACGCCATGGGCGGCCTGTCGCTTGGAGGCGAGGTCCTGCGGGTATACGGGCTGGTGGCGGTGGCCATCCTCCAGGCGTCCACGCTGGGCCTGTTCGTCAGCGCCCGGGCCGGCACGTCCGAGTCGGCACTCCGCCTGACCTATGCTGTGCTCTTATTGATCGTGGTGGTCAGTCTGGGGCCGCACCTGTTCCTTCAGGGGCGGGAGGGCCCATGGGCCCAGGTGGCCGAATGGCTCCGCTGTATGTCCCCCATAGCCGCGTTGATGGAGGTGCTGGGGCATGGCGACTTGGCCGCACACGGAGTCTTCCGCTCCTCCGGCGTGGCGGGGCGATACCTGGTGGGTGGGCTGGCCATAAGCGGCCTGTTGGCGGTGGGCGTGGTCGTCCGGCTGAACAGTGCGCTTTTCGACCGGCCGCGCCCCCCCGGCGTGATGACCGAAGACCGCCCGGCCCTCCAGCGGTGGCTGCGGCGCCTGCTGTTCGTGGTCGATCCCCAGCGCCGCAAGCCGCTGGTGGGCCGATTCTGGAATCCGGTGCTGGTCAAAGAGTTTCGCTCCCGCCGCTTCGGCCGTTCGCACTGGATGGTCCGCCTGGCAGCCGGCTGTGCCGTGTTGTCGCTGACGCTGACGTATGCGGCCACCCTGGGGACGCTGGACTGGGGCCCCGAGACGGTCGGTGGCCTGATGGTCCTGCTGCAAGGAGCGTTGATCGGCGTGGTCACCCCGGCGCTGGCGGCCACGCTGATCAGCATGGAGCGCGAAAGTGGCGGCTGGACGCTGTTGCAGATGACGCCGCTTTCCGCCGGGAGCATCTTGCGCGGCAAGCTCCTCAGCGTGCTTTGGCCAGTAACCTTGGTGCTGGCGGCCACCCTCCCCGGCTATGCGGTGATGATCGCCGTCGAGCCGTTGCTTTGGCCCCAGGTATGGCGGGTGCTGGGCACACTGCTTTTCAGTGCGGTGTTCGCCTTGTTGGCCAGTGCGGCCGTGGGGAGCTTTTTCCGTCGCACGGCGGTCGCCACCACCGCCGCCTACGCGGTGCTCATCGCCCTGTGGGCCGGCACGATGCTGGTCTGGCTGGGGCGCGACGCCCCCTTTGGCCACGCGGTTGTCGAGGCCGTCTTGCGCGTGAACCCCCTGGCCGCCGCCTTGAACCTGCTGGGCACGCGGGGATTTACCAAGTATGATTTGCTACCAGCCAACTGGTGGTACCTGGCTGCCGGGTCCGGCCTGGGCCTGGCGGTCTTGACCCTTCAAACCCGGCGACTCGTCCGGCCGCAGTAGCCTCGGTAAGGAACGGAGCATGAAAGCGATCTTGCGGCCGCCGGTTTTGCCACGGCATGGGGTGCGATGGGCCGCAATGCTGGCGGCGCTGGCGGCCAGCGTGCCGGCCAGGGCCATTGAGATCGAATACCGCCGCTTCAAAGACCCGGAGATCGACCCGCCCCGGCCGGTGGTGGCCGTGGGCCCCGCTTCGCTTCCCCTGTGGATCCAAGCCCTGGAAGCCTCGGAGATGGACCTGCGGCGCGAGGCGGCCGACACGCTGGTCGAGGCCTATCGGCAAGGCCTGGCCGAGGCCAAACAGGCCGAGCCGGCCCTGCTCAAGGCCCTCGAGGCCCCGGGGCAACATCCGCTGGTCGTGGCGGCGGTCGCCCGGGCCTTGATCGCCTTGGATTGCCCCCACGCCGCCGAGACGCTCTGGGCCCAGGCCCAACGCGGCGGCACCGAGCTGGCCCAGGTGATCGAGCCGGCACTAGCCCGCTGGGATTACCGGCCTGCTCGCGCAGTGTGGCGGCAGCGCCTGGCCGACCCAACCGCCCCTTACGTCCTCCGGCGACTGGCGATCGACGGCCTGGCCACGGTGGGCGACGAAAGCTCGCTGCCGAGGCTCAAGGCGATGGCCCTCGATCGGAAGCTGGACGGAGCCCTCCGGCTGGCGGCGGCGCGGGCCGTGGGCCAACTCACCAGCGCCGGCCAGGAGGAAGATGCCCGCCGCCTTGCCGCCAACCGCTCGCCCAGCGCCCTGACCGACCGCCTGGTCGCCGCCTCCCTGTTGCGCCGGCACAGCACGGCCTCGGCGCTGGGACTGTTGGAAGAACTGGCCCAGGATCCGGAGCCGGCGGTGGCGGCCGTGGCGCTTCAGCGGCTGTTGGAGGCGGACTTCTCCCGCATCCTCCAGCTTTCCGCCACGCTTTTGGCAAGCCCCGACGCCCGCGTGCGGCAATTGGCGGCCCAGGCGTGGGTCGCCGAGCGGACCCCGCAAGCCGTCCGCCAACTTGGCATCGTGCTGGACGACCCCCACCCCGCAATCCGCGCCCACGTGCGCGAATCGCTTCTGGATATGGCCGCCCAGAGCGAACTTCGCCAACCCGTTTTGGAGGCCACGCGCCAGCAACTGGCCGCCTCTTCCTGGCGGGCCCTGGAGCAAGCCGTGATGATCCTCGTGGCGCTGGACCAAAAGGATATTGCCCAGCGTCTTGTGGAGTTATTGGACTTCGATCGGCCGGAGGTGTTCGTGGCCGCCGCTTGGGGATTGCGCCGCCTGGCCGTCCCCGCCACCACGAAGCCGATGCTCCGCAAGGCGGCAAGCCTTCGCGACCTCCAGATGGTCAACCGTTCGACGCGGCAGCAGGACGGCCAGTTCTGCCACCTGGCCGAGGCCCTCGGACTGCTCCGGGAGGCGGAGGCCGAGCCCTTGCTGCGGCAATATGTGGCCAAGAACATGGTGCTGGACCCCAGTGTCCGGGGCGCAGCCATCTGGGCGTTGGGGTATATCCGGGAGGGACGCCCGGATCCCGAATTGACCCGCCAACTGGCGGAACGCGTGGCGGACGTGACGGGGGTTTTACCCGAGGCGGCCGAAGTGCGGGCCATGTCGGCCATCACCCTCGGACGCATGAATGCCCGCGATGCCCTCCCGGTGTTGCGGAGATTCTCCGGCGGACCCAAAGTCGGAGAAGCGACGCAGTATGCCTGCGGCTGGGCGATCCACCGCATTGCGGGCGAACCCATGCCGGTCTTTGTCACCCCAATCCTCAAGCGGCGCGGCTGGTTCCTGGAGCGGCTGGAGTAAAATGGCCTCGTAGCCGCGGCCGGTGGCTGGCCGGGCCGCCCCCCAGAATGCCTCGAACAAGCCGCGGCTGTCCCCAAGCGAGTCGTTGACCATGCCCAAACGCAAGACACGATGGTATCTGGGAATCGATATCGGCGGGACGAAGATTTTGGCCGCCCTGGCCGACGAGACCGGCTGCGTTGCCGCCCGGCTGCGGACCTCCACCCCGCGGGCCGGACCGGCTGACGAAGTGCTCGCCGCTGTGGGCGGGCTGATCGACCGCCTTTTGGCCCAACAGGGGTTGCGGCCCCAGCGCGTTGCCGCGTTGGGCATCGCGGTGCCGGGTGTGGTCGATCCCAAACGAGGCCGCGTGGTCGTCACCCCCAATATGAACCTTTCCGGCGTGGAGATCGTGCCGTGGCTGGCAGGCCGCTACCACCTGCCCGTGGCCCTGGGCAATGACTGCAACCTGGGCACGCTGGGCGAGGCCTGGCTGGGGGCAGCACGCCGGGCCCGCAGCGCCTTCGGAATGTTCGTGGGCACCGGCATCGGCGGCGGCTTCGTGCGCAAGGGGAAGCTCTGGCGGGGGGCCCGCCAGGCCGCCGGCGAAATCGGACACATCGTCATGCAGCCCGAAGGCGGCCTCCGCTGCGGCTGCGGCAATACAGGATGTTTGGAAACCCTGGCCAGCCGCTCGGCTATCGAGAACCAGATTCGCGCCGCGGTGGCCGCCGGCCGCTCCACCCTCCTGACCGAATGGCTCGAGGGCGATCTGGGGATCATTCGATCGCGGGCCATCCGCCAGGCCCTCGACGCCCACGACCCCTTGGTGGGCGAAGTGGTGCGCCGGGCTGCGGAAATCCTCGGCCGGGCCTGCCTCACCATCCGCCATCTGCTCGATCCGGAACGCATCGTGCTGGGGGGCGGACTGGTCGAGGCGTGCAGCGAGTTCATCATGCCGATTGTCGAAGAGGTCGTGGCGAACGACCAGCTTCCCGGCGCCCGCCCCGGAGGCCAGGTGCTCCTCTCCGCCCTGGGCGATGACGCCGTCGTGCTGGGAGCCGTGGCCCTGGCCCGCATGGCCATCGGGCGAAGCCCCTTCCGCAAGAAATACGACCTGCTCCCCGGATACCCCAAACTCACGCTCCGCCGCGACGGCACGCTGGCCGCCAGCGGCAAAGTCCACCGCACCGACGTGGTCATCACCGCCGAGGCCAAGCTGAAGAAGCGAAAGCCGAAACACGCCGAGACCCCGGACGCCGTGTCGCTGGTCACCGCCGACGAACTGCAAGACCTTTGCGGCGGCGGTCCCGAAGTGTTCTTTCTGGGAACCGGCTCCAGCGATGGCCTCCAATTGACCGACGAAGCCCAGCAGTTCCTCCGCCGCCGAGGGATCGCGCTTTGCGCCCTGCCCACGCCGCAGGTGGTGGATGCCTACAATCGTTCGACACAGCGCCGTGCCGCGCTGCTTCGGATCCCGGGCTGACCCAGCAGGCGGGCTGCTCCACCCGCCCCATGCAGAGCGGCGCGGCCCGATGGGCCAACCAACGGCATCCGATGGCATGAGGTGCCCCCATGACGCGATTTCTCCCCCTTGCAACTGTTCCCCAGTCGGCAAGCCGCCCGTGTGGCCGCTCCACGCTGGCCGGAAAGCCGGCCTCGACCCCTTTCACAAGGCGATCGGCCCTGCTCGTTTGGGTGCCAGCAGCGCTGGCTTGCGCGTGGGCGGCCTGCCCCACCTCGGTGCCGCTTCGGGCAGCAACGCTGGACCTGTCGGCCCTCAGCCGCCGGGCCTCCGTCCGTTACACCACGGTGCCCCGCAAAGTGTTGGCGTTTTACTATCCGTGGTACGAGCATTCGGTCGATCCGGCCGGCAAACCGCAGAAGTCGAGCTGGAAGGACGTCGATTCGGCGAAAAAGCGCATCGCCAATGTGGCCCATTTTCCCCTGCTGGGGCCTTACCATTCGCATGACCCCCAGGTGATGGCCCAGCACTGCACGTGGGCCCGCCAGGCAGGCATCGACGGCTGGATCGCTAGCTGGTGGGGGAAAGGTTCGCCCACCGATCGCGCCCTCGGCCCCTTGTTGGACCACTGCCGCAAAGCCCGCCTAGCGGCCACGATCTATTACGAAACCGTTCCCCCGCCCCAAACCGCCGCCTCGGCCTCCGCCGACCTGCTGGACGTGCTCCACCGTTATGGCCGCCATCCCGCATGGCTCCGCGTGCAAGGCAAGCCGGTGGTGTTTATTTACGGCCGGGCTGTGGGCCAGATCGGCTTGCCCGCCTGGCTGGCCGTGGTCGATGAGGTCAATCGCCGGTATCCGCCCGGCGCAGTCCTGATTGGCGACGACACCAGCCGGGCCGCCGCCCGTATCTTCGACGGCATCCACACCTACAATCCCGTAGGGGCGATGAAGGACAAATCGCTCCAAGAACTCCGCCAGTGGGCGCGCAAGAGCTACGGCGTCTGGGGAGCAAACGCCGACGCCTTCGGGCGGATCAGCACGGTGACTGTGGTCCCCGGCTACGACGACACCAAGATCCGCAAACCCGGCCTGGCCGTCGATCGCATGGACCGCCAGTTGTACCAGATCCAATGGGAAGAAGCCTTGGCGGCCAATCCGCATTGGGTACTGGTCACCTCGTGGAACGAGTGGTATGAGGGGAGCGAGATCGAGCCTTCGATCGAGTTCGGCGACAAGTATCTGCGCCTGACCGGCCAGTTCGCCGCGCGATTCAAAGCCGCTGCCCCCCGCCCTGGTGCCAAGGGGCCAGCGCCGGCCGACGCCGCGGCGAAATGGTTCCAGTCGGCGGGGATGCTCAAGGGCCTGCAGGCCGCCTTGCTGCCCGACCTCGATTCGCCCGCTGTGTGGGTGCTGGCCCACCTCCCCACGCCCCCGGAGGTCCTATCCTGGGAACGTGCCGCGGCCTTGCGCAGCGAGGATGCCCGCCGATGGCCCATCCTCGTCTATGCCGGCGGAGAACACTACCGGCAGACCGTCGGCCAGCCGGGCGATGTCGATGCCGGGCTGCTCCGCTATCTGGAAGGCGGGGGCCTGCTATTGGTCCTCCCTGCCGGCCCCATGCCCTTGCACTACAACGAACATGGCAGGGCGGTGGGCCTGGCCGAAAAAATCGGCCTGCCGTTGTCCATATCCGGCCCGGAGGGTGGCTGGGAAAGCCCTCCGCCGGGCGTAAGACTGCGGTTTGTGCAGGTCGGCCGGCCCCTGCCCCACGTGCCTGCCGAGTTTCCCTTTCCGCCAGAGGGCGATGTGCGATGGCGGCCTCTGGTGCGTCATCGGTTGGCCCCGGGCGATCGGGTGATCCCCCTGATCGAACTCCGCGATGAGACAGGCAAGCACTACGGCGATGCCGCGGCCCTGGTCGAACATCGCACCACGCCCCCCAAAAACGCCAAACTGCTTTACGCCTGGTTCGGGCTGCTTCAGGGGCCTTATGCCGAGCAGGTGGCAGCCGACCTGGTGCTTCTGGCGGCGCAGCAGGCCGGTCGAGCGCCGGGCCGGGAGGCCTCTTTTCCGGGGCCGAAAAACCGGTGAGCCAGTTTCGCCACTTTCGGTGCGGCGAGCCGGGGAGAGCGGGCCGCGCCTGCCGGGGCCCCCCACCGCGGCGGGGAAGCTGCCGATCTTGACACAATCGCCGTATCTTGCGACACTCCGCACACCGTCCCCGGGCGGGCGTCGAACAGGAGCGACGCCAAATTGGATTCCGCTTGGGGTGGCAACCCGGAGGAGGTCGAACGGATGCGTTTCGCCCATATAACTGTGGCCTTTGTGGTTCTTTTCGGTGCGGTGGTTGGAGGGTGCAGCCGGTCGAATCCCCAGGGCGCTTCGGACGCTGGGGGGCCGGCCGCTGCTGGGGCCCCCTCGGCAACCGCCGCGGCCCCGGATGGCCCGGAGGCCGCAGTCCGCGAGTTTCTCGAGGCGGTCCGCACGGGCGACGACAAGAAGACCGAGGCCATGTTCACCCGCGTGGCCCGCGAGAAAATCAAAGAGATGGAAGACATTCAAGTGGCCCCGCCGGGCAGCGACACCGCGAGCTACGAGGTGGGGACCGCCGAATACCTGGCCGACGACGGCGCCCGCGTGCCCAGCAAATGGACCGACCTGGACCGCGAAGGCAAACCGCGGACCGACGAAATCACCTGGATGCTTCGCAAAGAGAACGAGGGTTGGCGGATTGCCGGCATGGCCGCCACGGTCTTCGAAGGCGAGGACCCGCTCCTGTTGGATTTCGAGAACCCGAAGGAGACCCTTCGGAAGCTGGAGCTGCTGCGGGAGGAGATTCGGCAGCGGACGGAAAGCCAGGCTGCCCAAGCGGCGCAGACAACCGAGCCGAAGGAATCGGTGCGGCGTTAGGAAAATATATTCTCAGATTTTTTTGGCGCTCAATTGAATGGGCGTTCTGAGGGAGCGCTGGTTGCGTCCCATGGTTGGCGGGACGGCCGGGAGTTGGGGCGTTCGCCTTAACCCTTGTCGTAGCAAAGGGTTTTAACTAGCGGGTCGGGGCGGAAAGGGGGGAGTGTGCCATCTAATGGGCGGACTGGGGTAATACCCCAAGGGGATATCTTTGCGTTTTTGCGCTCAATTGGCGCAAATCCCCTAACATGCCCAATCTGCCGAGTACGAGCAATTTCCCCCTCCTCCCCGCTTGACAACGGCAGCGGGGATGTTAGCCTAAACCATCAAAGCTGTGCAGGTGATGCCGTCCGCCTAGACCGCAAAGCTTGAACAGGGGAGCTTGGCGCATCGGGCGGCATGGCACAGCCGTGACGTTCCGAGGTGCCTCCTGGTCCCTTTGCCGTCCGGGGGGGAGGAGCATGGAACCAGCGACGGCGCGAGTGTGTATTCCGTAACGCTACGGTACCTGTAAGAGTGGAGGATTGAGGAATGAAACGCACTTACCTGATCAGTGCCGCGGCCTTTCTGGCGGTGCTGGGGCTGGCCGTCGTGGCACAAGCCGGGCTCTTTGCCCGCACTTGCGCTCCGGACACCTGCGCGCCGAAGACCTGCGCGCCGGCGACCTGTGCTCCGGTGACCTGCGCACCGGCAACTTGCGCTCCGGACACCTGCGCTCCGAAGACGTGCCACCGTGTGCGCCGCATTCGCACCTGCGCGCCGGTGACCTGCGCGCCGCCGACTTGCGCACCGGCCACCTGCGCCCCCAAGGCCTGCTGCCCCGACACCTGCGCGCCGCGGACCTGCCATCGGGTCCGCCGGATCCGCACGTGCTGCCCGGACACCTGCGCGCCGAAGACTTGCCACCGTGTGCGCCGCATTCGCACCTGCGCGCCGGTGACCTGCGCGCCGCCGACGTGCGCTCCG
>FWPU01003148.1_pt1 | contig 42566 bp, 31 predicted proteins | sample 2228361 | NCBI WGS metagenome assembly FWPU01 (sample SAMEA103939777, study PRJEB20133) | metagenome | reverse complement strand
GGGAAGCATAAGGACAAGTTGGCCACCCTGTTGACCCTCAACTTTCAGGTGGTGGAAAATGAAACTTTGTGACCGTTGGCGGTATAACGTGCTTCGGTGAGGCAGACGCAAGGATTGATTCGTTCATTCCCTTGCTCTTCGTTGACAGAGAACAGAAAGGAATCAACACTATGCTCAAAAAACCTCTCCCCTCATTTCCTTATGGCGCCGTCTACTTCCGCAAATCCAACCCGCCGCGCGAGGACTGGGCGCGGGATTATGCGACGGCGGTGGAGGATGGGATGAACATCTTCCGCCACTGGTTTTTGTGGTCGGCGATTGAGGTCGCGCCGGGTGTTTATGATTGGGAGGATTACGATAAGCAACTTGACCTCGCCGCCGAACATGGCATTGCCACCATCATTGCCGAGATGATGACGGCGGCGCCGGAGTGGGCGTTTCTGCCGTTTGCTCATGCGCGGTTTGAGACGCGGGACGGGCAGCGCGTTCACAGCAGTTGGGGCGGGAGCAGCGCGACGGGCGGTTTTCCCGGTCTGTGTCTGGACAACGATGACTGGCGCACGTATGCCGAAGGTTTTCTGACGCAACTTGTCAACCGCTACAAAGACCACCCCGGCCTGGGCGGCTATGACATCTGGAACGAGTGCAACCATTCTGTTGCTTACTGTTATTGCCCCGCGACGGCGCAGAAGTTCCGCGAGTGGCTGAAGGCGAAATACGGTGACCTGAAGACGTTGGGGCAGGCGTGGTATCGCCACAGTTTCGCGGAGTGGGAGGACGTGCAGCCGCCGCGAAACTGGAACGGAAACGCGGAGTGCCTGGACTGGCTTCAGTTCCGCATTGACAACGCCTACCGCCTGATGCGCTGGCGGGCGGAGACGATTCGACGGCTCGACCCCCACCATCCCATCACCGCGCACGGCGTCGCGCTGAGTTTATCCGACATGCCCAGCTGCTGCGACGAGTGGCGTTCGGCGGCGGAGGTGGACTCGTGGGGCTTCACGTGGATTGCGGCGCGGCGCGGCGACGAAGCGTGGAAGCACTGGCACGCGGTTGACCTCGTGCGCGCCGGGGCGCGCGGCAAACCGTTCTGGCACGCGGAGGCGCAGGCGGGACCTCTGTGGATGCAACCGCAGGTCATTAACCGCCCGCGAGAAGACGGGCGCATCGCCACGCCCGAAGACATTCGCTACTGGAACTTCGTCTCTTTTGCAGGAGGAGCAACGGGCTGGCTCTGCCCGCGCTGGCGTCCGCTGCTTGACGGTCCGCTATTCGGCGCGTTCGGCATGTATGGCATGGACGGCTCGCGCACCCCGCGCTCGGAGATGACGAGCCGGATTGCAAAGTGGGCGAACTCATCTGAAGTGTCAAACCTCTGGAATTCCCGCCCCGTCCAAGGCGACGTCGGCATCATCGTCGTCCCCGAATCGCAACTGTTTACCTTCGCGCAGCAGGGCCACACGAATTTTTACGCCGACTCCGCGCGCGGCGCGTATCAGGGATTCTTTGCGAACAACATTCAGGCGGATTGGGTGCACGTTGACCACATCAGCGAATACGATTTCCTCTACCTGCCGTTTCCTGTGATGCTGATGGAGAAAACCGCAAACACCCTGCGCGAGTGGGTCGCCAACGGCGGCACGCTGGTCAGCGAAGGATGCCCCGCCTACTTCGGTGACGGCGGCAGGGTCGGCACGCGGCAGCCCAACTTCGGCTTGGACGCACTGTTCGGCGTGCGCGAATCTTACGTTGAGTTCACGCCTGACATTCTCGATGACCTGACGTTTGAAGTTGAGGGGCTGCACGTGCGCGGCGGAATTTTCCTGCAAACTTACGTGCCGACGACGGGAACGGCGGTGGGATTGTACGTCGAACCTTCCGTTGTGCGCGGGCAAGTCGCCGTTGTGGATAATGGATTTGGCAAAGGGCGCACCCGCCTCATCGGAACTTTTCCCGGCGTGGGGATGCACCGCCACAACGTTCTCGCCTCGCGTTACTTCTTCGCCCACCTGCTCAAGTGGGCGGGCAAGACCCCGCACGTCCGCGTCAGCGATGAACGCATCACCGCCCGCTTGCACGACGGCGAGGGCGGAACGTATCTGTGGGTTCTCAATCCGACGCGGGAGACGGTGAACGTTGAAGTTGAGTTGTCTGACGTATGGGGACCGTTCACGGGCGGTGTGTTGTTATGGGGGCAGGCGCAGCCTGCGGTGGAGGGGAGGAAAGTTGTGGTGACGGTGGGAGGACGCAACGCGGTGGTTATTAGGTTCATCCCGTGAGAGAAGGCTACTTTAACTGGTTGAAATCTTCTTCGGTAATGCCCAACTGCTTTAAGATCGTGTAGTAGAGTGGCGGGGTGATTGTTGTGCTGGGATGAATGGGAATGGTGGTCGCCCGTCCGTCGGGTGCTTCCAGCGTTGATGGCTGCCCGTCTGACGCGCGGCGACAAAACCAAGTTTACGGGCGACGCGCTGCAACTCGGAGGCTTTGGCTTCAGGCATGAATTAACTCCACATCAGCGGGAAGTTCCTTGTTCTCGGCTTCGTATTCCTCCCGAATCATGTCGAAGACGTTCTGTAATTCCTTGAGTGCGTCTTCACGAGTTGACATAACGGCATGACAACCATCAATGGCGGGCACGTAAGCAACCCACGAACCGTCAGGCTGTCGGTAGAGAACGGTTTTGTAGTCGGATAGTTCAGGCACGACACTCACCTCTTGTCTCCATTATAGCCCAATGGCTAATAGGCGTCAAGCACGCACAGAGAGGACGCCGCCCGCTCGCGTCGAAATGGTTTATCGCGTAGCCGAAGTCGTGGAAGAAGGAGTTTACCATGTTGCCGCGAAAGTCATGGTTGTTTGCCCTCACGGGTTTGCTGGGCATCGGATGGCGTCTGCCAGCGAGTTTCGGACAACCGTCCGTGAAGTTGGCGGTCGGCGCGGAGCGGGTAGGGCGGTATGAGAAGGTGGAGTTCCTCATTCATCTCAACACCACCTACCATAACCCCTTCGACCCGGATGAGGTGGACTTGAGCCTTGAACTGCGAACACCAACCGGGCGCACTCTCAGCCTGCCCGCGTTTTATTATCAGCCCTACGAGCGGCGCGTTTTAGAGTCGGGCGGTCGCAAGGCGGACTGGCTGTATCCCGTCGGCGCTCCCGTCTGGCAAGCGCGTTTCGCGCCGATGGAGGTGGGACAGCATGTCGGCATGGCGCGGTTGCGCGACCGCAGGGGCATGACCTCATCCAACACGGTGACGTTCACGTGCGTGCCCTCTGAGCGTCGGGGTTTCGTGCGGGTTTCGGCGAAGGATTCGCGCTTCTTCGCGTTCGACAACGGCGCACCTTTCTTCCCCATCGGTCAAGACCTCGCTTTCATCGGCTCGATGCAATACGTGACCCTCTCGAAAGCCGAAGACGTTTTTCGGCGCATGTCCGAGAACGGCGCAAACTACGTGCGCATCTGGACGTGCTGCGACGACTGGGCGATGGCGATTGAGTCCCGCAAAAGCGCGTGGGGGCGGTCGTGGGCGTGGAAGCCGCCCATCGTGCCCGCGCCCGGAGACGAAGGAAAAAAGTGCCTGCAACTCACGGGCGCGGACGGCGCGGCTCTCACGGTGGAGCCGTCCCATCCCGTCGCGCTGCGTCCGAACACGCGCTACGTCGTGTCGGGGCGGCTGCGCACGGAGGGAGGGGCGGGCGTGTCGCTCGAAGTGCAGGGAGCGAGAGTCGGCGACCTCATCGCTGCTGACCCCAAGAAATGGATGAACTTCCAGCGCGAGTTCACCACCGACGCCAACGGATGGTGGCTGAACGCGATGCGCCTGCGTCTGAACGGTAACGGAACGGTGTGGTTGAGCGACCTTTCACTGCGCGAGTGCCCAAACGAAGTTTGGGACGGCGGCGGAGCAGAACTTCTCTGGGAAGCCGACGTGAATCGCCCCGTGATGGGAGTTTACAATCCGACGGACTGCTTTATGCTCGACCAAATCGTGGCTGCTGCTGAGAAGCACGGCGTTTATCTGCAACTCTGCCTGCTGACGCGCAACCTCTACATGGATTCCCTGAGAGACGAAAAGAACGCGGACTACGACAAGGCGATAGCCGCCGCGAAGAAACTGCTGCGCTACGCGGTGGCGCGATGGGGCTACTCGACCAGCGTGGCATCCTGGGAATACTGGAACGAACAAAATCCTAATCTGCCTACTGACCGTTTCTATGCGGAATGTGGGCACTACCTGGAACAGATAGACCCGTATCGTCACCTGCGCGCCACCAGCGCGTGGGGTCCTGCCCCCAAGGACTGGCGACACGAAAAATTAGACGTTGCCGACCTGCACTGGTATCTGCGCCCGAACTGGAACGAACTGTGGAAGGATGCCGCGGCAGCGGCGCAGGACCGCGCGAAGTCCCTCCGCCAATATGCGCCGCGCCGACCGGCTTTGCTCAGTGAGTTTGGGCTGGCGGATGAGAAGTGGGGTCTCAGCCCTTACATGAAGCAGGACAAAGATTTGCTACACTTTCACGATGCGCTCTGGGCGTCCGCGCTGTCGGGCGTGTCGGGGACGGCGATGTTCTGGTGGTGGGAGCAGTTGGACCAGATGGACGCTTATCGTCATTACAAGCCACTGGCGGCGTTCGTCGCAGACATTCCTTTCACCACTACCCCACTGCGCGACGTGGCGGCGCGGGTGTCGGATGACAGGGTGCGCGTGATGGGTTTGCAGGGGAAGGACTGCGCCTACTTCTATCTTTCCGATGCCGAAGCCATGTGGTATCGGATGGTGGTTGAGAAAGCGACGCCGACAGAAGTCAAAGACGTTTTTGTGGAAATTGAAGGCTTGTCCCCCGGCGACTATCAAGCGCAATGGTGGGACACAAACGCAGGGAAAGTGATTCGGCAGGAGCCGGTCTCAGCGCAAAGCCAACGCTTGCGACTGTCTGCTCCCCCGTTTGTGCGTGACGTCGCCTGCAAAGTATTGAGGAGGTCTCAGTCCCGATGAAGCGATGGACGAATCCGTTCTGCGTTGCGCTAACGGTGTGTGTGACGACGATGGCGCTGGGCGCGGCGAACGACGTGAACAAAAGGAGCAACGCGATGAAGTTATGGTACGACAAACCGTCGAGTCAGTGGGTCGAGGCGCTGCCAGTCGGCAACGGACGGTTGGGCGGGATGGTGTTCGGCGGGGTTGTCGAAGAGCGCGTTCAGTTCAACGAGGATACGCTGTGGACGGGAAAGCCGCACGAGTATCATCACGACGGCGCGGTGAAGTTCCTGCCGACCCTTCGTCAACTGCTTTGGGAGGGCAAGCAGAAAGAGGCGGAAGAGTTGGCAATGCGGGAGTTTATGAGCGTCCCGCTGCGTCAAAAGGCGTATCAGCCGTTCGGCGATTTGCGCTTGCGTTTCGACGGACACGAGAAGGCGGTGGACTATCGGCGGGAACTGGACCTTGACTCGGCGGTGGCGCACGTGCGTTATCGCGTGGACGACGTGACTTACGAACGTCAGGTGTTTGCGAGTCATCCCGACCAAGTGATTGTCGTGCGCATTTCCGCTGACAAGCGTGGGCGCGTCAGTTTCACCGCAAAGATGGACAGTCCGCACCCCTCGGCGCAGTGTCGCGCTGTGAAGGGAGAACAACTCGCCCTGTTTGGACGGGTGCAGGAGGACGGACTGAGGTTTGAAGCGCGTTTGCGTGTCGTTGCCGACGGTGGGCGGGGGGGCGTCAAAGATGATGAGGTGGTGGTTGAAAACGCTGACGCCGCAACGCTGTGGCTCGCCGCTGCCACGAGTTTCAAGAACTTCCGGGACATCAGCGCGAACCCCGCACAACGCTGCGAAGCGACGATGAAAGCCATGAGGGGCAAAAAATTCGATACCGTCCTCAAGGCGCACGTTGAAGACCATCGGCGATTGTTCCGCCGCGTGTCGCTGGACTTGGGCAGCAGCGACGCCGCCAATGAACCGACCGACCGACGGCTCAAAGCCGTGAGCCAACGCGACGACCCAGCATTGGCGACGCTCTATTTTCAGTTCGGGCGATACCTCCTCATCGCCAGCAGTCGCCCGGGCGACCAACCCGCCAACTTGCAAGGCATCTGGAACGACCAGATGAACCCGCCGTGGGACAGCAAGTGGACGGTGAACATCAACACCGAGATGAACTACTGGCTCGCCGAAACGACGAACCTTTCTGAGTGCCATGAGCCGCTGTTTGATTTAATCAGCGAAGTCGCCATCACAGGGCGCAAGACGGCGCAGGCGCACTACGGCTGTCGCGGTTGGGTGCTGCACCACAACACCGACCTGTGGCGCGGCACCGCCCCCATCAATCACTCGAATCACGGCATCTGGGTCACGGGCGGCGCGTGGCTCTGCTCGCATCTCTGGGAGCATTACCTGTTCACGGGCGACAAGCAGTTTTTGGCGCAGCGCGCTTACCCCGTAATAAAAGAAGCGGCGACGTTCTTCGTGGACTTTCTGGTGAAAGACCCCAAAACCGGCTGGCTCATCAGCACGCCGTCCAACTCCCCCGAGATCGGCGGGCTGGTCGCGGGACCGACGATGGACCACCAAATCATCCGCGCCCTTTTCGCCAGCGTCAGCGAAGCCGCGAAAATACTCGGAGTTGACGCAGAGTTTGCTGCAAGGGTGGCTGAGTTGGCTCGACAAATCGCGCCCAATCAAATCGGCAAGCACGGGCAACTGCAGGAGTGGCTGGAGGACAAGGACGACCCGAAGAACACGCACCGTCACGTTTCGCATCTGTGGGGTTTGCATCCGGGCAACGAAATCACGCCGCTGAAAACGCCCGCGCTGACGGAGGCGTGCAAGGTCACGCTGCGTCATCGCGGCGACGGCGGGACGGGCTGGAGCAAGGCGTGGAAAATCAACTTCTGGGCGCGGTTGCTTGACGGCGACCACGCCCATAAAATGCTCGTTGAAGCCCTCGCGGGCAACACCTATCCCAACCTCTTCGACGCGCACCCGCCCTTCCAGATTGACGGCAACTTCGGCGGCACGGCGGGCGTAGCGGAAATGCTGCTGCAAAGTCACGCAGGCGAGATTCACTTGCTCCCCGCGCTGCCGAAGGCGTGGCGGAACGGCAGCGTCAAAGGTCTGCGGGCGCGCGGCGGATTTGAGGTGGACATCGTGTGGCAAAATGGACGACTGCACTCAGCCACCGTCAAATCTCTTCTGGGCAATCCCGCGCGCGTGCGCGCCGCCGCGCCGCTGACGGTGACGCGCAGCAACAAGCCGGTGCCGACGCAAACCATCGAACCATCCGTCATCGGTTTCCAAACCACAGCGGGGGGAGTCTATCAGTTGCGGGCAGGCGGCTAATGCTTCCGTTTAACCACGACGGCGCAACGGCACAACGATTGGGACACCACGCCGCATGAAAATACTGTGATACCACGGACTCAATAGACGAACGCGGACGCTCGCCACTCAACCCGTCCGTGTCCGTCCATTGGGTCTGCGCTATTTTCAGAAGAATCGTCCATGTCCCAGACGGGACACCCTGACGGATGAAAATGACGGCATGGGATGCCGTCGTGGTCGGCGCGATAGACCAGTTCGGCATCCTATGCCGACGATTTTCGAGGGAGACGGATGAAAATGACGGCATGGGATGCCGACGTGGTCTGTCGTGGACGGGGGCGAGAGACCACGTCCCGACCTGTCGGGACGATTTTCGAAAGAGCGACCTGATTGAGCGAGTGTGAAACGTGGACGGTTCAAATTCCTTCTTCAGCGCGACCAGACGTTCCGTCATCCTCGGCATCTTTCTGTCGGCTGCCGTCGCCGTGTGGATTCACTACGCCGAACTCATCCTCGGCGGGCGGCGCGGGCACACCGCGCTGGCGAATACTTCGATTCCCGTTGGCGCGTTCTTCGCGCTGCTGCTGCTCACGTGCGCGAACCTCGTGGTGCGCCGATGGTTGCCGCTGCGCGCGCTGCGGCAGCACGAGCTCCTCGTCGTTTACGTGATGATGGCGTCGGCGACGGTCGTCGGCTCGTCGGGCGGCATTCATTTTCTCGTGCCGTCCTTAGCGTCCGCCTTTTACTTCGCCACGCCGGAGAATCGCTGGTCTCAATTCCAACCGTTCATTCCGCGCTGGATGGCTCCCCGCGACCGCGTGGCGTTGAAGAACTTTTTTGTCGGTGACGCCTCGGTGCCGGTGGATGTATGGCTCGTGCCCGTGCTCGTGTGGAGCGGATTTCTGTTCGTCGTCCTGCTGGCGACGCTCGCGCTGTGCTCGCTCATGCGACGACAGTGGGTGGACAACGAACGCCTCACGTTCCCCACCGTCGTTCTCCCCACCGCCTTGACCGAAGACGGCGCGCCGCTGCTGCGCGACCGCGCGCTCTGGATGGGCGCGGCGATTCCGCTGTTCATCGGACTGCTCAACACCGCGCACGAAAACTTTCCCGTCGTGCCGGGAATTCAGGTGCGGCAAACGGATTTATCGCCTTACTTCACCAGTCCGCCGTGGAACGCGATGGGCTATACGCCGATGAGTTTCTATCCGTTCGTCATCGGCATCGCGTTTCTGCTGTCGGCGGAGGTCACGTTCTCTTGCTGGTTCTTTTACTTGTTCACGAAGTTCGAACAGGTGATGTCTGCCGTGTTGGGGCTGAAAGGATTGCCCGGCGCGCGACCCATTTCGACGCCGCCGTTCCTTGACCATCAGGGCGCGGGGGCGTTCATCGGCATCGTGATGATGACGCTCTACTTCGGACGGCGGCACGTCGCCAACGTCGTCAAGGCGATATGGACCGGCGAGTCCGCCGACGAGCGCGAAGTCCTCGCGCCGCGCACCGCTGCCGTCATTCTGGGCGGATGCTTTCTTGCGTTGTATGCGTTCTGCCGCGTCGCGGGGATGTCGACGCTGACGCCGCTGGTGCTATTAGGATTGGTGTTCATCTACATGACCGCCGCCACTCGCGTGCGCGCGGAGGCGGGCAATGCTTGGCTGTTCGGACCCAGAGTTGACCCGAACACGCTGGTCGTCGGCACGTTCGGCTCGTCGGTGCTGCCGCTGCCCGACCTCACCATCATGTGCTACTTGCAGTTTCTCACCACCTTTGACCTGCGCTGCCTTGCGATGCCCCACCAGTTGGACGGCATGAAGATGTCGGCGCAAGTCCGCCTGCGCCCGCGCGCGCTGGTGTTGCCGATTCTGATAGCGACGGCGGTGGTGCTGTGCGTTTCGTTCTGGAGCGGTCTGCGAATCTGGTACGACTACGGCGCGCTGTCCAAAGCCGACACGTGGCGCACGACGATGGGCAAGGCTCCGTTCGAGAACTTGGCGAGCACGCTGTCCAACCCGCTGCGCCCGGATTTGCCCGGCACGATGGCTGTCCTCGCCGGTCTGCTGGTCACCTTGGGCATCGCCTTCGCTCGCTCGCGCTTTCTGTGGTGGCCCCTTCACCCCGTCGGCTACGCGGTGGCGAACACGCCCACGATGCAAGCCATCTGGATTCCGTTTCTTCTCGGCTGGGGCGCGAAAACAGCGGTGCTGCGCTACGGCGGCTTGCGCATTTATCGCCGCTGCTTGCCGTTTTTCCTGGGGCTAATTTTGGGCGATTTCATCAACGGCGGATTCTGGACGCTGGTGGGGTGCTTCGTGCCGGGGATGAGGGTGTATCCGATTAACTGGTGATGGGAATCGTCCTCGTCGTTCGTCGTCGTGCGATTCATCGCACGTCAATCCGATGCGCATTAAATCGCGCTACGACGAACGACGACGAGGACAATTTTCGGAGGGACAAAAACATGAGGCTGCTTCGTCCATCTCTCTTCATTATTCCCCTGCTGATGTTCTGTTTCAGTCTACCCGCAACCGCTGGTGTTCTGCCCGGCGAACCCGTCACGCTCGCTGCCGTGCCCAACGCGCCGCTGGCGCGAGACCGACATACGACGCTGCTGGCGCACTTCGATTCGCCGAGCAGCAACGATGCCGACTACGCGCGCACGCATCGGCAGGAGGTCGGCTTTCAGAACGACCCGTCCGCGCCGGGAAAGTTCGGCGGCGGCGTGGCGGTGACGGGCGCGAACGGTTACGTCATGTTTGCCGGGTTGGACAACGTTTCGCCCTTGCGTGGCACGGTGGAGTTCTGGGCGAAGTCACGGGGCGATGCGCCGATTTGGAACGACGGCAAGGCGCACTGGTTCTTCGTTGCCTACCCAGAGCGGGCGGGGTTCTCGGCGACGGAGGGCATGGCTCCCTATCATCTTGGCGTGTTCAAGTCCGCTGACAATCACCTCGTTTTTAACGTCCTGCAAAGAGGCGTGGCGCGCTACGGTTTGGGCGTGCAACTCGGTGGCGCTGATGGTTGGCAGGTGCGCGTGCCCGTTGACAAATTGGCGGGGGGAGCCTGGCATCACGTGCTTGTCTCGTATGACTTACAGCCGCCGGGGCGTTTGTGGCTGCTGGTGGACGGTCAGGGCGTGACCGCGCCCATTGGCTTGCCGCCCACTGCGCCAAAGCCTAATCCCGGTTATGAAATCATCTTCGGCGGTTTGAGCGGACTGCCGGGCGATAACGTGCGCACCTCCGATTGCGATTTGGACGAACTCCGTTTGCAGGCAACGACGGTGGCGGAACGACTGAAAGGCGCAACCACGAAAGCGCGGGCGGTTGACGAGGCGCGGCTGATGGAGCGCGAGGACGTGGTGCGGGCGACGCTGGACAAAATGCTCTCGCTTCAGCGACACGGGGGGTGGCACGACTTCTATCAGTTCCCGACTTACGAACCGGCGGAATGGGGTTGGTTCGGGCGGGGCGTCAATCTGTGGTTCACGACGAACGCGGATGCGGGCAACCTGCTGCTGCGGGCGTGGCGCGTGTGGGGCGATGACCGTTACCTTGACGCGGCGATGGATTTGTCACGCATGTTTGAGGAGACGCAATTCCCGTTAGGGGGCTGGAACTACCACTATGCCTACACGCGGGGCAAGTTCATCCCTAACAGCGACCGCGCCTACATCGCGCAGTCCATGCAGAGCAATCAGATTCGATTTCTGACTTTTCTCAGCGGCTTGACCGGAGATGAACGCGCCAAGGCGACGGTGCGCAAAGCGATGGAGTTTCACCTGCAAGCGCAGGGAGCGGGCGGCTGGTGGGGCTGGGAGGCGTATCCGATGACGTCGCACAAAGGACCTTACGGACACCCCGCCCTCAACGACGCCGTGACACCGCAGGCGATGCAAGACCTGTTCGTGATGTACTGGCTGGTGCGCGACCCGCGCTGCGTGGACGCTATCTACAAGGGCGCGGAGTGGATTATCGCCGCGCAATTAGGTGCGCCGACTTACGGCTGGGCGGACCAGTATGACGAAAACAACAAACTGATCTGGATGCGCAACTTCGAACCGCCCGCTGTTTCGATGCAAGCCATCAACGCGGTGATTCCCGTGCTGTGCATGATGTATGACCTCACCGGCGATGACCGCTACCTCGCGCCGCTGCGCAAGTGTCTGACGTGGCTGGACTCAGTGCCGGAGAAAGACCGTGGCTGGCTGTGGTATGACCCGCAGACGCAGCGACCCGTCGTCGCTTACTACAATGAGATGCTGCCCGTCGACCACCCCAAGGCAATCAAGGAAATCATCCCCCGCCTCGCCGACCACTACGGCGTGAAGTTCCCGTGGCCAGCCGACCGCCTCCGCAATGCGCTCAATGAACGAAAGAACGGACCGCTTTATCCCTCGTTCGCCGGCTGGAAACCGCGCGTGGCATTCGCTACCGAGCGTCTCACTGCTGAATTGATGGCAGATAGATTCCGTTCCAGCCGCCGTGATGATGCGCTCAACGCGCTGCGCGACTGGCTCGCCGGGAAACCAGCGCCGGGACTCGTCAGCGATTCACGCGACTTCGGGAAACAGTTTAGCCCCATGCAAGCAGTGCGCTTTGCATCGCAGTTGATGGACGACATCGAAGCCGCCCGTGTTGCGTTGGGAGATTTGCCCGTGGAAAAACAACCGCGCTTCAACGCGGGCGTCTGGGGCGCGTGGGTGTATGCGTTCCCCGACATTGACCTCTACAACCTGCCGAAGCCAGCGCAGGAAACAAAGAAGTAGGAGCAGTGCGTCTCTGCCAGCCTCTGATCGGGCTACCACAGAGGGTCGCCCCTACTTTGCAACTTCAGCATGATAGGGCAGTCCTTCAAAAAGGCAGGGGGCAATAACTCCCATAAAAATTAGGGCTGCACGCTGACCCTCTCCACCGCCCGCACGGTCACAGGTCCGAGCAGACCCGACTCCAGCAGCGGCGAGTCCTTCGTCCAGTGTTTCCACGTCGTAAACGTGAGGCGTTGCTTTGACGGGCGCGGCTTGCCTTCGAGAAACCACTGCGGGAATTGTCGCAGCCGTTTGCCTTGCCACTCGCTGTCATCGGGGAACTGCTCGTCGCCAATCAAACGGTTGACCCACAGGTTCGTGACGCGAATTTCAAGGCGGTTCTTGCCCGCACGCGCAACGCCCGTAATGTCCACGCGGAACGGCGGCTTCCACAAAACGCCGAAGTCTTTGCCGTTCACGGTGACCTCGCATAGGTTCTTCACGCGTCCCAAGTCAAGGTAAATCGCACGGCGTGGATTGAGCATCTCCTTCGGAATGTCAAACTCTTTCGTATAAGTCGCCGTGCCCGAGAAGTAGCGCACGCCGGGGTCGCTGTGTTCCGTCCAAGAGATGAGTTTGTCGAGCGTAACTTTCGGCGGCGCACCCCAATTGGGCGGGAAACTCAGTTCCCATTGTCCTGTGACTTCAAGCGGCTTCGCTACGTTCTTGACTTCTACTTTCTGCGTCTTACCGCTGGCGCTCTTGAACTCGTAAACGCCAGGCTGCCACGCTTTCAACTCCGCCTTGCCGTCTGCCGCCAGAGCGAGTTCGTAGACGGGAAACTCGCTGCGTCCACTGGGAGGAGGCAGTTCCAAATCCTCGTTCTCGTTGACGATGACCGTGTGCGGTGTGCCGTTGAGGAGGTATTCTACGCGCAGCCGCTTGAGGTGATTGGGGGTGGGGTCACCGCCCATCATCTGATTGTTCGCGTTCAACGACAATGTGCCGTCTCTGACCATCGCTTTCACGCGCTCAGTCACGTCGGCAGAACCCGCGCCGTCAATCGCCTCGTAAATGGCGCGGCGAATCTCCAGCTTCGGCGCAGATGATTTCGGCTGCCGTGCGCCCGCGTGCGACACGGCGACGAAGTGCGGGCGGGCAGAGACGCCCGCTTCTACCGCTGATTTGCGGAATACCACGAACACCGAGCCAGCGGGTTCAAAGCGCAACGGGATAGTGATGCGCCCATCCTTTTCCACGTAAACCGCCGCCTTCTCCCTCTTGCCCGTGTCGGGATGCCACAACTTCGGCGTCTTGCCGCTCACGCGAAAGGTCACGTCCACCTCTTCAACGCGCGCCCTTTGGTTGGAAACGAAGTAGATGTCAGTGTCGCCGACGACGCGATGAATGAACTCCAATTTCGCGTTTGACTGCCGACTGCTGTCCACCTTTGCTGCCGAATCGAAGTCGGCGTCTGATACGACGGAACGAAAGTCTGCTAAAGCAGACTCGTTACGCAAAGTGCGTCGTCCAGAGTTTGCCGCCGAATCGAATTCGGCGTCTGACACGACGGAACGAAAGTCTGCTAAAGCAGACTCGTTACGCAAAGTGCGTCGTCCAGAGTTTGCCGCCGAATCGAATTCGGCGTCTGATACGACGGAACGAAAGTCTGCTGAAGCAGACTCGTTACGCAAAGTGCGTCGTCCAGAGTTTGCTGCCGAATCGAAGTCTGCTAAAGCAGACTCGTTACGCAAGGCGCGTCGTCCAGTCTGCTTTAGCAGACTTCGAGAGCCGTTGTAGACACCGACTTCGAGTCGGTGGTTCAGAGACGCGCTCAAATTCTCCTTGCCATATTCAAAGTCCGGCTTCACGCCCATTGTCGCCAGCACCTCTTCCACCGGCTTGCCTTCAATCACCTTGCCTTTCCCCCATACTTCATCCGCGAGGCGCTGCACTTCTTCATCGCACTTCGGATAATCGTTGAGGCTGGGCGATTTTTTCGGCTTGGGACCGATGACCGTCGCGCCGGACTGCACCAGTTCGCGGATTTTGCGCAGCAGTGGCGGCGTCATGTATTCGCTGTTTGGCAGCACGAGCACGCGATAACTCATGCCGTCGGGTAGCATCAGACGTCCGTTCTTCACTGTCAGGCGCATGATGACCTCCGCGCTGCAACCGTCGTAGTCGTAGCCTTTGGCTTTCAGTTCGGGATGGAGCGGCATCGAAACCGGCGCGTGTTCGCCGACGAAATATAGCACATCCGCCACAAATAACCCCTGCTGCAGAAGATACTGGCAGCGGGCGAGATACTTCAGCCACGCCGCGCCCTGCTCCCACCACGTATTCGTGCGCTCAAAATGAAACCCCCACTGCCCCATCGTCATGCCCGGATAAACGTTCATCCACGGCTGGTGCGCGTAACGGTGGAAGATGAATCGGTTCACGCCCATGCAGTAGATGAGGTCGCCCAGAGCCTTCATTGAGTACGGGTCTTGCTGCCACCGGCCCTGCTCGGGCGTGGCGGTAAACGATTCCGCGCCGACGATTTTCCTGCCGTAAACGTGCGCGGTGGACGCCGCCAACTTGCAGGACTCGCGCGCTCCGCCACCAATCCAGAACTCGCCCATCGGAATATCGGCGCGCCCGCCGCAGGTGATGTCCTCAAACGCGCCGTTGCCATACGGTTCCGTCGAGAACAGCAACCCGTGCTTGTGGCACAACTCGCCGAAGTAGCCGAAGTAGTTGTCCGCGAACAGGTCCGCGACGGTGCGCCGCACGTCCCACAAAAACCGCTCCGAGATTTCGGGGCTGTCCACCACGCGCCCTGTGAACACGGGAAAGTAAGGCAGCAAATCGTATCCGCGCCGTTTCTGGAACTCCTCGCGGAAGCGCGGCGTCCAGTTCTGAGAGCCGACCTCGTAACTGTCCACGAGCGCGTTGTTCAGCGACTTCCCCGCGAGTGGACCGATGTCGTTGATGACCGTCGCCATCATCCCCGCCCAGAAAGCGTCCAGCGCCTCGCGGCTGAGTTTGTCCACCTCCAACCCGCGCGCCTCCGGCGTGGCGGGATGGTTGTCCTTTCCCGTCGGCGTGTAGCCGATGCGCAAAATCGTCCACTCGCCTTCGGGCACATCCCACGTCAGACGCCCGCTCGCCTCCATGCGACTCGTCAAGTCCACGATGGCTTCGCGCTTGATAACCGCCTCTGGCGGCGCGGTGGAACTCCCCGACGGCTGAATGTTATCAGCGCGTTGATACGCGGCTTTGCCTTGCACGTTCTCAATGCGCAGGTTGCCCTGCGGCGTTCGGAACGCGAGCGTCGCAATGTCGCGGTAAAAGCCGCGCCGCGTCTGTGGCTGCGGCAGAACGTCGGAGAATCGCGCCGGACCTTTGACGCGCGTCTCACTTGTCGTTACTATCAGCATCGCGTGCTGCGGCTCCACCCACGGACCGCCGCTGCTCGACCAGCCCCCGCAGTTATGGATGCACAGTTCGATGCCCAGACGGTCCGCCTCCTTCACCGCGTGCTGAATCATCTCCCGCCACTCTGCGCTCATGAACTTCACGCGCCCAGCGGGAACCCCCACATCCACGTTAAAAATCTGCGCCCCGCCCACTCCGACGCGCTTCATCGCCTCCAAATCGGCGGTGATGCCCTCTTTCGTGATGTTGTCATTACACCAATGCCACCATGTATGCGGCTTCGCCGAATCCGGCGGATTCTGAAACCCCCGTGCCAGTTCGTCCTCTTTTGCGCCCATCCCAATGCTTGACAGCGCGCAGAGCGCGAGAGTCAAAAGCAGAATAGATTTGTTTTTTAGCATGGGTTCATCGCTTCCTTTCGCTCCCTCCCTATTACTTCCCTATCGTTGACAGAGACAGAGAACCCCCGCTTATCGCCCCACCGCCGTTGTCAACGTCCTTAACGCCCTCTCAATCGCCTCTTCCTCGTTCGCGCAAGCGCCGCTTTCAATCAAGCGGTTGAGCATCTCGCGCACGGCGGGACGCTCCAGAATTTCAAATGCCCGTCGTTCGGCGCGACGTCGCTCCAACGCCGCCGTCAGCGACGCCACGTCCTTATGCACGTCTTCCGCCGACAACAATTCTGCGTTCGGTTCGGGCACGGTCTTCATCGTGGTTCATCTCTCAAGGGTTGTCTGCTCCTGGTGGAAATCAATGACTGCCTTGCCCACTTTTAAGAAGCGTCTGCCCACTAACAGCAGGTTCTTTCCGTATTCGGGGTTTGAGATACAGGGCATCATTCTGTCAATGCCGCACTCTGGGATGAGCACGCGCACCAGCGACAGCACATCGGTTATCGTTGAGCCGTCCGCCAGTTGAGCGACGGCCGTCCCTTGCCGGAACTGGCTGAGACCGAGCGCACAAAACGTATTCCAGTCTATTTGCAGATGGTCCGAGAACCCTGTATCCACAGAGAATGTCTCTCGCTGGGTCACGGCAGGTGGCTGGGTCAAACCAGGCGTTGCGAGGGTTATCGTGACGACGGGCTTGCCGTGCTGAACCGGGAAAGAGTGCGCGCTCATAACTTTTCCACCACCTGCGGTAATTCCTCCCCGACTTTCCTGACCAGCCGACCCGCTGCATCGTGGACCCGTTCCCTCGCCTGCCTGTCCGCCTCGTCCAGCGTGGGGGCGATGGCGACTAACTTCCCTTCGACGATAACGACCCACTCGCCCCAATGATCCCGTTCCAGTTCTTCCCGCAGGCTTTCGTAGGCTTGCACGTCGCGTTCAATATCTGCAAAGAGATTAAGCATGGTTTTCACCCCTTGCCCTTCAGTTTAGCACACATCCTCTACGGGTGCAACTCCGCCCCATTGTTGCTCCAGAGACCCTTCTCCCGCCCCTCCGCCTTCTTGTCTCGCCGCGTCGCGGACTGCGGCGGGCGCGAGTTTCTGCCAACGAATGAGAAGCGAATGAACGAATGGAGAGTGGCGTCAGTTAGTCCGTCATTCGTTTGTTCGTTGCCTATTCGTCGTTCGGCGCGACGTCGCTCCAACGCCGCCGTCAGCGACGCCACATCGTTATGCATGTCTTCTACCGACAACAACTCCGCGTTGGGTTCGGGTACGGTCCTCATTGCGTTCACCCTGTCAGTTTAGCACAATTTGAAAAAGAACGCCAGCTGTGGTGCCACGTGACGCTTGACGCCATCAGATGGAAATGCTAAACTAAACCCCATGCAAATGCGGTGCACGCGAAAAATACTGCTATGGGGATGGCTACTTTACCTTTGCACTTGGCACATCTGCATCAGCCAAGAAGGTTCAACCCGCGCCCCACAAATCTTAACGGCTACCAGCCATAATTGCTCTCTGCCTCTGAATGCGCCCGCCTCTGGGGATGAAGAGTGCTTGGGCTGCTGCGAGTGCTGCGGCTTGGCAATCGTCAAACCCAACACTTCGGACGTTGCCGGACGCATGAACGTCATCGCGTCTCTCCCCGTGGAGGTTGTGCTGCCTGCGCCAGCCCCTGTCGCAGTCCTCAGAGCGCGACAGCAAAGTTTGTCCCCTGTTTTCATCCTCAACCCGTTCCTCTCATCGGGTGTCACACCCACGTTTGCCAAACGTCCACCACCGCTCGTTTAATTCCTAACCACCCAACTCCCTAACAACCCAACCATCCAACCACCGAAAGGAGGGGGCGATTTGCTTCGCTTCATTTTCGGGATGGGATTGTGCCTGTGGTGGACAACGGCGGAAGCGGCGCAAAAAGTGGAGTCGCCGCACCTCTCTCTTCATCAAGCTCTGCAACTTGCCCTGCAACACCATCCACGTATCGCGGCGGCGCAGGGCAGACTCGGCAGCGCACGGTCTCATCCCAACCCAGAACTTCAACTCATTCCTGCTGGAAGAATTGACGACGCGCAGTTGGTTCTCTTCCAGCCAACGGAGTTTTTGAGCGGCAAGCGGACGTTTCGCAGTCGCGCCGCAAGTGCCGAAGGGCAAGCGGCAGAAGCCGACTTGCGCGCGGCGATATTGTCGTTGACGTTTGACGTGACGACGGCTTACGTTGAATGGCAGGAAGCCGTCAAGGTGCAGCAGTTGACGGAGGAATCCGTCGCACTGGCGCGGCGGCTGCACGAGACGGCGCAGAAGCAGTTTGACGCAGGTGACGTGCCGCGCGCTCACGTCGTCCGCACGCGCATCGAACTCACCCGCGCCGAGCAGGAGTTGACGGCAGCGCGGGCGACGACGGACGTGCGCCGCGCCGCATTGAACACGCTCTTGGCGCGTCCGCCCGATACGCCCGCTGTGCCCGCTGACGATTTGACCTACACGCCCCGCGACGTGGACGCGGCGCTGTTGCAGCGCGTCGCTCTGTCGCAGCGCCCTGAAATTCAGGTGGCGCGGTTTGGCGTGCAGAGCGGCGAGTTTACTGTGAAGTTCGCGCAGGCGCAGAGGCGTCCTGACCTGATTTTTGAGTTGCGCAGCGTCAGCCTCCAACGCAACGAAGGCAGACCCATCGGCGTCGGGCTATCGCTCCCGCTGTTTGACTTTGGGCGGATTCGCGGCGAGGTGCGAACGGCAAAGGCGGAAGTCGCTGAACGCCACGCGCTGTTGACGCAGGCGCAGCAGACGGTTGCGCTGGAAGTGGAAACCGCTCTGCGTCGTCTGCACGCGGCGCGGGAGCAGGTGGAGGCTTACGCAAGCCGCATCCTGCCCGACGCGGAAGAACTGATGAAAATGATTCAGGCGGGCTATCCCGAAGGGGTGACGCTGCTGGAGGTCATTGACGCGCAGCACACGCTCACCGCCACGCGCATCGGCTACGCTCAGGCGGTTGCGGACTATCAACGCGCATTAGCAGAATTGGAACGCGCGGTGGGCGGGAAGTTGCCAGTGCGTGATGCGGCGGCGAGGAGGTGAACGGTCATGCCGTCCTTACCATTGCAGCATCGTCTCACGCTGCGCAAAGTTGAGGGCGACAGTCGGTTGCAGTTGCAGGCAAAGGTCACGCCCGACCAGAGCGGCGCGCGTTGGATTGACGGCGACAAAGGGGCTTTGCGTCCAATCACGAATACACAAGATGCGATGAACTGCACTGCGCCGAGAGCCGTCGGTAGCGGTCAGGCTGATTTCAACGCCCATACGGGTATACCAAAAGTCCCGCCCCAGATGAGTGGCACGACGCCAGGGAGTAAAAGGTGGGATTTGAATAATCCCTTGACCTTGCAGCACGTCGGCATCCACGCAAACATCGGAAGAACCCGTGTCGAAGTCAGCCACCACGTCCGCACTTTGATTGTTGCCCGTGAAGGTGATTGGCAGCGTCGGGTAGGAGTCAGCGGGGTAGATGGTTGGATGCCAGGCAGACCTTTCTTCGATGAGCAGAGGCGCTTCGTGCAGAAGAAGCATCTTGCCTGTTTTCTCGCACATTTCGTACAACTCCTGTTGCGATGGATAATTCGCCAGCGTTGGTCCGTGCGCCAGCACTTCCCCGTCTACCACCAGCATCCAGCGGGCGCCCAGTTCGACCCGCTTGCGCTCCAGCCAGTCATTATTAATGTCCGCGAGTTCATCCATGATGCGGAGGCGCTCCTCTTCGGACAGTTTCACCATCTCCGCAAACGGCGGGTTCTCGCCCTGAAACGTAAGCGGTGGAACAGACGGCGCATCGTCGTCAGGCTGTCCCACCAGTTCCAGAGTGACATCTACCACCTGCTTGGCGGTTTCATCCAGAGGTCCCATGCGCCTTTCCAGTTCAGCAAAAATTTCTGTCTTGGTCATTCTGTTTCACTCCCACACGGCATTATAGCAGAACGGAGGAGCAGGGTCAAACAGAGTTGAGGGTCGAAAGTTGAAGGAGGGTTCACGTTGAAAAAAACATCCACATTGTTGGTTGTCCTTTTACTTGCTGTCGTCGGCGTCGGCGGCTACTACGCGGGCAAGCGCAGCGGTCCTGTCACAGGGGCAGAGGAAAAGCATGAAGCACATGGCGCAGAGGGGCATGGCAAAGAAGGCGAAATCAAACTCAGCCCCGACAGTCAGCAGATAGCGGGCATCAAAACCGTGCCCGTCTCGACAGCCTCCATTGCCGAAACGCTCCAAGCCACCGGAGAAGTGGTGGCGAACGCCAATCGCCTCGTCAAGGTCGGTTCGTTCGTTGCGGGACGCATTGCGCGGTTGAACGTGAACATTGGTGACCCGGTGAGAACGGGGCAGACGCTCGCGCTGGTGGACAGCACCGAAGTCGCGCAGGCGCGCGCCGCCTACCAGCAGGCGCAGGCGGAGTTGCGCATCGCAGAGCAGAAGTTGGCAAACGTGAAACGACTTGCGCAAGCGGGTGTGTTCACGCAGAAGTCGGTGGACGAGGTGAAGAAGGAACGGAACGAAGTCGCCAGCCAGTTGGCAACGTTGCGGGTGGACTACGACAGCGAACTGGCAAACGCCGAAGCCGCCCTGAAAACGGCTGCCGCCGCGCTCGACCGCGCCGAAAACGCGCGCAAGTTAGCCGAGCAGGAGTTGCAGCGGCGCAAGTCACTGGTCGCAGCGGGCGCGGTGCAATACAAGCCGCTTGAAGACGCGCGGCGCGAGATGGCGGAAGCGGAGAAGTCGGAGCGGCAATCGCGCACGGCATTGCGTTTTGCGGACATCAACCTCACGCGCACGAAGAAACTGTTTGACATCGGCGTGCGCTCACAGCGCGAACTGGACGAAGCGCAAGCCGCCCGCGACGCTGCCGACGCGGATTTGAAGAAATCGGAGGAGCAGGTCAAAATCGCCAAACAGGTGCTTGAACGCGAGCAGAAGATTTTCAGCGAGCGCATCTACGCCAACCGCGAGGTTCAGCAAGCCGAAACTGATTTGGCGCAGGCGGAAAAGGTCAAGGCGGAAGCCGACGCCGCGCTCAACCAAGCCAGGCAGCGTCTCACCCTCGCGCAGTCGGCGCAGAAGAAAAAAGCCATCGAAGAGATGGAAAACCGCCTCGCGGCGTTGGAGTCGCTGCTGCGACGTGAAGCCAGTGTCGCAGGACAAAACCTCTACGCCCAAAAGGAGGTGCAAGCCGCCGAAGCCGACGTCGCGCAGGCGAGGGTGAAACTTCTCGCCGCACAGAACACGCTGCGCATCCTTCGCGCCAGTGCAAGCGGCTCTGCCAGCGTCCCCATTGTTGCTCCCATCAGCGGACGCATTTTAGAACGGTCTGTCAATCGCGGGCAGGTGATTCATCCTGACGAGACTTTGTTCACCATCCTCGACCTGTCCACTGTTTGGGTCGACGCGAAGGTGTATGAAAAGGACGTGAGCAAGGTTAAGGGGGGGCAGCCCGTCACCATCGTTGCCGCTGCCTTCCCCAATGAGAAGTTCTCCGGCAAGGTCTCCTAAGTCAGTGACGTGGTGGACGAAAAGACCCGCACCCTCGTCGTCCGCTGTGAAATCGCCAACCCTCAGCGCAAACTCAAACCAGAGATGTTTGTAACGGTCGCCTTCACCACAAGCCGTGTTGCGAGCGCGCTGGTAGTGCCTGACGAGGCGGTGCAGACTGAAGCAGGCAAGGCTTTCGTCTTTGTCGCCGCCACTTCGTTAAAGGGCGAGGGCAGGTTTGAGCGACGCGAGGTAAGCGTGGGCAAAGAAACCGACGGATTCTATGAGGTTCTCTCAGGACTGAAGGCAGGTGAGAAGGTCGTCACTGAAGGCGCGTTCCTGGTCAAGTCCGAGTCGAAGAAGGGAGAACTCGGAGGACACGAGCATTAGGAGAGAAGAGCGCCAGATCAAAATGGAGGTTTCAGAATGGTCAACCGTCTCATTGCTTTCGCCATTGAACAACGCTATCTCATCATCCTCCTCGCCGCGCTGATGGTGGGGCTGGGATTACGCTCGGCGGCAAATCTGCCGATTGACGCGGTGCCGGACGTGACCAACGTGCAGGTGCAAATCAACACCGAGGCGTCCGCGCTCGCGCCGTTTGAGATGGAGAAACTCATCACCTTCCCCATCGAACTTGCCATGACCGGGCTGCCGGACGTGACCGAGATTCGCTCCCTGTCCAAGTTCGGGCTGTCGCAGGTGACGGTGGTGTTCAAGGACGGCGTGGACACCTACTTCGCCCGCCAGTTGGTGCTGGAGCGACTGCAGGACGCTTCCCAGCACCTGCCCGAAGGGTTGGGCACGCACCCAGAGATGGGACCCATCAGCACCGGCTTGGGCGAAATCTACCAGTTCGTGCTGGAGAAGACCGATGCGCAGGACAAAGGCGCGCAGGCGATGTTCGCCGTCCATCGTTCGGAGGCTCCGCACACGACGACGGACAGCCACCACCTTTACCTGGCGCCCTGCGGCTGACCGTGCGGGTTGTGCGTGTCGCGGGACGGCACGGTTCAACCCCCCCTTGCTCCCCCCCTTGTGAAGGGGGGGAGCAAGGGGGGGTGGCTGACGCCTTTCGACCCGAACGCGATGGAGTTGCGGACGGTGTTGGACTGGTTCGTCAAGCCGCAGTTGCGCACGGTGCCGGGCGTGGTGGAGGTCAACAGTTTCGGCGGCTACGTCAAGCAGTATCAGGTGCTGCTGGACCCCGCCAAACTGGTCAGTCACGACCTCACCCTGCGCGAGGTGTTTGAGGCGCTGACGAAGAACAACCGCAACGCGGGCGGGGCTTACATCGAACATCAGGCGGAGCAGTATATCGTGCGCGGCGTGGGGTTGGTCAACTCCGTTGAGGACATTCAGAACGTCATCGTCACGGAGGAGCACGGCACGCCGCTGCGCGTCAAGGACGTGGCGGAGGTGACCATCGGTCCCGAGGTGCGGCAGGGCGCGGTCACCAAAGACGGCAAGGGCGAGGTGGTGGCGGGCATCACGATGATGCTCAAGGGCGCCAACAGCCGCACGGTGGTGCAGGGCGTCAAACAGAAGATTGCGGAACTTAACAAAGCCCTGCCCAAAGGCGTGCGCATCGTCCCTTTTTACGACCGCACGGAGTTGGTGGAAAAGACCATCCACACCGTCGAGAAGAACCTGCTGGAGGGCGGGTTGCTGGTCATCGCCATCCTCTTCCTGCTGCTCGGCAACGTCCGCGCCGCGCTCATCGTGGCATCGGCAATTCCGCTGTCCATGTTGTTTGCCTTCATCGGGATGGAGCGGTTCGGCATCTCAGGCAACCTGATGAGTTTGGGCGCGATTGACTTCGGTCTCATCGTGGATGGGGCAGTGGTGATGATCGAGAACACTATGCGGGAAGTCTCCGAGCAGCGGGGGCATCTGGGCAGACCGCTCACCCGCTCGGAAGTGATGCGCTTGGTGTTGGAGTCCAGCCAGAGCCTGTCGCGCCCCATCGTGTTCGGGGTGGGCATCATCATCATCGTCTATCTGCCCATCATGACATTAGAAGGGTTTGAGGGCAAGATGTTCAAACCGATGGCGTTCACCGTCGCGCTGGCGCTGACCGGCTCGCTGCTGCTCACACTCACATTAGTTCCCGTCCTTGCCGCGTTGTTCGTTCGCGGCGACGTGTCAGAGCGCGAGAACCCCATCATTGCCCGCCTCAAGCGCGTTTACGTTCCCGCCTTGCGCTGGGCGATGAACCGTCGCGGCGTCGTGTTGAGCGTCGCTGCCGCGCTGTTTGCGGCTGCCGCCGTGTTGTTTCCACGGTTAGGCGCAGAGTTCATTCCGCGTCTGGACGAAGGTTCGATTGCCATCAGCGCCCTGCGGCTGCCCAGCGTGAGTTTGCGCGAGTCCATGCGCCAGTCGCAAATCACCGAGGCTTACCTGCGGGAGAAGTTCCCGGAGATAGAAACCATCGTCACCAAAATCGGGCGCGCCGAACTCGCCACCGACCCGGCGGGTCCTGAGCATCACGACATGCTCATCATGCTCAAGCCGCGTTCGGAGTGGAAGACGGCGACAACAAAAGAGGGACTGGTGGATAAAATCGCCACCGCGCTCAACAAGTTCCCCGGCATCTCCCCCGTGTTCTCCCAGCCCATTGAGTTGCGCGTCAACGAGTTGATTTCGGGCGTGCGCGCTGACGTGGCGGTGAAGATATGGGGCGACGATATGGACGTTCTGCAGCAGAAAGCGCAGGAGATCGCCGCCGTGCTAGGCGACATTCGCGGGTCGGCGGAGGTGCGCGCCGAGCAGGTGACGGGTTTGCCCATGCTGCAAATCACCGTCAACCGTCAGGCGATTCAACGCTACGGCATCAACGTGAACGACGTGCAGGAGGTGATTGAAACCGCCATCGGCGGCAAAGAGGCGAGCGAGGTGATTGAAGGCGAGCGTCGCTTTGACCTCGTAGTGCGCTTCCCCAAAGCCATCCGCGAAGACGTGGAGGCGGTGAAGAACACGCTGGTCAGCGCGCCCAATGGACAGCGCGTTCCGCTGTCACAGTTAGCGGAGGTGCACATTGTGGAGGGTCCCGCGCAGGTGAGCCGCGAGTTCGCCAAGCGGCGAGTGGTGGTGGAGTGCAACGTGCGCTTCCGCGACATCGGCAGTTTCGTGGCGGAGGCGGAGCAGAAAATCGCGCAGCGGGTGAAGTTGCCCGCTGGCTACTACATTACGTGGGGCGGCACGTTTGAGAACTTGCAGCGGGCGCGGGCGCGGCTGATGGTGGTGGTGCCGCTCAGTTTGTTCCTGATTTTCATGCTCCTGTTCACCACCTTCAACTCGCTCAAGCAAGCCGCCCTTGTGTTTACGGGTGTGCCGCTGGCGGTCACGGGCGGCGTGTTCTCGCTGTGGCTGCGCGGGATGCCGTTCAGCATCTCGGCGGGCGTGGGGTTCATCGCCCTCTTCGGCGTCGCGGTATTGAACGGCGTAGTGATGGTGACGTTCATCAACCAACTGAGAGATGAAGGGATGCCTTTGTCAGATGCCGTGATGCAAGGATGCAAAGTACGATTGCGTCCTGTGCTGATGACCGCGCTGGTGGCAAGTCTGGGGTTCATTCCGATGGCGCTGTCGCACGGGACGGGCGCAGAGGCGCAGCGACCACTGGCGACGGTAGTGATTGGTGGGTTGGTCACGTCCACGATTCTCACGCTGTTCGTGCTGCCGGCACTGTACGCTTGGTTTGAACGGGAGGAAGGGACATAACCTCTCGCCTCACTGCGCAATCCGTCGCACAATCGCGTTCAGGCGGTCGTAGTCGCGGGGCAGCAGGCGGGAGAGTTCTTTGCCGATGCCGATGAGGTATTCGGGGTCGTTGTCATGCGCGCTGAGGGCGGCGCGGCAGGCGGCGATGATGAGTTCGTCGGAGACGGTCTGGCGGCTCGCGCTGAGGAGGATGCGGAGGTAGTCACACTGCGAGGTGAAGGCGCGCACTTCGTCTTTGTCGCAGACGTAGACGAAACTGTGCAAACGCGGCGGCTGCGGGGGGAGAGTTTGACGCAGGACACCGGCTTCCGCGAAGCCGACGAGCAGGGCGTGAAACTCCGTGCGCAGGAGTTCAAAAATCTGCGGTTGTTCCAGGCGCAGTTCTTCTTCGGTTTTGCCGTAAGCCGTCGGACGGCGGGTCGGGTCGAGGCTGCGCGTGGCGATGTTGAACACAATTCCCAACGACACCGGCTCGGACACAATCCGCACGAACGCCCCAAACGGCGGCGAGACGTTCAGTTCGCGGCACTCGGCGATGATTTCGGTGGTGCTGCTTTCGACGACTTCGGCGATGTAGTCCATAAGTCAGTTTTGAGTTTCAAGTTTTGAGTTCTGAGTGTTCTCGCACCACAACTCACAACTCACAACTCACAACTCAAAACTCAAAACTATTTCTTCAAGTCTTTCACGTCCACCCGCAACTCGTCCAGCAAATCGCCTTTGGCGCGATAGACGGCTGGCTCGTAGGGGCGGCGGAGGACGTAAACCTCGCGCTGGGCGTTCTTGCGGCTGACGTAGATTTGCGTGCCCTGTCTCTTCTTAGTTTCCTTGTTACGCAAGAAGATGACGACCTTGAGGGCGGGGTCGTCCAGTGTGTATTTCTTCAGTCGGGCGTCCGACGCGAGGTCGGCGTCTCCGGGAATGGACTCCACAAACTCTTCGCCGCGCAGGTTGCTGAGAATGTTGAGGAAGGCGTTGACTTTGGCGATGTCGCCTTCTTCGCGCTGCGGCTGGACAATTTGCCAGTGGTTGACGTCCTTGCGTTCGGCGACGATGTTTTTGATGCCGTAGTTCACGGAGAACCCCTCGGCCTCCGTCACGTCAAAGCTGATGATTTGCTTGTCGCGCAGTTGCCCCAGCGGCACGGCGACTTTGTCGACCCACTGCGAGCCAGCGACTTTGTAAACCGTGTCCTCGCCCTTGATTTGCACATACACACCTTCGCCTTTGGCATCCTTTATTTTCTTGCCGATGCGAACGACGTGCGTTGGGTTTTTGGCTTCCTTCACGTACACCCCCACTTCCACCTGCGGCGGCTCCAAGCCGTAGGGGGCGAGCGAGGCGGGTTTGTCAATGAAATCATCGGCGGTCTGCCCGTTCAGAGAGAACAAAACGTATTCCACCGTTTGACGGTCGGCGGGGGCTTCGACGGGTTTCTTCAACTCCCAGGTTGGCGTGGTTTCCGTGCTGGTCTGCTCCATCTCAATCGTCGGCTGCCCCGGATAGGTCAGCGTCAGTCGCTTGACGTCGTTGGGGATGAACGTCAGCACCGACTTGGAACGGAGCGTCTTCACGTCCTGCTTGAGGTCTTTCACTAAATAAGACGCTAATGTGACCACCGGCTTGGCGCGGCTGCTTCTCGCGTAGAAGTTGTTCGCATCCGCGTCCTTGCCCTCCTTGCCGACGAACAGGGTGTGAGGGGTCTTGCGCCCTTTAACCCACAAGTCCACGCGCAGCTGCGGCTGGTCGAGACCATATTTATCGAGGGCTTTGGGGTCCTCCTCCACGAAGCGGGTCGCTTGCAGCATCTCCAGTTTGCCGATGAGCGATTCTACGGCGTTATTCTCTGCCGCCGTGACGAGCGGCTGGGTGAGTTTCCAGTCAAAATCCCCTTTGCGTTCAATTTCAATGGCTCGGTCGGGATAAGTCAGGGTGATTCTGTCCAGGCGGTTGCGATCGAACACGAGCAGCTTCTTGTCACGGAATCCGTCCACGTCGCGCCCGTTAAGGTCGTCAAAGAGAGCCGATGACACCAGCACGATGTTGCCGCTTTCCAACTGGGTGTAAACCGACTGGCTGCTGTCTATCGTCTTGTCGCCGAAGCGCAGCACGCGCTCTTCGCCCGACTTGAGCCGCACCGTCAGCAGCACGCGGGGGGAGTCCTTGAGGTGATACTCGCTGAGGTCTCTGCCTTTCAGCGCCTCCGTCACGTCCTGCGTGGCGGTCAGGTCTTTGAGTTTATCCAGCGTGGTTTTGATAAAATCCTGGTCGGCGCGCGCTCGCCGCGGCTTGTCCATCCACCACGTATCTTTCTCTTTTTTCAGAACGATGGGGTCCTTGCTGCGTTCGTTCTTGATGGTCAGTGCGCTCACGTCGTCGGGGCTTACCGCAAGGAGTGTGAACCCTTCCTTGAGGGGACCCCATTCTTTCCGAAAGAAAATCCATCCTCCCAAAAGCAGCACAAACACCAACAGCGCAAGCGTTGTGCGGAATTCCTTCACTGACAACTACCTCCTCTGCCACCATACCATCGTGCCAAACACGAGAACGCCCAGCGGCACGGCAACGACCACCACCAGCACGGTGCGCATGATTTTGTTCATGTCCGCCTCCGCGCCGGTGCCGAACGTGTTCGTGACCGGCGGCTTGGCAGGGATGTCAATAATGGCTTCCTCCTCCGACAGCCAGTTGATGATGCTGGTGAACAGGGCTTGGTTGGCGTCGCTCAGGATGAAGCGATTAGAGGCCCAGTCGGAATCGCCCACCACGACCATCCGCCAGCGGGGTTTGCGGGTCTCTTCAACCACGTTTTGCTCGGCGACGAACGCGGCGTCAAACGGTCCATGCGGCTCCTTGTTGGTAATTTTCACTGCGCCGCCCGCCGTGATGGGCACGGCGAGCATCCGCTCGGTGGTTTGAAACAAGGGGGTGTAAGTCTGCCCCGGCTCCGTCGACACCTTGCGTTTCATCGGCAGCACGCCGTAGAAGGCGCAGGCGGCAGGCACGCCCTTCAAGATGAAGTGGGTCGAAGGTTCGTTGGGCTGGAGACGGAAACCGTATTGGGGAACCGTCTGGAGTCCCTCGTTGGTCAGCGCGAGCGCGGTCGTTGCCATCATGCCCGGCAGAATCTCCCCGCCATGGTCGGCGATGAGTTTCTGGAAACGCGGCATGGCTTGGTGCAATTTTGTCTCCGGCGGGTCGAGCAGCAGGAGCAGTTTGCCCCGCTCGTCCAAGTAGTCACGCACGGCTCTGTCCTCGTCCTCGTTCAAGTCGGTGTGCGGTCCGGCGATGACGAGCACGTCCACGCCTTGCGTCACGTTCGACGGCGGCTCATTTTTCTTCTCGCCATGATGCTCGTCTTTTTTCTCTTCTTTCTTCTCTTCAATCTCCTTTGTGATGCGGCTGCCTTTTTCGAGGAGCGGCAGGGACTCGACCATGTAGTTGAGTTTTTCCAGCGCGGACTTGGCATTGCTCAGAGCGTCTTCATCAAAACCAGTCAGGCTGCGTTCGCCGTGTCCTTGCATGAAATAGATGCGCTTCTTGCGGCTGGAGGTCAACTTGAGAATGGAGCCGGTGATGGCGGATTCGTCGGGAATCGCCGTTAGGCGGTCCACCGCATTGGGAATCTCGGGATACTTGAGGATGGTCGTCACGCCGCCGAACACGCCGTCCGTTCTGGCTCGCTGCAAGTTAGCGATGACGTCGACAAACTCCACGCGAATATGGCGCGAGTTGCCCTCGTAGTTGCGCAGCAGCCGCTGCACCTCCGGCGGCAAGCCGCCGCCCCGCCCGCTGGCGTAGTAGTAGGTGATGTGCAATGGACTCTTGACCTTCTCGCGCAGAATCTTGAGCGTCTGCGCCGATAGGGTGTTGAAGCGGTTTTTCGTCAAGTCAAAGCGATGTTTATAGCGCATCGTCAGGTAGTTCACGAAGGTCAGCGCGACGAACAACAGCACGATGCTGACGAACGCATTGCTGCCGTATTTCAGTTGCCGCCTGCCCGGCAGCATCGAGCGCAGCAACTCCGGCTTGCTGGACGCCATCGCCATCAGCAGCACGACGCCGACGGCAAACACAGCATACGCCCATCGCGGCGGATAGGTCGCGCCGCTGATGAACCACCAGCCCAGCCCCATGGCTATCAGCAAAATACCGACACTGGCTCCCACGCCCGCAAAGCGGTCGAGGAAAGAAGGAGATTGTTCTTCGGGAGAAACGTTTCTTTTTGGCATGGTTCCTTCAATGATGGAGTATTGGAGTATTGGAGTATTGGAGTATTGGAGTGTTGGAGTATTGGAGTATTGGAGTCAACATCACCACTCCATCACTCCATCACTCCACTACTCCATCACTCCATCGTATTTACTTCCACTTTCTACTTTCCAGCACCTGCTTCGCCCAGAACAGGAAGAATCCGATGACGCTGACGCAATAAACGAGGTCTTTGGTGTCAATGACACCAGAGGTCATGTCCTCCAGATGGGAGAGGACGGAGACGTGACGGCAGAACTCCCCGAAGGCGTTTTGCGCGCTGAACGCGACGATGTTGATGAGCCACAGCCCCAGCAGCACGCCGAAGGAGAGAAAGCCGCTGACTACTTGACTGTCGGTGAGCGACGATGCCCACAAGCCGATGCTCAAAAAAATGCCCCCCGTCAGCCAGAGGCTCAGGTAACTCGACCAGATAATTCCCCTGTCCACACTGCCCCACTTGAACAACATGATGGGGAAATGTGCGGTGAGAAGAACGAGAATCGTGTGAACGCCAAAGACGCCGAAGAATTTGCCCAGCACGACCTGCCAGTCGGTCACGGGGGAGGTCAACAGGAGTTCCACCGTGCCCGTGCTTTTCTCCTCCGACAGCAGGCGCATCGTCAGCAGCGGCACGATGAACATGAGGATAATCGCCAACTCCGCAAAGAATGGAGACAGCGGCAGCGACTGCGACATCCGCCCCACCAGCACCCAATAAATGAAGCCCGCAATGAACAGGTAAACTGCAATCAGCGCGTAAGCCATCCACGACGTGAAGTAAGTGCGGAGTTCTTTCAGAGCGATGATGCCGATGGTCTGAAGGGAGGCGCCCAGACCGGCGCGAGACGCCCGCTGTGCCTGTGACGCTGTTCTCTCTGCGACCGCCACGCTCTGTTGTCTTGCTGCCATCAGTGCGAACCTCCTTCCTGACTCGTCGCAGGCGACGCTGCGACAATCTGCTCCACGTGACCGCGGGTGATTTCGATGAAGGCGTCTTCCAGCGATAAGTCCATCCGCCGCAACTCCAACAGCCCCCACCCTTTGTTGACCGCGAACGCGGCTAACTCCTCGCGCAGGTCGGCGTCGAGGCTCGTTTCGACCATGAACGCGCCGTCCTGCCGCTGCACCCGCTGCACGCCCTTCAACTTGCGCAACTGCTGTGCGGCATCGTGGGGCGCGCGCTTGAATCGCAGTTGAATCATATCAGATTGGCGAATCTGGCGCGAGAGGTTGTCGGGCGTGTCCACCGCTTTGACCTGTCCTTCGTCAATGATGATGACGCGGTTGCAGACCATGCTGACCTCAGCGAGGATGTGCGTGCTGAGGATGATGGTGTGGTCTCTGCCCAGCGTGCGGATGAGTTCTCGCGCCTCGCGGGTTTGCGCCGGGTCTAAACTCGCGGTCGGCTCGTCGAGGATGAGAACCGGCGGGTCATGCACAATCGCCTGCGCGATGCCGACGCGCTGCCGCTGCCCCTTGGACAGTTTGCCGATGATTTTATCAGCGAACTCGTCCACGTGGGTTTTCTCCATCACCTCGTCCACGCGGTCCTCCCGCCCCCGTCGCGGCACGCCCCGCAGCGCGGCGCAGTAGAGCAAATACTTACGCACCGCCATATCGCGGTAGAGCGGAACGCCTTCGGGGAGGTAGCCGATGAGGCGGCGCACTTCGAGAGAATCTTTGAAGATGTCATAACCGCCCACGCGTGCTGTGCCCGAGGTGGGAGCCATGAAGCAGGTCAGAATGCGCATGGTGGTCGTTTTCCCTGCGCCGTTCGGACCGAGGAACCCCAAAATATCCCCGCGCTCCACGCGAAAAGAAACGTCCTTGACGGCTGTCATATCGCCGTACTTCTTCGTCAATCGTTCGACTTCAACCATCCACTTACCTCCAGATGACTTTCAAGACCTTCGCTATTTTGCCCAACTTGTTGAGGCGTCAAACTTAGACACCTGAACCCGTCAATCCGACGCATTTGGGGTTGTCAGGTTCCCAATGCCGAGGGTGCATTCCATTTGCGTTGGTAGTAGCGCAATTCATTGCGCGTCATGGACGGCGATAAATCGCCTCACTACCAACAAGTTTGAAATGCACCCCAATGCCGATTGCGTTTTGACAACCCCACCTCCATCAGTTATAATCCCAACCATGCGACGCACGGTGAAGGTGGGCAATTTATTGGGCGTGCCGGTGCAGGTGGACTATTCGTGGTTCGTCACGTTCGGTGTGTTCTGGGTGGGGCTGGCGAATGTGTTCCCGGATTGGTATCCTGAACTGAGTTCGCTCACTTGCTGGGGGCTGGCAGGGGCGACAACCGTCATGGGGTTTCTGTGCGTTCTGCTGCACGAGTGGGGGCATTGCGTCGTCGCCCAGCGGTATCAATTGGAGGTCGGCGAAATCACGCTGGTCCTGTTCGGCGGTGTAGCGACGCTCAAGCGGGAGCCGGCGGCGGCGTGGACGGAGTTCCAACTCGCGGGCGCGGGACCGCTCTGCAACGTCGCCCTCGGCGCTATTTGCTTTATGTTGGCTTCCTCGCTGAATCAGTTTCCGTTCGGCGAAACCGCCGCGACGTTTGCGACGATTTTAGCGTGGGGCAATTTCGGGCTGGCTCTTTTTAACCTCATTCCCGGTCTGCCGCTGGACGGCGGGCGGATGCTGCGCGCGCTGCTGTGGATGGCAAGCCGCAACTTTCAACGCTCGACGACGTGGGCGACTTTGGTGGGGCAGGCTTATAGCGTCCTGCTGATTGTGGGCGGCTTGTGGTTGTGCGCCCACGATGTCCTGCGTGGAACGGCGGGGCACCCGCTTGCGGGTCGTCCGTTGTTCCCTACGTGGATGATGCCGCTGGAATATCGCACGCTGGGGTTAGGCGTGGGCATGATGCTGATGGGATGGATTCTGCTGCCGCTCGCGTGCGCCGCCGGACGTCAGCAGCGGTGGCAGCACGCGCTGTCAGGCGTGAAGATGTGGCAGATTCTCCCGGCGGTAACGCCCGCCATTCCCGCCGACCTGACGGTTGATCACGTCGTTGAACGTTTCCTTCTCCCGCGCCGCGAGTCCAGTTTTCCCGTCGTGCAGGACGGACGCCTCATCGGGTTCGTGACGTGGGCGAGAGTGCGCGCTTTGCCCGTTGCCGAGCACGAGAAAACACCTGCCGCTGCCATTATCGTCCCCGCCCTGTCTCTGCCAACTATCGAAGCCGACTCCGATGCGTGGGACACGTTGACGCTGATGCTGGACCGTCATCTGGACAAAATTGCTATCTCAGGGAACGCGCAATTTCTGGGAATCGTCACACAAGACGATTTGCTTCACTGGGCAAAGAGAAAAAATGATTTAAGGGGTGAGAGGTGAACTCATGGTGACTCCACAGGAGCAGCCGAAAGATTTCGAGCGGACTTCCCGCGAAGATCATCGCAAGTCCAGCCCATTAAACATGCTGCTGGCGTTCTTAGCGGGCTGCGTCGCCGCCCTGATTTTCATGGGGTTGGGCGCGTATTTCTACCGCGCGACGCATCAAGGGGTTTCGCAGTTTACAGGGACGATTCACATCTCGGACACAGCCTCCAATCCGTTTGCCCCAGCGGTGCGTAAAGTCGGGCCGGCAGTGGTCAGCATCGAAGCGCGGATGAAGATGCAGGGCGAGAGCGATGATCCGCGCTTCCGCATGTTCCGCGATTTGTTTCCGTCCGAGCCGGGGCGCGTGCAAGGGTCGGGCGTGATTTTTGACGGCAAGAAAGGTTACATCCTCACCAACGCGCACGTCGTTGAAAACATGGAGCGCATCACGGTCACGCTGATTGACGAGCGCAAGTTTCGCGGCAAGGTCATTGGGACGGATCAGTTGTCGGATGTCGCTGTCGTGCAGATTTCCGGCTCGCAATTGCCCGAAGCTGTGCTGGGCACCGCCGAGACTTTGCAGCCCGGCGCGTGGGTTGTGGCGATGGGCAATCCGTTTGGACACCACAACACCGTGACCGTCGGCGTGGTCAGCGCGAAGGGGCGCAACATCTCCGTCCCCAGCGAGGACGGACGCAATCGCGGCAAGCAGTTGGACAACGTGATTCAGACCGACGCCTCCATCAACCCCGGCAACAGCGGCGGACCGCTCTGTAATCTCAAGGGGGAAGTCGTGGGCGTGAACACCGCGATTGCGACGCCGACGGCGGGTTCCGTGGGGATCGGCTTCGCCATCCCCATTGACCGCGCCAAAGAGGTCGCCGAGCGCATTGTTACGGGGAAGAAAGTTCCTCACCCTTACATTGGCGTCAAAGTGAGTTCGGTGGATCAAGTGGAGGAGGCGGAAAAAGCCCGGCTGCGGCTGCCCGATGAGGAAGGCGCATACGTCGCCGAGATTGTTCCGGGCAGCCCCTCCGCGCAAGCGGGACTCCAGCGCGGCGACGTCATCCGCGAAATTGACCGCCGCAAAGTGCGCGCCCGCGATGACGTCATCCGTATCGTGCGCAGCCACAAAGTCGGAGACGAAATAACCGTCGCCGTCTGGCGCGACGGCGGACTCAAGTTTGTCAAGTTGAAGATTGGCGACCAACCCGGGTAAGACAGAATGGGAGAATGGGAGAATGGGAGAATCGGGGAACTTTCTCCCATTCTCCCATTCTCCCATTCTCCCATTCCCCCCATTCGGAGTTCCCCATGCCACGCACAGACCGGGCGGCGGATGCCATGCGCCCTGTGCGAATGACGCGAGGATGGAGCGAGTTTGCGGAAGGCTCCTGCTTGATTGAGTTCGGCAGGACGCGGGTGCTTTGCACGGCTTCCGTTGAAGACACCGTGCCCCAGTGGATGCGCGGCAAGATGCAGGGATGGGTGACGAGCGAATACGGCATGTTGCCCCGCTCCTGCCCAACGCGCAACGTGCGCGAGGCGACGCGGGGACGCCCCGACGCCCGCTCGCAGGAAATTCAGCGCCTCATCGGACGCGCGCTCCGCTCCGTCGTCAACCTGCACGGCTTCGGCGAGCGCACAATTTACATTGACTGCGACGTTCTGCAAGCCGACGGCGGCACGCGCACCGCTGCTATCACCGGCGGCTACGTCGCCCTCGTCGAAGCCTTCTGCCGACTGCGCGACCAAAAACTGATTCGTGGCTTGCCCGTCTTCACCAACGTCGCTGCCGTCAGCGTCGGCATCGTCGACAAACAGGAATTACTCGACTTGTCTTACGAAGAAGACTCTGCCGCCTCGGTGGACATGAACGTTGTGATGACCGGCACCGGCAAGTTAGTCGAAGTCCAAGCCACCGCCGAACGCCATCCGTTTTCCCGAGCCGAACTCTCGCGGCTGCTCGAACTGGCGCAAGGAGGAATTCGGCAACTCATTGAAAAGCAGAATGAGGTGCTGAAAGATTTGTTATGAAACGTAATGCGCAATGCGTGAGTGGACCCATTGCCCCATTGACCCATGAACCCACAACCCTTCGTCCTCCTCCTCGCCACCTCCAGTCTCCACAAGTTTCGTGAGATAGCGGCGATTTTGGGCGATTTGCCGATTGAGTTTCAGACGCTGCGCGACTGCCCACACATTGAGTTGCCGCCGGAAGATTTCCCAAGTATGCGTGAGAACGCCATCGCCAAAGCCGTCGCTGCGGCAAAGCAAAGTGGGCGGTGGGCATTAGCGGATGATTCTGGCTTAGAGGTGGACGCTTTGGACGGCGCGCCCGGCGTTCACTCGCACCGCTTCCTGGGCGACGCCGCCAGCGACGCCGACCGCAACGCCGAAATTCTGCGGCGATTGCAGGGCGTTCCTGACGACCAACGCACCGCTTGCTATCGCTGCGCCGTTGCCGTCGCGTCGCCGGATGGAACAGTGGAAGTCGTCGAAGCCACCTGCGAAGGCGTCATCGCTCACGCGCCGGTCGGTGCCGGCGGCTTCGGCTACGACCCCATTTTCTTCGTCCCTGAACTCGGTATGACCATGGCGCAACTTCCCCTTGATACCAAAAACCGCATCAGCCATCGCGGGCGAGCGGTGGAACTTATCAAGCCTCTTTTGCGGCGGAGAATCGCTACTTCATGATTCGGGTTGCCGCGCCTTGCGGCAAACTCCCGACGGTGAGGGTTTTGAGGACTTTGCCGGTTTGGGCGTCCAGCACGGTCACAGTTTTGCGCAGTCGACTCAACTCTTCCACTAACTCATTGGTGTCAGAGAACAAACTTTGCGACCGACGCGCCTGCATTTCTCCTCGCAGGGCGAAGTTGCTTGCCGATTTGTCCGCTTGCTGCTGGTAGGCTAAACGGTTGGCTCTGGCTTCGGCTTCCGTGTTGCCGGGCGTGCCGACGAGGTAGAGTTTTTTCCCGTCGGGGCTGAACGTCATCGTCGAGAACGGCAGGTTGCTGATGCGCTGAACGACTCGCTTGGTGTTCAGGTCAATCACGAGCAGTTCAGTCGGTTCAGGCACGGGCAGGGCAGATTGCAGGGCGGGCGCGGCTTGCCGCTGCGCCAGCACGGGCGCGTCTTTGGAGTCGTCTTTACGCTCCGATTTCTGCGGAGCGGGCGGACTGCTTTTTGCGGCTCGCGTTCCTCCTGTCGGTCCGGCGGCGCCGCCGGGCGCACCGCCCATTCCCGGCATCCCCGCTCCTTCTCCAAAACCGCCAAGCCCTCCCCCGCGCATTGCCAGTTGTTGTCCATACGCAGCGGTTTGAACCGCCGCCGCGCTGCGTCCGTGCGCGTAGAGGCGTTTGCCGTCGGGCGACACCGCGAGCGCGTAAACGGGTGCCAAACCATCAAAGGGAAACCTCTCTATTTTGTGCGTCGCCGTGTCAATCTCCCACAGCACGTTGCCCTCCGTCGCAGGCGGCTCGCCTTTGCCCAGCACGCGGCTTTGTGCCCGTCGCGCAACGTCGTAATTTCGTATATCGGTCACGTTCGACGCGCTGGACTTCTCCTGCACGACGTAAACCTTTTTCCCGTCGGGGCGCACGGCAAGGGCGCGCACGGGGCTGGTGCTGAGAGGAATGTTGTCCTGCAATCGTCCTTCGTTCAGATTGACGACGGAAATGTCGCGGCTGAAGTAGTTCGCCACGAACAACTGGCTGCCGTCCGGCGTCATCACGCTGTCGAGCGGATTCAAGCCGACCGGCACTTCACGCAGGATGCGACGGTTCGGCACGTCCAGAAAGATCACGCGCCCGCGTTCCTCGTTGCGCTTGCCCGTTTCGCCCGCCGTGACGACGAATACCGTGCGCCCGTTGGGATGAACGTGAACGTTCGCCATCGCCGAGAGGTTCAGGCGAATGGAGGCTTCCACTGTCCGCTTCGCGGTGTCAAGGATGACGAGTTGCGGCTGCGCCGCCTTGTAGTCCATCTCCGTCTTTCTCTCCATCCCCATAACGCTCGGCGAAGCGGTCACGTAGGCTTTATCGCCCTGCGGCGAAAACGCAATCCGATACCCGTGCGCGTTCAACGGAATCGTCGCCGTCACGGTGTCGCTCTGCACGTCAATCACCGACACGCTGCGCGACAGCGTGTTGACGACGAAGACCTCGCTGGCAGCGCACGCCACGCAAAGCAGGAGCCCTACACCAATAAGAAGTTTTCTAAACATCATCGGAATCTTAGAGCCTCTCCCCAAAAGGCTTGTCATTCTGAGCGGAGCGAAGTCCCGATACATCGGGACTTCACTCCGTTCAGAATGACATTTTGGGGAGAGGCTCTTGGAATACCTCACAAAACCTGTTTCGCTCCCTCTTTTCCCACGATTGAAATCGTGGGCTACTTTCACAAAGCCCCGATGAATCGGGGCTGAAAAAGGGGTGAGCTGGTCGCCCCCGGCAGTCCCGATGAATTGGGGTTTTGTTTCGTTCAGAATGACATTTTTGGGATAGGCTCTTAGGGGAGTATGGGCGTGTGAGCGTATGGGTGTTCCTTCTCCCATACTCCCATACTCCCATACTATCGTGTCCGCATCTTCACCCACACTCCCACCGCCACCATCGCGGGCAACACCAGCAGCCATGCCAGACGCGGCACGCGAGCGCGAACCGTCGTCGTGACCTGAATCGTTTCTGTTCCCGTCATCGCCGTCCGCTTCTCGCTGCCCGAGGCAGGCTGCACGCCGAATTCCATCTCCATCTTCATCTTGAAGTCTTTGAACTCAGCGGCGGAGAATTCCGTTTCCTGTCCGCTGTCTTTGTTGACGTGGAGGGCGATGTCTTTGAGCACGATAATCACATCGTCGCTGATGCTCATGTATTGCGCCATGCGCGGGTGCGCGTTCGCCAACTGGAAGTAAGCGGGCGAAAACGCCTTGACCTTGACCAACTTCTGCGAGTCCTTGTAGTTCACGTCCACCCACTGCCTGCCCGCCTGCACGAACGACCGCTGGCTGACGTTCTTCATCTGCCCCAATTGAACCTTATCGCCGCGTTCGGTCATGATGAAATTTCCACTGAGTCCGGGCATCTGTGCTGCCCCCTTTGCGGCTTTGCGGTTGACGGACTGCGACACCCCCAAGCCCCCCCCCGATCCACCGATGGCTTCCTGACGCCGATACTCCTCTATTCTCAACGCTGCCTCATCTCCCAGGTCGCGGTCGCTCTTCCCCAACAGGCGAGGGCGTCCCAATGCTCCGGCGGGTCCAAACGACAGGCGCGGCGCGCGCACGTCCAAATCCACGAGGAACGAGGTGTATTCCGTCAGAATCCCATGCTCCTTCGACAGTCGGATGATTTCCTCAATCACTTCGCGGTTGGGTCCGCGCAAACGAACCTCGTCTTCGAGGTAGCCGATTTTGCGCGTCGCCCACAGGCGCGGGATGAAGTCATCGGCAAACGCGCTGTGCGGGAAGGTCACGTCGTAGGTGAACGTTTCGCGCCGCCCGTTCACGTCGCCCGACAGACGAATCGCCGTGTGAATCCCTTCGCCCCGCGTGCGGTAGCGTCCCAGCACGATGAGTTGCGAGCCTTTGAACAGGTCGGGCATCTCTCGCGGATACAGGTCGTAAACATCCGCCTTGCCCCAGTCCATCCGCACGTTCATCAACAGCGGCGTGGACACCTTCGCGTAGAAGTCAGACACCTTCACCTCGATGTCCTCCTTCGGCAGGACGTTTTCGGCGTAACCGTTGTTCTGTTCCGCCAGTCGGTCAAGGAAGTGCGTGTTCACGTCGTAGCCCACGCCGAAATCAAAGACGCGCACGCGGCGGCGGTTGACGTCTTTCACCATCGCCAGGATTCTTTCGTTATTCGTCTCCCCCACCGTCGGCAAGCCGTCGGTCATAAAAATCAAAACGGGCGGGCGGGTTGTGTCCGTCTGGTTCAGCATGTCCAGGGCGGTGCGCAAACTTTCGTAGATGTTCGTCCCGCCCTGCGCTTTGAACTGCGCGATGAACTCTTCGGCGTCGCGGACGTTCTCCCGCGTTGCCGACTGCAACCCGCTGCGCCACGGGCGGATGTCGGTGCTGAACGCGATGATATTGAAGCGGTCGCGAGAGTCAAGGTTGTTCACGCAGAACTTCATCGCCGCTTTTGCCTGCTCAATCTTGCCGTCGCCCGCCATGCTGCCGGAGGTGTCCAGCACAAACACCACATCCTTCGGCTGCGTCTCATCGCGGCGCAGTTCCGCCTTGGGCGTGGCGAGCAGCAGGAAGTAGCCATCCCCGCGTCGGTCGTTGTAGGTCAGCAAGTCCAAGCCCAAATCCTTTTCGCTGACGGTGTAGTAGAGCACGAGGTCTTGGTCGGGTCGCGTGTTTCGCTCGCGGTAAGACACAAACGCCCGATGGTCGCCCTCGCGCCGCACGGTCACGGGATGCGTCGGCGAATACACGCTGCGAATCGGCTGCGGACTGCGGATTTCGATGTTGACGGAGACTTCATCCAGCGGGCGGGCAGACACTTTCTCCGTCTTCAGGGGATAGACGTATTTGATGACGCCGCCCGACGCCTTGAGAACCTCCTGATACGCGACGCGAATGCGCTTGTCTTCGTTGGGCTGAATCGGATACACCCGCGCCTGAATCATGCGCGTACCCACCCACTCCAGCAGCGCGGGGTCTTGGCGCACGCGCACGATGTCATTGTAAATCCGCCGCGCCTCCTCCTTCGGCAGAACGCGGTGCGGCAGTTCCTCTCCGCCGACGAACATCGAAAACTTCGACAGCGCGATGTTTTCGTAAAGCGGGAAAATGTAAGTCGCCTCAATCGGTCTTACCGGAATCGGACGCGGCGGCATGATGCGGTCGTCGCGCAGCGGAATCGGCTCCCGCCACCAGTGCGCGCGGAACGCCTGGTCAATGTCCGTCGTCGCCACCTGCCGGTCAATTTTCACGTCGACCCGATGATACACCACGCTGAACGCGGGATAAATCGGCTCGCGCGGAACCAGCATCCCATCCGCGCGCGCAAACTGCGGACGCGCAATAAATTGCGCTACTACAAACAAAACGACGCTCAGGAAAACTTTGGATTTCATTGGTTCACCTCTTCTTCTGATTTCTGCGGGTTATACGATGGATTGCTTGCGGATGTTACTTCGATTTTCCAAGGATACATATTGTTTCCCGTATAGAAGAAAGCGCAACCCCTCCATTGAAGAACGGCAGATTTGTAACGAACCCCCACTTTACAGATTCAAAATCCTGTGCTACGATAATGGCAACGTCGAATGAAAAGGAGCGTGTTTGCCATGAGACGACCCGGGGGAGAAATGGCGTCCCGCCCGCTGCACTTCATCTGGATTGCCGACTGTTCGGGTTCGATGGGCGTGGACGGGAAGATTCAGGCGCTCAACACCGCTATCCGCGAAGCCATCCCGCACATGCGCGACGTGGCGAAGGAGAACCCTAACGCGCAGGTGCTGGTGCGCGCCGTCAAGTTCTCCAACGGCGCGCAGTGGCACGTCGCGCCGCCGACGCCGGTGGAGGACTTTGAGTGGACGGACTTGACGGCAGATGGCGTGACCGACATGGGCAGGGCGCTCGCGCTCGTTGCGGAGCAGATGAAGGTTCCGCCCATGACCGACCGTGCCCTGCCGCCCGTGCTGGTGCTCATCTCCGACGGGCAGCCGACCGACGATTTTGCTGCGGGGTTGAAGTCGCTGCTGGACTTGCCCTGGGGCAAGAAAGCCGTGCGCATCGCTATTGCTATCGGCGAAGACGCTGACCACGATGTGCTGCAGCGGTTCATCGCCAACCCTGAAGTCAAACTACTGCAAGCCAACAACCCCGAAGCGCTGGTGCGGCACATCAAGTGGGCTTCTACCGCCGTTCTCAAAGCGGCGTCGTCCCCGCCCAGCCAGCCCGATGCTGACCGCACGATACCGATGGGCAACGTGCCCATCCCCCAAGCCCCGCCCGACCCGGGCACGGCGGATGATGTGTGGTAGCGGGGATGAAAGAAGGGGAAGGAGGGGGAAGGAGGGGGAAGGAAGCGGAGTTTCCCCTTCTTTCCCCCTCCTTCCCCTTCCTTCCCCTTTGGGCAAGGAGTGGCGCAATGAGCGAATCAAACACACCCACGCTCTGGCAAGTGGCGGGCAAGCGCGTGCGCGGCGCGACCCACGCGCGGGCGGACAAGCCCTGTCAGGACGCGATTGACTGGTGGGAAAGAGATGGAGTCGTCGTCCTTGCCGTCGCCGATGGGCACGGCAGCGCGCGCAGCCCGCACAGCGACAAGGGCGCGCGCTTCGCGGTGGAGTCAGCGCTCCATGCGCTCTGCTACCTTTACGCCAACTCCGGCTTTGAGAACCTGACCGCCTTCAAACGCTACGCCGAAGAGCAACTCCCCCGCGCCCTCGTGCGCGACTGGACGGAGCGCGTCACAACGCACCATACCGATACCCTAGTGTTCCGTCAAGGGAGGATTGACGGGTTGAAAAAGGGAGGGCAAGGCTCCCGCCGCGCCGAGGGAGTTCGGCAGGAGCCTCACTCTCCCACCGGTCAATCCTCCCTTGACGGAACACTATCCCCTTGTGGGCGTCCGCAAGAGGGGCGCGGGTCTCCTGACCCCGCCCCTGAGTTGACCGAAGAGCCTGCCCTGAGCCTGCCGAAGGGTCTCCAAAACGATGAGACCTGCGGTCAGGCGTTGCGGCACGGTCAGAGACCGCCGCCGAACGTGGAGGAGGGCAAGGCTCCCGCCGCGCTCGGAAGGGAGGGCGACGCTCCGGCGGAGCCAAAAGATTCGGCGGGAGCCTCACCCTCCCCGACGGATGCGGATGTCCTCATTCAATACGGCTCCACCTTGCTCGCGGTTCTGGCGTCACCGGACTTCCTGCTGTTTTTGCAATTGGGCGATGGGGACATTCTCGTGGTGGCGGATGACGGCACGGTCACGCGCCCCATCCCGAAGGACGCGCGGCTGATGGCGAACGAGACCACCTCGCTCTGCACGCCTTACGCCTGGCGCGAGGTGCGCGTCGTCTTTCAGCCCCTCGTGCAATCGCCGCCCGCGCTCATCCTCGTCTCCACCGACGGCTACGCCAATTCGTTTGTCAGCAGCGCGGATTTTGAAAAGGTGGGACCGGACTATCTCCAGTTCATTCGGGAAGAAGGGTTCGACCGCGTGGCGTCGCATCTGGACGAGTGGTTGCGCGAAACCGCCGAGCAAGGCAGCGGGGATGACATCACGTTGGGCATGATCTGTCGGCGCGACGTGGATTGCCCGCCCCGCGCCCGTTGGATATAATCAAGGTAAATGATGAGAGGTGATGGACATGCCAACAAAACCGAAAAAACTCAGACTGGAACCGCCGCTGACGGAGGAAGAAAAAGCGCGGCTGTATCCGCTGGGGATTACCGAAGAGAAGATTGTCCATGCTGCGATTCGTGGGCATATTTGCCGATGATCCCGATTTTATGCCGATGATGCGCCGCATCTTTCGGGAAAGCCGCGGAAGGGAGATGCCGGAATGGCCGTTCGAGTCCATGAACTCTTCGTCTTCGACACGGACATCCTCTCGGAATGTATCCGCCAAAAACAGGAAGCGGTTGCCCTCCTCGAAGCGACGCCGTTCGAACAACGACGCACGACCGTCATCAACGAGGCGGTAGCGTAGCCCTTGTGGGAATGGCTAAGTGAAGGCGTTCGTAGTTCCGCCTTCAGGCGGCGCAGTGAGCAGAACCGCCTCAAAGCGGGACTACGAGCGGGTGGGCGTCTCACTCGTTTACAAGAGTTACGCAGTTGAGCACACAAGAAGGGGTTCTCACCCCTCCCCGCACGCGGAGAGGAGAGGGTAAGAAGCAG
>FWPU01003147.1_pt1 | contig 42569 bp, 38 predicted proteins | sample 2228361 | NCBI WGS metagenome assembly FWPU01 (sample SAMEA103939777, study PRJEB20133) | metagenome | reverse complement strand
CGTGTGCTCTTCATAATTTTCGGCAAAAGCTTCGATCAACGTCTGAACGTGTGAATATGTTCGATATGATAAAAACTTCCCGATAATGTCTTTTAATTACAGCTTTATAAGACAACCTCAAACCTTCCCCGATGTGTTACTCAGAAATGTAGAAAATGAGGAGGATATCCTTTTCGGAATTGAGCTTAAATCATGGTATGTATTGAGTAAAGAGGGTGAGCCCAGTTTTAGGTATCAGGTCACTCCTGCCGCCTGCGCGCGTGCCGATCTGCTCGTTATCGTTCCATGGATCCTCTCTGACGTAATTTCTGGTGTGCCAGGACTGTTGCGTCCGTATGTTGAATTGGCCAGATATGCCGCAGAATATCGAAACTACCATTGGCAGAAAGTTCGGATTGAGCAAGGCAAGTCGTCAGTTATCAGGCAACCGCAGGCATCTCATCCATATCCAAAGAGTAAGCAAGAAGCAGTTGATGAAGCCGAAGATGACAAAGGAGGCAACTTTGGCCGAATCGCCAGAGCAGGCGTTCTGGATGACTATGTTCGCTCAATCAAGGAACAGAGCTATTCGGGTGTTAAAATCATGCACTGGATCGCTTTTTTCAAAGCCGTAGCCGAAACTCGATCAGATAGCGAAATCGAACGACGCCTGTCGGCTATCCGTCGCCAGGTTCGAGAACAGGACGTCACAGACCCTTTTCAGCAGACTTTGCTGGAAATCGTTGAGCGCCTGGAGCGACTCTGGCAACGATGAAGGTGGTGATTACTTCTACCTTGATTGCTCGTTGGCGTCCATCAGTCGTTCCAGCATGATTGCAATCGTCACATCAGCATCACACCGGAAGACATGATGGAAGCCGAATGGATGGGAGCAGCGTTTCTTGTGATTGACCACACCGCTCCCACGCCCTCCCCACGGAGTAGGGGGCCGTTGTCGCCGCGAACTACGTCCAGAACCATCACAAGCACGTTGCGCATGATGCGCCAGCTCCGGCATCTGGCCGAGAAGATGGGCATGCAACGGCTCCACGCGCGCGCGAACGCGGGACAGGAAGGGGCGCAGCAGTGCTGCGCCCCTCCGGTCGTCGCAGCGCTCATCGCGCTGACAATCACGAACGCTGACTAGCAATCAAGGTATAATTATTTCGTGCCTTCGTGGTACTATTATCAGGCGATGTCTCGTTGTCGTACTCATGCGACATTGATTGAGCAGAACAGACGTGTGCCGACCGGGCGCGCGCGACACCTGCCAGAAGTATCACCGATGACGCAGCCATCCAATCAAGCTCCGGGTTCCATCACCACGAACAACATCAGCGGCGCCGGTATCGCGATCGGTCACGGCGCGCAGGCGATGGTGACGATCTACCAGACGATTGCCCGTCACGCCCCCTCGGTCTACCGCGCCGCGCTGGAAAAGATCGCCGAAGAGTACGGTCGAGTCTTCGGTGGGCGCGAGCCGGAACTCGCCGCGCTCAACCGCTGGCTGGATGATGAGCGCGCTCCCGCCTGCGCCCTGCTCGTGGCGCCTACCGGGCGCGGCAAAACGGCGTTGCTGGTGCATTGGGTGGCCCAGCTTGCTGCCCAGACGGCGTGGCACGTCATCTTTGTCCCGATCAGTCGTCGCTTCGAGGTCGCCCAGCAGACCATCGTCCTCGACTATCTCGCCCGGCGCCTGGCCGCGATCCACAAGGATGAGCAAACTCTTGCCGCGTATGACCTCACCAGCCCGGACAATCTCCGCGGCATCGTCGCCGACTACCTGCGACGCCCTCTGCCGGAGGGCGCGCGCCTGCTGGTCGCGCTTGACGGCATTGACGAAGCGGTTGGGTGGGAGATCGGACGCACCCTGCTGCCGGCAACCCCGCCGTCTGGCATGCGTATCCTGGTTGCTGCCCGCGAGGTCAGTGATCGTTCATGGCATGGCTGGTGTAACCACCTCGGCTGGAACGTCGCCAGCGCCTGGCAGGTTCCGCTGGGTCTGCTCAACCGGGCGGCGGTGCAGCGCATCCTGGCGGCGATGGGCAATCCGCTTGACGCCCTGGCCCAAAACATCGATTGGGTAGCCCAACTGGAACGGATCAGCGCGGGTGATCCCCTCACCATCCGCTTTGTTGTCGAAGGGCTGCAACGGGGCGAGATCACTCCGGAGCGACTGGCCAGGATGCCACCCGGCCTGCAGGCGTATGTGGAAGACTGGGTGAACACCCTCGTCGATCGGAGCGCGAACAATGTCGTCATCGCTGCCGTGCTCAACTACTGCGCGGCTGCCTGCGCCCCGCTCACCGCCGAAGATCTGTATCAGCTCGACCCCACGACCTTTTCAAAAACGGGCAGTTTGCATCAGGCGCTGCGCGATCGCGAGCTTGCGCGCTTCCTCATCAGGGTGCCGATGGCAACGGATGCCGGCGGCAAAGAGGGCTACGTCTTCAGCCACCAGCGGCTGCGCGAAGTCTTCTGGGAGACGGACACCATCCTGAGCGCGCAGGCGCGCCAGGCGATCCAGCAGGCGTTTGTGGCCTACGGCGAGCGCTGGTATGCCGACCGCAGCCGGCCGCTGCCCGCCTACCTGCGCCGGTTCTGGATCGCCCACCTACAGGCGGCGGGGGCGTGGGATCGCATGCGACAGGTATTGACCGAGATCGTACCGAGCGGCGAACAGTACATTCAGCCCTGGCAGGCCGCCCGCCACGCCGCCGAAGGCAGCGACACCGGCTACCTGAGCGACCTCGACACGCTCTGGACGCATGCCGAGACGACCGGCGACCTGGCGCTGGCGCTGCGCTGCGCCCTGATCGCGGCCAGCCTGCGCAGCCGCAACGGCAACCTGCTGCCGGAATTGCTGGTGCAGTTGGTACAGGTCGGCACGCCGGAGGGGAGATGGAGTGCTGCAGCGGCGCTGGAGACGATCGCCCACATGCCGGATGAGGAACGACAGGCGGCGTGCCTCGCGGCGCTGGTGAACGCGGGCATCGAACTGCCCTGGCCGCGGGCGCTGGAGATCGCCCAGGCCATCACCGCTGCTGATGCCCGCGCCCGCGCATTGACCACCCTTGTACCCCACCTCCCACCAGAGCAGCAACCGGAGGTCTATACCCAGGCCCTCGCCGCCGCCCAGGCCATCACCGATCACGATGCCCGCGCCCGCGCGCTGGCCGCCCTCGCCCCCCGGCTGGCCGCGACGCCGGCCACCGACAACGACTTCCTTCCCACGCTGCGCGTTCTTGCCCGGCGCGGTCGCCCGGCGCTGCTCGACGATCTGGCAGCGCTGGCACCGTGGCTCGCAACGCTCGCTGCGCGGCGCGGTCAGCCTGCTGCGCCGGCGGCGCTGGCCGAGGCGATTGTGGAGATGGGGCGCTGCTGGTCGTAGGGGCAGTGATGGGTGATGAGTGATACCAATTTCCACTTGAATACTCCGCAAACGGAGTTTCGTCAAATCGCATCAGAACGCCCTGCGCGATAATCTCCAATCCAAAATCTAAAATCTAAAATGGTATGAGACGATCGACCGCCGACCGCAGTCGTTGTGATCCCGCTTACGGTCGCCCGGCGTTGCTCAACGAGCTCACTGCACTGGCCTTGTGGATCATCGCTGGTCACCTAATACCAATTGGAATTGAACAAGCCGCATGCGCACGCTCATCAGAGCGCATCACAACGCCATCGCAGCAATCTCCAATCCAAAATCTGCAATCTAAAATGGTATAAATGGAACTGACATCGCCGTTGATTACCGGCATGAGCCGCCTGCCAGAGCGGTTCCAGCAGTGTTCGATACGGCTCAATCCGCTCAATCGCGTAGATCACCACATTCGCATCAACATAGACCCGTCCAGATGTCGGGAGGATTAGCGTTCCCATGCGTCGCGCTCATGCTTCAGGCAGGCGTCGACTTCTTCCGCGGTTTGAAACGCAAGATGTCCTGGGGCATCAGCAAGCACCTCCAGGATCGAGCGGCGCGGCACAGCAGGTGTCGAAGGCAATAAGACAATCACTTCGACCGAGGCGCCGTCGGGAAGCCGGGCGTCAATCACCTCGATCTTTTTCTCAAGTGTAGGGTTTTTGGGGGGTGCAACCCCTGGGTCCCGCATACCCCACCCCCCTACCCTTTCTCCCGCCAGGGAAGGGGGTCAGAATCTGGCGTTGCGGCGCGTCAGCAGAACCGGTGTATCGCAGCGTCAGCCACATACCCCCCTCTCCCGCTCAGGGAGAGGGGGGCAGGGGGGTGAGGACCAGCAGCGCATCAGGACGCCATCCGCCAAAAACCCTACACCTGAAAGCACACCCTATCCCACTCCGCGATGCTTGCTGCCAGGCTCGGCAGCGTGACCGGCTGCAGCGCTTCGCTGCGCCACAAGGGTTCGTTCATCTCCCAGGGCTTGAGCGAGCGCAGGCGGCCGTAGAGGTCGCGCCAGAGCCAGTGGTAGCGGCCCTGTACGAAGCGCAGCGGCTCCCACGGGCGCCACTGGGGGGCATCGGCGTCCAGGTCGCTCTGGGTGGCAACGAAACGTAGAACGCAGAACGTGGAACGTAGAACGGTGACGAAGCATAGCATTGCCAGCAATGCACACCCGTTCTACGTTTTGTACTCTACGCTCTACGTTTCCTTGTGCCGCTGTCAATCTCGACGACCAGGCGCTGCAGCGCCTCGCCAGGCGGCGGCGTGTAGCCCTCGCCGGCGAGCTGGGGCAGCCGGGGTGCGGGAGCGCGTCCTTGAGCGCCAGGCTGCGCCGCGACGCGGTACTGGATGGCGACCACGCCGTCCGGGCGAGCGGTGTTCCCGCTGAAGAGCTGCGCGAGCCAGGCCACGCCGGTGACCCGCGGGTCGTTCTGCGCCCCGATGATCAGGCTGGTTCCGAGCCGGTTGGCCAGCGGGACGCCGGGCCGCGCCCCAACCAGGCGCCGCCGGCACGCACCACTATCGGCTATCGCCTATCGGCTATCGGCGATGACCTGGGGGAGCGCGCCTGCGCTCCAGGGAAAACTCCGTCGGGGCACGGCGCGCCGTGCCCCAACCAGGCGCCGCCGGCACGCGCCACTATCGGCTATCGCCTATCGGCTATCGGCTATGGGCCATGCCACCCAGCCGCGGGCTTCAGCCCAACGGCTGAGTCTTCATCACACGCGCTGTCGCTGCTTCCACCTGGGCGCGGTAGGCGCTGCGCAGCGCCGCTGCATCGGTGACTGCGCGGTCGAGCACAAAGGCATAGGTCTGAACCGGCGCTCCAAAGGCGTCGCGGATGGCGGCGACGGTCTGCGCCTGTCGGCGTTCCACGCCCGCCGGATCGGCGTATGCGTCGAGCAGATTTTCGTTGGCGCCGAAGTCGTCGATCACCAGGATGTGCTGCGGCTGCAACGCTGCCCCGCGCTGGACGCGCTGCCAGAAGAGTGGTGCGGTTTTGCGCGCGCCGAGATCGGCTGAACTGGCGAGCAGGACGGCGCGCGATGGCTGCGATGCGCCGCCTGCAACCGCGATGCGCCGCTGCGACACCTGTCCGGTTTCATCGACCTGCAGCGCGGTGACGTGCCATTCCATTCCGGCGATCTGTCGGGCGATGTGGTTGGTGGCTTCAGCGTAGTGGTCGGTGGCGACCAGCATGGTGATGCCTTCGTCGGTGCGCAGGGCGGCGAAGAGGGAGCGCCACGCCGGGTCGATCACCGATGCCTGCAGGTAGTCCTGAACGAATCGTTCGGCGCGCTGGCGCACCTCGTCGGCAGACAGATGCGGCGCCGTGATGTGCTGCGCCATCAGGTGCGCATACGGGGTGCGCGTCGTGCTGCCGATGTCCCACGTCGGTGCAACCAGATCGTTCCAGTAGCGCTCGACCGTCACCCCGGCATCCCACAGACCGCTCCGGCGCAGCGCCTGCTCCAGGCGGTCCGGCGCGCCGAAGCAGACCGCTTCCAGACTCAACACCCCCGAAAAATCGAGCGCCAGCAGCAGTCGGGTGGTCATGGCAGCCACTGTTCGAGCCGGTAGGCGCTATCCCAGAACATCCATTCCAGCCGCGAGGAGAAGATGAAGGCATCGCGCATCCGGTCGCGCTGCGCCTCGGATGCCCGCTCCGCGATGGCGTCGGTCAGCGCAATCGCGCGATCGACCCACGCGCTGAGCTCCTGACCGGCATAGGTGTCGATCCACTTCTGGTATGGATTGTTCGGCGCTGCACGCCGGTAAATGTCGTGCCCCACCTCGCGGTAAATCCAGAAGCACGGGAGCAGAGCCGCCATGCCTTCTTCGTAGCTGCGACAGGCGGTGGTGGCCAGCAGAAAGTTCGTGTACGCAAAACAGGAAGGTGATTGCTGGCGGGTTGGTGTATCGATGCCAAACTCGCGGAAGTACGTATTGTGCAGTTCGCGCTCAACCACAGCTACCCCCTCGGCGAAACGCACAAACTGAATGATCGCCTCCTCGTCCGGCGCGCGCCCGGCCATGGTCGCCAGCGCCCGCGCAAAGTCTGCCAGGTAGAGCGCGTCCTGCTGCATGTAGAAGGCGAACTTCTCGCGCGGCAGGGTTCCCTGCGCCAGTTCCTCGTTGAATGGGTGGTGAATGATGGCCTGGTAGATACCGCTGATCGATGACCAGAGCGTCTCGCTCCATCTCACGGTGACCTCTCCTTTCATGTTCCCCAATGCTGCCATGCGCAGACAGCCCGGTTTCGGCGTCCGCAGGGAGATGCCATCGCGGGGAGAGGCGTGTCGCACGCAATACGCGATCAGCAGGCGACAGAGGAAGCGGAGAACGTTCCGATTTCCTACGCCGGCATTACCCGGATCAGGTGCAAGGGTGCCTCTCAGCCTCGCCGCCCCGGCGAAGCGCCCCTACGGAACATGTGGGAGTATAGCCAGCGTGAACGAGGTTGTCAAGACATACCCCTCGAATATCTCAAACATTTCCTTGACACCCCGCTACCGGCGTGGTATCATTGTATTTCGCAATTTGCAAACGCCGGAGCGGACGAAGGAGGAACTCACCGGCTTTCAATGCGTTATTCAGACGCATCTCCAGATCAGACCCATCAAACGCACGAACACGACCCACGGTCTCTGCCCGCAAAGACGACGACGCCGTGAGTCTGGGTTTGTGTTTTTCGGTTTTTACTGCCAAAACCATCTGGATCCGGCAATCAGGCGCCAGTGATCGATGATCCTCAGCGTCGGGGCGACGGTGTGTTCACAGTCGCCCGTGCACAATGAGGCTACCGGCTCTCTGGCGGCTGGCAAGCAAGAGCGAGGTGCCAATGCCCCCGTTGATTGAAAGTGTCGTGCTTCAGCCGTTGATCATGCCGAATGATATCGGCGCCGACAGTCTGCATCGCGGCAAGATTGAGCGTTATTCGTTCGCGCGGATTTCGAACGCTATCGAGTTGCCCAGACTGATCGAAACCCAGCTGAGCAGTTTTGAGTGGTTCCGTCGGGAAGGGTTGCGCGAACTGTTCGACGAAATTTCGCCAATTACCGATTTTACCGGCAAAAATATGGAACTGCGCTTCCTCGATTACCACTTCGGGGAACCGCGCTACAACGAGCACGAGTGCCGTGAACGGGGGATCACCTACTCGGCGCCGATCCGGGTTAATGTCCAGTTGCGGATTCTGAGCACCGGCGAATTGAAAGAAAGCGAAATCTTTCTGGGAGACTTCCCGTTGATGACGGAGAATGGCACGTTCGTCATCAATGGCGCCGAACGTGTGGTGGTCTCGCAATTGATCCGCTCGCCAGGGGTCTATTTCAAAGAAGAGAAAGACCCCACGTCCGGGCGCAGCCTGCACTCGGCAAAGTTGATCCCGAGCCGCGGCGCATGGCTCGAATTCGAAACCAGCAAGCGTGATGTCATTTCGGTCAAGGTTGATCGCAAGCGCAAGATTCCGGTTACCATTCTGCTGCGCGCCATCCTGGGATGGAATGCGAACCCCGATGGCAATGGGCAGTGGGCGCCGGATAATGAACTCGATACGCGCGGACGCGATGAAGACGTGCTGGCATTGTTTGCGCACGTCGAAACCGGTGACCATCCATACATCCGGGTGACGCTGGATAAAGACCCGGCGCGGCACGCCAGAGAGGCGCTCCTGGAACTGTACAAGCGCCTGCGCCCCGGCGACCCGCCGACGCTCGAGAATGCGCGCAATCTGATTGAGTCGCTGCTCTTCAATCCACGACGCTATGATCTGTCGCGGGTCGGGCGCTATAAACTGAACAAGAATCTGTGGGAGAAGGATACACGCACCGATGCGCGCAGTCAGGCGCCCGATCTGAACGTGCGCGTGCTCCGACCTGACGACATTTTCAAGATTGTTGAGCGGATCATTCAACTGAACAATGATACGCCCGGTCTGCGCGCCGATGATATCGACCATCTCGGCAACCGCCGCGTGCGCACCGTCGGAGAACTGATCCAGCAGCAGTTCCGCGTCGGGCTTCTGCGCATGGAGCGCGTCATCAAGGAACGCATGTCGCTGCAAGACCCGGAGACTGCCACACCCAACGCACTGATCAATATTCGCCCGGTCGTTGCGGCAATGCGCGAGTTCTTCGGCGGCGCGCAACTCTCGCAGTTCATGGATCAGACCAACCCGCTGGCGGAATTGACCCATAAGCGCCGCCTCTCCGCCCTCGGTCCCGGCGGGCTCAGCCGCGACCGCGCCGGCTTTGAGGTGCGCGACGTGCACCATTCGCACTATGGACGCATCTGCCCGGTCGAGACGCCGGAAGGACCGAATATCGGTCTGATCGGAACGATGTCCACCTATGCGCGGGTTAACGAGATGGGGTTCCTGGAGACGCCGTATCGTAAGGTATACCGCGAGGCGCCCAACGCGAACGAGTGGGAGCGCCAGGGTTTGCTGCTGCGCGATGTGCGCGACCTGCGCACCGGAGAGTTGATCGCGGTGCGCGGCACACGTGTCGATGCGGCGGTGGCGCGCCGGATTGCAATTGCGTTGCTGCGCGGGCAGATTCTGCGCGAGGATGTGGTCGATCCGGCAACCGGCGAGGTGATTGCCGGCGCCGGACAGGAGATCAATCGCGCCCTTGCGGAACGGATTGTTGAAACGCCGCTGCGGACGATCAAGATCCGTCCGGTGGTGTCGCAGGAGGTCGATTATCTCTCCGCCGACGAAGAAGATAAATTCGTCATCGTGCAGGCAAATGCGCCCCTCGACGAGCACAACCGCTTCCTGGAAGGGACGGTGTCGGTGCGCTTTGCGGGAGATTTCGATGACGTGCCGATTGAACGCGTCGATTATATGGATGTGTCGCCCAAACAGGTGGTGAGCGTTTCGACAGCGCTGATTCCATTCCTTGAGCACGATGACGCCAACCGCGCGCTCATGGGATCGAATATGCAGCGTCAGGCGGTGCCGCTCCTGCGCCCCGATGCGCCGATTGTCGGCACCGGTATGGAGTATGTGGCAGCGCGCGACAGCGGTCAGGTGGTGGTCGCCAAATCTGATGGCGTGGTGCTCTCGGCGACCGGCGATGAGATCATCATCCTCGAAGACGACGGCAATGAACGCACGTATCGGCTGCGCAAGTTCATGCGCTCGAACCAGGATACCTGCATCAATCAGCGTCCGAGCGTCTCGCGCGGTCAGCGCGTTCGCAAGGGCGATATCATCGCCGATAGTTCCAGCACCGACAATGGCGAACTGGCGCTCGGACAGAATGTTCTGGTGGCGTTCATGCCGTGGGAAGGCGGCAATTTCGAGGACGCCATCCTGGTCTCGGAACGCCTGGTGCGCGAAGATATCTTCACTTCGATCCATATCGAGAAGTATGAAGTCGAGGCGCGCGACACCAAACTCGGTCCTGAGGAGATCACCCGCGATATCCCGAATGTCGGTCAGGAAAGCCTGCGTAATCTCGATGATCGCGGCATCATCTACATCGGCGCTGAAGTGCAACCGAACGATATTCTGGTCGGCAAGATTACGCCGAAAGGCGAAACCGATCTGACGGCGGAAGAACGCCTGCTGCGCGCTATTTTCGGCGAGAAGGCGCGCGAGGTGAAGGACTCGTCGCTGCGCGTGCCGAACGGCGTGCGCGGTAAGGTGATCGATGTCAAGGTGTTTACCCGCGACGACGATGTTGAACTGCCGGTGGGCGTCAATCAGCGCGTCGATGTGCTGCTCTGCCAGAAACGCAAGATTTCGGCGGGCGACAAAATGGCGGGTCGCCACGGCAATAAAGGTGTGGTCAGTCGCATCCTGCCGATCGAGGATATGCCGTTCCTGCCGGACGGCACCCCCGTCGATATTATTCTGAATCCGATCGGCGTGCCGAGCCGTATGAATATTGGACAGATCCTCGAAACGCACCTGGGCTGGGCAGCAGCGCGCCTTGGCTATCGCATCGCGACCCCGGTGTTCGATGGCGCCAGCGAGGCGGAGATCAAAGACTGGCTCAAACGCGCCGATTTGCCGCCCGATGGCAAGATTACACTCTACGACGGACGAACCGGTGAGGCGTTTGATCGTCCGGTGACCGTCGGCTACATCTATATGATGAAACTGGCGCACCTGGTGGAAGATAAGATCCACGCGCGCTCGACCGGACCGTACAGCCTGGTGACGCAGCAACCGCTCGGCGGCAAGGCGCAGTTCGGCGGTCAGCGCTTCGGCGAAATGGAGGTCTGGGCGCTCGAAGCGTATGGCGCCGCCTATACGTTGCAGGAAATGCTCACTGTGAAGTCGGACGATGTGGTGGGTCGCGTGAAGACGTATGAGGCGATCGTGAAGGGTGAGCCGATCCAGGAAGCGGGCGTGCCCGAAAGTTTCAAGGTGCTGATCAAAGAACTGCAATCCCTCGGTCTGTCGGTCGAGGTCCTGAGCGCCGACGAAACCCCTGTGGAATTGACCGACGACGCGGACAGCGACCTGGCGGCGCTCGATGGCATCAATCTGTCGGGAATGGAGCGCGGTGAATTCTAATCGCCTGTCGAATGAGATCCCTCCCGCCGGCTGCGAGCCTGCGGGAGGGATGGGTGTTGCTGCGACAGACGCATGACGTGGAGAAGCCAATGCTTGAGATCAACGACTTCAGCGCTATTCGTATCAGCCTCGCGTCGCCTGAAGATATTCTGAGCTGGTCGCACGGCGAGGTCACCAAGCCGGAGACGATCAATTATCGCACACTGAAGCCGGAACGCGATGGTCTGTTCTGTGAACGCATCTTTGGTCCGACCAAGGACTGGGAATGCTACTGCGGCAAGTATAAGCGCGTGCGCTACAAAGGCGTCGTCTGCGATAAGTGCGGCGTCGAGGTGACGCGCTCGAAAGTGCGGCGCGAGCGGATGGGGCATATTGCGCTGGCATCGCCGGTGTCGCATATCTGGTTCGTCAAGGGTACGCCGAGCCGCCTTGGTCTGCTGCTCGACATTTCACCGCGTAATCTGGAGCGGGTGCTGTATTTTGCATCGTACATCATTGTACACGTCGATGAGGAGATGAAGGAGCAGCGGCGCGAGGCATTGCAGGCGGAGTACCGCGAAAAGCGCGAGCGCATCCAGGCGGAAGCCGAGAGCCGGCAGATTGAGCTCTCGACGCAACTGACGCAGGACCTGGGCGGCATGGAGACTGCCCAGATCTCGACTCAGCGGCGTATCGAGGAGGAGTATCGGCGACTGCGCGATGAGATCAGCGCTGAAGCCGAGCGCCTGCGCATCGATCTCGAAGAGAAGCAGGGCGAAACGGCGGAGGAGGATATCATCTTCCGTGGTACGGTGCTCGTGGAAGAGGGTGAGAGTATCACCGAAAAGACCCTCGACACGCTGGACGAACTGCTCGATCAGGAACTGGACGCGCTCGAACAACGCAAGCAGCGTGACCTCGAAGACGCCGAGCAACTGACCGGCGCCGAACGTGAGCGCAAAGAGTACGAAGCCAGCCAGGAACGCGAACGTCTGCAGGAGCGTCTGCAGAGCGAACTCGACCGGCTGGTGCGCGAGGAGAAAGAGCGCCTCGAACAGATCGACTCGATCAAACTGAAGCGCATCCTCAACGAACAGGAGTATCGCGCGCTGCGCGAGATCGCGCCGGGCGTGTTCCGCGCCGATATGGGCGCGGGTGCGATCCGCGATCTGATTGTGCGCACTGTTGATCTCGATAAACTGGCGGAAGAATTGCAGAATGAGGTCTATACCACGCAGGGTCAGCGTCGCAAAAAGGCGACCAAGCGCCTGCGCGTGGTGGAGGCGTTCCGCAAGAGCGGTAACCGCCCTGAGTGGATGATCCTCACGGTGCTGCCGGTCATTCCCCCCGATCTGCGCCCGATGGTGCAACTCGATGGCGGTCGCTTCGCCACCAGCGACCTCAACGACCTGTACCGGCGCGTGATCAACCGCAACAACCGCCTGAAGCGCCTGATGGAACTCAATGCGCCGGAGATCATCGTGCGCAACGAGAAACGCATGCTCCAGGAAGCGGTTGATGCCCTGATCGACAATGGCCGCCGCGGGCGCGCGGTGTCCGGCAAAGGGAAGCATCGCCTCAAGAGCCTGAGTGATATGCTCAAGGGGAAGCAGGGGCGCTTCCGCCAGAACCTGCTCGGCAAGCGCGTCGATTACTCCGGTCGCTCGGTCATCGTGGTCGGACCAGACCTCAAATTGCACCAGTGCGGTCTGCCCAAGAAGATGGCGCTCGAATTGTTCAAGCCGTTCGTCATGCGCCGCCTGGTGGAAAAAGGCGCAGCGCACAATATCAAGAGCGCCAAGCGCATCGTCGAGCGTGTGCGCCCTGAGGTGTGGGACGTGCTCGAAGAGGTGATCAAGGATTACCTGGTGCTGCTGAACCGCGCACCGTCGCTGCACCGCCTCTCGATCCAGGCCTTCGAAGCCAAATTGATCGAAGGATCCGCCATTCAGTTGCACCCGCTCGTCTGTGCAGCGTTCAATGCCGACTTCGACGGCGACCAGATGGCGGTGCACGTGCCGCTTTCGCGAAAGGCGCAGGAAGAGGCGCGCATGCGCATGCTCTCCAAGTACAACCTGTTGTCGCCTGCCACCGGCGATCCGATCATCACACCGTCACAGGACATCGTGCTTGGGTGCTACTACCTGACGATGGTCAGGGATGGCGCAAAGGGCAGCGGTAAGATGTTCGCGTCGATCGATGAGGCGTTGCTGGCATACGATAAGGGGCTGGTCGATATTCAGGCGCCGATCTATGTGCGTATGACGGGCGCACTGCACGGCGAGAGCGATCGTGCGGTACGCATGCTCAACCCTGATGAGAACGGCACGCCGCGTATGCTGCTGGAAACGACGATCGGACGGATCATCTTCAACAATGAACTGCTCGAGCCGCTGCGCTTCCGCAATCGCCTGATCGCCAAGAAGGGTCTGCGTGAGATCATCGCCGATTGCTATAAGTATTACACCAACCTCAACAATCTGAAGGAAGATGATCTCGATACAATTCGCAAGATGTACGGCGATCGCCCGCGCGACGACCTGGCGCGCTACTTCGGTTCGGAAATGACGGCAAGCCAGGCAGACCGGATCAAGACCCTTGGGTTCAAGTATGCCACCCGCGGCGGCATGACGATCGGTGTGGACGATATCGAAATCCCGCCGAAGAAGCAGGAGATTCTTGCCGAAGCGGAAAAGCGCGTCACTGAGGTGGAACGACAGTTCCGCCGCGGTTTGATCACCGAAGAGGAACGCTACCGCGAAATTGTCGAGATCTGGCAGAACGCCACCAAACAGACCACCGAAGCGGTCAAACAGCACCTGAACCCGTTCGGTCCGGTGGCGATGATGGTCAATTCGGCTGCCCGCGGCAATATCAATCAGTTGAGCCAGATGGCCGGCATGCGCGGGTTGATGTCCGACCCAACCGGACGGATCATCGAGTTGCCGATCAAGAGTAACTTCCGCGAAGGGCTATCGGTGCTCGAGTATTTCGTGTCGACCCACGGCGGGCGCAAAGGTCTGGCGGATACCGCATTGCGCACGGCAGACGCCGGGTATCTGACACGCCGCCTGATCGACGTGGCGCAGGATAATATCGTCACGATCGATGACTGCGGAACGGATGAAGGTCTGTGGATCTATCGCTCCGACGACCGCGAGGTATTGCAGGATTTCGAGCAGCGCATCCTTGGGCGTCTGCTGGCAACGCCGCTTGTCAATCCACACACCGGTGAGATCCTCGCCGACCGCAACGACGAGATCGACGAAAAGCTGGCGCGCAAATGCAAGGAGCTGGGCATCGATGCGGTCCATGTCCGCTCACCGCTGGCGTGCAAAGCCGACTACGGCATCTGCCGCATGTGCTACGGGCGCAACCTGGCGACGGGCAAACTGGTCGATATTGGTGAAGCGGTAGGCATTATTGCAGCGCAATCGATCGGCGAGCCGGGCACGCAGTTGACTTTGCGCACGTTCCACACCGGCGGCGTGGCATCGGCTGACGACATCACCCAGGGTCTGCCGCGCGTCCAGGAAATCTTCGAGGCGCGCACGCCGAAAGGCAAGGCGATCCTGGCTGAGATCGACGGCATCGTCGAACTTGTGCGCGAAGACGAAGTGCGAAAGATTCGCGTCGTTTCAACCGACATCTACACCGATGACCATGAACTGCCGCCGCATTACGAGCCGCTCGTGGTCGATGGGGCGCAGGTGAATGAGGGAGATGTGCTGGCGCAGAGCAACCGCGCCGATCTGGACGGCGAGCCGATTGTGGCGCGTCTCTCCGGTATCGTGCGCATCGGCGCCGGGCGAATCAGCGTGATCAGCGAAGAGCGCGAGGTGCGCGAAGTTGTGGCGCCGCATACCGCGCGCCTGGCGTCGGGCATCGAGAATGGGGCGCGTGTTGTCGCCGGGCAGCACCTGACGGAAGGGTCTGCCGATCCGCAGGAACTGCTGGCGCTCCAGGGACGCGAAGCAGTGCAGCGCTACCTGGTCAATGAGGCGCAGAAAGTGTACCGCTCGCAGGGCGTCGATATCAACGATAAGCACATCGAGGTCATTGTGCGCCAGATGCTGCGCCGTGTGCGGATCGAGGAACCGGGCGACACGGATTATCTGCCGGGCGAATTGATCGACTCGACCGAGTTTGTGCGCAGGAATGCCGAGATTATCAGCCAGGGCGGTGAGCCGGCAACGGCATCGACGATGCTGCTGGGCATTACCAAAGCCTCACTCACAACCGACAGTTTCCTGGCGGCTGCCTCGTTCCAGGAAACGACCCGCGTGCTGACCGAAGCGGCGATTACGGGTAAGGTGGACTACCTGCGCGGTCTCAAGGAGAATGTCGTCATCGGCAAACTCATTCCGGCAGGCACGGGGATCGAGAAACGACGCCAGCTGGCTGAGGAGATCATCGGTGAACTGGCGAACGTCGCACCAGCCGCCGCCACTGCAGTCGCCGAACCGGAGCGGACTGAACACGAAACCGATGAGGCGCTGCGACGCAGACTGCGGGCATTGATTGGCGGCGATGACGGCGACGAGGCCCGTAACAATGGCGGTTTCGACGATAAGCCGCCGGTCGAGGGCGATTCTGGCTTCTCTGACGATGAGCCGGAAGCGTAAAAGCGACCCGCGATCACCTCAACGCTAAAGGGGGCGACCCATCGGGTCGCCCCCTGCCCTGTACCAGACAGACGCTTAGAATAACGCACGATACCCAAACACCGCATCCTGAGCAGCGCAGCGCCCCCGTATGGGGGCAGCGCGTATCGAAGAAGCGGTTTTTCGGATAGGCGCTTACAGTTCCAGACCGATCCGCGCCAGCGCCTCAGTTGCCGCACCGTTGACCCGCATAAGCGCCAGCCGCCGCTGCATGTAGTCGTAGTCGAGCGCCTGGCGGCGCGCAATGGCTGCGGCGTCGGCGATGTCGTGCTTCCCTTCCTCCGGACCGCGCGCCAGCAACGCTTTGTGCAATGCCACATCTTCGGGCGATAGCACCGGCACCAGCGAACCGAGCAATGGCAGACGCCGCACACGACTGCGCATATCGGCATCGAGCGTAAATGGGTAGATCTCGCGTCCGCGCCGGATTGTCAGATCATCGAAAATCTTGATGCCGCGCCAGAGGATGCGCTGCCCATCGAACTGCACCACCTTCTGCTGCTGGTTGAGCAAACGGACGACCTCTGACAACTTTCCCGGCTCGATGAGGATATCGATATCCTGAATGGGACGCCGATCACCGTAGAGATGCGCTGCAGCGCCGGCGCACACCGCCCACGCGAGATGGTGCGAATCGAGCGTGCGCTGCACAACGCCAAGATTGCCTGCGATGAGTGACATGAACCCTGCTCGCTCACAATGAGAGTGTTTACACCAAATGTATGATAGCGGAACAACAGCACCCTTTGCAAGAGACCTGATGGTACTGTCTGCACATCACCCATGGTGACCGGCGCCGCTGACGGTGCGACGCCTGATCCATTCTTCGCGGCGCAGGCGCATCTCAAAGAACTCGACCTTCAGACCGCGCGAATCGTTGCGAAAGTGACGGCGCAACGATGCATACATCGGTTGGTCGAGCACACGCCGATCAAACAAAGCGCCAGCATTGCGCCAGTCGCTTTCGACATACTGGAAGCCAAGGCGCGTGTAGCAGCGCACCGCACGAATGTTTGGCGCAGCGACATCGAGCGCCATCAGGTGATAGCGAAGCGTTTCGAAGTAGTAATCGAGAAACAGGGTGAGCGCCTCAGTGCCCAGCCCACGACCGACGTAGGGCGCCGCAAACGTGACGCCGAGGCGCGCCTGTCCGCGTCGCTCATCGATTTCACGCAGAGAGATGCGTCCGATCAGTGTCCCGTTGTCAAGTTCAACCGCCCAGCTCCGTCGAGAAACGCCATGTTCGAGCAATGTATTCCACATCCCGCTGTTGAACGACGACGGACGCGGCAGGTTCCACAGCGGATCGAACGGATCGTTATATGGCGGCCAGTCATCAGCCAGTTCATCATCGTGATAGTTCCACGGACGAATGAAGACACGCGGACCGCGCAGCTCCATGAGCGCCTCCTGCTAGCAGGGTTAGATGGCATCGACGTGCAACTCTTCCAGACCGCCAACATCACCGACGATCAATTGCACGAGTTCCGGCATCACAGCGCCTGGCGGCGCATTAAGGACATAATCCGCCATCAGGGTGTAGATCGACTCGTCAGGCGCGATAGTCATCACGAATGCACCATGACGACGAGCGACGAACGGAAACGAAGCGACCGGTTCGATAGCGCCAACCGCTCCGACACACAGGAAGACATCACACTGTTCGACGACCTGCCGTGCACGGCGCAACTCGTGATGCGGCAACCCTTCGCCGAACATGACCACGTCCGGGCGCAACAGGCCGCCGCATTGAACGCAGCGCGGCGGGATTTCGCCGTCGTCGTCCCAGGCGAAGGCCACATGGCCCGACTCGTAGCAGCGGCAGCGGCGCAGGCTGCCATTCAGTTCGATCAGATCGCGTGAACCGGCTCGCCAGTGCAGTCCATCGATCGACTGCGTGATCAGCGTAAACTCCGGATAGTACTGCTCCAGATCGACGAGCGCATAGTGCGTCGCGCCGGGTTGCGCACGCTCCGCCAGTGCGCGACGATAGGCATACCATTCCCATACCAGACGCGGGTTGCGCACAAACGCCTGCGGCGTCGCCAGTTCGCTGACATCGTACTGCGCCCAGTGACCGGTATGAGATTCGCGAAACGATGGAATGCCGCTTTCGGCTGCCACGCCGCCGCCGGTCAGCGCCACTACGCGTCGTGCCTGCGAGAGGCGGCGGATGACATCGTCGGGCAGTGTCAGAGACATCGCGCAGCTCCTTCATCGATATCAGAGCGACGGGTGTGGCGGCAACATATCACGTCGCAGCGCCAAAAGCGGCAATCATCAGTGCAGGAAGCAATTGCCCCGACGGCGCATACAGGTGCAGGTTCAGCCGACCATCGAGCGCGCCGGGAGCGATGTTGATTTCAACCGTGTATGCGCCGGCAGACCGCGCGATCAAGGGTAGATCGGCAGCCGGTCGCACCACTCCCGATGTGCCGATACAGAGGAAGAGTTCACACCGTTCGGCTGACGCCACGGCGGCGCGCCAGGCCTCTGACGGCAGCCATTCGCCAAACCAGACCACATCGGGGCGAACCAGTCCGCCGCACCGCGGGCAACGCGGCGGGTCGTCCGGCGGCGCAGTCGTCAACTCAACAGGCTCATTATCGTCAAAACAGCGATACCGGAACAGGTTACCATGCAATTCTACCACGTTTTGACTTCCGGCGCGGCGGTGGAGACCATCGACATTTTGGGTGATGAGGGTAAAATCGGCGATCCGGCGCTCAAGATCGGCAAGTGCCAGGTGCCCCGGATTCGGCATGGCGGCTGCGACCAGTGAGCGACGATAGGCATACCATTGCCACACGAGCGTCGGGTTGGCGCGAAATGCTGCGGGCGATGCAAGTTCCGCCGGATCGTAACGCGCCCACAAGCCGGTTTGCGTATCGCGAAAGGTCGGGACGCCGCTCTCAGCGGAAACGCCGGCGCCGGTCAGCACCGTGATGCTCCGCGCGGTACGCAGACGCTTGATTAAAGCGTCGGGAATCTGCATATGGTCATTCACAGCTGACAACCTGTCCACATTAACGATTGTCGAGCGTTTATCCTTCAGAGCGCACAAAGAGTTGTGAAACCCATCCTTCGACCGGTCGACCGTCGATTTCACCGCGTACCCGCACCCAGGGAACGCCATCAACGCTGCGCGGTCCTTCGAGTTTGCGGACACGGGTTCCATTCGGCAGCAGAGCGATGACCCGGGTGCTTAATCCAGGCGCATCGCGGAGGTTCAATCCTTCGACATCACCAATGGTCACGATTAATACCTCGCCGGGACCGTCCACCACTCCCGTCAGCCAGTCCGGCAGCGACACATGCTCAGGCAACGTGAATGACGGACGCGGCAGACGAACGTTTGTCAACCCTTCGATCGCCAGGCTTGTCAGGACATACGCCCCCAGTCCCACCACAACGAAAAGCGCTGCCATTGCGATCAGCGCCCCCAGCGAACGCCGGCGCGCTCCGTGCATGATGCTCTGATGAGCGGCGGTCGCCGTTGGGTTCGATGGCGGTGTCGCATCGACCCTCCGATTGGGACGCGCCGATGCCGGACGGTCGATTGGAGGAGGTGATACACGCCGCTCCCGACTATCTACCGCTACGAAAGGGGCCGACGGCGTGGATGCGCGGGGCCTCAGGCGATCGGTAGCGGAACTTGCAACGCGGCGCACATCGTCGAGCGCCTGACTCAGTGCGGTTGCATCAGGAAAGCGGTGCGACGGGTCGGGCGCCGTGGCGCGCGCAATCATGTGCGCCAGCGACGGCAGGTAGATATGAGGGCGCATATCAGTGAGCGTGGGAAGCGCCACATTCCGCTGCGCCTGACGTATGGCGTTCAGATGATCCCCCTCGACCATGCGACGCCCGGTCAGCATTTCGATCAGTAGCAATCCCAGAGAGTAGACAACACTGGCTGCAACCGGAGGATGACCGGCGACACGTTCTGGCGCACGATAACAGGCAATATCAGCGCTAAACTCGGCTGGCGTCATGCTCCAGTTTTCGACCAGTTTGACCCGTCCTTCATCCACCACCAGGATATTCGCGCTGCTGATCGGCGGATGCAGCGCATCAGACGTCTGACAGGCTGCGACAGCGCCAGCGATCTGACGAAAGTAGAGCAACGCCGCTTCGACCGTGAGCGCTCCGAGTTCGCGCAACGTCTTCCCGGAGACATATTCTGCCACCACAAACGGACGACCGGCGATCTCACCGCTATCGTAGACCTGCAACAGTGATGGGTGCAGCGCGCGGGCGCCCGCCTGCGCTTCGGCGACGAAGCGGCGACGCAACGTTTCCTGGGCGATCAGTTCCTTACGGAACAGCGCCACCAGCGTCGGACGTTGCAACTGCTCATCGTATGCCCGGTAGATGACAGCGAGACGGGTTGCCCCCAGTCGCTCTTCGATCCGGTAGCGGTCGCGCAACAGAGGTGCAGCGGGCGCAGGAGAATGAGCCATAGCCTTATCACGTGCGGTTCGCGTATACGAATGATTATAGCATTCGACGCACACCGGCGCAACGATGGAACACCCATGTGAGAACAGGACTGGGAGATGCGGGCGCGACATCCGCATCTCCCAACGGCTATATTCACATCAGAGCACAGGTCGTCTGAGGTACTGTCCTTTCGGTTCACCCACAATCCGCCCATCAGCAAAGACCAAATTACCACGCACAAATGTATACTTAACCCGACCAGTAATGTCGATCCCTTCAAACGGAGTATACCCCTGGGTTGAAAGCGAATCAGCCGCGCGAACAATCCAGCGCTCGGCAGGATCAAGCAATGCAAGGTCAGCATCATACCCAACCGCAATATCACCCTTCCGACGCAAGCCAAAGCGGCGAGCCGGATAACCAGCGACCAGCGCGGCAATCCGATTAGGTGATAATCCCCGGCGTACACCTTCGCTAAACAGAGCCGGCAGCAGATACTCACTGCCGCCAAACCCCGCCTTAGCAAGCCAGATATTATCCGGATCAGTGTCGGACACCTTAAGATCGCGCGGACAATTCGCGTGATCGGTAACAACCCACTGCACTGTTCCATCCAGCACCTTTTCCCACAAGTATTCGACATCTTCACGGGGACGGATAGGAGGATTGACTTTCGCCAATACACCCATTCGGCAGCTGGTATCGAGGAGGAGATGACCGACAGTAACCTCAAGCCCAAAATTGATCTCGGGGTACACCGCACGGCAGCGGAGGGCCGTTTCCATCGCTTCTCGCGAACTGATATGGAGCAGATTCACCTGCTTCAAACCGGCAGCATGCGCCAGTGCGCCGACGATGCTGATTGCGATGGCTTCGGAATGAGGTGGACGAGCAGCGCTGTAGGCGGCAAGATCTGGCAGGCGTCTCTCACTGCGAATCTTCGTCTCATACGCCCGCAGAATCTCCGGCGTTTCACAGTGGAAACTAACCTGAATCAGATCAGCTCGTTCTGGATAGATGCGTTGCAGGCGGGCAGCCTCACGGCAAATGAAATCGAAGTGCGCCAGATCGTAGTGATCGCCCTCATTGAGCATCAACCATTGAGCCTGTGTATCAGAACGACCATGCAGACCGTGGAGACCGTAAAACATGAAAATTTCCCCGATATTCGGCGCGCCATAATCGCAGACGATGCGTTCGATTTCGGCAATCTGGTCGCTGCTGATAGGCGAAACGTGGTAACCATAATCACAATAGAAACGCCCTTCAGAAACCTGGAGCAGCTCAGACAGGAAATCAACGCAAGGTCCGGGGCGATTCAGGTAGAGGCTACCGGTGCGCACATAGGAGAGCAACGTCGTCACACCACCAGATGCTGCCGCAGCCGACTCGCTCAATGCGTCAGTACGGGGATGCTGATAAATACCAATATGGGTATGCGAGTCGATTGCGCCGGGGAAAGCGAGCATCCCCCTCCCATCAATCACTGTGTTCGCGTTCGCCTGATCAATATCAGGTGCAATCGAGACAAAAATACCATCCTTGATCCCCAGATCGCACAATGGAATATCCACCGCGTCAGGGCGCACAATACGCACATTCTTGATCAGAGTATCGAGCATGAAAGACCTCCTGATACCTCAAGAAGACCGACTTATTATCGATCAACACTGGCGATCATTACCAGGTCATTTGTAGTCACCGTAGCGGCGCAGATACGGAATAAGCCCGCCTTCCCGCAGTATTAACACCATAACGGCGGGCATTTTTGTGCCATGATATGTTTGACCGGTTGTTTCATTAATGATCAGTCCACGCTCAAGATCAACCTGAACCAGATGTCCGGTCTCGATCGCATGATCGGGCGCTTCAACCAGCGGCAATCCGATATTGATCGCATTACGGTAAAAGATACGGGCAAAGGAACGGGCAATCACAACACTTACCCCGACGGTCTTTATAGCGATAGCCGCTTGTTCGCGTGAGCTGCCTGCACCGAAGTTGTGCCCGGCTGCCAGTATGTCGCCAGGACGGACTGTGCGGGAAAAGGATGGATCGAGATCCTCTAAGACATGCAATGCTAATGCTCGTTCATCAAGCGTTTTCGTGTATTTACCGGGGATAATTCGATCTGTGTCAATGTTATCACCATAGGAATGGGCAAACCCACGCAGAATGCTCATAACCTCTCCTTACGACGTATCTGCCGTGTCGGTCATGACACAGTGCAATCGGGATTTATTGTTTCAGTAATCGCCTTTTGTTCAGAACAACACATCGGCTGGATCGGTAATAACGCCGCGCAATACTGACGCAGCAACGACGGCCGGAGAAGCCAGATAAATGCTGGCATTTGGATTACCCATACGACCACGAAAGTTCCGATTCGTGCTGGTGATGATATGCTCACCATCACCCGGAATGCCCTGATGAGTACCAACGCAAGGACCGCATCCAGACGTGATAAACGTTGCACCGGCTTCGATGAGCGCTGCCGCTGTGCCATCGCGAAGCGCCATAGCAAATACCTGTCGGGAGGCGGGAGCGATGATGAGACGGACCCCAGAAGCAATTTTGCGGCCCCGTAACACGGCAGCAGCAGCCTGTAAATCCTCAAGCCGACTATTTGTGCAAGAGCCAATAAATCCTGCATTAATCGGAGTGCCAGCCACTGCATTGATCGGTACAACGTTATTTGGTGCGTGTGGAATAGCAACCTGTGGTTGCAGATCAGATACGTCGAATGAGTAAATGGCGCTATAAACAGCATCAGGGTCAGGATACGTTGGTTCATATCGATACGGCAAATCGAGCCCATCCAAATCGACAAAGGCTGTCTTCGCTCCCATTTCAGCGGTCATATTGGCCAGGGTCATGCGCGAAGCAAGACTCAGTGGACGAAGAGCCGTGCCGGTAAACTCAACCGCCTGATAGCGGGCGCCATCAAGACCTATTTGCCCTACGAGAAATAAAACCAGGTCTTTCGCACTCACGCCGGGGCGCAAAGCGCCGTTCAGAATAATCTTCAGACTCGTCGGCGTTTTTAGCCACGTTTTGCCGGTGAGCCATGCGGCAGCCAGATCAGTTGAGCCAACTCCAACCGCAAATGCACCAATCGCCCCATATGTAGGCGTATGCGAGTCAGCGCCCAGAAAAATATCGCCAGGACGCACGTGATCATACTCAATCATGAGTTGATGACAGATACCTTCGCCAACATCGTAAAGTGTACAACCTGTCTCACGAGCAAAAGATCGCATGAGTGCGTGCAGGTTGCCGATCTGTTCATTTGGCGCAGGCGCAGCATGATCAAGGACGAGCGCTACCCTCTCAGGATTCCACAACGTGCGCCCACCCATCTCGCGAAAGGCCCTGATTGCCAGCGGTGCAGTCGCATCGGTCGCCATCGCGCCATCGATAGGGACAATTGCAATCTCGTTAGCAGCTACCGGTCGTCCGACGTGGCGTGATATGATCTTCTCCGCAATGGTCTGTCCCATTTTGTATCCACTATTCTCCTCGAAGGGTCATATGTTCTGTTAGCGCCTATTCGAAAAACCGCCCCTTCGGTACGCGCTGCGCGCTACTCAGGATGCGGTTTTTCGGTATCCTGCGGTATTCAGATGTACTCTTAGTACAGCCGATACATCTTTCCGCCAGGCACGACTGCGCGACGCTCCAGAATTGAGGCATGGCTGTCTCGAAACCTGCATGCCTCAGCCGTACACGCTGGCATATCTGATGTCGAACAGAAAAGCCCACGGAGGGTAGCAGATTGAAACGTTTCGTCGCTCGCAGCGATGGCTGTGAAATTTGGGGCTGGATGCCGAGGCGCTGGAACACGCATAGATGCTCCTCAACTGGTTGACGTTTATAGAAAGTTGTTATAACATTATAACATAGTATTCGCTCTGTCAATAGACGAAGGATCTCCCCGGGTCGCTGGTGCGACGTCCGGATCCATCATCAGACAGTCGCTTTGGCACGGAATGACAACCACTGATCATCATCGCCCAACTCCGCATTCCTTGGGAAGAAGGCGGATCACAAACGGACAGCAGGTTGTTCGAACATCGAACAAGGAGTGTAACGTGTATGACTACGGCACATCCCCTGAACGACCATATCAATGCTTCATGGGTCGCTGGGAAGGTCTCTGCAAGACATTCGATCCGCAGGGGCAGTTCCTGGAAAGCACCGCAGTGCACATGAACGTTTATTGGACAGGACCGAACACATGGATCTGTATGAGCACTTTGAAAATCTGTACAGTGTTGGCGAGGTAATCTACGAAACCGATGTGATAGTCGAGGGATTAACCTGTCGCGCCGAAAGCCCGTAGGTTAAGATTGTCGGCACTCGCCTGACAGCATACAACTACATTTTCACCATCGAAAGTGCTTTTACTTAGACAAAAGTGTATAACAATCACTATTTTCTCGATCGCAATACTCGTCGTATCATGACCCATAAAGTACGCAATAACCGCACAATCATATTCCAGATTCAGGATTTCGTGCGAGTCGATGGTATTCTGGAGTAATTGTTATGATCGTACAGATTGCACCAACCAACACATCTCACTTCGTTGTAATCCACGTTGACCAAGACCGTATGTCAGGCGAATTAGCGACCATTCGCCCTGATCCAGGCACGGATATGGGGAGGATAGATGTCTCCATCGCTAACTGCGCAAAATGGGTGCGCATAGTGGAAGCTTGCCGTGCTTTGACCAATTCTGAGCCACGACCAGTGCAGCAGTATTATGCTGTGTGTCAGGCTCTCATTGAACGTCAGACGCGATTACTCTACGGTTGGAAGCACGATCTGATACTTAAACTGATTACCACAATAGAGCGCTTCCATCACTTCAAGAGGTGTTTCATCACTGGCATACAATAATCGCTGGATCAGTAACAATGGTTCATTTTCACGCACGCCAAGTAATTCAGCTTCGGCAGTCTCTGCAGCGATGGCTTCGATGGTACGAACGGTATGGGCGCCAGACAAAGCTGGTAGGTGTCGCATGTAAGCCAGCGAATCACCCTCCACCAGCGCATCACGATTGATTTGATCGGCAACACCGGGAGGCAACCAGACTTGATGATATCCGATAGGTTGCTCGTTGGCCAGCCGTAAACGGCGAATGTACAGCGTCTGTGCGTCAGGGTCCAGATTTAAGAGATGCTGCACTTCATAAGGAGGGGAGGTCCATTCAATGCTGAGAACACGCCAGCCAGGACGCAGGCCGCGATCTATCATTAAACGCACCAAACCCTGTGGTTTCTGAGGAGTATGGGTAAGTTTTGGTTGGACGATAAATGTACCTTTCCCGCGCAGGCGCACCAATCGACCTTCGATGACCAGTTCACTCAGCGCCTGTCGCACGGTGGTACGGCTCAAACCATATAAGTCTTGCAGATCCTGCTCGCTGGGAATCGGCTGACCGGGATCCCATTCATTGCGTTCAATTTTTTCGATAATGATTTGCTTGAGTTGAAAATAGAGCGGCACTGGAGAAGTGCGGTCGAGCGCAGGTATTGCATTCACTATTGAGTTCCCATCTACACACGAATATGCCTCACCCATGATTTGTTATAATGTTATTACGTAATGAACAAGAAATCAAGCTATAGGGAGTATCTTATGGAAGACGAACAACCCCTCCTGGTCTTCATTCAGAGCAAGCTTAATCCAGAGGCAGAGAACCTGTTTGCCGAATACCTAACCAGATCTCGGATGTTGATGGCGGAATACGGGATCGAAGTCATCGCCTCCGGCGTCGGGGTGGATCACCCGCAAGCGCATGAGGTCTGGCCACGGAATAGCCTTCTGCGCTATCCCTCCCTGAGTGCATTTCAGCGCTATATGAGCGATCCGCGTTACCCAGAATTGAAAGCAATCCGCGAACGCGCCTATGCTGCCAACAAAGTAAGTATGTTTACACCGCCGACACCAGATCCGCGTAGCGTTGCACTTCGTGCGTTTCATCACTTCTGCACTGGTCTCGCTTCCGGTGAATGGGAACCGTTCCTCGAGATGCTAAGTGATGATTTCCATTTCTGGTTTCCGCGCGGTCAGTATAAAGGGCTCAATGTCGGCAAGGATCGGGCCCGCGAGTTTTTCGCTTATGTATCATCGGTTTTTGCCGAAGGGCTCACTGTCACCTTAGACCGTGTGATCGGCAGTGGCTACACCTACGTGTTCGAATTTCGCGATGAGGGGAAGCTGCGAGGGCAACCGTATGCTAATCGAGTCGCCATCGCACTCGACGTACGTGGTCATCAGATCTGTGCTTACCGCGAGTACTTTGGATTGGATGTCTAAGGTCCCTCGATAATGAAGCCTTTGCAATCACTGACTGCATTCTTCGATGCAATTGTCGCTCGAAGGATCGATGATGTTACGATGATGTATCGACGAAGCGCTACAACCTACGTGTTTGTGGAAGGACCGCGCTGGAGTACACTTGGGTACGATCAGATTGCGGCTGGATGGCAAGCCTTTCTTCGCTCACCAATCCAGGTACATCATTGGCAATGGTGTGAAGGACCCGTTGTCGAAACGTGGTCGGAGAGCGCTATGATAGCCGGATTGCTAAGTCTCGAAACAATGGTCGGATCTAGTCCACGAATCTTGCGTGTGCGTGCCAGTTTCGTGCTCCAGCGCAACGATCTTGATCAGTGGCAAATTGTTCACGAGCACGTTTCGCAACCGATGGCTGATCCCTACGGCATAGGCGACTGGATCTAATCACTTCGCCGGTGCGTACCACATGCTGCTTGCACGATCTGAGATCATAATGTTATAATGTTATAACATTATGACTTGAAGCCTAAAGAACGTCTCTTGATAAGCAAACCGTTTTTAGAGCGTGGCAAGACAACGTATCACGCTGTAGCAATTTTATGGTTTTACCCAACAGTCCTGGCACGCACTGTAGGCATTATCTCTTCTCAACAGCATCGATTTCCGGGAAATAGCGCTAGCATCGCTATCTTCCCCTGGATGGACGATGGTCGCGAGATCGTGGGACGGTAAAGCGAAATTGCGTCGTATAACTTGGAGAACATCGCATGAGTCAGCACATCGAAGCCTATCGTGCTCTGGCATTGCAGGTAAGGTGCCGTACTGTTAATCAGCTTACCGATCGAGCAGCAGTACGCGAGCACATGCAGGCGACAATTGAGCGACTCCACGCCCAAATTCGCGCCAGCATCGCATTCATCGGCGCCGACGTGCGGCTGATCGTTTTGCCTGAGTATTTCCTGACCGGTTTTCCACTTGGTGAGAGTATCGCAACCTGGGCAGAGAAAGCAGCGGTCGATCCCGACGGTCCAGAGTACATTGCACTTGGACAGATTGCGCGCGATCAGAACATCTTCCTGTCAGGCAACTGGTATGAGCGCGACCCACACTTCCCCGGTCTTTATTTTCAGGTCAGTTTTGTCATCGATCCGATGGGGCAGGTGGTGCTACGCTATCGACGGTTGAACTCAATGTTTGCACCAACGCCACACGATCTATGGGATCGCTTTTGCGAGATTTATGGACCAGAGTCCGCCTTTCCTGTAGTTCAGACTGCGATCGGACGGCTGGCCTGTGTTGCGTCCGAAGAAATCTTGTTCCCAGAAGTTGCCCGTTGTTTGGTCATGCGAGGAGCCGAAGTTTTACTGCATTCATCTTCCGAGATCAACAGTCCAGATCTTACTCCCAAAAACATCGCCAAGCGGGCGCGAGCGCTGGAAAATCTAGTCTATGTTGTATCAGCCAATTCGGCAGGGATCGAAGGGATCGCCATTCCTGAAGCCTCGGTAGATGGAAATTCGCAGATTGTCAATTATTTGGGTCAAGTAGTGGCAGCAGCCGGATCAGGCGAAAGCATGGTCGCACACGCCGAAATTGACCTCGCAGCTCTGCGCCGTTACCGCCGTCGTCCAGGCATGAACAATCTGCTGGCGCGTCAGCGGTTCGAACTCTACGCACACAGCTATGCTCATACCAGTTTTTATCCTCCTAATACGTTTTTGGAGGGTGCTGTCGAGCGTCAACACATGCTGCACCGCCAACAGGAAACTATCGACCGTCTCGTGCAGAAAGGACTGATCTGATGACGTCAATACCAGTTCGCAATCCACGCACGGGAGAATACGACTACCAGATTACGCCTCCGGACGAAGCAACACTTGCGGCTATCTGCGCTCAGCTTCGCGCGGCTCAATCGGATTGGGCAGCATGCGATGTAACGGAACGGATTGCAACACTGACCGCCTGGCGTCAATCGATGATTGCATGCCGGGATGATATCCTTGCCGCACTCATTGCCGATACCGGTCGCTATCACGAAAGTGTGCTCGAGTTTGACTCGATCTTATCAGGTCTTGACCGCTGGTGTCGTCTTGCCCCTGATTTGCTCAAATATGAGATTTGCCAATCAAGCTCTGTTCCATTTATTCAATTAGATGGGCGGATCGTGCCATACCCGCTTGTTGGGGTGATCAGTCCGTGGAATTTTCCTCTGCTCTTGAGTTTGATCGATACCATTCCTGCATTATTAGCCGGATGTGCGGTGGTAGTCAAACCAAGTGAAATGGCGCCTCGCTTTGTTGAACCGCTCCAACGCTCGATTGCGAATGTGCCGTCGTTAGCCGCAGTCCTGCACTACATAGTCGGCGATGGAACTACCGGCAGTGCTCTGATCGACCAGATCGACCTGATCTGCTTTACGGGAAGCGTGACGAATGGACGTCGGGTTGCTGAAGCCGCTGCCCGTCGCTTTATTCCGGCATTCCTCGAACTTGGCGGCAAAGATCCGGCGATTGTATGTGCAGGCGCTGATCTAGAGCGGGCTGCCTCTGCCATTCTCTGGGGGGGTATGGTCAACGCCGGTCAGTCGTGCCTGTCCATAGAGCGCGTGTATGTTGAAGCAACGGTGTATGAACCGTTTGTTGAGATACTGACAACTCAAGCGTCAGAATTGCGTCTCGCCCTTCCTGAGCCACAATCTGGTCAGATTGGCCCGATTATGACATTGCGTCAGGCAGAGATTCTTGCTGATCACCTGACCGATGCTTATGCCCGCGGCGCCGTTGCTCGGTGCGGCGGTGCGCTTGAAACCCACGCTGGTGGCATCTACTGTCTGCCAACAGTCCTGACCGAGGTCAATCACACCATGAAGATCATGCGCGAAGAGACCTTTGGCCCAATTCTACCGGTGATGCCGGTTGCCGATCTTAGCGAGGCAGTCACAATGTCCAACGACACCGATTTTGGCTTGAGTGCAGCTGTTTTTGCTCGCGATACTGAGACAGCATACGCTGTAGCAACTCGCCTTCAGGCGGGAGCGATAAGTATCAACGATGCTGCATTGACAGCAATCGTTCACGATGCCGAAAAGCAATCGTTCAAGTACTCCGGACTCGGTGGCTCACGCATGGGGACAGGTGCCATCCATCGCTTTACCCGTAAGCAGGCAATGCTGATCAATACAAGTCAGAGTTTTGATCCGTGGTGGTTTCAACGGGAGGTGCAGGTATGATCAGGCAAGAAATGCCAGTATTGGCCCGTCATGAAGGCATATGGGAAGGCGTCTACATTCACGTTGACGCCGATGGACGCGAACTGGATCGCCATGCATGTCGTCTGGAGCACTACTTTCCGGTGGAAGGACCTTATCCGTACTATCAGATCAATACCTATCGTTGGGCTGACGGTCGCGAGGAAGTAACCCGCTACAATGCTCGCTATGCCGACAAGAAGATCTGGTTCGAGCATCCCCGGATTACCGGATATGCATGGGAAGCGGATCCGCGCACGGTAATCTTGACCTGGAGATACAATCACGCACCCGAACAGTATCTCTACGAAATGATTCACATCAGTGATAACGGGAGGCATCGTACTCGCACGTGGCATTGGTACAACGACGGTGAGGTGTTCAAGCGCACATTGATCAAAGAACAGCGAGTTGAATAATTCTTTGCGTCAGGCGCAGGCGACCATGAGATTTTGAAGGTGTATCCATCAATGCGCGCTCACATTGAATTTATTCAGGTCGAACATGTTCCACGCCAACCATTGCTTCTCGGCTCAGCTGGCGGTGATGTTCGCATTCTCAGCCATGACCCGGAGTCCGGAGCATTGACGGCGCTCGTGAACCTTCCAGCTGCGTGGACATTACCGGCTGGGCGCTTCACTGCCAGTGTAGAGTTTTACCTCCTGACAGGGACGCTCATGACTGAGGGCTACGCTGCTTCTCATCACACGTACGCTTTCATCCCGGCAGGTGTAAGCATCGGCCCGATGCAGACCCGTTCACCTGTCACGCTGCTCTGGTTTACTCACGGTGAAGCAATTTTTGAGCCAATAAATGAAGATGCGCCAGGTTCGCAAAGACGTCTTCAGATCAATGCTCTCGATGCCTCTGCCTTACCGTGGGTCAATCCGATCACACCTGGCTTTCCACCGGGGGCAATGCGAAAGCAATTACGCATCGATCCCGACACCGGCGCCAGCACGTGGCTGCTGGGTGTGCTTCCGCAATGGCGTGAACCGCGCATCGAAATTCATCCAGTAGCCGAAGAAGCCTTCATTCTGCAGGGCGAAATGGCAACGAATCGGGGAGTGATGAGCGCGGGCAGCTACTTTTGGCGTCCGCCTCATGTGCCACATGGTCCTTTTCACACCGACATCGGCGCTCTTATTCTCTTCCGCACCAATGGACATCTACAAACTTTTTATCGATGGCCGGAGGGTTTTTCAGAATGACTCTCCAGATTGCCCATCATCTTGCAATCATTGCGATGAGATCAGGTCGAAGCATCATCATTAAAAGGAGAAGTTGTATGGCGACAAGTCGTCTCTGGATGAAACTCGTGGCGTTGGGTCTGCTCTGCGTGTTCATTACCAGCTGTGCTGGCGGTCGAGGACCTGTTGCTCAACCAACAGCAACCTCAGTACCGACTGCTGCTCCAGCATCGCCTCAGCCAACCACTGCCTCTGAGCAACCTCAGCCAACGAACGCCCCTACTGCCGCACCAGCTCTCGCTCAACCCAGTGGCGAGCCAATCAAGATCGGGCTGGTATCACCGTTTAGCGGCCCTCTTGGCATTCTTGGTCAGTGGATGCAGATCAGCGCTCAAGCAGAAGTGGATCGAATCAATGCTGAAGGTGGGCTGCTTGGTCGCCCGGTTGCTCTGATCACACGTGATGACGAGCTGAATCCAGCGAAAACGGTTGAAATCGTGCGCGAGTTCATCGAGCGGGAAAAGGTGAGCATGATTATTGGTCCGTCGCTCACTGCATTTGCTCTGGCAACTAAAGATCTGATCACACAGAACAAGACCATTCAGTTCTTACCGACAGTGTCCGGTATGGCAGCACTCAAAGATGCTCCCTATACGTTTCGGACCCTTGAGTCGATCCAGCTGCAAATGAATGAAATTGCCCGATATCTCGGTACAAGCGGCGCTACAAAGGTTGGCATGGTAGTCCTTGATGATGCCACTGGGGCCGAATATATCGCACTGTTGCCTGCAGCAGTCGAGGCAGCTGGCATGACGTATGTCGGTCATGAGCTCTTCCGAAATGATGACCAGGACTTGACCACGCAGGTGCTGAAAGTGCGCGAATTGGGCGCCGATGCGCTTGTCATCGGCACCGGCAACAGTGCACAGGCTGCTAAAGTGATTATTGCTGCCAGGCAAATTGGTTGGGATGTTACCCTGATAGGCGTTTCCGGGCTTGAAGGCACGCAGCTGGGGCAGCTGGCAGGTGATGCGCTCGATGGCGTCGTGTTCGTCAACACATTCCGCGGTTATCAGGCGGGCATCCCGGAAACCGAAATGCCCGCCGGTTACGTCCGTCATATTAAGTCCGCCCTCAAGATCAGCACTATTCCACCTCCGGATCAACGGGATCTGAGTCGGGTCGGCATGTCTACCTCGACCGCCGACGCAATCTATATCTGGGCGGAAGCAGTCAAACGAGCAGGAACGCTTGACAGTGACGCAGTGAAAGCCGAAATCGAAAAGACCAATATCCCCGAAGATGAGTCACCTTCAGGTGGCAAGCTGACTATTTCAGCCGAAAATCACGAAGCATATCGAGAAGGATCGCTCTTCTTCTATCAGTGGCGCAAACTGGACAATGGTCAGTTTCGCTACACAACGATAGTACGCTAATCTGAAATCGAGCATGCAGGAGAGCGGCGCAGTATTACCGGCATTGCGGTAGGATTGCGTCGCCAACCGCTCGAAAAAGAGCAATAATTGCATCTGGATCAGGAGCCGGACATGATCGTTTTCTGGCAGGCGCTAGTGAGCGGTATTGCCGTTGGCGTCATCTATGCACTCATTGCGCTCGGCTTCAACATCATCTTTCAGACAACACGGATCATTAACTTCGCGCAGGGTGAATTTGTGATGATCGGTGCGTTAGTAGGATACAGTCTGACGGTTGTATTAGGTTGGCCAATTCTGTTCGCATTGGTCGGAGTAGCGCTGATATCCGCGCTGGTTGGCGTACTAACGGAACGAATGATTATGGCGCCAATCCAGCGTTCTACCTATCGTTATAGCTGGATTATTACGACTTTAGCCGTTGCAATTATTCTCCGCAACCTGATGGGAACCGAATGGCTCTACGGGCGAGAGGATTATCGGGTGCCGCCGCTGGTATCAGGCGCGTTTTTTGTCGGTCCGGTTGTGGTCGCGTATCAGCAAGTGATTATCTTGATTATTGCATTACTCCTCTTGGCGCTCATTGAGCTCTTCTATCAGCGCACTTTCCTCGGCAAAGCGATCCGGGCTACTGCTTTCAACTACAACGTCGCCTCGCTTATGGGCATACCTGTGCCGATGATGATCCAGGCAAGTTTCGCAATGAGTGCAGCTATTAGTGGGATCGCTGGCGTCCTTGTAGCACCATTGATCTTTGCCAACGTTAGCATGGGAATCCTGATTGGATTAAAGGGATTTGTCGCGATTATCCTTGGTGGTCTTGGCAGCCCGCGCGGAGCCGTTATTGGCGGCTTGATCGTTGGATTGCTTGATACGACTGTGCGTGTGCTTGCACCTGAAGGATTGGGAAACTTTATTGTCTTCGGCATACTGGCATTGGTCCTGTTGATCCGACCAGGCGGTCTCTTCGGCAAACCCGATACTCGTCATTGATTGCGAAGGAGACTCACAATATGATTGCTCATATACGCAAAAAATCCTGGATTATTGCACTCTGCGGCTTTGCGCTTCTCTTCCCTTTTATCTTTCCGTCAGCCGAGCGCAATTTCTGGATCTACTACAGTTCGACGATTGGCGTGACCATTTTGCTTGCATCGGCGCTGAACGTATCGCTCGGTTACACCGGTCTTTTCTCAATGGCACATAGTGCTCTCTATGCTGTTGCCGCATATGCCTCAGCGATACTGGTAACACGCACCGGATGGTCATTCTGGCTATCACTGCCGACTGCTGTACTGCTCACGACCCTCGTCGGTACGCTTATGGCAATAACAACTCTGCGCGCCTCAAATCTATACTTCGCGGTGATCACGCTGGCTTTCGCTCTTCTCATCCAGGAATTGGCCAGGGTCTGGACGCCAATCACCGGCGGTCTCTTTGGATTACATAGTGTACCGCGTCCGTCATTTGGCGGTGAGTTGCTCAGCCCTGTCACCTACTTCCTACTCATCTGGTTGATCATCGGCAGTGCAATGTGGGGATTAGCAAACATTACCGACTCGCGCTACGGACGCGCATTTCGTGCAATCAAGCTGCGTGAAGAGGCCGCAGCAGCTCTGGGCATTGCTCCACTACGGTACAAACTCATTGCTTTCAGTTTCAGCGCAGCATTAGCCGGTATAGCCGGCGTATTGTTCGTTCATCTGAGCGGGTTTGTTGCACCCGAAATTGCCGGAATTGATGCTGGTCTACTTCTCTTTGTAGGCGTGTTCCTGGGTGGTGTAGGCACATTAACCGGCCCGGTCCTGGGTGTCCTCTTTGCTAGCGGATTGCAGATGACAATCAGTAATACACTTGATGCATCTTATCAGCAATTGCTCTTCGGCACGGTGATGCTGCTTACGATGCTTTTGTTGCCGGCTGGACTGATTGGAACGCTGCGAACGTGGCTGACACATCATTCTACCCGCACGACTACGTCATCTGAGACCTTTTCTACTGAGCAATTCCTCGATGCTGAAGCGATCCGCCGCATAATCGGCCTTGATCAAGCAGATGCAACAACCAACCATACTCCATTGCTCAGCGCACGTGGCATTGTCAAATCGTTTGGCGGGCTACAAGCGCTCAGGGGGGTCGATCTCGACATTGCTCCTGGAACCATCCACGGTCTGATCGGACCGAATGGTTCTGGCAAATCCACCCTGGTCAGTTGTCTCACCGCATACCATCGCTGCGATCAAGGCGCCATTCACTATACCGGCACCCCTCTCCCATCACAGATGCATCAGGTCGCCGCCGCTGGCCTCGTGCGGGTTTTTCAGATTCCCCATCTTTTTGGCGAAATGAGCGTCCTTGACAATGTGTTGGCCGGCTTCCACCTGCGCTCCCGCCAGCGTTTCTTTGGAACATTACTGCAATTGCCTGCTGACCGTCGCGATGAACAGACGCTGCGCCAGGCCGCTCTGGAACTCTTAGCACTGGCTGGAATGGCCGACAAGGCACATCTGTCAGCAAGTCAATTGCCTCACGGTCAGCAGCGGATGCTTGAAGTGATTCGTGCACTGGCGATGCGCCCGCGATTACTCATTCTCGATGAACCGGCAACCGGTCTGGTGACGCAGGAGATTCAGGCACTGGCGAACCTATTGCTTCGCCTGCGTGATATTGGACTGACTATTCTGCTCATAGAACACAATATGTCCTTTGTGATGGGGATATGTGATCGAGTGACCGTACTAGAGGAAGGAAGCAAAATTGCAGAAGGCTCGCCACAGGAAGTACAGCGTGATCCTGAAGTCATTTTAGCCTATCTTGGAGAAAGCGCTGAACAGGCTCATCTGAACCTGACCGTACCGGTAAAATAACAACAGTACGTATTACCGGAGGAAGATACCATGCTTGAACTTGAGATGATCAGCGCCGGTTATGGCGCAATCACGGCAGTACGCGACATCAGTCTGAGAATTGACAAAGGTGAATTTGTTGCGCTCATTGGGAGCAACGGCGCCGGAAAGAGCACTATTTTGCGTACTATTTCAGGGTTAATCAAACCGCGTCAGGGCTGCATCCGCTTCGACGGCAGGCGAATCGATGGCCTAGCGCCACACCAGATTGTTCGTGCTGGCATAGCCCACGTGCCAGAAGGACGACAGGTCTTCCCCGATCTATCGGTAGCTGAGAATCTCGAAATGGGCGGTTTTATTTGGCGACGTGAACCGGCAAAATTCAGAGAAGCCCTTGATCTTGTCTACAGTGTATTTCCGAAACTGGCCCAACGTCGAACGCAAATGGCAGGTACACTCAGCGGTGGCGAGCAACAGATGCTGGCCATTGGGCGAGCGTTGATGACCCGACCGCGATTGCTTTTGCTCGATGAGCCATCGCTCGGGTTAGCGCCAAAAGTTGTGATCGAAATGTTCAACCTCTTTGCCCGCCTTCATCAGACGACTGAGTTAACCATCTTGCTTGTCGAACAGCTTGCAGCATTAACCCTTGAATACACGCAGCGTGGCTATGTCCTTGAACGCGGTGAAATCAAGCTGGCAGACAGCAGCGCAACCCTGCGTTCTAATCCGCGTGTGCAACAAATCTATCTGGGAGCTTGAATCGATGCTTATGATCTCCTCAGAATGGCACAGTCTGTTGACCGAGTTTTGTAGTGCATGGCGAGATCACGATCCGGCTCGACTGGAAGCGCTGTGGGATACTGACTATCCCGATCTGGTTTACATCGCCGAGGAGCGGCGCGACCCAATCATCGGCTGGGAAGCGATTCGCGCCTACTACCGCGACACCCTATCCCTTATGTTGTGGATGAAAGTCAAAATTAAGCCGATCCGGCTGAGTACGGTCGGCGAGGTTTCGTGGCTTATAGGGAAGGGGTCATGGGCTGGACAGAATCGCACCCGCTCTCATGTTTCTGGTGGCTACTCAAGAGTTTGTTTCCTGGCTCATCGCAAAAACAACGATCTACGGCTGATTCAATATGTCGAAGCACCACTCAATACGCGCTATGTTCGCCAGGGACGTCTCGAGAGGACACGAAACGAAGAGTCGCCGCTTCCGGATGATAGCATACATTAGCTGGCAGAACGTTACTGCGCCGTGCCTGAACGTATGCGCGCAGCGCGTACCGAAGGGGCGGTTTTTCGGACAGGCACTTATTGACCGTTTTCTCGTCATTGTAGACATAGGTGCGTGCAGGTCCGCGGTTCAGGTTGGCAGGTAGCGTTTGGACGTCTTCAAAAATGCCGACCCGGGTTGTCTTTGAGCGCCAGAACATCATCGCCGCCTTTGGCGCCAAACGTGTGGGGCATCGCGGTCTGGCAACCTGTGGCATCAATCGTTAACCTCTATACCGCCCATCAACCGGCAGGTCACCCTCATCCACGCGCTAAAACAGTCGCGAAATTTATTCGGATTCAAACGCCGAAACGCGCGATTGTAACGTGTCGTGCGAAGGAACACCGTTCGGCAATTCCAAAAAGGGTGCATTTTTAGATTGGAGATTGTCGCGCACGGCGTCCTGACGCCCTTTGACGCACCACCGCGCGCGACATGTTCACGTGAAACGAGCATGACTGTCCACAATCGGGGGTTCAGGGGATGCTCCATCAAAGGATGTCACCCGACAAACGGGGACGGACAAATGCACGCACGGCGGTCTGATCGCGCGTGCCAGCAACCGGTCACACGAACGTCTCTTCGTTGCATTGCAACGTCTCTACACCACCACGACATGTCGCCCCGCCGGCGTAAGAGTTCATGGTTGCGCAATGTGTGAACAGGCAACTGTTCACTCTTCTCCTGGGTGCGCAGGCATCTTGCCCGCACGTTTATTGTCAAGCGCAACCCAATCCGAGATCGAGGGTGCGGTCGCGGCGACATTGCATTGCAACGTCGCCGGACACATTCTTTTACCCCAAATCTGAACAGCCCCGTGAACAGTTCCATTTGTTCTAGGCTAAGGACTCTGATATAATAGATGCTATCAATTAGGAAGAGGCACTATCTCTCTTGCAGGAGGAATTCCAGATGCTCAATCGGATTCTTGCCCTGGCGCTGATGGCGGCGCTCGTCCTGAGCGCCTGCGGCGGGACGCAGCCAGCGCCCACCGGCGGCGCAACGCCATCACCGGCGGCGCCAGCACCGACTACCGCGCCAGCGGCGCCAGCAGAGCCGACCATCGCTCCCACCACACCGCCCCTGGCGGAAGCGCCGACGCTCAAGGTCCTGGCAGCGCAGTCGTTTCTGGCAGACATTGCGCAGAATGTCGCCGGTGATCGATTGACCGTCGAGGCGCTGATTCCCCGTGGCATCGATCCGCACATCTTCGAGCCAACACCCGCCGATGTGCGCAAAGTGGCGGACAGCAACGTGCTGATCGTCAATGGCGCCGGGTTCGAAGAGTTCCTCGACAGCCTGCTGGCAAATGCCGGCGGCGAGCGCACGGTCATCGAAGCTTCGCAAGGGCTGACGAGCCGCACAGCACGTGAGGGCGAGGTTGCGGTGATGAGCCCCGAGGAATTGAGCGATGCGCTGTGTGTTGAGGCGGCAGATCTCTTCCCGGCGGCAGAGGGGATCACCGCCGGCGCCGACCAGGCATCCGCAGTGGAACTGGGGATGCACAAAGAAGAGGAGCACGATCACGGTCATGACCACGAGCACGGCGGCATGTTCTGGCAGGTGGCGCTGACTCGCCAGGCGGACGGAACATATGCCGGCTTCCTGAAGTGGGACGCCGAAGGCGGCGAAATCGCCATTGCCACGGGCGACGGCGCACTCGTCGTGACCAGCATCGACGCCAATGCAGCTGTGGAAGCCGAGGAAACGCTGACCCTGGCCTGTTCCGGGCTGACGCAGGCAATGATCATGGATGTGGAGAAGGGGGAGTATCTGCTGGCGCTCAGCGGTTTCCGCGAACCGCAGGCGACGCTCATGATCAGTTCGCCCGGCGGACACCATCACCATGACGAGGGTGATCCACACTTCTGGCTCGATCCGACAAAGGTCGTCACCTATGTCGCCAATATTCGCGACGGTCTGATCAGCGTCGATCCCGCTGGCGCTGAAGTCTATCGCGCAAACGCCGAACGGTACATCGCACAACTCAACGAACTGGATCGCTTCATCGCCGAAGAGATCGCAAGAATTCCTGAAGCCAGCCGCAAACTGGTGACCAACCACGAAAGCTTCGGCTATTTCGCCGACCGCTACGGCTTTCGCATCATCGGCACAATCGTACCAGGCGTCAGCACCGGCGCATCGCCCTCGGCGCAACAACTCGCTCGTCTGGCTGACCGGGTGCGTGAAGCAGACGTGCAGGTGATTTTTCTGGAGACCGGCGCCAACCCCCAACTCGCCGAACAACTGGCGCGTGAGACCGGGATCAGGGTTGTATCCGATCTCTACACGCACTCGCTATCCGACGCCGATGGACCCGCGCCAACATACCTCGACATGATGCGGTACAATGTTAAGCAGATTGTCGAGGCGTTGCAACAGGGATGACCTTTTCTCAACAGATCGCATACGAACCGGCGCACCTGGAAATCGAGCGCCTGACCATCGCCTACGGGCGACGGCGGGTGCTCGATGATGTTTCGTTTCGCGTGGAATACGGCGAACGGGTGGTGATGGTCGGTCCAAACGGCGCAGGCAAATCGACGCTCTTCAAGGCGCTGGTTGGTCTGGTCAGGCCACACAGCGGCGCCATTCGCATTCACGGGTTGCCGCCTGGTGCGCACAAGGATTGTGTTGCGTATGTGCCACAGCGTGAAGAGGTGGACTGGCGTTTTCCGGTCACAGTCACCGATGTCGTGATGATGGGCCGCTTTGGGCGGCTCGGCTGGTTCCGGCGCCCCTCCCGCGCTGATCGTACTGCTGTCGAGCGCGGGATGGAGTTAATGGGCATTGCGCATCTGGCGCATCACCCAATCGGCGAGTTGTCCGGCGGGCAGCAACAGCGGGTGTTCCTGGCGCGTGCGCTGGCGCAGGAACCGCACATTCTCCTGCTCGATGAGCCCTTTACCGGTGTGGACGCGGCGACGCAGGCGGCGACGCTCAGCGTTCTCGACGCACTCCGTGATCAGAAGGTGACGATCATCCTCTCGACGCACGACCTTGGTCTTGCAGCAGCGCGTTTCGAACGTGTGCTGCTCATCAATCGGCGGCTGATCGGCGATGGACCTCCGGCGCAGGCGCTGCGCCGCGAGCTGTTGACAGAGGCGTTTGGCGGACAGGTGCTGACGTTGCCGGACGGCTCGGTGCTGGTCGATCAGTGCGCCTGCAATCAACCCGAATCAGAAAGCATTATCGTCAAATGAACACCCTGTGGTCCTGGATCGTTGCGCCGCTCGCGTATGGCTTTATGCAGCGCGGGATGCTGGCAGCAGTACTGGTGGGCGTGCTGTGCGCCATTATCGGATGTTATGTCGTGTTGCGTTCGATGGCGTTCCTTGGCGATGCACTGGCGCACGCCGTGTTGCCAGGCGTTGCTATTGCCTATCTGATAGGCGCCAGTCTGACAGTGGGGGCGCTGGTCGCCGCCGTCATTGTGGCGCTGCTGATCAGTTTTTTCTCGCGTCAGGGAACGATCAAAGAGGACACTGCCATCGGCATCGTCTTCGCTGCGGCGCTGGCTCTGGGTGTGGCGCTGATCAGCAGTGTGCGCACCTATGCTGTTGATCTCACCCACATTATGTTCGGGAATGTCCTGGGGGTTAGCCCAACCGACCTCTGGCTGATCGCCGGGATTGGCGCTGCGGTTTTGCTAACGGTCCTGGCGTTCTACCGTCAATTCCTGGTGGTTGCCTTTGATCCGGTGCTGGCGGCGACTCAACGTCTCCCGGTTGAGCGGCTGCGGATGTTGCTGTTGCTCCTGATTGCGCTCACAATCGTGGTATCGCTGCAGACGGTTGGCGTGGGGCTGGTCGCAGCAATGCTGGTAACGCCGGGTGCAACTGCGTATCTGTTGACCCGGCGCCTGCCCGCGATGATGGCGGTTGCCGCGCTAATCGGCGCTGTGTCGAGCATCTCTGGTCTGTATCTCAGTTATTATGTCAATATTTCGTCTGGCGCCTCAGTTGTGCTGGTTGCCACCGCCATTTTTACGGTTATCTTCCTCGCGGCGCCAGGACGCGGCATGCTTTGGCGAGGAGGACGATGAGCATTCACCTTCCTATCAGGTTCCTACTGCCCTGATGCCGCACTCCTCGCCATCTCGGCAACGAGCGGGTCGCTGATGCTCAGACCATAGATGGCAATCAGCCCGATCGCACCAGCCACCAGCAGATAGTAGAAGGTCGGAATGGCGGTTTTGCGCAACGTCGCGCCCTCCTGCCCGAGAAGCCCGACCGTTGCCGAAGCGGCGACCACATTGTGAATGGCGATCATATTGCCGGCGGCGGCGCCGACGGATTGCAGCGCCACAATCGCAGCGCCCGAAATCAGTAACCGTTCGGCGACGCCATGCTGAAAGAGACTGAACATCAGGTTGCTGACGGTATTGCTGCCTGCGATGAATGCGCCTAACGCCCCGATGGTCGGCGCAAAGAGCGGCCAGATGCCCCCCACATTGACCGCCACCCATTCTGCCATGCTGATCGGCATGCTGGCAATGCCGAGGGCGTTGACCCCTGAGTTGATATACACGCGCACCATTGGCACGGTAAAAATCAGCACAAAGCCTGCACCCAGAATGACCCTGCTCGAATCGCCGATTGCCAGCCGGAGTTCGTTGCGGCTCATGCGATGGAGGAAGAAGGTAATCAGCACCACCACCACCAGGATCGACGCGGGCAGATAGAGCGGCGTTGTCGAGGCGGTAATGCCCGTGCCAAAAATATCTTTCCACTCAATCTTCAGGATCGAGCGCAGTGTCGAGCCGATGGGCAACTGCGGCAGACGGGTCAGCACCAGGAAGAACGCCACAAGCAGATACGGCGCCCACGCCATCCAGGTGCTCATCGGCTTTTTGCCCGTCAGATCATCGAGTTTCATCTCGATCTGACCGAGCCATTCCGGTTGCCACTCGCTTGCAGGAGCAAAATCCCACGTGTCCTTTGGCAGCAAAAACCCGCGCCGCGCGGCTGTCACAACGATCGCCAGCCCCACCAGCGCGCCAAGCAGCGACGGAAACTCCGGTCCAAGCAACAATCCGGTGAGAGTGTACGGAATGGTGAACGCCAGACCGCTGAAGATCGCAAACGGCGCCATCGACAACCCTTCCGTCCACGATTTGTTCTTCCCGAAAAAACGGGTCATCATCACGACCATCAGCAGCGGCATCAGCGTTCCGACAATGCCGTGGACGACGGCGGCACGCACCGTGATGAGGCGCAAATAGTCATTGAACGTCAGCCCGATCGCCGCAAGTTGCGCGCCTAATTCGGGCGTATCGAGCCCACCGCGCACGCCGACCAGAATAGGGGTGCCGACGGCGCCAAACGTCACCGGCGTACTCTGCACCATCATACCAAGCATGACCGCTGCCATCGCCGGGAAACCAAGCGCAACCATGAGTGGTGCAGCAATTGCGGCCGGTGTGCCAAACCCTGAGGCGCCCTCGATAAATGAACCGAACAGCCAGCCGATGATAATTGCCTGCACCCGACGGTCGGCGCTGATAGTGCTGAACCCATTGCGGATGACGGCGACGGCGCCGGAGTGCTTCAGGGTGTTGAGGAGCAGAATGGCGCCAAAGATGATCAGTAAGATGTCGAAGGTGATGAATAGTCCCTGGATGGTCGATGCAATCACCCGTATCGGTGAGACCTGCCAGGCGAAGAGGGCGATCAGCACTGCAACGACGTAGACGATAGGCATTGCCCGACGCGCGGGCCAGCGCAGACCGACGAGTAATACCGCTGCGACCAGAATAGGGCTGAATGCCAGAAACGCTTGCAAACCGAGATTCATACGTCCCAACCTCCTGCTTCATCGTTGAGCCAGGCGCAGACATCACGCCGCGCACACGAAACTCTCCCGGCCCGCGCCGGGTTCTGCCACGGTCAGGGTGTCATCGTTGGACGGAGATTTCGTGGTGACAGGCATATCATAACAGCATCATCACCCGATGTTTGATAATGGTTGTCAACAGGTCATAACGAATCAGTAACTTTTAGAGGCAGGGGAACGTGCGAACGTGCGAACGTGCGAACGTGCGAACGTGCGAACGTGCGAACGTGCGAACGTGCGAACGTGCGAACGTGCGAACGTGCGAACGTGCGAACGTGCGAACGTGCGAACGTGCGAACGTGGGAGCAGGCGCGCGAGGGTGGGGACACGGGTGCACGGAGCGCACCCGCATTCGTTTATTCGTTCTCCATTCGTTGACAGCAGGGATGGTACAGGCACGTGCGAACGTGCGAACG
>FWPU01001148.1_pt1 | contig 42574 bp, 42 predicted proteins | sample 2228361 | NCBI WGS metagenome assembly FWPU01 (sample SAMEA103939777, study PRJEB20133) | metagenome | reverse complement strand
TAGTTCCTTCTTCTGCAAGCTCGAATTTTCCTTTTTTTAATCTATCGGCACCTGTAAAAGCTCCTTTCTCATGTCCAAACAATTCACTTTCCAATAATGTTTCAGTAATTGCAGAACAGTTTACCGTAATAAAGGGATAATTTTTTGTAATTCCACTATAGTGAATTGTTTTTGCTACAAGTTCTTTACCTGTACCACTTTCACCAGTAATAAGAACTGTTACACGATTATTCGATACCTGTCCAATTTTTTTATAAATTTCTTTCATTATTGAGGATTTACCAATTATCTTTTTTTCCATCTGAAATTCTTCAGCTTCTTCTTCGATAAAAGATCCCAACCTTTCGCTCAAAGATTTTGATTCTAATGCACGGTGAACCGCAATTTTTAATTTTTCTATGTTAAGTGGTTTTTCAAAATACTCGTATGCACCATTCTGAATCGATTCTATAGTTGTTTGAACATCATCGTGAGCAGTAATCAAAATTACTTTTGAATTAATATTCAATTCTTTTATTCTCTTTAATAACTCTAAACCTGTTAAGCCTGGCATTCTAATATCAGAGATTACCAGATCGGGGGAATATTTTCTAATTAATTCTAATCCAGAATTGCCGCTTTCGGCAGTCAATACAAAATATCCCAATCTGCTTAAAAAATTTTTTAATGATTGCCGTATAGATTCATCATCATCGATTACAAGGATTTTATCATTCATAATTTATCCTGCTATTACTAAGCGGTAAATTTATTTCAAAAATTGTTTCACCATTTTTAGATGAAATTAATTTTAGTGTTCCGTTATGCTGTTGTATTATTTTTTGAGCAACAGATAAACCAAGTCCAGTACCTGAGCTTTTAGTAGTATAAAAAGGATCAAATATTTTCTCAGGCTCATTTATTCCAATTCCATTATCTCTTATATAAATTGAAATTGATGAATCATAAACTTGCGAATTAAATTCTATTTTGCCTTCTGATAGTATAGCATCTATTGAATTCTGGATTAAGTTTAGGATGACCTGTTTAAATTTATCTGGATCAACACTGATATAGACATTATCAATTCTATTTATAAAAGAAATTTTCTTATTAAAAGCATTTGCCTCGGCAAGTTTAAATATTTCGTTGATAAATCCATGTAAATTAATTTCTGATAAAATTAAATCTGAAGTTTGCGAAAATTGTAAAACATCTTTCACAAGATTAGTTAATCGTTCAGTTTCTTTCTTAATTATTTCGAATGATTCCTTATCATAATGTTCCAATATCAAGGATTGACTCAATATATCAACATTTATTTTTATAGAAGTAAGTGGTGTTTTTATTTCATGTGCAAGAATAGCAGACATTTGACCGAGAGCTGATAGTTTTTCAGCTCTTGAAATTTCTGCCTCCATTCTTTTTTTCTCTGTTATATCGATCTCAATAATTAGATAACCCTTTTCCTTATTATCAGAAGATAGAATTTTTGTTATAGAAAGTAATAAATACTTTTTATTCCCCTTATTATCTATTAAAGCTATTTCACCGGAATATGATCCACTTTTATTTATTTCATTAACAATTTGGTCAAACAATTTAATATTATTACGAAATTGTAATTCATAAATGTTTTTAATATCTGAAGAGTTGTTATATTCTGCTATCAGATCATAAAATTTGCGATTGGCTTCAATTATCTTAAAACTATTGTCGACCACAGCAATTGCAGCTGGAGATTTTTCGAATGCATTAAAGAGAACTGATATTCTTTCCTCCCTCTGAAGTAATTCTGTTCTGTTTTTATTAAGTGTATTAGCCATTTTATTAATTGCACCAGATAACTCACCAATCTCATCTGCAGAATTTATTTCGACTTTTACATTATAGTTGCCTTTTTCAATCTGTAAAACTTTTTCTTTAAGCAATCTTATTGGTTGAGCAATTATTTTTGAAACTATTACTGATAAAATTAAACTTACCGTCAAACCAATAAAAATACTATTAACAAAAAATTTTATTAAATCATCATAAGTATTAATATTGAAAATTATTCTACTCAATGGAATTAAGATTAATAAAATTATTATCGGTATAAATACGAGTGCTGTAAAAAATATTTTTTTATTCAAACTAAGAGTATTTACCTTTTCTGCAGCTGCCGGTAACAAATTGTATTTACCAATTGCAATTGACGTAAAGAAAATAAATCCTATTAAAAAGGCTAAAGGACTTATTTCGACAAGGTAATAAAAACCAAGTACCCAGGGAAGAAAAATTCCAAAAATAAATGTAGTTGAATTTGTTATAATTAATCCAAACAAGTACAATAATAATTGCTTCCTAATTTCATCTTCTTTATTTCTTTTATACTTAACTACTAATGATATAAAATTTACTGCAATGAGAATCAAATACCAGATGACATAAAATATGTACAATGGAGTAAAATTAGCAGCAAAATGTTTTTCATGTGCATATGATACAGTGATTAGATCTCCATTCCATAAAAGAGTTAAAATTATAAATGATGGGATTATAATTGATAAACTACTTATCATGCCAATTTTTTGTGGATGTGGAAAATTGAAGCTTAAAAAGGTAATTAACAAAAGTATCATTAATAGAAGAGAATGGCAGGATTGATCAAATAGTGTAACATCGTGCACAGGCATTAAAACAAAATGAACAGTATGGGAAATTAAATATGCTATAACTAAAGTTAGTGTAACAATGAACAATTTAGAAGTAATATTGCGTGTATATCTGGAATAAATAATAAAAATTAATCCAACTGCAGAAATACCTGTTGATACAATAAAAATAAAATTCCAGAAGTTTATATATGTATCTGTCATGCAAATAAAAATCTTTTTTAATTATCTTTAATAAAATCATTTCATTAGTTATGGTTAAATTACAATTATTTATTATCACAATCATTACAATTCTAATTACATCGTGTGCCTCTGCACCAAGGTTTACATCAGTAAACAAGTCAAAAATCGATCCGGATACTCATAATGAAGATTTATCAACTTATGAGAATTATACTGTACTTGAAACAACATACGGAATAGCTTCGTATTATGCAGATAAATATCACGGCAGAATTACTTATAGCGGAGAAATTTATGATATGAACAAAATATCTGCTGCACATCCAGCCTATCCAATGGATACAATTGTGAGAATAACTAATTTATCGAATAATAAAAAAATTATTTTAAGAATTAATGATAGAATGCCAGGATACGATGATAGAATTATTGACCTTTCATATGGTGCTGCTAAAGAACTGGATTTTATAAAAGAAGGTTTAACAAAAGTAAAGGTTGAAGTTCTAAAATGGGGGAACGGAAAAAAATAAACTTACATGAACCCTTTTTAATATTTTTTCATCATATGAGTAGAAAATTTAATAAAGAGGTATAAAATGTATATTGATGAACAATTAAAAGACGAGCTTAAGAAGGTACTTTCGGTTCTTACCAAGAATGTTAAAATTGTATATTTTACACAGGAACTTGAGTGTCAGTATTGTAAAGAGACCAGAGCAATACTTTCTGAATTAGTAGAAATTTCTGATAAACTTTCGCTCGATGTTAAAAATTTCGTAATCGACAAAGAGGATGCTGCAAAATATGGAGTTGATAAAATTCCAGCTACTCTACTTCTAGATGGGAATGGAAAAGATTATGGCATCAAATTTTACGGTATCCCAAGTGGATATGAATTTGGGTCACTTCTTGAAGTTATTAAGTTACTTGGAACAGGTAATACAGGCTACTCAAAAGAATTTGAAGAAGATGTAAAAAACATTAATGCTGATGTTCATATGCAAGTTTTTGTAACACCTACATGTCCATATTGTCCACAGGCAGTAATAACTGCTCATAAATTTGCTTACATAAATGAAAAAATAAAAAGTGATATGATTGAAGCAACTGAATTCCCCCATCTTTCATATAAATATAATGTGAGGGGAGTTCCAAGAACTGTAATTAATGAAAATACTTTTCTCGAAGGAGCAGCTCCTGAATACATGGTCCTCGATAAAATTAAAGAAGCATTAAATATAGTTAATGTGTAATGAATAAAAGAATTATTAAACGATTTTTTACTGTAGGATTAGGAGCAATTCTGGGATATGTCTATTACTATTTTATAGGATGTTATAACGGTACATGTCCTATTAGCAGGAATCCATATGTATCGATCATATATGGAGCATTAATTGGATTAATCTGGTCAATATCTAATAAAAAAAATGAGCAACCAAAAAATAACTAAAGACATTTATATAGGGGACTTAGTAGAACTTTTGCCAGAATCCGTTACATATTTAATGGAAAAGGGAATAAGATGTTTACGGTGTGGCGAACCAATCTGGGGTACTATAGAAACTGCAGCAAAAGAAAAAGGATATTCTGATGAAGAGATAAATATCTTTATTGACGAATTAAATAATATGTTTTTATCTTTGCTTCAGAAAAATAAATGAAATAATAAAAACAACTGGATAATTAATTCTAAAATTTAAATAGGTGAATAAATGAAACCACAAAAAATAAATAATGCAAAAGGTCTTACAAAAAAACAAAGAAGCTGGATCTATACAGGATTTTTTATTGCTTTAATTATTATTTTGTTTGTTGTAAATAATAGTGGCAATGAACCTGAACAGGGACCATATCCACCAAACTATGTTCCTGCAGCTCAAAGAAATAGTGTACTGGCACCTGATTTTGCTTTACCTACAACAGACGGAAAAATTTTAAAACTATCTGACTACAGAGGAAAAGTTGTTATTATTGATTTTTGGGCCACTTGGTGTCCACCGTGTAGAAAAGGAATTCCCGATTTAATTGATATAAAGAAAAAATATGGAAAACAGGGTGTCGAGATTATTGGTATTTCAGTAGATACTGATACAAAATCAGAAGTTATTCCATTTATTAAAGAAAAAGGAATTAATTATCCGGTTGTTTATGGAAATCAAAATGTTTACATGCAATACGGTGGAATAAGAGCTATACCCACTACGTTCGTAGTAGATAAAGAAGGAAAAATTGTTGCAAGTTACGAAGGATTGGTTCCAAAAATAACATACGAAAATCATATAAAGAAAATTTTAGGATTATAAAATAAAGCCCGGTTCTAAAACCGGGTTTTTTTATTGTTCATGTTCGAAGTCCTGATGTAAATTATTTTTTACTTCAAGATATTCACCATATCTTAATAGTAAATCCCATGAATATATTCCATAATTGTATCCATCTTTCCATGTAATTTGAATGGCATAATTACCCACTGGCTCAATTTTTTCGATTTCATATTTACCAGGCATATCAGTTCCATGCGGCGGCGGGGAATAATGTCTCCATAAAATTGTTTCTCCTTTATTGCCAGCATCCGGTGATTCATCACGCAAAAATTTTAATGGGTATTTATAAACTTTACCATTGCCCCATTCTATTTCAATATATTCCTGTTTATACAATTTAATTCTTACTGGTGTAATCATAATGCATCCTTTTACTTTTTTATAATTCTAACTCAAAATCCTTTTAATAAGTTTAACTCTTTGAATAGAATTTTTAGAATATTTTATTGAGGATAATATTTTAGACTTAGCATTTTCAATTATTTCTTTTTTATCCGTATAAATTTCAGCAATTAAATCTCCCTTCTTGATTTTATCCCCAATTTTAGGATAAAAAATTATTCCAGCTTTTGGATCAATTTTGTCTTCTTTTGTAAATCTTCCTGCACCAAGTTCAGCTGATACAATTCCTAATTGATAAGTATTAATATTTTCAATATAACCCGATGCCTCAGAATAAATTTTTTCAATGCACTTTGACTTAGGATATTTTTTTGGGTTTTTTAAATAATAAGTATTTCCTCCCTGCAACTTTGTTATTTCAAGAAATTTATTGAATGCTTTTCCATTATGAATCATTCCCAATGCAATTTCTCTCCCTTCATTTATAGATGAGGCTTTTTCTCCTAAATAAATCATTGCACCTGCAAGATTTAAGCTAAGTACAAGTAAATCATTTATCTTTTCACCCTGTAAAATTTGAAGAGATTCATATACCTCAAGCCAGTTCCCAATATAATGGCCGAGTGGTTGATTCATATCAGTAATAAATGCAATAACTTTTTTCTTAAAAGATTTGGCTACTTCTAAAAGTGAATTTGCCAATAGAAAAGCGTCATTCATTTTCTTCATAAAGGCCCCAGATCCTGTTTTAACATCTAAAACAAGTCCATCTATGCCTTCAGCTAATTTTTTACTCATTATACTTGCTGTAATTAAAGGAATTGATTCAACTGTAGCAGTAACATCACGAAGTTCATAAATTATTTTATCAGCAGGTGCCAGTTCTTTTGTTTGACCAATCATTACTGCACCACTCTTTTTAATAATGTTAATATATCGACTTAAGCTTATATTAGTTTTAAAGCCCGGGATTGATTCAAGCTTATCAAGTGTTCCACCTGTATGTCCCAATCCTCTCCCACTTATCATAGGTACATTTACACCTGATGCAGCAACAATTGGTGCAATTATCAAAGATGTTTTATCTCCCACTCCTCCAGTTGAATGTTTATCAATTTTTTTCCCTTTTATTGAAGCTAAATCAATAATTTTTCCACTGTTTAACATTGATTGAGTAAGAAATGAAGTTTCTTTCTTATTCATTCCATTTAAGTAAGCGGCCATCAGAAATGCAGAAAATTGATAATCAGGAATTTTTCCTCTTGTAAAATTTATAACAAGATATTCAATTTCTTCTTTTGTTAATTGTTTTCTATCTCTTTTTTTACGAATTATTTCTACAGTATTCATTGGCTCACCTGTCAATAAAAGATATACAAAATTACAACTTTAGAATTATTGATAATAATTTATTTTTAGTTAAATACATTTTAACAAAAGGAAAATATTTACAAGAATTAAGATTCCTGTAAGGTAGTTGTATTTTTGGGGCATGCTCAGGGAAATAATTAATATATTTATTGGAATAACTGAAACTCACAAAAGGAAATATATCCTATTGACAATATTATTTGGAAAAGTTAAATAGAATTTGAAACTCAACTTAAATTTCTATTAACTTTCATTTATAAATTAATTCTATTTGAGGTTAATATGTTTGACAATAATTATAAGTTCACAGTTTTAGAAAGATTTCTCAAATATGTAAAAAAAGAAACCACATCAAACGAAGATTCAAAAACATTTCCAAGTGATCCAAAGCAATTAGAACTATCCCGACTTTTAGTTGAAGAATTAAAGCAAATAGGGATGAGTGAAGTAGAGATGGATGAATTTGGTTATGTAACAGCTACTTTACCTTCTAACACTGAAAAAGAGGTACCTGTAATTGGTTTTATTGCACATGTTGATACCTCGCCTGCTGTAAGTGGAAAAAATGTTAATCCAGTAGTTCACAAAAATTATCAGGGGGGTAATATTGTATTACCTGCTGATGAAACAAAAATAATTGATATCGAAAATAATCCGGTCTTAAATGAAATGGTTGGTTATGATATAGTTACGAGTGATGGAACAACACTTTTAGGTGCAGACGACAAAGCTGGTATTGCAGAAATCATAGATGCTATGAATTATCTAATTACACATCCGGAATTAAAACATGGAAAAATACGAGTTTGTTTTACTCCCGATGAAGAAGTTGGAAGAGGAACAGAAAAATTCGATGTGAAAAAATTTGGTGCAAAATATGCATATACAATCGATGGGGGAAGAAGAGGTGAAGTGGAAACTGAAACATTCAGTGCAGATGCTGTAGTTATTAAATTCAATGGTAAAAATGTTCATCCAGGATATGCAAAAGGGAAAATGATTAATTCAATTAAAGTAGCATCAAAATTTTTAGAACTTTTACCAAAAGATACACTCTCACCAGAAACAACTGAAAAACGTGAAGGTTATGTTCATCCAACTTCGATAAATGGCAATGAAACACAAACTACTATAAAATTTATTATAAGAGATTTTGAGGCCGAAAAACTAAAAGAATATGAAGAATTGATTAGAAATCTATGTAAACAAGCAATTGAATATTTTCCAGGATCTTCTTTCGACTTCGAAGTAATAGAACAATATAGAAATATGAAATATATACTTGATCAACACCCACATGTAGAAGCTTATGCAATTGAAGCTCTTGAACGACTTGGAATAAAACCAATTAAATCATCAATACGTGGTGGAACGGATGGTGCAAGATTATGTTATATGGGTTTACCAACACCCAATTTATTTGCTGGTGGCCATAATTTCCACTCTTATACAGAATTTGTTGCTGTTCAGGATATGGAAGCTGCTGTTAAAATGATTGTTACATTAGCTCAAATATGGGAAGAAAAATCTTAATTATGATTTATTCAATATAAGATAATTTTATTTATGGCATCACAATTAAAACGTGCAACCGATATTACGCTTGGCATAAATATTTTTCTGTTTTTAATTAAAGCAACCGTTGGAATAATTTCAAACTCAATAGCTGTAATTTCAGAAGCATTAAATTCTTTTACAGACATACTTGTATCTATAGGAATTAAAATAGCTGTAAAAATATCAAGAGATAAACCAGACCAGAAACATCAATTCGGTCACAATGCTGCTCAACCAATTGCGGCTTTTATACTTTCTGTATTTGCATTTGTTGTCGGTATTAACATTGTGGAAGAATCAATAAAAAGATTGATAGAACCCAAAAACATTCATTTTATACCTGAAGTATATCTAGTATTAATCATTACTATTGCTACAAAAATTATTTTAAGCAGGTATCAGGTCAAAATAAGCAAACAGTATAATAGCCCAGCTTTTAAAGCAGCTTCTGTCGATAGCATTAATGATGTTTTAGCATCTACAATTGCATTGCTTGGAATATTCGGTGCAAGTTTTAATTTAAATTACTTCGATAGCATTGCGGGAATACTTGTGGCTATGTTTATTTTCAAATCGGGGTACGAAGTGGGAAGAGAAAACTTAGATTACTTAATGGGACGTTCAGCAAGCAAAGAATTTGATAATAAAATAAAAGAAATGACAATGAATATCGAGGGTGTTAAAGGAATTAATGATTTACGCTCCCATTATGTGGGCAATAAATTTCATATCGAAATTCATATTGAAGTTGATAAAAATACCCCCACTTCTCTTTCACATGATATTGGAAACAAAGTTCGTTATGCTCTTGAAGAAATTGAAGAAGTTCAAAAGGTTTTTGTTCACATCGACCCTGTTTGATTTTATTTATTATTTCATACAATTCTGAATAAAAATCATTTTGAGGAGCTTAAGAAACTAATCGTTCTGAACCACACTATTTTATTATCATAGCTTAAAGATATTCCGTTTTTAGCTGAATTAGAAAAAAAGACTTTAAAATCATAAATTATGATTTTACTCAGTACAAATTATTAAAAAAGTTTTGTTAATGATAAATATCACTCGAGTATGGAAACTTTCCCTTTTATATAGCTTTGCATTGAAAAAATAGTTCCAATTCTTTTAGCTTATTATTTACCGAATAAAAATTTTCTAAGGAATTAAAAATATTGAAACAAAACTATTATCTTAGTGTATGAGAATTCAAATTTAGAACGGAATTGAGATGAAAAAATTACTAACGTCATTATTAATTTTTATTTCATTTGAGCTAAATTTTCCTCAAAATATATTAGAAGTACTGAAAAAAGATCACACCTTAGATTCTTCTAAAGTTATTCTACCTGACGAAACTTACAAAAGGATTGATCAGGTAATAGTCCAAATTCTTTCTAATTATCATTATAAAAAAAAGAAGATGAACGATTCAGTTAGTTCACTTATCTTTGATGAATATATTAAAAATCTTGACAATGCTAAATTATACTTTTTGAAGTCAGATATTGAATTCTTTGAAACATATAGATATCAATTTGATAATTTTTTAACCACTGGTGAATTAACCATACCATTTGAAATATTTAATACATATAAAAAAAGGTTATCGGAAAGAATTAAATACGTAAAAAAATGTTTACAAAATGAATTTGATTTTACAATTGATGAATCTTTCACTCCCGATCGTGAAAAAGCTGATTGGGCAAAAACACCTGAAGAGCTTGATGAATTATGGAGATTAAGATTAAAAAATGATGCACTGAATCTGCTCCTATCTGGCAAAGATTGGAAAGGTGCTGCAGATGTTTTATTAAAGCGTTACCAGAATTATCATAAAATTATTCTTCAATATGAAGCTGAAGATGTTTTTTCACTCTTTATGAATTCAATGACTCAAATTTATGATCCTCATTCAGACTATTTATCACCTGCAGCCTCAGAAAACTTCAGCATCAGTATGAAACTCTCCCTCGAAGGTATTGGTGCAACATTACGTCAGGATAATGATTATACAGTAGTAGCAGGAATAGTACCTGGAGGTCCTGCAGCAAAAAGTGGCTTGCTTGAAGAAGAAGATAAAATTGTAGGTGTTGCTCAGGGTGACGATGGTGAAATGATTGATGTTATTGGCTGGAGGTTAGACGATGTAATACAATTAATAAGGGGTAAAAAGGGGACGGTTGTACGTCTTCTGATTCTAAAAGCAAAAGATGGTCCAAATGCAATCCCAAAGGAAATTAAACTAGTACGCGAACAAATTAAACTCGAAGAACAAGCTGCTAAAAGTGAAATTATGAACATTCAACACGATGGATACAATTTTAAAATTGGAATTATCAAACTACCATCCTTTTATACTGATTTTGAAGCTCAGCAAAAAGGAATACCAGATTATAAAAGTACTACAAGAGATGTAAAAGAAATTCTCAAAAAATTTAAAGAAGAAAAAGTTGATGGAGTTATTGTTGACTTACGAAATAATGGTGGTGGGTCCCTTCAAGAAGCTATTCAATTGACCGGTTTATTTATAAAAGAGGGACCTATTGTTCAAGTAAAAAATATTATGAATATAATTGAAGTTGATAAAGATCCAGATCCTTCAATTTATTACGATGGGCCACTTGCAGTTTTAGTAAATCGCTTTAGTGCTTCAGCTTCAGAAATTTTTTCTGGTGCTATACAGGATTATGGACGCGGAATTATAATCGGTGAAAACACTTATGGTAAAGGAACTGTACAAAATCTTTTAGATCTCAATCGGCATATTCCAATCTCAAATAAAAAACTTGGACACCTAAAACTTACCATAGCAAAGTTTTACAGAATAACAGGTAGCAGCACTCAACATAAAGGCGTTTTGCCAGACATTGCTTTTCCTTCTCCATATAATGCAGAAGAATTTGGTGAAAGTTCACAACCCAGTGCTCTCCCCTGGGATCAAATTCAACCTGCACAATACGAAAAATATGGAGATCTCTCTAAATTTATTCCATTATTAATAAAAAAACATCAAGAACGCATTATGAAAGATCCTGAATACCAACTTCTACTTGACGACATTGAGGAAATTAAAGAATCAAGAGAGAAAAAAGTTTTTTCATTAAATGAAACCGTAAGACGTCAGGAAAGAGAGAAAGCAGAAGAAAGAAAGAAAAAGAAAGAAGAAGAAAGAGCAAAGATTCACAAACTCGAAATGAAAGATAAAAAAGAAGTTGACCCACAATCTCCTAAAATAAGCGACTATGAACTAAAAGAAAGTGCTCGAATTTTAGCGGATTTGATTATTGCAAAAGTTGGCTAATATTTACACTGAACAATAATTAGATTAAATGCCTTTTAAAAGAAAAAATAAGAGAGAACAATCAGCATCAAAAAAAACATCTAAAAATAATTACCCTCAGAAAAGCCCTTTTTACTTCTATATAATTTTATTCTCAATCCCAATTTTGTTTTTTATAATCCTCGAATTAAGTCTTCAATTTTTCAACTATGGATACGATTTAAGAATGTGGGCAACAGTATCTGAAGGGAAATTAATGTTAAATACTGAAGTTGCACGAAGATATTTTACTAATATTAAAAATACGCCTTCTTCAATTGAAGATTCTTTTGATGAGATCAAAACCAAAAATACCTTTCGTATTTTTGTATTAGGAGGAAGCAGTGCAGCCGGCTATCCTTTTATGCCTATGGGTTCTTTTTCAAGATATATTCGCAGAAGACTTGAATTAAATTATCCCAACAAAAAAATTGAAGTGGTTAATCTGGGCCTTACTGCCACAAATAGTTATACGATTCGGGATTTCATTCCCGATGTAATAAAACAACAACCTGATTTAGTTTTAATTTACGCAGGACATAACGAATATTATGGAGCATTAGGAATTGGTTCGCTTGAATCTGCTACTGGTTCGAGGGAAATGATTAATGCCATGTTATTTCTAAATAAATTTAGAACCACCCAGATAATAAAAAATTTTATTAAATGGATATCTCAATTTTTCTCTGGCTCAGTAAGTCCTTACTCTTCTGGAACTCTAATGGCAAGAATGGCAAAGGAAAAATACATTGCATATAACTCTGAAATTTATAATGCAGGATTGATTCAGTTTGAAAAAAATATGGATGATGTAATCAAAATGCTTTCTGAAGCAAATGTACCGGTAATTATATCAACTGTGGTTAGCAATTTAAAAGATCAAAAACCTTTCATTTCAATAAACGATAATAAATACCCATCGGCTCTAAAGATTTACTATGAAGCACTAAATTTTTACACAAATGGTAATTATAAAAAAGCCGATTCTCTTTTTAGATTTGCAAAAGATTTGGATGGATTAAGATTTCGAGCACCAGAAAAAATAAATTTGATAATCAGGAAAATTTCGAATTATTACAATATCCCGCTTGTCGACGCAGATTCGTTCTTCGCTTCTATTAGTCCAGGCCATATTGTTGGAAATAATTTTATGACAGACCATCTTCATCTTACACTTGAAGGCTATCAGAAACTGGGAAAATTATTTTATGAAAAGATGATAGAGTTCAACTATCTTCCCTTGAATACCATACTAAAATTCAGCAATGAAGTTCAGGATAGTATAACGATCTCAAATTTTATTTTTTCAAAACTTGACTCCACGATATCTGATTTCAGGATCAAGATTCTAAAAAACGATTGGCCATTTATAGATCCAAAAGAAAAAAGAAGTTTAGAGGAAATTTGCAAACCAAAGAATTTTATAGATTCAATAGCTCTCGATTTCCTTAAAAATAAAATAAGATGGATGGAGGCTCATCAATATACTGCCAATATTTACATGAAGAGAGGAGAGCTTGATGGGTTTCTGAATCATATTGAATCTATCATTTATCAATATTTATTCATAACAGAAAATCTTATTCAGCTGGAAGCATTAGCAATTAATTATTTAAAGAATAAAGACTATAAAAATGCGACTAAAGTGTTGAAAGCTGAATATAAAATCCAACCAAATGCATTTTCTGCAAAGTGGCTTGGTCAAATAGAATTAAATGCAGGTAATATAACACCCGCAATCAAATTTCTTGAAGAATCTTTAATGTATGATAGTACAGACGCACAGGTAATTTACAATCTATCTGGTGCCTATGCCTTAAATAAAGAATACAATAAATCCCTCAATTCACTAAAAAAATTAATGAAAATAAATCCTAAGTATCCTGGAGCAGAAGCATTGTTCAACGATTTAATAAGAATCGTTAAAAAATAAATTTTTCAATAGATAACATGAGCATAATCATTAACTCCAGGATATCTTTCATAAAGCATAATTAATTTTAATATTCTATTTTTAATCCCCTCATCGATTTGATCCCAAGTAAATCTCCATGTCCAGTTTCCATCTGGTTTACCCGGATAATTCATCCTTGCATCTGAATCAAGATTAAGAATATCCTGCATTGGAATAATTACTATATCTGCAACTGAGGAATAAGCTAATCTTATTAATTCATTACACATATCGTCACCATAATAATTCATATAAAATTGTGCATGTTTAAAGACATCAGAATTTATTTCCTTTTCTTTTCTAAAGAATCCTCTTGTTGTATCATTATCATGTGAACCTGTATAGACCACAGATAGTTTCTCATGATTATGTGGTAAAAATCTTTTTTCTCCAGTATAGCCGAAAGCAAATTGTAGAATTTTCATTCCCGGAAAATTAAATTTATTCCGGAGTTCGTTTACTTCTTTCGTAATTATACCAAGATCTTCTGCAAGTATTGGAATATCGCCTAACTTTTTAATAATTGTTCTAAACAATTTTTCACCTGGTGCTTTTACCCATTCTCCTGTTTCTGCTGTTGGTGCATTACCCGGTATTTTATAATATGCTTCAAAACCTCTAAAGTGGTCCAATCTAATAATATCGACCAACTCAAGCATTTGGGAAAATCTTTTTACCCACCAATCGAAATTTTCTTTTTCCATTTTATCCCATTTGTAAAGAGGATTACCCCAGAGTTGTCCAGTTTTACTAAAGTAATCAGGTGGAACACCTGCCACAAATTCCAGATTACCTTCATTGTCTACAGTAAACAAATCTCTATAAGCCCACAAATCTGCGCTGTCGTATGCTATATAAATTGGTACGTCGCCAATTATTTTTATTCCCCTGTTATTTGCATAATTTTTAACCTTTTTCCATTGTTTGAAAAAAGTATATTGAATGAATTCATGATATGAAATTTCATCGCTTAATTTTTCTTTCCATTTTTTTACAGCTCCTTTCTCTCTAAAAGCAATTTCTTTATCCCATCTCGACCATACTATTCCTTTATGATAATTTTTAACCGCCATAAATAATGCAAAATCTTCTAACCAGAATTTGTTTTTCACTTTAAATGCTTGAAATTCTTTTACTTCATTTCTGCTTCTAAAATTTTCATAAGCTTTTTTAAGTAAAGAGTATTTATAATTTATTACCTTGCCATAATCGATATAAGAATTATCAAATACAGTAGCATTGTTTAAATCATCTTCGGATAGTAAGCCTTCATCTTTTAATTTATCAGGACTAATGAGTAATGGATTACCAGCAAAAGCAGAAAAACATTGATACGGTGAATTTCCATAACCTGTTGGTCCTAATGGAAGTATCTGCCATAATGTTTGTTTCATTTCTGCTAAAAAATCTACAAATTTAAAAGCATCATAACCAAAATCACCGATACCATATTTCGAAGGTAAAGATGTAGGATGTAAAAGGATTCCCGCAGAACGATTGTATTTCATATTATCCTCTTAATTAATTAAAAATATCATTTATTTTCATCACAAATATAGTATTAAATGATATACTTCTACTTAAATATTTGTTCACTTAAAAAAATAAATGTAGTTTATCGTAAAATAAATTGGAGTATTTATGTTAATCAATAATTACAAGCCTTTCGTAAAAATACATAGTTCTATTTTATTACTTCTTTTTTTATTTATAAATGTTTACACTCAAAAAATCAGCACTGGCGAGAAAAAATTATTTCAGGCACCAGAATGGACAAAAAATGTTGTTATCTACGAAGTTAATGTAAGACAATTTACACCTGAAGGAACTTTTAAAGCATTCGAGAAACATTTAAAACGATTAAAAAACTTGGGTGTTGATGTATTATGGTTTATGCCAATCCATCCAATTGGTGAAAAAAACAGGAAAGGTACATTGGGTAGTTATTATTCAATTAAAGATTATAAAGCAATAAATCCTGAATTTGGTACAGCAGAAGATTTTAAGAATCTTGTAAAAAAAATTCATCAAATGGGTATGTATGTAATGATGGATTGGGTTGGGAATCATACCAGCTGGGATAATGTTTGGACAAAAACTAATCCAGAATTTTTCAATAAAAATGAAAAAGGAGAATTTTATCCACCCGTTGCTGATTGGAGTGATGTAATCGATCTAAATTATAATAATAAAGAATTATGGGAAGCAATGATTGATGCAATGGAATACTGGGTAAAAGAATTTGATATTGATGGTTTTAGATGTGATTATGCAGTAGGCGTTCCAATTGAATTCTGGACTTACGCAAGAACTAAGTTAGAAAAAATAAAACCTCTTTTCATGCTTGCAGAAGCAAGTGAACCTTATCTACATACATCATTTGATGCAACATACAATTGGCAGTTGAAAGATATTATGAATAATATTCCACAAGGTAAGATGAACGCATTAAATTTATCTAAACATATTGAAGAAGAAATTAAAAATTATCCATTTGAAGGATATAGATTAAATTTCACGACAAATCACGATGAAAATTCATGGAGTGGATCAGAATTCGAAAGATTGGGCAATGCTGTTGATGCATTTAATGTTTTTATTTTCACTACCAGAGGGATACCCTTAATTTATAGTGGACAGGAAGCCTTGTTGAACAAGAGGTTACGATTTTTTGATAAGGACACAATTTTATGGGACAATTTGAAATACGAAAAATTTTTTGCTTCTTTAATTAAATTAAAAAAAGATAATAAAGCTTTATGGAATGGAAAATATGGAGGCAACATTAAATTATTAAAAAATGATAATCCGGAAAATATTTTATCATTTGTGCGTTTAACTGAAAATAATAGAGTAATTTCTGTCTTTAATTTTTCTAAAGAAAATCAAATTGTAAATATTGATTGTGAAAATATTTCAGGTAGTTTTAAAAATTACTTCAACAATGAATTAATACAACTCAACTCAAATCTAAAAATCAGATTAAAGCCTTGGGATTATTTGATCTTAGTTCAACAAAAATAAGGTAAAAAATTTATGGAAAAACCACGATTATCTTTTTGGCAAATCTGGAATATGAGTTTTGGTTTTTTAGGAATTCAATTTGGATTTGCATTACAAAATGCAAATGTAAGCAGAATATTTGAAACACTTGGAGCAAGAATTGATGATATACCAATTCTATGGATTGCAGCGCCAGTCACAGGTTTAATAGTTCAACCAATCATTGGTCATATGAGCGATAACACATGGAATCGACTGGGAAGAAGAAAACCATATTTTTTAACTGGTGCCATACTAGCTTCACTTGCACTAATTATTATGCCTAATTCTCCAGTTTTATGGTTTGCTGCAGGTATGTTGTGGATTATGGATGCATCAATAAATATTTCGATGGAACCATTTAGAGCTTTCGTAGGTGATATGTTACCTCCTTCTCAAAGAACACTTGGATTTTCAATGCAGAGCTTTTTTATTGGTACAGGAGCAGTCATTGCTTCTGCTTCGCCATATCTGATGACTAATTACTTCGGTATAAAAAACACCGCACCTGCAGGCGAGATCCCAGATAGTGTTAAATTCTCTTTTTATATAGGTGGAATAGTTTTCTTCCTTGCCGTATTGTGGACTGTACTTAATTCAAAAGAGTATTCCCCCGAAGAATTAGAAAAATTCAATATTTATTCCACTAAAACAAATATTGATGAAAATGACCCTGCTGAAAAAAATATACGATACAAAAAGTTTTTTAATAATGGAATTTTATGGACATTAGCAGGATTATTCCTTTTTCTAATTTTTAAATTCTGGATTTATATGGATTACGGTTTGGCTGTGTTCTTCATAGGATTACTTACTTTCGGAATTCTACAGATTATTGTTGGTTATTTTGTTAAAAAGAATAAATCAAATGGACTTGTATCTATAATAACCGATCTATATAAAATGCCAAAAACAATGGTTCAACTTTCATTTGTACAATTCTTTTCATGGTTTGCACTATTTGCCATGTGGATATATACTACACCTGCTGTAACTCATCATATTTATGGCACGACAGATACTACTTCTGCTCTTTATAACGAAGGGGCAAATTGGGTTGGTGTTTTAATGTCTGTATACAATGGATTTGCTGCTGTTATGGCATTTTTATTAATTGCTCTTGCAAAAAAAACAAGTCGAAAATCTGTTCATTCCATAAGCCTGATTTTTGGTGGTTTGGGATTACTTTCTTTCTACATAATAAAAAATCCTAAAATTTTATTGATTTCTGAATTAGGAATCGGATTAGCGTGGGCTTCTATTCTAGCTATGCCTTATGCAATATTAACCGGTTCTTTACCACCAAAGAAAATGGGTGTATATATGGGCATATTTAACTTTTTTATAGTTATACCACAGATTACTGCAGCTGCAATTCTCGGATTTTTCGTAAGAACAATTTTTAAAGGCGAGGCAATTTTAGCTCTTGTGTTAGGAGGTGTTTCAATGATTTTAGCTGCAATTCTTGTTTCTTTCGTAAATGATGTTGATTCTGAAAAATAAATTAAATAGACCATAAGTAATCATTCAAAATTATTTGGTTACTTATGGTCTGAATTAAAATATTGCATAAATAAATGGAGCAAGTGCAGAACCCTGCGTGAGTATTATTAAACCTCCAATTAAAATAAGAAAAAAAACTATTGGTAAAAGCCACCATTTTTTTCTCTCTTTAAGAAATTGCCATAGTTCTTTTACAATACCAATTTTGCTCATCTTTACCTCGAATTAAAATTGTTTTTCTGAGCTTTCTTTTTTATATGTTGTTTGTTCTCTAAAATTCCAGTAGCTCTTTTGCGCTTTGTCGAATTTTAAATTCAATAAATCTTTTCCTGAGATCCTTAAAAAAATTCCAATTGGTGTAATCACAAAAAAATAAAATATGGTTAAAATTATATTTGAAGTAAGTGTACCCAGTATTAATGCAAAAGTCATCCATATTTTATAAAAATAAATTAATGCTCTTGGAATAAGAATCGTAATTAACATAAGCAGAATAGCTATAATAATAAGATAAATGTATATTTGATTGTTATTAAAGAGAAGGATAATGCTAATAATAAAAAATATAAGACAGAAAGTTAATCCAAATTTTCTTAATGATTTTGTAGAATAATCAAGTTTATTAAGTTCATCAAATATCATTATTAATCCAGTTCAAATTGTTTTTTCCAATCAATATCGTTTTGAAGAGGCTGTTGATCTTTTTTATTCAGTAAATAATTACTCATAACTAAATAATCGATATCAGTTCTCATAAAACAAATATATGCTTCTTCGGGAGTACAAACAATTGGTTCGCCTCTTACATTAAACGATGTATTTACAATTACACTGCAACCTGTTAGCTTTTCAAACTCGTTTATCAATTGATAATAAAGGGGATGGTCATCTTTATTAACTGTTTGAATTCTAGCTGAATAATCCACATGAGTTACCGCAGGTATATCAGATCTAACAACATTCAGCTTATCGATTCCAAATAATTTTTTCTGTTCCTCTGTCATTAATTTTCTTCTCTCTTTTTTGACATCGGCCACAAGTAGCATATATGGACTTGGTTTATCTAATTCAAAATACTCAGATACTTTTTCTTCTAAAACTGATGGAGCAAATGGTCTAAAGCTTTCACGAAATTTAATTTTTAGATTCATCTTTTTTTGCATTTCGGGTAATCTTGCATCACCCAGTATCGAGCGGGCACCTAATGCTCTCGGACCAAATTCCATTCTTCCCTGAAACCATCCTACTATATTTCCCTGTGCAATTAGTTCGGCGGTGATTTTAGGAATTTCTTCATCTTTAAGCTTTCTATGTGGTATTTTATTTTTAGATAAAAATTCTTCTATATAGCCATTTTCAAAATGAGGTCCAAGGTAAGAGCCCTTTTGTTTATCTTTTCTATCTACCAATCTTTCATTATCAAGATATTGAAACCACGTAAACAAAGCAGCTCCAAGCGAACCTCCAGCATCTCCAGCTGCAGGTTGAATCCAAATATCTTCAAAGATCCTCTCTTTAAGAATCTTCCCATTTGCTACACAATTAAGTGCTACTCCTCCTGCCAAGCATAAATATTTCATATTGGTTTCTTTCTTAATATGTCTTACCATTCTTAAAATAATTTCTTCAGTTACTACCTGGATCGAAGCAGCAATATCCATCTCACGCTGTGTTAATTTTGATTCAGGTTTGCGAGGCTCTCCACCAAAAAGTCGATTAAATTTTTTGTTAGTCATCATAAGTCCCGTGCAATAATCAAAATATTCCATATTCAATTTAAATGAACCATCTTCTTTCAAATCTATAAGATTATCATAAATTAATTTGACATACTTTGGCTCTCCATATGGAGCCAGCCCCATTACTTTGTATTCACCTGAGTTAACTTTAAAACCTGTATAATATGTAAATGATGAATATAACAATCCAAGTGAATGAGGAAATTTAATATCTGCAAGTATTTGAATTTTATTACTTTGCCCTATTCCATAACTTGTTGTGGTCCATTCACCAACACCATCAATTGTAAGAAAAGCTGCTTCTTGAAATGGAGAAGGAAAAAACGCAGATGCAGCATGAGATTCATGGTGCTCAGGAAAAATTATTTTTCCTTCATAACCAATTTCATTTTTAATTAATTCTTTAATCCATAACTTCTCTTTTACCCATAAAGGCATAGCTTTAAGAAAAGATTTTAATCCCTTCGGAGCAAATGTAATATACGTTTCAAGTAACCTTTCGAACTTCAGAAAAGGTTTATCATAAAATGCAACATAGGATAATTCTTCAACTTTTATACCTGCATTACTTAAACAAAAGTTAATTGCATTAATTGGAAAGCGATGGTCATGTTTCTTTCTTGTGAATCTCTCTTCCTGTGCTGCTGCTAATATCTCGTCACCTTTTATAATACATGCTGCACTATCGTGATAATATGCAGATATTCCAAGTATATACATAATATTAAATATTTTTCTATTATAAAATAATGATTTTATTAAACTAAAAAGAAATTTGCAACACAATCATATTAGTTATATTCAATTGAAACAGGATTAATTCTTTTTATATAAAAAAATTTATTTATAAAAAAACAAATAAGAAATGAAAGCTATATGTAATTTTTCAATTAATAATTGCTTTCTGCCAACAAAATATATAAACTGTTTCATAAATTGTTCTTTATAGATCTTTATGGTAAACCGAATTATTTTACGAAGTATACTAATTTTTGAACAAAAGAGGTTCTGTAAATGAAGTATTTAATTATTATCAACGAAGCACCATATGGTACCGAAAAGCCATACAATGCTTTAAGGCTTGCAATTCAATTGCAAAAAGATTTTACTGATTCAGAAATAAGAATTTTTCTAATGGCTGATGCTGTAACATGCGCATTATCAAATCAAAATACACCTAATGGGTATTATAATATTGAAAGAATGATTAAATCCGTGATAACAAAAGGAGGGCAGATTAAGATTTGTGGTACATGTGCAGAGGCTCGAGGAATCAAAAATCTTAATTTAATGGAAGGGTGTATAATAAGTAATATGAGTGAATTAGCGGCATGGACAATGGAGTCGGATAAAGTTCTTGTTTTCTAATATCTTTTTTTATAATTAACTAATTGACCATTTGAATCGAATATTCGAAGCTCGAGTGGCATTTGTCCCGGCAACGAATGAGTTGCGCATCCAAAGCAGGGGTCGTATGCTCTAAAAGCCATTTCGATCATATTAAGTATAGAATCTGTTATTTCGGTTCCCTTTTTGATCAAGCCTTTAGCTGCTTTTTTAATTGACATTGAAATAGCAGCATGATTGTTTGTTGTACCCACAATTAAATTTGCTTTTTGTATAATTCCATTTTCATCAGTTATATAATGATGTATCAATGTTCCTCGAGGAGCTTCAACTATACCAACTCCTTCAGAGGGAATTTCAGTTGGAATTTTTCGGATTTCTTTTGATGTAATTTCGGGATCATTAATTAACTGATTGGCTCTTTCTGCTGCATACATAATTTCAATAATTCTTGCCCAGTGTGTTGCAAGAGTATGATGTACAGGAATTTTTTTCGTATGGTCGCCAGTAAATGTCTGATAAAATTTTTCATATTCTTCTTGAGCCAGAGGAGTTGCCATTCCATCTGAAGCATTCAATCTTGAAAGTGGTGAAGCTACATACACACCACTATCTTTTCCATCAACAAATCCTTTCCAGCCAATTTTTTTCAAGTAAGGATATTTTAAATAGCTCCAGCTTTCAGTATGTTCTGCAATGTGATTTGTATATTCATTTGGTTCATATTTGCAAAATTCTTTGCCATCTGGATCAACCACTCGAACTTTTCCATCATAAAAATTCACTTTATTATTCTCATCCACCAATCCCATATAATATGTTTTTTGAGTATAATTATCTGATAGAATTAAATCAATATATTTTGAATTTTTCAAAACAACATTATCGAAAAGATTAATTGTGAATTTTGCAAATTCTATAAAATATTCTAGATCTTTTGCAAATTGATCTCTTTCTTCTTCACTCAGTCCTCTTGTAATTCCACCGGGGATTGCAGTTACCTGATGGATTTTTTTACCACCGAGAGTTTGAATAATATTCTGAGCCAATGAACGAAGTTTAATTACTTTTTTTCCTGCTTCAATCCCAATTTTATTTATAAGTCCCAGAATATTTCTTTCAGATTTATGGGCATCAGGTCCAACTACAAAATCGGGTCCCCCAAGCGCATAGAAATGAACTGTATGATCTGCACAAAAGAAGACAGAATAGAGAAGTTCTCTTAATTTTTTTGCTGCAGAAGGAATTTCAACTTTATATACAGCATCGCATGCTTTAGCAGAAGCCATATGATGGGCTTCGGGGCAAACTCCACAAATTCTTGTTGTGATCCTGGGCATCTCTTCAACGGGTCTTCCCTGAACAAATTTTTCAAAACCTCTTAGTTCCGGAACAATGAAATAGCAATTTTCTACTTCACCATCATCATTTAGAAATATGTCTATTCTTCCGTGACCTTCAAGTCGAGTTATAGGGTCAATTTTTATGTGTTTCATTTTTTTCTCGATTATTTAATTGAATCATCAGAATGTTTTCTTTTTAATAATGAAGCGGCAAGAGAAAATCTATATAGAGTACCAACAGGGTCAACAATTTTTTCAAGAATTTTTCTAACTTCTTCTGGCGTAGTAGCATCTATTACTGAGCTTAAAGCCGATATCATTTTTGCCCCCTGATCTTTTACATTAGGCGGAGGTCCATAACAACCTCTACAAGGGACATTTGCTTTTACACATAAAGCACCGCACCCACTTCTTGTAGCAGGTCCCATACATAAAATTCCTTGATCAAGTAAACATTCACCTTCTTTTGGAATTATTTCGTGAGTGCGGAAAAATTCTTTAATCTTTTTTTCTTTTCTAATGCGCATACATTCGTCGCAACATGTCTTATGGTCTGTTCCCAGTGTAGAACCTTTCAGTGGTAATTCCTTACCTGTTTTGATTATATCTATGATTGCTAAAATTACTGTTGCTACCTGAAATGATTGAGGAGGACAACCAGGTATATAATAATCCACATTTACAATATCTTTCAATGTTTTTACACTATCCCAAAAATTTGGTAATTCAGTTTCACCTTCGGGATGCATAGTTTTTAATTGAGGTATAATGCCTTTACTTTGTTCTTCGAGACTGGGTGAATTTCTATAAACAAAATCAAATATTTTTTCCTTATCGAATAGATTTGCTAATCCTGGAATACAACCTTCTGAAGCACAGGATCCAAAAGCAACTAAAAGTTTTGACTTTCTTCTTAATAATTCAGCAACATATTTATTCTCATCGTTACGAATTGCGCCATTAAATAGAGTTATATCAATTGAATTATCCTCCATTGATTCAATGTCGCCGTATTTAAAATCCATTGCACATGGCCAGAAAACAATATCAAAAAACTCTGCCACATCGAATATTTTTTCTTCGATATCTAATATAGTAATTTCACAACCTCCACAACTTGCTGCCCAGTATAAAGCTAATTTAGGTTTTGGCATCTTCCCCTCATAAATTATTTGACAATTTCAGTGGTCCAAGTTTTCTGATTTCTTCCGTAAATTCAATAGAAACTTTAGCATACTTTTCAGCTTCTGATGCAGAAATCCATTCAAGACGAATTCTATTTCCATTAATGCCAAATTGTTTTAAAATCATTTTAAGAAATTCAACTCTTCGAAGAGTTTTAAAATTACCTTCAAGGTAATGGCAATCGCCAAAATGGCAGCCAGCTATTAATACTCCATCTGCCCCTTTTCTAAAAGCTTCGAGAATAAATGATGGATCAACTCTACCAGAACACATTGTTCTAATAATTCTAAGGTTTGGTGAAGATTTAAGTCTTGATACACCAGCTAAGTCTGCACCTGAATAGGCGCACCAATTACAAAGGAAACCAACTATTTTAGGTTCAAATCCATTGTTCATATTTCAGAAAAATTTATATTTCTAAAATACCTTCTAATTCTGCATAAATTTGCTCGTCAGAAAATCCGAGCCCTGTAATAGCTCCTGCCGGGCATGCAGCCACACAAGTACCACAACCTTTACACAAAGTTTCATTAACAAAAGAAATTTTCTTTTCATCATTAAAATCAATTGCATTATATGGACATAGATTATTGCATATACGGCAACCTGAGCAATATTTTTCATCAATAAGAGCACGAATAGGTTCTATCTCGACTTCTCCTTTTGAAATCATAGAAAGTGCCCTTCCAGCAGCAGCACTTGCCTGAGAAACAGTATCTGGAATATCTTTTGGACCCTGTGCACATCCTGCCAGATAAATTCCATCGCTTACTGTTGAGAATGGATCAAGTTTGGGATGACGTTCAAGGAAAAAGCCATCCGGACTTCTCGATAGACTTAAGATCCTGGCAATTTTTTCTGCATCTTTATTTGGCTGAAGTGCATTGCAAAGTACTACCATATCCACAGGTACTTCACGGAATTTACCAATTAATGTATCTTCGCACTTTACAACAAGAAATTTATTCCCATCAGTAGATTTTCTTTCTACAACTTCTGCTACTTTACCACGAATTACATTTACACCTTCGTTTAATATTCTTGAATAAAATTCTTCGTATCCTTTTCCATAAGCTCGCATGTCAATATAGAATTGATATACATCAGCTTTAGTTCTTTCTCTTATAAGGTGAGCAAATTTCATAGCATACATACAGCATACTCGGGAACAGTATTTATTAAAATTAGAATCTCTAGAGCCAACACAATGAATAATTGCAACAGCTCGTGGTTCTTTTCCATTGTTTAGAATAATTTTACCTGAAGTTGGTCCTGTGGATGATAATAATCTTTCAAACTCAAGAGATGAATAAACATTATCCAGTCTTTTATATCCATAAGGAAATAATTTGGAAGCGTCTATAATATCGTAGCCAGTAGCAACAATAATTTGTCCAACATCAATTTCAATAATTTCATCTTTCATTGAATAATCAATTGCATCTGGTTCGCAAACTCTCTGACATTCATGGCATTCAACACAAACACCACAATTTAAACATCTGGAAGCTTCTTTTACTGCCTGTTCCTCAGTAAAACCGAGTTCAACTTCTTCAAAGTTTGTTTTTCTTATTTGAGGGTCAATTTTTGAAATTACTTCTCTTTCTATTTTAGGTGTTTCCTTGTATGTAAGTGCATATGTATGAGGTCTAAAACTTTCACCTCTAAGAATATCAAATTTTACCATATGTGTTTTATAATTTTGAAGTGGTTCATTATTAAGATATTTTTCAATTGATTCTGCAGCACGTCTACCCTGTCCCATAGCAGCTATTACAGTGGAAGGACCCAATACAACATCTCCTCCTGCGAACACGCCTTTAACATTTGTTTCTAACGTTTCAAGATTAACTTGTAGAGTTCCCCATTTTGTAGTTAATAATTTAGTAGACGAATTTATACCAGATAAATCTGGCATTTGACTGATTGCAACTATTACCTTATCGAATTCAAGAATATGTTCGCTCTGTGGAATAGGTATGGGTCTTCTTCTACCTGAAGAATCAGGTTCACCCAAAGTCATTCGAATACATTTCAAAGCTTTAACTTTACCATTTTCACTAATTATTTCAGTTGGAGCTGTTAAATAAGAAATATGAATTCCTTCTGCTTCAGCGTCTGCAATTTCGTCTTCAGAAGCAGGCATTTCATTTTTTGAACGACGATAAAGAATTGTCACTCTTCTAGCTCCTAAACGTAAAGCTGTTCGTGCTGCATCAATAGCTGTATTACCACCACCTATTACAGCAACATTCTTTCCTATATCTACTCCGATACCAATATTAACTTTTCTTAAAAATTCTATTCCAGAAATTACACCTTCGACATTTTCTCCTGGAATATCAAGTTTTATGCTTTTATGTGCTCCAATAGCTACAAATATTGCTGAGAATCCTTCGGAGAATAAATCATCGATAGTTATATCACTTCCTATTTTTATATTTGTCTTAAATCGAATGCCAAGTTCTTTAAGATAATTAATCTCCATTGCTAAAAATTGTTTTGGTAATCTATATTCTGGAATTCCAACTGCTAACATTCCACCAGGGATTGAATGTTGTTCGTAAACAGTTACTTTAAAGCCATTCAGAGCAAGATCGTGAGCACAAACCAAACCAGCGGGTCCAGAGCCTATTATAGCAACCCTTTCGCTTCTTATCTTTTCAATTACAGGAGGAACAAACCTACCATAATTTTTTAATTCCCAATCGAGTGCAAAACGTTTTAAGTGTTGAATTGCAAGAGGTTTATCAACATGTCCCCTATTGCATTCACTTTCACAAGGATGGTAACATATTCTACCACAAATAAACGCAAGAGGATTACTTTTATGAATCAATTGAGCTGCTTCATGAAATTTTTTATTTCTTATTAAAGCAATGTAGCCTGCAGCTTCTTGACGAATTGGGCACAATTCAATACATGGAGGTCTTTCCTGTCTATCAATAACATAAGTATTGGGAACAGCCTGAGGAAATGCTTTGTGAATTGCAGTTCTCTGTTGCTTGAATTCATCAAACCAATTTGGAACTTGAATAGGGCACACTTTAGAACACTCGCCACAGGAGGTACATTTTGATGTAACATAACGCGCTTTTTTTCTGATTCTTACTTTAAAATTACCTATATAGCCACTAACCTTTTCAACTTCTGCAAGTGTCATTAATTCGATATTTTTCCTGTGACTTACAGCTACCATTTTAGGTGTCAGTATACAGGCTGCACAATCAAGAGTAGGAAATGTCTTATCGAACTTTGCCATCTGTCCACCAATTGTGGATTCTTTTTCAACCAGATAAACTTTATTTCCTGATTCAGCAATTTCCAGTGCAGCTTGAATTCCTGCTATTCCTCCACCAATTATAAGTGTATCGGGATTGATTTTACTTTTACTTACTTGAAGTGGTATATGATTAATAACTCTTTTGTAGGCAGCATTTACTAATGCCAAAGCCTTTGTAGTAGCTTTTTCAATGTCATCATGAATCCATGAACATTGTTCCCTAATATTTGCCATTTGAAATAAATAACGATTCAATCCGGCTCTTTCACAGGCATTTCTAAAAGTTAATTCATGCATTTGAGGAGAACATGCTGCCACAACAACTCTATTTAATCTTTTTTCCTTAATATCTCTTTCGATCATCTGCTGGCCTGGATCTGAGCACATAAATTTATACGTGGTAGATACTTCCACATAAGGTTTTGCCCGCATCTGTTGAGCTATATTTTCAACTTTTACAGTCTGGGAAATATTAACTCCACAATGACAGATATAAATTCCTACTTTTAGATTATTATTCATACACACCTCAAACAATATCATACTTTATGATTAAGCGCTGCAGAGTATAGCTCTTCTAATTTATTGCACCTATAAAAATTTTTTTCTATACCTAATTCATGAATATTTATTCCTAATGCAATACCAATAATCTGAGTAAAAAAAAGAATGGGAATTTTAAACTCTGTAGAATAAATTTTATTGATCTTATTTTGATAACCTTCGAGGTTCATCTGACATAGAGGGCATGTTGTTGCAATGCAATCAGCGCCGTTTTCCTGGGCACACTCAAGAATTTCTTTTGTCAACTTAAGAGAAGAACTTTGAAATGTTGTCATTAACATTCCACCACAACAACGAAGTTTATAAGGAAAATAAATTTCTTCTGCACCAACACTTTCAAATAGATTTTCCATTGACATAGGATTCTCTCTATCATCAAAACCTTTTTCTGGTCTAACTATCTGACAACCATAATAGTTAGCAATTTTCAATCCTTTAAGTGGTATCTTTATATTTAATTTTATAATCTCAATACCAACATTATTAACAAGAATATCAAGCGGGTGGCGAACTCTTACTGTTCCCTTATATGATAAATTAGCTTCTTTCAAACAGGTATTTACCTTTTCAAAAACCTCTTCATTGTTTTTAATATATCTATTTACCTTATTCAGAATAGTATAACATGAGCTACAGGGGGTAACGAGGTCGTAACCAAGTTTTTCGGCAAGAGCAAGATTACGTGCAGCAACAGCCAGGGCAGTTATTTCTTTAATGGACATATAAATTGTTGCACCACAGCAATTCCAGTCTTCTAATTCTACAAGCTCTATATTAAGAAAATTAAAAATTGCCCTGCATGATTTTTCATAGCTATTATTTATTGTACGAAGACTACAACCGGGATAATATGCATATTTCATTGACCAACCTTTATAAAATTTTAACTTACTGCTTTATATCCAACTGCTTCCGGGATATAACCTAATTCTTCCTTCTCCGGAGGTAAATCGAATGTTTCAGCTTTCATAATAATTTTTCTCAAATCTGTAATTGCTCTAACTTTTTCAGAAACAAATCTTATTCTTCGATTTCTTATTAGCTTTAATCCCAGTGGAAACAGCTTAAAAATTTTCCAGAATCCTGTTTTAAAATGAAAATTTAAAATCAATTGTATTTCGTTTAATCTCCCGTATTTATAAATACATTTCATAAATGATTTTGACAGAGCATATGTTGGGATCTTTTTATTAAATATTCCCTTTTCCATTGCTGTTCTTTTAAGTGCATAAAATATATCCGTAACTTTAATTTGAGATGGACATCGAGTTTGACAGTTATAGCATGAGGCACAAATCCATATTGTTCTGCTTTTTAATATTGACTCCATATCTCCTGCTCTAAATAATGCAATTAATTTTCTCGGTGTAATATCCATTGCATATGAAAGTGGACATGAACCTGTACATGTCCCACATTGAATGCAAAGTTTTATTCTTTCTCCCTGAGGAATAATTTTAGTTCTATAAAGAAATGAATTACGTAACAAAGTTTCTTTTTGAGGACTTTCTCCGGGCAGTATAATTGTGTCTGTAACCATTTTAATGTTTTTCCTTTCTTAAACTATTTTCAACATCCCAGCTTTTTAATTCTCCAAAGTATTGGGGATAGTTTTCTATTAGTTCATACTCTGCAGATAAAATCATTTGATGAGAAAATTCCATATCTGCAAGAAATCTGAACATTCTTTTACCTGATAAATCTTTAACATATTCAGCACAGTCGAGATAAAAATTCCTTGTTCTTTTTTCTTCATCAATTGCAATTTTTAGAACATCTTTTATGCTCATATTTTTTCTTGCAGCTGAAGAATTGACATGTTTTAGCATTTGACTTTCTGGAAGTTTTAGAGGTACATCGGGGAATAGTTCATCGTATTTTTTTTCGAGGAGTAACTGATGTTGTTTTTCTTCTTTAACAAGATTTAAAAAACGTTCTTTAAGTAAATCGTTTTGTGTCAGGTCTGCCAAATCCTGATATATTTCCTGGGCATCCATCTCGCTTTTTATTGCAATGCCCAATGCTTCTAATGCAGTGAGATCTTCGGCTATCATTTTATCTTCTCAAATTGTTTCATATCAATTAAATTTTTCTTTATAAAAGAAAGGACCTCATTTACACATTGATTTATTGAATACTTTACTACTTCAGAAATTTCTTCTGAAAATTCTTTCTTTTGTTTTGCTTCTATTGCAAAAATGAAAATGTCATCAGGTACTATTATGCCAGCTTTTCTTCCAAAATCAATTGCAGTTGTAAAATTTACTGTATGGAAAGAAACCATTTTTAATGAACTAATAAATTCGTTGTATAAGAATTTATGAACATAGCCTATAGGTTTGAGATTCGTTTGAATTGTATCTATAATAATTGCTGAATTATAACCCTTTAATAATTCTACGATTCTCAGTCCACCATATGAAGATGTTTCTACTTTAATATCAGAGAAATTATTAATTCTTTCTTCAATTTTTTCTGCAGCCAATATACCTGCGGCATCATCGCCAAATATTTCATTACCTAAGCCAAGAATAATTAATGGTAATTTCATCTCAACATTATTTTTTTTAATAATGTGCAAGCATAATGCCATTTATAAAAATGAATAAATTAGTATGAAAAATGACTTTTGAAGAAAAAAATAAGCGGAATGTCGCAGTCAAAGTACGGAAATCCGCAAATTACAATTTTTAATCGAGTTTATATTTTTTCAATTTATCCCTAAAAGTGGAGAGACTAAGTCCAAGCAATCGTGCTGCATGTGTTCTATTTCCCTCTGAAATTTTAAGTGCCTGTTGTAATAATTGCATCTCTACACATTTAATAACTTCATCAAAGTTCATCTTTTTGTGTTCAAAACATGAAATACATTTTTTGAGAAGTTCATCAGTGTATTGTTTTTGTGAAATTTCACCCGGCAGTACATCAAGCGTAACTTTTCCATCTGTGAACAACGCAATTCTTTGAATGATATTTTTCAATTCTCTAACATTGCCTGGCCATGAATAAGATTGCAAAGCTTCTAATGCTGCTTCTGAAATTTCTACTGATTTACTTGGTTCATATAATTTTAGAAAATGATTTACCAACAATGGAATATCATCAACTCTTTGACGTAGTGGGGGAATTTCGATTGGAAAAACATTTATTCTAAAATATAAATCCATGCGGAATTTCTCCTGAGCAACTAATTTGCTTAAATCTATTTTTGAAGAAGTAATTAATCTTATATCAAGTGGCAGTGAAGTTTGTCCTCCAATTCTTTTAATCTCTTTATTTTCAATTACTCTTAAAAGTTTGGGTTGAAGTTCAAGAGGGAAATCGTCTATATCATCAAGAAAAATAGTGCCTTTATCTGCTATTTCAAATAGACCTTTTTTTTCATAGAGAGAACCAGTAAATGCTCCTTTTTCATATCCAAACAATTCACTTTCGATTAAATTTGGAGGTAGTGTTGAAAGAGATACTTTCACAAGAGGGAAATGACTGCGATTGCTTTTTTTATGAATATATTCTGCAAATAGCTCTTTTCCTACCCCCGTTTCACCAATTAATAATATCGAACAATCACTTTTAGCAATCTTATCTATTTTTTCGATTATCTCCAAAATTTTTTTATTCCTGCCAATAATTATGTTGTTTTCTTTTTCCATAATTTACATTAACCTTCAACATATCCTTGGAAGTTGTTCACCTGATATCATATCAACAATTCTTGTTGTTCCAATAATTGTTTTCATGTATACAAGATTTGAATTATCATCAATCAATTCACCAATAACTTGAGAATCTTTTCCCAATGGATGTTGCCTCATAACATTTAATATCGTATCTGCATCCTTTGGATCAACTATTAAAACAACCTTACCTTCGTTTGCAATATATAAAGGATCTAGACCTAATAATTCACAAATACTTTTTACTTCTTCTTTTATCAAAATTTTTTCTTCATTAATCACTATACCCACATTTGCAGACTGTGCAATTTCATTCAAACAACTTGATAATCCTCCTCTTGTAGGATCGCGCATCATATGAATATCTTTGCTAACGCTAAGAATTTTTTCTATCAATGAATTTAATGGTGCCAAATCGCTTTTAATATCAGATTCCAATTCAAAATTGTTTCTTGAAATTAAAATTGAGATCCCATGTTCACCTATAGATCCACTCAAAATAATTTTATCTCCTACTTTGCAATTAGCAGGACTAATATTAATGTCATCATTCAAGATTCCGATACCAGAAGTATTAATAAAAATTTTGTCACAGCTTCCTTTTTCGACAACTTTTGTATCTCCGGTAACAACCTGAACATTTGCAATTTGAGTTGCCTGTTTTATTGATAACAAAATTTTTTTGAAATCATCTATTGGTAATCCTTCTTCAATTATAAAAGAGAGCGATATAAAGAGAGGCTTTGCACCAGCTACTGATAAATCATTAATTGTTCCATAAACAGCAAGTTTGCCAATGTCGCCACCAGGAAAAAATATCGGATTTACTACAAAAGAATCTGTAGTATATGCAATCCTAACATTTGATATTTCAATAACAGCACTATCATTTTTTTGTAACAAAATATCATTCTTAAGCACCGGATAGATTAATTGTTCTAATAATTTTCTGCTAAAAGTCCCTCCACCTCCATGAGCCATTACAATTCTATCATATTCAGTAAATTGATGTGGACAGCTCAACCCAATATTAAATTTCTCATTCATAATTAATTATAGATTTTGTTTGCCTTATATTTATAATAAGCATTGCACGACCCTTCAGAGGAAACCATTGGAGCACCCAGTGGATTTTCGGGAGTACATTTTTTCGCAAAATTTATACAATCAAGTGGTTTCTTGATTCCCTGAAGAATTAATCCTGCAATGCAATTATTTTCTTTATAGTTTTCATTGAAATTGAATGACATTATTTTTTCAATATCAAATTCTTCAAATTCATGTTTTAATTTTAATCCGCTTTTATGAATTAAACCTATACCACGCCATTTTCTATCTGTAATATCAAAGACTTTATACATTATTTCTTTTGCATTTAAATTCCCATCCTCCTTAACAACTCTTTTATATTGATTTTCAACTTCACATCTTCCATCCTCAAGCTGTTTGATTACCATTAATATCCCTAATAAAATATCATTTGGTTCAAATCCTGTTACAACAATAGGGACTTTATATTTTTTTGAAATAGGGATATATTCTTTATAACCCATAACAGTACATACATGTCCAGCTGCAATAAAACCATTAATTTTTGTCAATTGGGAAGTAAGCAGAACTTCAATTGCTGGAGGTACCAATACATGGGCACATAGTACATAGAAGTTTCTTACTCCAAGTTTCTTAGCGTGAATTACTGCACTTGCAGTAGAAGGAGCAGTGGTTTCAAATCCGATTGCAAAAAAAACAATTTTCTTATCAGGATATTCTTTCGCCAATTTAATTGCTTCAAGAGGAGAGTAAACAATTTTTACATTTGCACCAAGTGATTTAGCATACAAAAGGCTATAGTTTGTTCCGGGTACACGCAACATATCTCCATAAGAAGCAAGAATAACATCCCTGTGAAAAGAAAGTTCTATTGCTTTATCTATATACTCTACAGATGTGACACAGACAGGACAACCAGGACCATGTAATAAATTTATTTTTTCTGGCAATAACTCTTCAATACCATATTTCATTATTGTATGTGTTTGACCACCACAAATCTCCATAATAAACCACTGATTTTTAGTTAACCGTTTTATTTCATTAGCAAGCTTAAGTGTGTCATTTTGATTTCTATATTCATCAATATATTTCATTTTCAGTATCTTCGATTTTTTTAATTGTTCTTAACATTTCTTCTGCTTCATTTTCATCGACTATATTTAATGCATAACCAACATGAACCAACACATAATCACCAATTTTTACATCAGGAATCCATTCTATGCATACTTCTCTTATTACCCCTCCAAAATCAACTTTTGCTTTTTTTAGATCTGATTCATTTTTAATCGAAGATATTACTCTACCTGGAACTGCTAGACACATAGTTAAAAGCCTTATATTTATTTAAATAATTTTGAGCATTAAGTATCTTTCCTTCAGTTAATAAGTAAGCTGCAATTTGTCCTGCTGCTATACCACCGTCGTTAGGTGGAATTTTTTGATTTGTGTATGTTTTAATATTGTTACTATTTAACAAATCAATTGTTCTTTCTGTAAGTAATTTATTTTGAAAACATCCTCCACTTAGAAGCACTTTTTCAGATTCTGTGATTTTTGCTACATTTAGAATAATATTTGCCAATGTATTATGAAACTTTGCAGCTATAATAGTTTTATCCACTCCATTTTTAATATCTCTGATGGCTTCTAAAAACAGATTACTCCAATCAATAATAATTTTTTCATACCATTTGATTTCAAAATTGTAATAATCATATATCCTTTCGTCCGCATTAAATTCAAGCATCATTGCTGCTTGACCTTCATAATTATTAATGTGGCAGATATTTAAGAAAGAAGAAAATGCATCAAATAATCTTCCAACGCTTGAACTATATGGTGTATTAATTTTCTTTAAGAGAATATTTTTTATCATTTCAAATTCTTTTTGTGAAAAAGAAGAGTGGAGAAATATTAATTCATTATAATCCATCTGGTTATTAAAAATTTCGAATAAAATTCCCGCAAGAGATCTTCTGGGTTCTTTTATTGCAATTTCTCCCCCGGGTAATGGAAAAATTTTAAATTGTCCTATATGAATAACTTTATTCTCCTCCATTAAAAAAAATTCTCCTCCCCATATATTTCCATCCAATCCATATCCTGCACCATCCCAGCTTACGCCCAATGCATCCCCATAAATTTCATTTTCTATTCTGCAAGCAGCTACATGAGCATAATGATGTTGAATATAAAAAATGCTTTTGTTTAAAGACTCACCATACTTAGTAGACAGGTAATCAAGATGACTATCACATAAAATTAAAGCGTGAGAATCAAGTCTGTTAAGCTCAGAAAGGTTATTTACTGTTTTGATAAAAGTACTGTAAGTTTCAGATGTTGTTAAATCACCTATATGCTGACTTAGAATAATATTTTTCTTCTTTCTTATTGCTATTGTATTTTTCAAATGAGAACCCAAAGCAAGAATATCTTTCTTTGAAGAATTTAATTTATCAAACGAAATTGGGAATGGTGCAAATCCTCGTGCTCTTCTTAGGATAACCTGCTTGTTGTTTATGATCCGAACAATTGAATCGTCAACATGCCTCACAATCGGTCGATTATGAACAACAAAATAGTCTGCAATTTTATTTAATCTCTTCAGTGCTTCATAATTATCAATACAAATTGGTTCTTCAGATAAATTTCCGCTTGTTGCCACAATTGGTCTTTGAAATTTTTTCATTAGTAAATGATGTAAAGGTGAATAGGGCAACATTACACCCAGGTAAGGATTCTCAGGTGCACATTCTTCTGAAATACATTTATTGTCAGTAATTTTCCTTTTCAATAAAACAATTGGACTTTCTTTAGAAATAAGAGCACATTTTTCTAAAGTCGACACATAACATATTTCTTCAACTGTATAATAATCAGGAAACATCAGGGCAAAAGGTTTTTGACTGCGGCGCTTACGTATTCTTAATAGTTTTAGAGCTGTGGAATTTGATGCATCAGCTACAAGTTGAAAACCTCCGATACCTTTTATTGCAATTATATAACCTTTAAGAATTAACTCGACTGCAAAATCGATGACTTCATTTCCATCTATCAAACATATTCCATTTGAATCCCATAATTGAAGCTTTGGTCCACACACAGGGCAAGCAATTGGTTCCGCATGAAATCTTCTATCTAAAGGTTCCTGATATTCTTTTTTGCATTCATCACACATATTAAAAATTTTCATTGAAGTATTTTGTCTATCGTATGGCATCGATTCGATTATTGAATATCGGGGTCCACAATTAGTGCAGTTTATGAATGGATACAAATACCTGCGATTATTTCTATCGTACATTTCATACAAACATTCTGTGCAGACAGCAATATCGGGCGGTATAATTATATCTATATCGTCATTGGATTTACTTTCAACAATCTTAAAATCTGAATATCCCTGTAAATCCAATTCAGAATATTCAAGACCTGAGATAAAAGAAACTTCTGGCTTATTTGAATAAATAAATGCAATAAAATTTTTTAAGGCTTCCGCTTCCCCTTCAACATCAACAGTAACACCCGTGGAAGTGTTACATACGAAACCCTTCAAATTTAATTTAGAGGCTAATCGATAGATAAACGGCCTGAATCCTACACCCTGAACATTACCTCTAATTTCAATTTTATATCTTGTTTTCACCTTTTATATCTAAAATCCATTCACATAAACATTTGATACCTATGTTTTGTGTACAGGATGTTTCAAAAATTTTTAAATGTGGATTGATCTTTAATGCATTACTCTTAATAGTTTCCGGAGAAGAATTTAAATACGGAAGTAAATCTATTTTATTTATAACCATTACCTTAGATTTCAAAAAAGCAGGAGTATATTTAAGAGGTTTATCATCCCCTTCTGTAGTGCTCATAACAATCATTTTTATATTTTCACCCAAATCAAAACTTGCTGGACAAACAAGATTGCCCACGTTTTCAATTATCAACAAATCAATTTCGTAATTTGATAATTGTAGAAATGTATCACGCACTGTTACAGCTTCAAGATGACAAGCCCCATTAGTAATAATCTGTGCAACAGGTATTCCATATTTCTCAATTCTTTCTGCGTCAAGTTTTGTTTGTAGATCACCTTCTATAACTCCTATTTTAATTCGTCCTTCGAGATAATCAATAATTTTTTCAATCAGGCTTGTTTTTCCTGAACCGGGCGAGCTTAGCATATTAATCACAAAAATGTTTTTTTCTTTAAAAATTTTCCGCAGAGACTCAGCAATTACGTCATTCTTTTCAAGTATTTTTCGTTGAATTGTTACTATGCTCATCTTTTTAACTCACTTTCATCTTCTATTTCAATTTCATCAATATTAAGCTCATAACCTGTTAAAAATTCCGTATTACTGGAGCCACAATTTATGCAATAAAAAAATTCACCATTAACTTCGTATACAGTATCACAGTTTTTACATTTAATTCTTACAGGAACCATTTGAATAAATAATTCTGAATTTTTAAGAAAAGTATTTTCTGTTAATAATTTATAACAAAATCTAAGTGAATCGACACATATATTACTTAGTTTTCCAATGCTGATCTTTATTGATTTCACAGCTACTGCATTATCCGAAGGAAGGTACTCTTTTAAAATTTCTATTATTTCCTGAGCAATACTTAATTCATGCATTTTAATTTTTGCTCAGATATTTGCAAATCTAAAATTAATATATCAATTTTAAATCAAAGATAACAATGTATTATTTTAGAAATAAGATCATAAATGGACCATATGTGTTATTTATAAGAAATTATTATGAATAATTCATTTATACTTCTTACTATAACAGCAGCTATAATTGGTATAACACATACAGTTCTGGGACCAGATCATTACCTCCCATTTGTTGCTGTTGCAAAATCAAGGAATTGGTCATTCAAAAAAACAATTTTTGTAACATTATTATGTGGAATTGGGCATATTCTAAGTTCAATTACTATTAGTTTGGCTGGAATAATATTCGGAATTGCTTTTAGTAATCTCAAAGTAATTAATTCACTACGTGCAGAAATTGCAGCGTGGTTATTAATTAGTTTTGGACTGATTTATTTTATATGGGGGATTAAAAGGTGCATGGTAAAAAATTCAGGCTCAATATCACATCATCAAAAAACTCCACATATATTAATGCATAAAATAGAATGGACGGATAGTAAACAAAATCCTAGAAAAGACATTATTGTATGGATACTTTTTATAATATTCATATTTGGTCCTTGCGAAAGTTTAATACCTCTTTTGCTTTATCCTTCAGTGCAAAGCAATTTTGCTGCTTTATTAATAATCTCTACAGTATTCATGATTACAACAATTGTAACAATGTTAATTATTGTTTCTGCATTTTTTTACGGACTAAATCTGTTAAAATTCGAAAACTTTGAAAAATACAGCCATGCATTTTCAGGTTTTGTAATTTTTATTACAGGATTAGCCATTGAATTTTTAGGATTATAAGCTAACTTAGCTTTTCAATGTTCTGTAAAATTATTTAATCATTCCTAAAAGCATTTTTGATTGTTTTAAAGCTTTTAACCCATGAGGGATATTAGCTGGCATAACTATCATTTCACCGGCAATTAAATTAAAGATCTGGTCGCCTACCTTAATTTCCATTTCCCCTTCAGCTAAATAGACGAAAGCATTGTACGGCGATGTATGCTCTGAAAGTGATTCGTCTTTATCAAATGCAAATAATGTTATATTACCATTGGTATTTTTTATTATTTGTTTACTAACAATAGAATTTTCTTGATAAGCTATTGCTTCAACCAATTTTTGTTTTTGAATTTTATCATTCATTTTATTAACCTATTTTAATGAACGTGCTCATGTTTGTGTGTTTTTTCAGAAAATAAAGCCTCAACAAAATGAATAAAGTGTACTTATGATTCTACATAATTTCTCCCTGCTTTGACATCATTAATATCAAAATTTTTTTTGTCATTACATCGTTAAGTAATTTTTTAATTCAACGTGAAATTTTTCATTCACCCTCTCCAATAAATACTCTAATGAACCTGTTTCAATTGCCTTATCTGCGGCTTCTATACCTTCAGGTGGTTTATAACCCGCAGGTTTTAATCCTGTATAAGGTTCGCCTTCCCCCATTCTATGAATTCTAACAACAGTTTCAAAAAAATACATATCGACAAGTTCTTTAGCATCTGGACAGTTATTTCTTATATTAATTATTTTATTGAACAATGATTAATTTCTTCTTCATTCTCTGCTTTAACCCAAATCAAAACATAATTAATATTTCTTGTCTCAAGTGCAATTTTAGCAGCTTTAACAACTGGTCTCTCCATTGAATCACAATGGGCATATAAATTAAAGGCACACAACATTACAATTAACAAAAAACTGGAAAAGTGAAATTTTATTTTGTTTAACATATTAACCTTAAATTACTCGAGAGTTTATTCATTGAATTCACTTATAATTTCAGCAAGTGCGGCTGCATTATTTAATTCTAGTTCTTTTGATGAGAATAGTAGTGTTACGGTGCCAAATTCTTTTTCGTATTTTTTTATTAGCTTAATTAAATTTCTTTTACTTAATAATTCTTTATGATATTTTTCTTTAAACAATTTCCATTACAAAGGATCATGAGAATACCATTTTCTTAAATCATTGCTCGGAGCAATCTCTTTTAACCACAAATAAATTTTAGCTTTTTCTTTTGTTAAACCTCTTGCCCATAATCTATCCACAAGGATTCTAAAACCATCATCATAGGTCGGCATTTCATAAACTCGTTTAATTTTTATCATAATGGTTCTAAATTATTGAATATCATTTGACGTTATAATAATTGCACCTGCAATTTGCATTTCCTTAAATGCATTTTCAACATCATCTTCGTGTTGATATATTCCTTCTACTGCATCTTTAATTACATAAGTTTTAAATCCATTTTTAAGTGAATCCAGGACTGTTTGTTTTACACAATATTCTGCTGTTAAGCCAGTTACATAGAGTTCATCGATATTATTTTTTTTAAGGTAATCAACGAGATTTTCATTTGTTGCTTCGAAAGCTGAATAACCATCGTCTTTATCACCTGTACCTTTAAAAAAAACTTTATGAATTTTTTCTGAATTTAGGCTGTTTGGGAATTCGGCCCCATATGTATTTTGAATGCAATGTTTTGGCCATTTTTCGAAGTGAACGCTATGCTCAGGGTGCCAGTCTTTCGATGCAAGCACAAAATCAAATTTATCCATTATTTTATTAATCACAGGAATAATAATATCCCCTTTTGGAGTTGGCAATGCACCATTAGGACAAAAATCGTTTTGCAGATCAACAATAAATAAAGCTTTCATTATTGATCTCCTCCTTTCATTTTTTTAATTAAATCATCACGTAACATTTTGAGTTTTGGACTCAAGCCAACTTTATAAATATGAGGAAATTCAAAACGTTTATGTTCATCGGGGAGAAGAGCAAATCTATAACTTGAATATTCGGATATTTCTTTAAGTGTTTTATTATTCAAAATTAATTCTCCTTTATCAAAAACCTTTGTAATCAATGATTCTCTCTTTAAATTTTTCAAAACACATTTTTTATAAACATCGAAAGGATGATGCATTATTTCGATCTCTTCCTCATCGTCCAAGGTTATGCAATCTGCATAAAATTTATTATCACCATTATAATATCTATAAATTTTTTTAATTCCCGGGAGTGTCACTTTACTTACATCATTAGATAATTTTATAGTTGGATTATTTTCAATCATGCTAATTTTATAAACTCCATCGAGTGCTGCATCGTTTTTTCCTGTAATTAAATTAGTTCCCACACCAAAAGCATCTATAGGAGCTCCCTGTTCTATAAGACTTTTAATTAAATATTCATCCAATTGATTGGAAGCAAATATTTTAACATAATCAAGTCCAGCATCGTCAAGCATTTTTCTTGCTTTCTTTGATAAATATGCAAGGTCTCCACTATCAAGTCGAATAGCATAAAGTCGATTTCCCCTTTTTTCCATTTCTTTTGCTACTATTGTTGCATTTGGTATTCCACTTCTCAAAGTATCATATGTATCAACAAGCAAAGTACATTTTTCTGGATATAATTCTGCAAACTTTCTAAAGGCAGTTAATTCATCCTCAAAACTTTGAATCCATGAATGAGCTTGGGTTCCAGTTGGTACCAAATCGTAAATAAATGAGCTCAATACATTAGAAGTACTATCTGCACCACCAATAATTGCAGCACGACTTGCAAAAATAGCAGACAGACCCTGTGCTCTTCTCAAACCAAAATCAGAAATATTTCTTGTACCTGCTGAGTATCTTAATCTTCTTGCTTTTGTTGCTATGAGTGATTCAAAATTAATTACATTTAACAGCATTGATTCTATTAATTGAGACTCAACAATATTACCTTCAACCCTAATAATAGGCTCGTAAGGGAACACAATTTCACCTTCATTAACAGAATAAATTTTCCCTTTGAACGAAAAATTTTTTAGGTAATCGAGAAATTCACTTCTAAAGCCAAGACGATTTAAATAATCAATAGAGTCGTTATTAAATTTAAAATCGCATAATAATTCGAGATAATCTTGTAAGCCTGCAAAAATTGTGTATCCGGAACTGAATGGATTATTTCTGAAAAAGTAATCAAAGTTTGCTTTTAGGTTACTTCTACCTGCAAAAAAATATCCCTGTGCCATCGTAAGTTCATAATAATCAAGGTATAAACCCAATGGTTCTTTTAAAATATTCATTTCAATCGAATTTTTTGAATAAACTAATTATAAGTTAAAAACAAAAATTTACTTTTAAAATTTCTCCCCTTTTGCTTCTCTAAACTGGCTTCCAAGCGGCCTGATTCTTCCCCATATTGAATAAAAAAATAATATCATAGAAATCACCTGAAGTAATGAAGCACCAGCTATAATAAATCTTAACCATTCAATGTAAACAAATCCAGAAATTACCTGTGCAATATATCTTAAAAAAGTTGATATCGTCATCAAATAGTATGTAAATAAAATTAAATCGGGATTATATCTTTTATCATTTTTTTCTGCTCTTGGAAAAAACCATAGTGCAACTCCCATAATCATCATCATAACTGAACCAACAAGTATTACATGAGTATGAGCAGAAATAAGTTCTTGCGAGTAATGAACATTTATTAAATACCGGCCTATAGATAAATACACACCGGTTAATATACCAAGTATTAAAAAAAATACACTTGTTTTTATAAAATATCTTACTGTACTAAACATGATTTACAACCTCCTATAAAATTTATGAATTTAACTTAGCATTTTTATCCATTAAGATCGATTTCATACAATTTCAAAAATTTATCGATTTTTATTAATGATATAGAAATAAATAATATATAATATCGAAATAATTATAATTAAAAAATGTATTAATTTAATGACAAAAGTTTTTTAATTAATCACAATATTATCGACAATAACGCTCAAAGGTCAATCAGAGGGAGTTTGGATGGATAGTTATTTGATAAAAATTGCCTCAAAAATTTAATTTATAATATCTCTGTAGCCTCAATAGCATAACCTTAATTCTTTGTTTCTTAAGAATAGAATTATACTCGCCTGGTAAAGGCATAATATAAAAAGAAAATGGAACTGCATATTCTTAATCAGAATATGTTTAAGTGCAGCACTTATCAGGCAGTTATAAGATCTATCTGCATTGTTCCCCTATATTAATAATATTCTTAATTGGGGAAAGTGGAAATATTTCCGTTGATTATTCAATAATTAAGAAGAAACCAAATCATGATTGATTAATGAATAATTATATAATCGATAAATTTAATTGTTCTGACTCACCTTAAAATTTTTAGTAAAATATTAATAATCTAGAGAGAATATTTTTAAAATATATGAAAAATCAACAACTTTTTTAATTATTGTAATCAATCCTCTTCAATAATTAAAATATCTCATTCTCTTGCAATTATTATCTAATTAATAAGTATTATTAATCATCCTAAATAACATTTAATTAAACTTCCCTTTAACAACACAAGATAATAATCTAATTTTTATTTAAATACCACAAATTAAATGAACTAATAAATTTTAATTTATGTTATAACATTTGTCATAACTATTA
>FWPU01001416.1_pt1 | contig 42581 bp, 36 predicted proteins | sample 2228361 | NCBI WGS metagenome assembly FWPU01 (sample SAMEA103939777, study PRJEB20133) | metagenome | reverse complement strand
CTAAACATAAACTTGTGAGATGACTTATTGTGGGTGACAATTGAAACTTTATAAAAAGGTGACATTTGAAACTTTAAACAACAAAAGAGTAATTAGATTGACTATCAAGAATAATTCAGGTATTATTTTAGTTTATGAAATATAAAATCTTATTTGTATTAATAGCCCATTCACTGCTCCTGACCTGCGGAAAAAAGCCACCCCCTGTAACCCAGATTCTTCATGAGGAACTCGTAACTGTCACTGACACATCCATAATCCTCACCTGGAGAACCGATGAAAATGGCGATTCAAAGGTTCTCATCGGAACATCCCCCGACAATCTCAGTGAATACGACTGCAAAGAAGTAAAGACAAAGTACCATTACTGCGAAGTCACAGGACTCACACCAGGCACAGAGTATTACTATCAGACAAAAAGTGGTGGAATAACAGGAGTTCCAAATGAATACTCCCCTGGAACTGTGAGGACACTCATTCCACCTTCAGGTGAATTTCTATTCCAGTTTGCCACCATGAATGATGTCCATGTAGGCGAGGAGGTGGCGGGACTAATCATAATTGGAGATAAGATTCTAAATGAGGGCTTTACATGGCCTGATGAAAATAATCCCTACTGGCTCTTCATGAACAACGCTGCAGTCAATGAAATTAATGAACGGGGGGCTGACTTTGTGATAATAAAGGGAGACATAACGAGCGAGCATAAAAAAGAGGAATTTGAGAAGGCAAAGGAGATATTCTCACTACTTAACATGCCATACTTTGTCCTGCGGGGGAATCATGACCGTATTGATGGTGCCCCGGAGAATTACTATGTAACTGTTTTTGATATAGAGAATTTTGCACCCCTGGGAAATCACTATGAGATTGATTCCCATGGGCATTTCTATATAAGTTTTGATTACAGAAACTTTCACTTTGCAGGGCTTGACTCTGTTGATATTGATGACGGCAGAGGGAAAATATGTAATGAACAACTATTATGGCTGGAATCAGACCTTGAAAACAGCCGGTCAAAAATCACTTTCATTTTCCTCCATCATCCTGTTGTTGCAGAATCAGATGATATAGTAGGCATTGCAGGTCTCCTGAATGATCCAGAAAGCAGAGAAAAATTTCTTAATATTATTGCAAATAATCCACAGGTGAAGGCGGTATTTTCAGGGCATACTCACAGAAATAAGGTGAATTCTTCTGATAAGGCACCCGGAGTCCTTTTTGCTGAAACGGGATCAACAAAGGAGTACCCTGGTGGTTATACAATATACAGAGTTTATGAAAATGGTTATATGAGCAACTTCTACAAAACAAGATGCACTGAATGCAGGGAGTGGTCAGATGTTACAAGAAATGAATATGACTTTCTCGGCGGAGCACAGGTCATCCTCTTTGGCAAGCTTGAGGACAGGAATTATGTGAAGGAGTGGCAATAAACCACTTGATTAATCAAGCGTGTCAAAGACCCCATTCTCGGAAGCGCCCGGGGCAGTGGAGTCGGTATCCTTAAAAGCAAATCCAACTGTATCTCTAATCCTTAAAATAACCAGCAATACCTGAAAAAGGTTTTGTAATTATTACGATAAATATAATTAAATGATATGGCTGATTCCGGTCTGTTTTTTAATACCTCTGGGAATTATAACAGGAGATGTAATCTCTCTCCCGGTCAATATCATATTTATATTAATCCTGCTTTTAATCTCCCTGTCGTTTCTATTGGTTATTCTTAACCACTTAAATATTGCGATTCTTATCATATGGTTCATCAGTTTTCTAATAGGCACTATCTCAGTAAAACACAGAGTAGATAAAGCGGGACGATATCCGATTTCACAGTTACCTTCAGACCATATTGCTCTGATCAGGGTTGATTCATTCCCTGAATTCAGACAAAACTTCACCTCCTTCAACGGGAAAATCCTGGAAATTTACCGCGGGGGGAAAGGCATCTTTAAAAAGGCACGGATTCTCATAAATCTTGAAGGAAAAATTAATATTACTTATGGTCAATGTCTACTGTCAAAGCTGAATTGTAAAGAATCAGAGGATTATGGTGTGCCGGGTCTTCCTTCGTATAAGAAAATCCTCTCATATAATGAGATACATTATGTCTGCAATCTGAAAGCCAGCGGGGCAATCACAGAAATTGCTAATTGCGATTATTTCTTTGTGACATTCCTTAAAAAAATAAGGCATTTCATCAGAGAGTTTATCATGGATGCTTTCCCTCCCGATGTGTCCGGATTTCTGCTTGCAATCACAACAGGAGACAGATCCGTCACAAGTGACGAATCCATTAAAAATTTTCGGAATTCCGGCACCGCTCATCTTCTTGCTATTTCTGGGTTGCATGTAGGAGTTGTTGGCTTCTTTATTTACTTTGCAATAAAAAGGATACTTACATTACATCACCTGCTTCTTATTCTCTTTAACATAAGGAGAATAACAGCAATTCTAACAGTTCCCTTTATCTTCACCTTCTGCCTTATTGCTGGTATGAGTCCGTCTACAGAGCGCGCCTTTATAATGTCAGTGATGATTTTAGCAGGACTGGCAATGATGCGAAAGCCCCACCTTCTGTCAGTTACGCTTAAAACATGGTGCCTCATGCTGATAATTGACCCCTCTTCACTCTTTGATCTCTCCTTTCAGTTATCCTTTGGCGCAATCTTTGCAATTATTCTCTTTCATTCAAAATTTAATATAAGAAATTTTAAATCTAATTCTTATGTTATCAGTAGAATAATTCAATTTATCGCAGGTAATATCCTTACCACAGTTGCTGGCTTTGCGGGCACCGCTGTTATTATTGCAAAAGTATTTAAAACAATACCCCTCTTTTTTATCCCGGCTAATCTGATCGCAGTTCCTCTATCTTCCATCATTCTGCCTGCGCTCTTCCTGTGCCTCCTTCTCTCCTGGCTGCCGTTGCATCTTAATCCACTCATACCTTTCATATCAATACTCACAGAAGTTCTGTTTTTAGCAATAAACTTCTTTGGAAGCATAAAATATTCAACCATAAAAATAACCCCTCCGGACAACTATCAGTTTGCTATCTATTATCTCATTTTATCTCTCTTATTATTCAGAATAAGATTAACGATTAAGTTGCCACTGATATTTATATTGCTCATTCTCTTTTTCGTCCAGGGGTTAAATTTATCATCTGATAAAAATTTGAAGATTACCTTCATTGATGTAGGTCATGGCGACTCAACATTTATTGAATTTCCTGATGGCAAAAATATGCTTGTTGATTGTGGTAAGGAATTTATGGAGTTCAATGCAGGTGAAAGAATTATAGCGCCCTTTTTATGGCATAAAAAAATTAAGAAAATAGATACACTTATAATGACCCACCAGCAAAAAGACCATACCGGCGGATGCAGTTATATCTTTGAGAGATTTGATGTTGATGAGATATGGCTTCAGGATACTGATTGGTCTATTGAGAATTTTGATAAAAAAGAGGCAATATTTTTAAAATTTAAAGAAGAGGTAATAAAAAATGAAAATGACATCACCATAATTTCAATGAATCCGGGCATCAGCCACAGGTCAGAAGACAATAACAATTCAATGGTCCTCAAGATTCAATATCGGAATTTTTCCCTCCTCCTTACGGGTGACATCGAAAGGAAGGGAGAAGATATACTTTCAAAAGAAAGATTAAAAAGCACTGTTCTCAAGGTTCCCCACCACGGGAGTTGCACATCCTCCTCCTATGAGTTCCTCAGGTCAGTGCACCCAGAAATTGCAATCATATCCGCAGGCAGGCAGAATCTATTCCACCACCCATGCAAAAAGGTGGTAGAGAGAATTGAGAACTTTACTCGTAAAATTTTTGTCACTGCAAAGGACGGCACAATTACAGTCACAACTGATGGATACCGTCTTTGCTATTCAACATTTTTTACAAAACAGAAGAATTGCTATAATATGTGAAAGGCGACAGAGATGCCAATTAATTTTGACCGAACTCAAGAATCTGGTATAAAATGAGGAAATGAAATATACTGAAACTCCCTCCATACTCATTGTTGATGACGAAAAGACATACCGGGATTTTCTTAAAGATTCACTGATGGGCATGGGTTATAATATAATAACTGCGTCTAACGGAATAGAATGTCTGAGAGAACTCAAAAGACAAAAAATAGACATTCTCCTGACTGATATGGTTCTGCCGGACTTTTCCGGGCTAAGGATTCTTGAATTGGCAAAACAACTCTCTCCCCCCACAGATGTAATTATGATCACGGGCTATGCAACAATGGATACAGCCATAAAGGCATTAAAATCGGGCGCCTCTGATTATATAACCAAGCCGGTAAATATTGAAGAATTAAAAATAATCATAAAAAAATACATAGATAAAAGGAATGTAATAAATGAGAATGTAAAGTTATTAAACAAATTTAAACTTATTGAAGAGTTAAAAAATCTATCCATTTATAATAATATTGAAGGTTTTTTAACATATCTGAATAAGATAATAAATGAACACTTGAAAATAAAAAAATCTTTTGGTTATATTATTGAAAAAAATAAAGTCTATATAATTGCCACATCAGGGCTGAGCAAAAAGGTGGCAGCAGATCTTTGTAGGAAAATGGGAGTGCAAAAAATTAAAAATATCCCTCCCGGCAAATCCGCTTTTACCAGGATAAAAAAATATAATGCCTCTATAAGTTGTCTCGGTGGAAAAAATAAGAAGGGATATCTTGTACTTCTGAAAAAAGGAGATGAGATAAAAGAAAAGGATAAGGAATTACTTAATGAAATTACTGGATATTCGTCGGTATATTTCAGAGCAATTGTTGATATTGATGAGGCAAAGTATCTTTCCTACATTGATGATTTAACAGAACTTTACAATCCCCGTTATCTCAAGATTATCGTAAATAAAGAGATTAAAAAGGCAGAGGCGAATAAAACAAAGTTTTCAATCCTGTTTCTTGACCTGGACCATTTTAAAGAGGTTAATGATACTTATGGACATTTAATAGGCGGTCAGATTCTATGTGAGGTTGCAAAGGTTCTCAAAAACTCTGTGAGAAATGCAGATGTTGTTGTCAGATATGGCGGTGATGAATATGTTATCGTGCTTTTTAATACAGACAAAAATAAGGCAAAAATGATTGCAGAAAGAATTAGGAGAAACATTGATAACCACACCTTTCTTGGAAGGGAGGGCTATAGAATCCGACTGACCGTATGCATTGGAATTGCCTCCTTCCCGGAGCATGCAAGGACATATAAAAAATTAATAGATTATTCAGATAAAGCAATGTATATTGGAAAAGAAGGGGCAAGAAATACCATCCACACTGCTGATGACTTGAAAAAAATATGAGCATAAAATATACCTCAATAACTGGATTTAAGGATATATTACCAGAGGCAATATATGCCTGGCAGTATGTTGAAGACATCTGCAGAAAGATATTCAAAAGTTCTGGATACAGAGAGATAAGGACCCCCCTCATTGAAAAGACAGAATTGTTCAAGAGAAGTATAGGTGAGACAACAGATATTGTAGAAAAAGAGATGTATACATTTATAGATAAAAATGGCGAATCGCTTACAATCAGACCAGAGGGGACTGCCTCTGTTGTCCGCTCTTATATTGAGAATAATATAAAAATGAAGGAAAAAATCTTCAAAATCTTTTATATGGGCCCCATGTTCAGACACGAAAGACCACAGAAAGGACGGCTGAGACAATTTCACCAGATAGGCGCAGAAATTTTTAATGTCTCAGCACCATCAGCAGAGACAGAACTATTGCTTATCATTAATTCAATCTTCGACAACCTCAATGTTACCAATCTGCACCTTCATATTAATTCTGTCGGGTGCCCTTCCTGCAGACCTGAATATTCAAAGGAACTCAAAAAATACTTAAAGTCAAATATAAATAATCTATGTGATAATTGCAGAAGACGCTCAGACACGAACCCGATGCGGGCATTAGATTGTAAAAATGAAGAGTGCAGGGTCATTCTTGATAAGGCACCTGTAATTTCAGAGTATTTATGTAAGGAATGCAAAACACATTTAAATAACTTACAGTTATATCTAAAGGAACTTAATATAAACTATATATACAATCAGAGCCTGGTTCGCGGGCTTGACTACTATACAAAGACCGCCTTTGAAATTGTATCGGATGAAGAAGGGGCACAGAATGCAGTCGTTGCCGGGGGTAGATATGATAATCTCGTTGAGATCTTTGGCGGAGAGCCAACCCCAGCAGTGGGCTTTGCTATAGGGGTTGAACGACTACTTAGGTTTGCTCACATTCCTGAAGATACCAATGCCTCTCCTGAATTGTTCGTTGCAACTATTGGTAGAGAGGCTTATAGTGTAGCGATAAAACTTGCAATGCTATTAAGAACAAAAGGAATTTATGTTGAGACGGGGTATAGTGACAGAAGTTTGAAGTCGCAGATGCGGCTTGCTGATAAGTTAAAGGCAAAGTATGTTCTGATGATTGGTGAAGAGGAACTTAAGAATAAATCTGCTCTCTTAAAAAATATGAGCAACTCCAGACAGGAGATAATAAGCATAAAAACAGAAGATGATTTTTTAAATTCATTAAAGGGAAAAATAACTTAGTTTATTATGTTCCCCATTAAAGACGAAAATCCTGTACGGACAGTCCCTCTCGTTACCATATTAATAATAATTGCAAACTGTTTTTTCTTTTATAAAGAACTTATTTCCACTGATATGGAAAAATTTGTCTTTAATTACGGGCTGATACCAAAAGAATTTATTCTGAATCTTAAAGAATTAAAAATTGGCGATTCTATATTCCCTCTTTTTTCATCAATGTTCCTCCATGGCGGATTTTTTCATATCATAAGCAATATGTGGTTCTTCTGGATTTTTGGTAACAATGTTGAAGATACAATGGGACATTTCAGATTTTTAATTTTTTATCTTTCTTGTGGTATAGGGGCAGGGCTTTCACAAATTATTATGAACCCAAACTCCACAATACCCATGGTTGGTGCAAGCGGAGCAATTTCCGGAGTTCTCGGGGCTTATTTTCTTTTTCATCCCGGTGCTCGCATACTTACTCTTGTTATTGTCTTTTTTTTCATAAGAATGGTATACATACCTGCTGGTGTATTTATTCTATTCTGGTTTTTTCTGCAGATTATAAATTCTTTTACAATAAATTCAGAGCACGGTGGAATTGCCTGGTACGCACATATCGGTGGTTTTTTGGCAGGTCTTCTCCTTACTGAATTTTTCGCAGGGAAAAGAATTAAACTAAGATTATTCCGTTAGTCAATACTATTAAATCTATAAAGATTGTATTTTTGCGCAAGGAAAAGGGCAGATTCAAATTCATTATAGGTAATTCTTCTTGATAATTCCTTGAATTTAAAAGCATTATAACAAGGTCTGTACTGATCCATTATGTTGATATAAGTATGAATGGAAATTTCTTCTGCAAGAAATTTCATTACACTCTCACTTCCTGCTATTCCCTCGGGCAGAACAAGATGCCTTACAAGAAGCCCTCTCATTGCAATTCCATCGTCGCTTATCTGTAAATCACCAACCTGTCTGTGCATCTCTTTAACTGCAACCTTAACCACCTCAAAATAATTTGGGGCAGATGAATATTTCCTTGAAAATCTGTCATCTGAATACTTTATATCGGGCATATAGATATCAATAATGCCATCCAGTATACTGATTGTCTCTTCTGTATCATAACCTCCAGAATTATACACAAGCGGAATATGAAGCCCCTCTCCTGCAGCAATCAGCAATGCCTCAAGAATTTGGGGCACAACGTGCGTGGGTGAAACGAGGTTGATATTATGACATCCCCTACCCTGAAGAGAGAGCATCATCTTTGACAGTTCCTCTGGTGTTATTTCTTCACCAGTACCCAACTGACTTATCTCATAATTCTGACAGAAGACACACTTCAGGTTACAGAAGGTGAAAAAAATCGTCCCCGAACCATGAATCCCAACAAGGGGAGACTCTTCTCCAAAGTGAGGACCAACACTGGATACAACTGGATTGAGACCTGTCCTGCAATAGGTTCCCCTCTGTTCATAACGATTAACCCTGCAGTTTCGTGGACAAATATTACAATTTCTGAGTTTCTCTCTACAGATGTTTACTCTTTTTTCTAATTCCCCCGTCCTGTAGAGTCTGAGATAAGAGGGTTTAAAATCCTTAAAATACATCCCTGTCTTTAGAGATATGCCGGATCCTTATAGGTTCCAAACTCTTTTCTTAAAACATCACAGATCTCGCCAATTGTGCAGTATGCCTTCACACAATCAAGAATATAAGGCATTAAATTCTTCTTATTTCTTGCTGAAATAGCAAGATTATTTAATGTTTTTTCTACATTACTATTATTCCTGTTTTTCTTTAACTCCCTCAAACGTTTTATCTGCCTCTTTTCTATAACTTCATTGATTTTTAAGACAGGAATCTTCTCGTCTTCCTCAACAGTGTATTTATTCACGCCAACAATAATCCTCTCTTTTCGTTCCACCTCCTGTTGATATCTGAAGGCAGATTCAGCAATCTCTTTCTGTGGATAACCAACCTCAATCGCCTTTATCATCCCGCCCATGCTGTCTATCCTGTTTATATAGTCCCATATTCCTTCTTCCATCTTATTTGTAAGCCATTCAAGATAATAGGAACCACCGAGCGGATCAATTGTGTTTGTAACACCGCTCTCGTATGCTATTATCTGCTGTGTCCTGAGTGCAACAGTAACTGCCAGTTCTGTCGGAAGCGCAAGCGTTTCATCCATAGAGTTTGTATGGAGGGACTGGGTTCCGCCAAGGACTGCTGCAAGGGCCTGAAGGGTTACACGAACTATGTTATTCATTGGCTGCTGTGCTGTCAGTGTACAGCCAGCGGTCTGTGTATGGAATCTCATGCGCCATGATTCCATCTTTTTTGCTCCAAATCTCTCTTTCATTATTTTTGCCCAGACCCTTCTTGCAGAGCGATATTTTGCAATCTCTTCAAAAAAATCATTGTGGGCATTAAAGAAGAAGGAAAGTCGGGGAGCAAAGGCATCTACATCCAGCCCTGCCTCTATTCCTGCCTGCACATAGGCGATGCCGTCCGCGAGTGTAAAGGCAGCCTCCTGAAGAGCGGTGGAACCCGCTTCCCGGATGTGATACCCGCTTATGGAGATCGTATTCCACTTGGGAACATATTTAGTGCAGAATTCAAGAATATCCGTTATGATTCGCATTGATGGTTCCGGTGGAAATATCCAGGACTTCTGGGCAATATACTCCTTCAATATATCATTCTGAATAGTCCCGCCGAGCTTTTCAAAAGGAAGACCCTGCTTTTCTCCAACAGCAAGATACATGGCAAGGAGAATTGCTGCAGGTGCGTTTATTGTCATGGAGGTTGTAATTCTGTCCAGCGGAATATCTTTAAAAATAATCTCCATATCCTGGAGGGAATCAACTGCAACACCACATTTACCAACTTCGCCTCTGGATAGGGGCGAATCAGAGTCATAACCCATAAGGGTGGGCATATGAAAGGCAACAGAAAGCCCTGTCTGACCATGAGCAAGAAGATATTTGTATCTCCGGTTAGTATCCTCTGCGCTTCCAAATCCAGAGAACTGTCTCATTGTCCACAACCGGCCTCTGTACATTGTCTCATACACACCCCTTGTGAAGGGATATTCTCCTGGCTTGCCAAGGTCGCGCCAATAATTGAGGTTTGAGACATCTTCGGGTATGTATAATGGTTTTATTTCAATGTTTGAGAGATTTCTGAAGAAGCCTTTCCTGGCTCCTTCACTGAATCTCTCCTGCTCCTTTTTCTTTTTCACTGGAGAAACTGACATTTAAGTATAATAATAGAATATATCACAAACTTTTGCAAGAATAATCTTATCCTTTACATCTTTTTCCCAGTGAAATCACTTCAGTTTATTTCTTTCTGAAAAGCAATTTTATATCTGTGCCAACAAAGCCCAGTTTTTCATAGATTTTATTCTTCAGATACCTCCTGTAGAGTTCAGGAATTCCTTCGGGAAAATTAGCAAAAAATATAAAGACCGGCGGAGCAGTTCCAATCTGGGCACAGTAGTTGATTTTTATCCCCTTGTTTTTGTAATCAGGGGGGGCTTTTTCTCTTAAAACCTCTCTTAATACTTTATTCAACTCTGAGGTTCTTATTCTCTTCTTTCTCTCTTCCATTACAAGTTCAATTGTATCAAGCAACTGACTTATTCCGTATCCGGTAAGTGCTGATATAAATACTACTGGAATATGTGTGATAAATTTAAATCTTGCCTCAATAGATGCGAGAAATTTCTCTTTGATTATATGTGATTCTGACTTTGCTTTATTTTGAATTAAATCCCATTTATTAATAGCCAGAACAAAGCCCTTGCCATTTTCAAATATAAACTGGCTTATTTTTAGGTCCTGAGAGACAAGTCCATCAATTGCATCAATCAGCAGGACGCTCACATCACTCTCATCTATTGCCCTTAGGGCTTTTATACTGCTTAAAATTTCAAGACGAGAATAGATTCTTGAACGTCTTCTTAAACCAGAAGTATCAAGAAATATGTATTTCTTATCACCCCTTTTGTACAATACATCAACTGTATCCCTTGTTGTTCCTGGGATTTTACTCACAACTACCCTTTCCATTCCTAAGAGGGTATTAATTAATGATGATTTCCCTACATTAGGACGCCCGACAATTGCTATTCTCGGAATTCTCTCTTCTTTCTTTTTGGTAGTAACTGGAATATCCTCAGTTACAGCAGAAAGTAATTCCTCAATGCCCTGATTGTGTTCTGCTGATATGCAGAATAACCTATCAACGCCAAGTTCATAAAATTCACTCGTCATTTCTTCTGCTCTGGATGGAATATCAACCTTGTTCAAGACATAAAAACTCTTCTTCTGCAACTTCCTTATGATTTCATGGAGTTCTCTGTCTAAATTAGTAAGCCCGCTCCTGGCATCCATTAAAAAGATAATTTTGTCGGATTCTTTAATGGCTACCTGCGTCTGTTTTTGAACCTCTGCAGTTATTCCTTCTGCACCTGTCAAAAACCCACCGGTATCAACAATAATAAACTCCTTCCCCTGATATTCCACCTTCCCATAAAGTCGGTCTCGCGTAACTCCTGGTTCATCCTTTACAAGGACCCTCCGTCTCCTTATCAACTTATTAAAGAGGGTTGATTTACCAACATTAGGTCTCCCAATAATGGCAACAATCTGCATTACAGATATCCAAGAGAATGTAAAATTCTCCTATTCCTTGTCCAGTTCTTCTTCACCTTTACCCATAGTTGAAGAAAGACCCTGCATCCTAATAATTTTTCAATTTCCTCACGGGCATGCTGTCCAACTGCCTTTAAAACCTTCCCCCCCGCCCCGATTACAATCCCCTTTTGTGATTCCTTTTCAATAAATATGGTTGCAAAAATTTTTATTAATTCTTCATTTGATTCATCAAAGTCATCAACAAAAATATCAATTGAATATGGCAACTCATCCCTGAGTAGATTAAACAATTTCTCTCTCAGAATCTCCGCTACAATTAAACGCTCCGTCTGATCCGTCTTTATGTCGTCGGGATAAAGTTTTTCTCCTTCCGGAAGATACTCTATAATAACATCAATTAATTCATTAACTCCGTCATTCTTAAGGGCAGATACAGGAATGATTTCTTTATAAATACCCTTCTTTGAAGATTCATCTATAACTGGCAGAAGAATATTCTTATTAATTAAGTCAATTTTATTAATCACGAGGATGCAGGGGATATTTTTTTTATTCCTTTTGATTTCTGTTTCTATCCATGAATTCTCATAAGACCTTATTTTCTGAACATCTATTATATGAATCAGGATATCTGATTCCTTCATTGTTTTAAAAGCTGTCTTGACCATAATCTCATTTAACATCTTACTGGAACGGTGAATTCCAGGTGTATCAACAAGGATAATCTGTGCCCTCTGGAGTGTCTTTATTCCGAGAATCCTTCGCCTTGTGGTCTGGGGTTTATCCGTGACAATAGCAACCTTTTCGCCAACAATAGCATTCACAAGCGTACTTTTGCCGGCATTTGGCTCACCCACAATAGCAACAAATCCTGACTTAAATCCACTTACCTCATCCATTTGTGTCCCACTCTTCCCCAAGGAGAGTCAGATTATTTAATTTATTAATTCTAATATTTATAATCTCTCCAATCGGTACTCTCTCTCCCTCTACCACTACTGGAATGTAATTATCTGAAAATCCCTTATAAAATCCTTTTCTTTCCCCTTTCTCAACAAGGGCACTTAAGGTTCTTCCAATAAATCCATTATAAAAACTCTTGCGTTTAAGTTTTCCAAGTTGGATTAGTTTACGAGTTCGTTCTTTTATAATACTGCCATGAATCTTATCTGGCAGTTTCTCTGCTGCTGTCCCTTTTCTCAGGGAAAAAGGGAAAACATGTAAATACGATAATGGTAGTGATTCAATAAGTTTATATGTATTCTCAAATTCCTCCTCTTTTTCCCCGGGGAAGCCAGCAATTACATCAATTCCGATTCCTGCATCAGGAATTTTTTCTTTAATTTTTAAAACCACTTCTCTAAATTTATCGGCAGTATAATTTCTGCGCATAAGTTTGAGTATTCTATTATCTCCGCTCTGCAAAGGGATATGAAAATGTCTGCAAAAAACTGAAGAGGAAGATACAAGGGTAATGATTTTATTATCTATTTCATTCGGGTCAAGGGAACTGATACGTATTCTAATGCCGGAAATTTTATCTGCAATCTCTTCAAGCAATGCAGACAACGATGTCCGTGGGCTTAAATCAAGCCCATAACTTCCGAGGTGCACACCAGTCAGCACAACCTCTTTATATCCAAGTTCTGCATATCTTTTTAACCCTGATATTACATCCTGTGGTTTTAAACTGCGACTCTTCCCGCGGGCAAAAGGAACAATACAATAACTGCACCTGAAATTACATCCATCTTGAATCTTGAAAAACGCTCTGGTTCGTCCCGGGAAATGCTCCACTAAATTATTTATTCCCATGCCCTCGCCTGAAAATGGGGCGGGCAATGAATTGCTCAATTGTTGAAGAAAATCTGATATACGCCCTGGAGGGATAACATCAGTCACACCACTTATAGCCCTTATCTCATTCTCCCCTGTGACTGCATAACAGCCAGTTACATATACCTTTGCCCCTGAATTATTTCTGATAGCCCTTCTGATCTCCTGTCGTGATTGAAAATCGCTTTTACTTGTAACTGTGCAGGTATTTATAATACATACATCTGCCCTGGATTTATCATGGAGGACTTCAAAATTATGGGCTCCAAGATAATTTTGTATGAAAAAGGAATCACACTGGTTTGCCTTACATCCGAGAGTTGAAACTTTTACTTTAAGTTTATTCAATCCATCCTCCGCCGATAAGCATATCCCCATGGTAAAATACCGCTGCCTGTCCAGGGGTCACAGCCCTCTGAGGATGCTCCAGTACCACTCTGACCCTTCTGTCATCCAGGATATGACAACTGCAATGCGCATCTGGATTTCCGTATCTGATTTTGACAGCACAGTTAATGACATCCCCTTTTTTTACAGGAATGAACCAGTTAGGATTCTCAATAAAAAATTCACTGCATAAGGTCTCATCATTATCTCCGACAACTATTGTGTTAGAAAGCGCATCTATTTTTGTTACATAGAGTCGTTTTCCTGCTGCAACTCCAAGTCCCTCCCTCTGCCCAACAGTAAAATGAAAATAGCCATTGTGGTAACCAAGAAGGTTACCAAGAGAATCTACTATTTTGCCCCTTTTTTTATTTAAGCCCCTTCTTATCAAAAATTTACTGTAATTACCGTCTGGGATAAAACATACTTCCTGGCTGTCCGGCTTATCAGCAACCTTCAGTCCATTCTTTTTCGCAATCTCACGGACATCCCTCTTATAAAAATCCCCCATGGGCATGAGCAATCTTGGCAGTACATCAACAGGCGTATTAAATAAAAAATATGACTGGTCTTTTTTCCTGTCACAGGCCTTTAGAAAATAATAATTATTCCTTTGTTTCTTTATTATTGCATAATGTCCGGTTGCAAGATAATAGACACCAAGTTCGTCCGCTTTTTTTAAGAGATAAAAAAATTTCATCCTACTATTGCATAATATACATGGATTTGGTGTCCTTCCCCTGGAATATTCGCTTACAAAATTATCAACCACCTCCCGCTGAAACTCCTGAACTAAGTCAATAACATAGAAATTTATTCCCAGCGCATCTGCAACCCTCCGTGCATCCCTGATATCTGAGGGAGAACAACATCTCTGAAACTTACCCTTCATGTCATCCTGTTCCCATAACTTCATGGCTACGCCAATTACATTATAACCCTCGTTTTTAAGCAGTAGCGCAGACACAGAACTGTCAACACCCCCGCTCATTGCTACAAGCGCACTATTTTTATTTAGATTTATCATCATGCTGTCTTCAATGATTTTGAGTATGCAGGAGAGATCTTTCTTAATCTGAAGACAACTTCTTTTAATACATCAACGGTATAATCAATATCGTCCTCGGTCGTGTCCATGCCAATGGAAAAACGAACTGATGCCTCTGCCATTTCCTCTGTCAATCCCATTGCAAGGAGCACATGAGATGGCTCAATGGCTCCAGCGCTGCATGCAGAACCGCTTGATATAGCAATTCCATTAAGGTCCATGTTCATTACAATTGATTCACCTTCTACGCCCTCAAATGAGACATTGAGCGTAGTTGGAATTCGTTTCTCAGCATGTCCGTTTAATCTTACACCCGTAATTTCTGAAAAGATTCGTCTCTCTAACCTATTAATTAATTTATAACATTTCTCTAAAAACTCTTCTTTACCTTCATTTATAATTTCAGCAGCCATGCCAAAACCAACGATTCCGGCAACATTCTCCGTCCCAGGCCTCAATCCCATCTCCTGCATACCACCAAACATCACTGGCAAAAGGTTGTTCTTATTCCTCACATATAGTGCTCCCACGCCCTTTGGTCCGTAAATTTTATGGGCTGAAAGTGATATAAGGTCAGCGTTCCACCTTAAGGGATGGACATCCAGTTTCCCGAAGGACTGGACAGCATCACAATGAAAGAGGATATTTTTCTCTCGCAAAATCTCTCCGATTTTCTCAACGGGATAGATATTCCCTGTCTCATTATTAACATGCATTATGCTCACAAGAAAAGTTTCATCAGTCAGATTCTCCTCAAGTTCAGTGAGATTTATCATACCTTCCGAATCAACATTAAGTTTTGTAATCCTAAATCCATGTGTGGAGAGGAATTGCATTGTATTCAGGACAGAGGAATGTTCAACAGTTGTTGTAATGATATGGCGTCTGGAGGGCGGTGATTTAAAGGCAGATCCAAGAATTGCAAGATTGTTCGCTTCTGTTCCACCGCTGGTAAAGATAATACCTTCCGGGGATGCATTAAGGATATATGCAATCTTTTCCCTGGCATCCTCAATGGCTTTTTTTGCCTCCCTTCCTGCCCAGTGGATACTGCTCGGATTTCCAGAATTCCTTTTGAGATATGGCAACATTGCATCCAGCACTTTCTCTGATAAAGGCGTAGTTGCGTTATGGTCAAGATAAACCCTGCGCATCTTATCTCCTTAATATTTATTTAATTGTAACTGGAAATCAGGGCTTCTGTCAATTATACAAAGACATGGAGAAAACTGTGTAGTATTAATAAGCCAGCATCTTTTTTATAATTTTCAGGAGAATCTTCTTATCGCTCTCTTTTAATTTTGACAGATACCCTATAATCTTCCTATCCGTATTTGATAGAATCTCAAACCTGCTATGCCCGTAACCATCGTAATACCCATTCAGATCTAAAAACTCTTTGCCGGTAAGGAGCCATTCCATAGTGACTTTAGCAAACCGGGCAATCCTCATCAAAACTTCTGCTTTTGGAATCCTTCCCTTTTCATATCTGCTAATATAACTCTGTTTTACATTTATCTTTCTTGCAAATTCCTCCTGTGTCATCTTTCCGCGTATCATCTGGATACGCATTCCAATGTTACCTAAGTCCGCTTTGTCCTCTTCAGGCATTATATTCCCCAGACAAATTTATACTTAACTTATTGTGATTATTATAATAAATAGAAGACCTATTGTCAAGAAAAATTTTATTTTTTTAAAAAATCCTCTACCACCCGAAGAAGTTCAGTATGTTTTATTGGTTTGGTCATGAAATGGTCACAACCGGCATTTTTGCATCTTTCCTCTGAGTCCTTCTCTCCCCTTGCTGTTATAATAATTACCTTTGTATCCTTTAATGCAGGACTGCCCTTGATAAATTTACATACCACATCTCCGTTCATCTCTGGCATAGCAAGATCAAGCAGGACGACTTTCGGTCTTTCACTCTGGACCTTTTTCAATGCCTCTGTCCCGGTCTTTGCAACAAGAATGTCACTGCCAGTCCTGCGAAGGAGGATTGTCTCAAGTTTAACAACTGTCTCCATATCATCTGCAATCAGAATCTTTGGCTTATCCGACATAGGGCTCCTCTCACCTCCAAAAATTTTCCTCTTTTAACACATGATAAATAATATCAGAAAACTCTTCAATTGTCCAGCCCAATTTTTCACATTCACGAATACCCTCCATAACTTCCCTATTTATAAAGGTCTTATTTTCAATATCCCTCTGGGTAAGGTTTTCTCTCTCTATTAATTCAAGAAATGCCTCTGCTGAGTAAATTGCAATCTGAAGTTTGGTTGCTCTTGGAAAATTACCTGAATGCGATTTAACCGCCTCAATCACATCAGGGTCACATTTTTCGCTCTTAAGGATCTCACTTGCTATCACCCCATGCTTTAGAGGATTCTCAATTGTCTGGGGCATATCAAGGTCATGCAAAAGTCCTGTGAGTCCCCATATTTCTGGCTCCTCACCTAATCTCTCAGCAAGATGCAACATTATTGATTCCATTATAACTGAATGCCTAAAAATCTTTGGGTCTCTTATGAGTCCCTTCAGTAATAATCTCGCTTCAAGAGGAGTCATCTGGTTGTAATCTGTATAGGGTTAGGAATTATAGTCAAAATAAACAATAAAATTCCAATAAATCCAAGAATCTTTCGCCTGCGGTCAAGGGGTTCAAGTGGATAAAGAGGAGGCGGATGACCAAAACCAATAACAAGAACAAGAACTGCCCATATAAACCACCCGCTCCATCCAGAAAACCCGAGTATCAGGAGAAACACGAAAGCAAGTCGTGAAATGAACCTGTGACCGAACCTGCGGAATATTGCGTAGGAGATGTGCCCGCCATCAAGCTGACCGATTGGGATAAGATTGAGGGAGGTCACAAAAAGCCCTATCCAACCAGCATATCCAATGGAATTCAGAGCAATTACCTGATTATCAGGAGTAGTTCCAACAACCACTCTTTCTATTATATGAAGCAATATTGAACTTCCGAGATTGATTGAAATTCCTCCATCAGGATAACTGCTCACATATCTCACTGGAGAGGTTAGGAGTCCGTAGGCAAAAACAGGAATTGCAAGAAGTGTTCCGGCAAGGGGACCTGCTATGCCTATGTCCAGCAGGGCGCTCCTTGTTGTGAATGGCGATTTCATCTTTATGAAAGCACCAAAGGTTCCCACAGAAATTGTGCCCGGAACTGCTGGTCCAGGAATAAAATATGGTAAGGTGGCTTTTACATTATGATACTGCGATGCAAGATAATGGCCGAGTTCATGTCCCATTAAAATGCCCATTAATGTCAGGGCAAATGGTAACCCGCGGATAATTTCCTTAAAGTTTTTGAATACATCTGCACCTTCGTAAAATGCACCTGCAAGTAGTGTTGTGCAGAAGGTAAAAATAAAAAGGACAATGTGTATTGTAATCTTTTCCGGCTCTTCTTTTACCGGATATATGTCATAAATTTTGTATTCGTAACCATTCATGATTTTTTACCAGTATTTAAGGATAAAAATGTCTTTGCGAGTTGAAGGCGAAGCAATTTCCAGAATTCCCCACCTTACCGCACCCCCTCTAATAAAAAGGGCTGGGGAAATTGCTTCGGTCGTCTCATTCCCTCGCAATGACAAAGCATCATCCTTTATCTTCTCTCCTTTCTTCTCTGTTTGCACTCTGAAGGCTACCTTTCTTGATTCGTAATTCGCAATTATAATTAACTCGCAAACTCACAACTTAATAATTCAACACTCAAAATAGCCCCCGAGCCGATTTGAACGGCCGACCCAGGGATTAGGAATCCCTTGCTCTATCCTGCTGAGCTACGGGGGCATGATGAAATTAATTCTATCCTATAATACGACGCTTGTGAAGAAAATTTTTAGTGTTATCTTTATTCAAAAAAGATTTGACAACTTATAAGATAAAAGTATAAAATTATAAGTGAATGACTATTCAGTCAAAGGAGGTAATTTATGAGAGAAGCAGTAATAGTTGAGGCAGTAAGGACGGCAGTAGGGAGAAGAAAGGGAAAACTGGCTAATGTTCATCCGGTTATACTGGGTGGGCATGTATTAAGGGAACTGGTAAAGAGAGCAAATATTGACCCAAAAGAAATTGATGATGTATATTTTGGATGCGTTTCGCAAGTAGGTGCCCAGGCGCTTAACATAGGTAGAAATTGCGTGCTTGAAGCAGGCTTACCGATAAGTGTGCCTGCTACAACAATGGACAGACAGTGTGGTTCCTCCCTTACCGCAATAAACTCTGCTGCAATGTCAATTATGGCTGGAGTAAACGAATGTGTAATTGGTGCTGGTGCAGAGAGTATGGATATGGTTCCAATGGGTTCAAACTTTATGAACGGACCAGGACAGCCCTTTACACCGGAATTGGTAGAAAAATATCCCGTAACTACCCAGCACAATTCTGCAGAAATGGTGGCAAAGAAATGGGGCATTACAAGACAGGAAGCGGATGAATTCAGTTTGAGAAGCCACCAGAGGGCAGCACAAGCAATTGATGAGGGAAGATTTAAGAGCCAGATAGTCCCCATCACCCTGAAAAAAGAGGACGGCGCCACTGAAATCTTTGACATTGATGAAGGTGTTCGGCGCGACACATCTCTTGAGAAACTTGCATCTCTTATGCCGGTTACTGGTCCAGAAGGTATTGTGACAGCAGGAAATGCAAGCCAGATATCAGACGGTGCAGCTGCAGTGCTTCTCATGTCTCATGAAAAAGCAAAGACACTCGGATTGAAGCCGAGGGCGCGCATTGTGGCAATGGACATTGTTGCAGATGACCCTGTTCTTATGCTGAGCGGACCCATACCAGCCACGAGGAAGATTTTACAGAAAACAGGACTGAAAATTACTGATATTGATGTAATAGAAATTAATGAGGCCTTCGCTGTTGTGCCTCTCGCCTGGGGCAAAGAACTCAACCCCGACTGGGAGAAGGTAAATCCAAATGGCGGTGCAGTTGCACTGGGGCACCCCCTTGGCGGAACCGGCGCAATTCTCGTTACTAAAGCACTTTATGAACTTGAAAGAATAGGCGGAAGATACGGAATGATTACACTCTGCACCGGCGGAGGAATGGCTCCAATTACAATTATTGAGAGGGTGGACAACTAAGGAAGTTTAAATCCGGGGGCAAAAAATAAATTTGCTCCTCTAATTATAATCCACATTTGAGTGACCATTCTGTGGTATTACCACACTGGTTTCCATTACTCAGAGGAATAATTTCTATGGAGACACTTACACCTGAAGGACAAATAAAATTATTGCTGAAGCAAAATGGCGGCAGTCCTGCTCCACAACCACCCGCAGTAACAAGGTTCACCACTTCATCTTTTACAGTATTTCCATTCTCATCTCTTGCATAAATTCTCACAGAATCACAGGGAACAATATCCCAACCACCACCAGAAACAAATCCATTAATGGTTACATTAGAGTTATTCGGAAAACTTGCGCCATTTACTGGAGTTATAACCATCGGTTGCCCTATACCAAAGGAATTCCAGGTAAGATGAGTAGCATTATCTGCAATAATATTCGGGTCAGGGTCTGAATCCAGGGGAAAATCATAGGTCCCAGTATTAGCATCGCACAGAACTGAACCAGGACACCATGCTGTCTGTCCGGTATAAACTTCAGGAAAATTTCCGTCAGGATAATTTTCTGGTGTTTGAATTGGTAGATCAACGCCCTCAGGAAGACGAGGGAGTAGAAATTCTGTAACACCCCCTCTTGCGATTATCTCCCACAGCACCTTATTGTATTCTACCTCGTATTTACATCTCCCCTGCGCATCCGTATTAATACAACAAGCAGAACCACCGCAGGTATTTCCGCTGGCTGTATCTTCTATTACCTCTGCTTTGTCTTTCTTCACAATGAGTATCACTGAAACATCCGCCACAGGTGAATTCTGGTTTTCGCCGCTTATGAATTTTATTTTTCTTGAGACCTCATTGATACCGTTGCCTCCAGCCCACATTAGGGAAATAAATCCAAAGAGCGTGGAGAGAGTATAGTTTGGAATTGTATATTGAATCCCGTTTGCCCTGTAAAGGTGTAACAGATTTGCATTCTGGAGATAAGTATCAACCCTGCGATAGAAATCCCCAATATGGACAAGGGACAGTATATTCACATCGCTACCAAAATAATTCCCTGCTACATATGGAAGAATAACAGTGGACTGAGAGGTATTTGAGGTGTTCATCCATAACGGAGATAATCTCACGTCTTTGGAGTTTGAGGTTACATCCACAATAATTTCCGATAATACATCTCGCGGTGGATTAGAAGAAGGCAGATTGTTTAATGTAATTGATAACTGATCCGTAGTATTTTTATAAAAACCTAATTGAAGACCTCCCACATTACTGCTTCCAGTAGAAAAACTATTACTCCACCCAGCACCTCTTAACTGGGAATGAGTTATTATCTTCGGAATCTCATCATAAGGATTTATTGAAGTGGGCATAGCCACTACAGCCCCAATCAATCTTGCACTTGCCTGATTCTGAGGAACAATGGTCCATGACTCTCCTTTCAGTATAGAAATACCTGTTGTGGGGTCTGAAGGTGAGAGTTCTCTCTGATCTGGGAATACCACCTCACTGAATACATCAACAACGAAATCAAAATAAAACATTGGGGAACAGGCATTACCAAGTGGGTTGAAAAGAGCCTGTATTGTGGTCTTCACTGTTCTATCCAATGGGTTACCAGCGTCAAATTGCCTTATAATGTCGTAATAACCTGTGGGTCTATAGAAGAGTCCTCCAGTTATATAGTTATCACCACATACAATATTGGTAAAACATCCAACGCATGAACTGGCGTAATTTATTGGTGGGCTTGGATTAGAAGGATTTCCCATTGTGCCATTGTAATTTCCTGCAGACACATAGCTTTTCGTATTTCTCTCCAATTTCAATGTAATGTCAATATTATTTATATCAATCACCGTTATATTTGAATATCCTGATGCACCAGCAGTAATAGTATGTGGACCAGGGTAATCAAGTACAGGAAAGGCAAAATTGCCTTCTACATCTGTAAGAATAAAATTACCAAGACCTAGTTCATGGTACCTCTCATCATCAGGATTAGAATAACCAAGCATTACCCAGCCCTGAATCCCCTCCCCTGTTCTTCTATCTATAATCCTGCCTGTAGGAACCCCTGAATATAGATTCCAGATTGATGATGAATAGCCCGTGGGCGAAGCAAGACATAGTTGGCGCGGTTCTGATGATTCGCCATTTGGAATTGTGCTCCCACTGGTCGCGCTGATAATCCACAAACTCCAGCCGCCATTGGAATTTACCTCCGTTCTATATCCTGTTCCAGAGCCATCAAAGCCGGTTCCGCTATTTCCAGTCCTAACCGCCTGCTGTTCACCTGAACCTGGCTCATAAGCAATAAGGATTAAACCAGTAAGGTCTGTGCCACTATTATTTGTTAAAACAAGATTCCCACAGGTCCACCATAAGCTCCCGTTCTGAAAGGCGTTTGTATCTGTGATATCAAAGTCAATACCATCAAGCTTCTCATTAGCCAGTGGTGCCAAAGCAGATTTTCCTTCCCCCATCTTTTGTTTTTTTACATGAATTCCTGTTAAATCTGTAGACAATTCAATACTTCCTAAAACTTCAGGTGGATTTGTTATTCTAATATCTCTTTCGGTCCCATTTTTCGCACTACATGATAAACCTACAATAAAAAATATTGTGGCTAAAATCCTTGAAAACCACACCATAAAACTCACCTCAACTCATATTATATGCAAAAATCGTGCCATTTTTAATATAACAAAAATAAAGGAGATTTTTTTGTTAAGATGATAAAATTAGCAAAAAATGACAATTTTTGTCACTAAATATGCAAATTTTTCATACCCCTCCGGAATCAGGGGGTTAATAAATTGAATATCTTTTCAAATTAAGGTCAATATTAACATCCCAAAAAGGGAGATTAAAACAAGATATTCCTTTGTCTCTAATTTATAGTATAGATAAAATGACCTCCTCCCTTCTCTTAAAAATCCCTTTGCCTCTAAAGCCATACTCAACTGATTGATATTTCTTATACCAGACAAAAATGCCGGAACCAGGAGGGGGATGTAATTCTTGAGCTTTTTGAAAATACCGCCTGTGTCAATTTCATGCCCCCTGGATGTCTGCGCATCAATAATCTGTGACATTGTTCCGAGAAACAGCGGGATTAACCGCACAGCCATTGTAATGGAGAAGGCAAAGGACCGGGAGATTCCCAGATTCTGGAGTCCATAAGCAAGTTCTTCAATCCTTGTAGTAGCGATCAAAAGAACCCCGCAAACCAGCATGGCGATTATTCTCACACCTGCTGAAAAGCCAGTAAGCAAGCCCTCCTTCGTCACTGTGAAATTTCCGAGCTTCAGCACGGGCTCTCCATCCCTTATTATCAATATCCACATCAGTGCTGTTACAACGAAAAGTAGAATAATCAGGACTTTAATTTTAAGAATAACCCTCCAGCATCTCGCAACCAACACAATAAGGAAGAGACCTGTTAGATAAAGCACCCCTGCCTTTAGAGAGTTATTAAATATCAATGAAAGGAAAATCACTAACAGCGATATAATCTTTACCGCCGGATGAAATCTATGGATAATGGTGTTTTTATCCTCATATAACTCTATGTTATACATCAACAAACCTCAAAAATTCATCTACATTAAGTGCTGTAAAGCCAAACCTTCTGCTTAATTGAGTTATCAATGGCGGCTTGATACCTGTCTTCCTGAGGACTTCATCCTGGGCAAAAAAGTCGCGCACATCACCATAAAAAAGAATTTCGCCATTCTCCATTGCAACAACCCTCTTTGCGTAGCCGGCAACTATATCCATATCGTGGGTAATCATTATAATGGTGCACCCCTTTAAGTTTAATTCCTTCAGCATCTCCATTGTATCCTTCACCTCTATGTAATCAAGTCCGGTCGTTGGCTCATCCAAAATAATAACTTCAGGGGTTACGGAGAGAACTGATGCTACAGCCACCTTTTCCCTTTCTCCCCTTGTAAGCATGAATGGGTCTGACGTCTCATATCCCTCAAGACCTACAATCCTTATTGCCTCTTTAACCCTTCTCTTTACCTCTTCCTCAGGTAATTTAAAATTTTCTGGAGCAAATGCAACCTCATCGTAGACCGTCTCGGAAAATATCTGGTGGTCCGGATTCTGAAAGACATAGCCAATCCTCTTACCTATCTCGCTCCTTTTAAGTTTCATTACATCATCACCCATAAGATTTATTCTTCCTGAGGTCGGTTCAAGAAGGCGATTGATGTGCTTTGCAAGGGTTGTCTTCCCACTCCCGTTTCTTCCCACAAGAGCGAGAAAGTCCCCCCGCCTGATTTTCAGATTTATTCCCTTCAACGCCTCAACCCCCCCAGGATAAAGGTGAGTTAAATTTTTAATTTCAATTATATCTTCACCACTTAAAATTTTATCTTCGTCATAAAAATCTCTATTTTTTATTTGTATGCTCTTTTCTCTCAATATCCTTTCTGCATCACTTATTATTAGAGGTCTCTCATTTAAAGATAGTTTCTCAAAGAGTTCTGAGAATGGATGGGGCATAACGCCAGTAGAAGAAAGTACCTCAGAATCCCTGAAAACATCTGATGGAGAGTCATTGAGGAACAAAGAACCATTCTTCAGAACAATGCATTTATCAAACAATCCTGCATGTTCTATATCATGTTCTACAAAGAGGACTGTAGCACCATTCTCTTTCATCAAAGCAAGGATATTTAAAATATCCTCCCTTCCCTCTGGATCAAGATCAGTAAGGGGTTCATCAAGAGCAATTAGATCTGGCTCAGCGGCAAGGATTGATGCAATTGCAAGTCGCTGTTTCTGACCTCCTGAGAGTGTCGCTGGATTCCTCATTTTAAGTTCATACAAACCGGTAGATTTCAGCACCTCCTCAACCTTCTCCTGCATTACCCCCCTGCGGAGCCCTCTATTTTCAAGTCCGAAGGCAACCTCAAGGTCAACTCTCGTTGAGAAGATCTGCGATTCATAATCCTGAAAAACAATACCAATTGTGTCACTTAATGCAGTAACACTTTTGGTAAGTATGTCCTCACCATCAAGATAAATTCCTCCCTCTACTTTACCCTTTATTGACCTTGGAATAAACCCTGCTAATGCAAGGCATAGTGTGGATTTACCAGCCCTGCTGGCACCTGTCAAAAAAGAAAACTCCCCTCTCTTGATATTTAGTTCAACCTTATCAAGCGCCTTTTTCCCTGTATTATTATAAGTAAAACTAAAATTCTTAATTTCAATCATATGCTATATTGTGGGTCCGCTTTTTTCGCTGACCTTTCAATGGAGGTTCTTTACTTCTATTGATACTTATTCCTTCCAGATTTCCCACTCAATTCTGTCATTAATATCCGACTCTGCAATGAATGAGAGGGTATTACCATCAATCGTAAGAGCTTTTGCCTCTTTATTTACTTTAAGTTTTAATGGAATATTAAGAAAATCATCAGGTAGCCATACAGAGATTTTCAGAGGCACCGCGCTCTTTCTGTTATAATATCCGCTTATGGAATTATCTTCGTACTTTATACCAAGCAATGGCAGATGAATCGCCCACCTCCTGAAAGGAAAGCGGGGCATGATGGTAATTCCCTCCTTTGACGGAATAATTCCTGCAAGTTTTATCAGTGCAATCAATGGATTCGCATGCTGGTTCATGTTCATAACTGGATGGTCCGTAAGAGCAGTAGCATAATGGGCCGCTGTCTCTCCCGGTCGCTCGCTCTCTGGCGAATTATATGAATCAGGACCCGACCATATTCCATACCATATATCAGGATATGCCTCTGCATGAGATGCAAGGGTATTTTTCTTGAATGACTCCCAGGCGTATTCAGGATTGTAGAGGGAATAAGCCCAGGTAAGAAAAGAATTGATTGCATGCCAGATTCCTCCATTCACATCAGTGCCTGGAGAGAGCCCGCCGAATATATTCTCCTTTGGTGGAAACACAATACGGGCGCCTGCTGGCGAATTTGCATCCAGTATTGTATAGATTGAATTGATTAAAATCGCTGTCTTCTCCGAGTCAGGGATTCTTCCAATTAAGGACCAGACCTGGGGTTCAAGGAAAATGCGGTCATGACCAAAGGGCTTACCATTGCCCTGCCACCCACGATAATACCACTGACCTCCCCACTGAGCCATCATTGCATCCTTGTATCTCTGTGCCTGTTCCAACATTCTCTGAGAAAGGTCCCTGTCAGAGGAAGATATTGCCTCAGCAATTATTGGAAGCACTACAGACGCAAAGGCAGTGTTGAAGGTTGATTCACCCTTCTCTTCTGTAAGGGAGGGGTCCTCAGTAAACCAGGTAATGCCATCGCTCCAGTCCCCGGTTCTCAGCCGGATGAGGCCATGCTCTCCAGTTCCCACTACATTGACAAGATGGTCAAAGGCAATCCTTATGTGGTCGAGAACCGTTGTTGTGGATGGTGAATCAAATATCCCCTGATTTTTATAGAATGGCACAACTTCATCCAGGAAATCAAGATCACCTGTTGCAAGTAAATATTCTGCTATTGCCCAGAGAAAGAATATGTCGAGGTCTGAGGGCTGTGAGAGAATCACAACGCCAGTCACAATTGTGTCTCCGTAATTTCCATAAGCCATCTCACCATCAGACATAGTTGTGAGCATCACAAATCTAAGAACCTCTTTTGCAAGTCCTGGATTTATATAACTCAGAGGAACAGAGAATATGCAATAGTCCCTTGTTGCTCCGTCAAAGCCATGACCAAAGAGATACTCACCGCCCTGGGAAATAATATGGGTCTTCAAATACTCACGCCAGTAAGAGGCGGACTGAAGATAATATGAATGCCAGGCAATCTCTCTATGAAGGAAAAAATCCCTTTCGGGAGAAAAGTAAGCAAGTTTCCCTCTCCAATTATCAAGTGAATTTAAAAGATAATTATTATTTAAATTCTTATAGTTATTGATAAAATCTAATGTATTACTTGAGGTTAGATAACCATAGGCATATCGCAGGGTCATCTCTAAACCTGCTTCAATTATCAAATGCCTTTTGTGAATAAGCATTAGAGGTTGACCTGAAGCAAGAATATTTTTCAAGCCCTCCGGAATTTCGCTGTTATCTTTATAAATCTCAAGTCCCTCTGGATTTACATGCCCTGCATCACCGTTTCCGAAAAATCTATTCTGGTCAAAGATAAATCCCTCTCCTCCTTCTCCATCAAGGGGCACAAGAAATATTGACGGCGGTGAATCATCAAACTCCTTTGGGGAACCAGGTAAGGGAATCTTTAATTCTGATGCCTCAGGGTATTTCAGAGATGTCTCAATCACTCCTGCCCCGAAGGAGTCCTCAATTTTTGCACTCTGGATAAAGTATCTGTTAAAGGCATTCCTCTCCGCCTCATTCTTTAGTGGAATCTCAGGATTCAACACACCGGAACTCAGAAGCATCATAAGCATATGATGAATATTCACATCCCAGTATTCGTAGTAATCTATTTCCTTCCTTTCCCCGGTATTGTTTGTAATTGTAATATCTGAAAGTAAAACGGGGTCATCACCATAGGGCGCATAGGTGGTTCGCCTCACCTTTAATCCTCTGTGTTCCATATCTGTCTGAAAATAGCCCATCCCAAAAATCCTCTTTGTCTTTGCTCCTTCTGGTCTGTATCTGTAAGAAGTTGACCATATTTCCTCTCCATCATCAATAAAGGCAAATGCGCCTGAATAATTCTTCTCGGATTCATTGAAATAATTGAGCCACTTGTAGCCATTTTCCTCTACAAAAACCTGCACGACTCCGTCATTGTTTGCCGTGGCAGAGAATCTTAAATTGCCAATTTGATGCCAGTGCTCCCGTCTCTCCTCCTGCGCAGAGTTCCACCAGAGGGCGCGGGCGTCCTTCTCCTGGTTCAGCGTATATTCATAAGCAGGTAACCTATATTCGTCCACAATCCATCTGCCAAAATTGCCACTTCCGTCCTGGCATTCAGCAAAAGACATTGGATTGCTGACATCCGATGGAAGGCATCCTTTATCTGCTTTCTTACATGAGTTAGCAATGAGCAATAAAGAACAGGAATATATTATCCATTTATTCATTTTTGAATTTTACCACTGATAAAAAATAATTACAAGTAAATTAAAAATGAACATCATGTTTACTATTGACAATGTTTAAAAAAAATGATATCCTGAATGACAGGGTTAGAATAGAATTGTTGGGGCACCTTAAACTTGTAATTCATTTATTTCTAGTTCTCATTATTATTTCATGTGCCAGAGAAACTGACTCTCCTCCGCTTAATTACAAAAGCATCCACCAGATACAGGCAGAACAATTCAAAAACGTAGTTCCCCCGACTCTTCCTGAAAAGGAATGGAAAGTTAAACCAAAGACCCTTTTGCCTTTAGGTCTTCCGGTTGTCCAGAAACAGGTAATGGGATTTATGCCCTACTGGAGCACCTCAACAACAAACATACAGTGGGACCTTCTTACAATCCTCGCCTATTTTGCAGCGGAGGTTGACCCGAATACAGGCAATCTCTCAAACCTGCACGGATGGCCATCCTCTGCACCAATTGCCCTAGCCCATGCAAACGGCGTTAAAGTGCTTCTCACAGCAACGCTCTTCGGAACAACAAATATCTCTACCTTTCTGAACAGCCCCTCAGCAAGAAGCAATTTTATCACTCAGATACTGAACCAGGTGCAGTCAGCCGGTGCTGACGGCGTCTGTATTGACTTTGAGTTTCCTGGCTCAAGCCAGAGGACGAATTTTACAAATTTTATAGCAGACCTTGCAAATGCATTTCACCTAAATATTCCCGGCTCGCTTGTGACAATCGCCACACCCGCTGTGGACTGGAACGGCGCCTTTGACTATAATTCTCTTACAAATTCAGCGGATTATCTCTTCATTATGGCTTATGACTACCACTGGAGCGGAGGTGCACCAGGTCCTGTCTCTCCGCTTGTGAGTGAGGGCGAATGGGCTCCTGACGGCATATCTGTCCAGAAGACCCTGAACACATATATTTATGGCTCCTCCGGGGTAGGCGATGCAAAGAAGAATAAATTAATCCTGGGATTGCCATACTATGGATTCAACTGGCCCACTACCAATAACTGCATAGTAGGAGATACGGCAACAGGAAGCGCATCTGCAATCCTCTATAATTCTGCAGAGCAAAATGCCCAGACCTATGGAAAGAGATGGGATACCGGGTTCACCTATGGACCTGATGGTGGCTCCTGGGACCCTTATTATTGCTATGTCTCAACAGAAAACAGGCAGGTATGGTATGATGACAGGGTCTCTTTATCAACCAAATTCGGACTTGCCTGGCGGCTCGGACTCGGTGGTATAGGAATGTGGGCATTAAACTATGATAGCGGGAGAATTGAACTGTGGGAGGAGATTCGGAGAAGATTTGGTCCACGCGTTGAATTCCAGTTCTTCACAATTGACGACGACAATATCGGTGGAAGTTCAGGAAACGGAAACAGCATCCCAGAAAGGGGCGAGATCATTGAACTACCAGTTACATTGAAAAATAATTCAACCCTCACCTTCTCTGCAGTACGGGCAGAACTCTGGACAAATGATTCCTATATCACAATGATAGATGAGAATGAATATTATGGAAATATAGCAGGAGGCAGTTCAGCTACATCATCGATTGACGGGGACTATGATTTGAGCATCTCTTCCTCCGCTCCAACAGGTCATCTAATTAACTTCACCCTTGACATCTATGAGGGCATAAGGCAGTTCAAGGACAATTTTGATGGACCAACCACTTCATGGACAACTGCCTGTTCTCTGGGCAGTGGTGTCTGGACGCGTGGAATCCCCTCAGGAGGTCCAGGAATTGCTCACTCAAACACCCAGGTATTTGCTACGAACCTGAGCGGGACCTATCCCAACAGCGTGGACTGCACCCTCACATCTCCTCCTTTTCAGATTCCAACCGGTCCCTATGCCTATCTTACCTTCTGGCACTGGTATGACATTGAATGGCAGTATGATGCTGGCTATGTGGAGGTAAGATATGGCGCACCTGTAGGCGGAAGTTGCTCTGGCACCACATGGTCTCAATGGAAGAAGATTTATCCCATTGGAGGTTATCCTGGGAGGACCATTGGAGGCTCATCATCCAATACCTACAATATATGGGGTTATATGGGCCAATCAGGTAGCTGGGCTAAGGGAAGCTTTGACCTTTCTCCCTTTGTGCCGAACTGCCTTCAAATAAGATTCAGGTTTGAGACCGATGGAAACACTGTGGGACAGGGTTGGTTTATTGATTCCCTCCTTGTGAGTGAAGGAAGAGGAGTTAACACAGATTACTTCTCCATCCCGATTCAGGATGCAACTCCTCCCACATTTTCATCCATCTCTATCTCGCCTGACCCTGCTAAACTCAATGATTCAGTCACAATCAGTTTTACTGCAAGTGAGGAGTTGTCCGCAAATCCCACTGTCACTGTCTCCGGAAGGAACGCAATTTTTGTTTCAAAAGTAGGGCTCAATTATACTTACAGTTATACTGTGATTGCCAGAAGTCCTGAGGTGAATGGAGCAAATCCTGTATCAATCTCCGGCACAGACCTAACCGGCAATGGAGGAAGTGCTTCTTCAACACTTACAATTACCTTTGATTACGATGCTGATGGAATGCCTGATGCCTGGGAAGCAGAGAATGGGTTAAATCCCCTTGTGAACGACTCTCAGGACGACCCTGACGGAGATAGCATTCCAAACATTGACGAATATCTTAATAACCTCAATCCTCAGGTGCCTGACTATGGAACGATCAATGTCAGTTCCATTCCCTCAGGTAGTTATGTCTTTTTAGATGGGCTTGAGACATATTTAGGCATTTACAAGGGTTTATCCGGTTCACAGGCAACTCCTCTGGTGATTGGCAATCTAAGGAACGAGAGGCATACTATAAAGATAGTTCTTCCTGATTACAGGGTCTATACGCAAGTAGTCAATGTGAATCTGGGAGGCACATACTCTGTGAGTGCGAATCTCATTCCCTACAGGACTTCCACATTTACTTCATACAGTCAAGCCACCTCTGGCGGATCTCCTGTAATTTCACCGGGCGGATCATCTGTTCCCAGGTGTGTTGATTGGAACAATGATGGCTACATTGATATTTTAGTAGGGAATGGCGATGGGACCATATCACTATACACAAATTCTTCAAACACAACCTTTGCCCTCACGAATGCAGGTTTAATCCGGGCAGGCGGTTTGCCAATTGATGTGGGCTTCAACGCCGCTCCTTTTGTGGTTGATTGGAACAATGACAACAGAAAGGATCTCCTCATTGGTGATTCAAGCGGGTATGTAACGCTCTTTTTAAACACAGGCAGCGATGCTTCGCCCTCCTTCTCCTCTGGAGCAAAATTGCAGTTAAATGGCTCTGATATCATTGCAGATGGAGGTTATGCCTCGCCAGGAGTGATTGACTATGATGCTGATGGAGATAAGGATTTAACCCTTACAGATGGAAACGGAAGCATTGAGATATTCTTAAATACCGGCAGCGATACCTCCCCGCTCTTCACAACAAAGGACTATTACCGGAATCCTGATGGAAGCATAATTTACTTTACACCGAGAATATCTGGCGCCATGATGGATTCAAGGGCTTTTTCAGGAAGATTTATCCAGCCGCCATTTTATCTTGCCGGAGGTAACAGTGGTGGGATCTCTTCAAATTTCTTCGGCGGACAATGGACCTGGACAGATACATATCCTCCGGGCGGTCTATTTGAGCCATTCAGCGTAAATATTTACAATGGGGATACAGTGACCTATCTTGATTTTGGAACAAATTCTGCACCAGATTATTGTGATGTAAATCGTGATGGATTAATTGATTTCGTTACAGGAAATGATGCGGGGGAGGTCTATTTTGCTATTGGCTCAAATATCCCCGGTGACATTGATAACTCAAAGAAGGTTGATGGCGGTGACCTCATCCTTCTGAATCTATCCTATGGAAAGAGTTACGGAATGCCAGGATTCAATCCCTTCGCTGATTTGAACGGTGATGGCACTATTGATTTAAATGATAAAAATATACTGCTCAATAACTTTGGAAGGACCTTTTAATTATGAAGATTAAATATTTAATCACCATATTATTACTTGCATCAGGATGCTCAAGAACAGAACTTCTCCTTAATGGTCCTGCGGAGAGCGTGCCTGTGGGCTCAACCTTTTCAGTGGATCTAAGTATTTATAATGTTATATCCACCTACGAGGTGCCTAATGAGCCATGGGACTTTTTGCTATACCCGTCAGAGAGGTTAGCCAACGTTAATGACATTTATGGCGTTGCTTTTGACCTATGGTATGACCCTGCAATTCTAAGCGTCCAATCAATTGATAAATCATCCGGATTACTCTCCACAGGAGAACTTCAATCCTCCTTTAGAAACGCAGTGGCAGGAAAACTTGTAATCGGGCTCTCCCTTGTGGGCGGTGTCACAGGTATTACGGGGAAGGGAAATCTCCTCACAATTACATTCTCTGCTGTTGCACCGGGCACAACATCCCTCCTTCTGAAGGACATCCACATTTACGATAGCACTGGCAATAAACTGGACGCCTCTGTTATAATAAATAATGGAACAGTGGTAATACAGTGAAGATAAAATTTTTACTCGCTATTTGTCTGATTTTCTCAATACCCTTCTGCAAAAAATCAACGGATGAGGAACAATTGAAGAAGATTGTCAGAATCCTATCAGAGGCGGGGTCAAGGAAGGACATAAAGACCATCAAAGAATATATATCAAAGGACTATCATGACCAGAAGGGAAATGATTACGATGCATTGCGCTCACTTCTTGCCTATTACTTCCTTCAGCATCCGAGAATATCAATATTTATTACGGACCAGAGTGTAAACATAAAAGGTGACTCTGCAACTGTTAAGGCGCGTGCGGTGCTTTCATCCGGGAGGGAAATAAAATCACTGAGCGATATCGTTCCTGAAGGGATGACCTTTTATGTATTTATAATTGATTTCAAGAAGATTGACGGGAACTGGCTTATATTCAGCGCTGACTGGTTCAGGTCTGGCGAAAGACCTGAAAACTATAAGTCCATTCATGAACTCCAGATGGAGGAACACTAATCTATTCAAAGATATCTATGCGGTGCTTCTTACTGGAAGTGTTATTGGCTCTCCTGAATCTGATTCAATACCGATTACTGAACTGTAATTGTTTTCATCGCTGACTGTTAAAATTGAAGTGATTTCAGATTTGCGGTCATACGGAAGCAACCTTTTTCCCTGTAATAATACTAAGGAGAGGCGGGGTGACAGGATTAATCTTAATTTGAGATGCCTCCCGGGTATAATATTCATTTGTATAAATACTTTTTACTGGTAAAATTAAAATGATGAAGGCAGGAATAATATCTGATACCCACGACCATCTGGAAAATCTCAAAAAATTTTTACAAATATTCTCTGAAAAAAATGTGAAACATATTTTGCACTCAGGTGATTATACATCGCCATTTACCTGGAAAGTTCTAAAAGAAACTGGTTTTGACATAACAGGGATATTCGGAAACAATGATGGAGACAGAGTTCTTTTGAGCAAAATATCCGAGGGAAAAATCCACAATCAACCATATAAGTTTACCCTCTCAGATAGAAGGATAATCTTACTTCATGAACCGGATATAGTTGAGGAACTTGCAGAAAGCGGGAAATTTGACCTTATTATTTATGGGCATACCCATCACCAGGAAATCAGGAAAATAAAAAATACCCTGATTATCAATCCCGGCGAGGTCTGCGGATGGCTTACTGGAAGAGCCACAGCATCTATTATTGATTTATCTCTTATGGAGGTAGAAGTCATCACCATCTGATTAAATGAAGGAAATTAAATCATATCTTGCTGAATTTAAAAGCAGGGAATCCGTCATTGCTTTAACTGCACTTATCTCTATGATACTTTATGTTTACCACGGTCTTCCGAATTTTTTCTATTCCTTTATTGCGCCCATATTCGGTGGTTTAATGATTAACATGTTCACTGACTTTATCTCCCGCCTTTATCAATGTATCTTCGTTTTTGTCTTCTTCTTTATTATACCTGCACTTATTGTCAAATTAAAGTATAAAGAAAATCTAATAAACTTCGGCATCCAAACAGGGGATAAACATTTTGGCTCAAGGTTTCTTTTAATCGCTATACCGACTGTCCTTCCATTCATATACCTATCATCATTTCAGGCGGGCTTCCAGCAGGAGTATCCACTGCCTCTCCTCGCAAGAGAAAGCGTGAAATATCTTCTCCTCTGGGAGTGTTTTTATCTCCTTTATTATATTGGATGGGAATTTCTCTTCAGGGGATATCTCTTGTTTGGACTTGAAAAGAAAATTGGTGCTTACTGGGCAGTCCTGTTTCAGACACTTCCATCAACGATCATTCACATAGGTAAGCCAGAGGGTGAAACCGTTTCAGCAATCATCGCAGGTATTGTCTTCGGCGCAGTGGCATTAAGGACCCGCTCAATACTCTACCCATTGATTCTTCATTATATTGTCGGGATATCAATGGATGTATTTTCAGTGATAAACTCGCAGTAATGAAGGTCTTTGTTACAGGTGCAAATGGATTTATCGGAAGCAATCTTGTCAAAAAAATAATTCAATCAGGACATTCAGTAAAAGCACTCGTTCTTCCTGGAACAAGTATTGACAATATTAAATCAACCGGGTGTGAAATCATTTATGGCAACATGCTGGATGTCCATCAATTTGAAAATTCACTTGAAGGTATTGACATTATTTTTCACCTCGCTGCAAGGGTCTCTGACTGGGGTAGATGGAAGGACTTTTATAAATTAAATGTCTCTGCAACAAAAGATTTAATTAATTCAGCAATAAAACACGAAGTAAAGCGTTTTGTCTTTGTCTCTTCTCTTGCCATTCATAAGCCCACCGGTTACAGAAACGGAGATGAGAATGCGCCTCGTAACAATACTGATTTCCCCTATGCATTATCTAAAATCATGATTGAGGACTTTCTTGATGAGTGCTATATCAAAAGAGTGATTGAACCCGTTATAATCAGACCGGGCGTCTTTCCCTTTGGTCCAGAAGACTACACAAGTTTCTCAAAAATCGCTGACGCAATGAGAAGGGGTCTTTTTGGTTATGTAAATGGTGGGAAGGCACTTCTTTGCACTGCCTATGTGGAGAATCTCGTTGATGGAATGATCCTCGCTGGAATGAAAGAGATTGCTCGCGGACAGAAATATATAATCGGCGATAATGTAAAAATTACCTGGAGGGAATTGATTGAACTTTTTGCAAAAGAACTTAAAGTTAAGCCACCGCGGATAGACATTCCTTATTTCGTGGCAAAAATTGCTGCAGGAACAATGGAGGGAATATTCAGATTACTGATGATTAAATCTCCTCCACCACTAACTGACTATCGCGTATCCCTTGTGGCAAAGGATTTTTACTTTAACTCAGAGAAAGCAATGAAGGAGCTCGGTTACAAACCATCTATCTCCATTGAAGATGGAGTAAGACGGACAGTGAGATGGTACAGGTCCTTATTCCCCGAAAAGGAACTCCGTAACAAAACCAATCAAAACGGGGAAGATAAAGGATGAGATATATCTTGCAATGGCAAAATGGGGACCTAATATCGGAAGTTCAAAGGTAATAAACCTGAAGAGACCAAGTAGACCCCATGAGGAGAGGAGTGCAGAGATAGCACCAATGCCTGCACCTCCTTTATACAAAACAGCAAGCAATGGAAAACTCACATAGGGACCGCCTGGCATTATAATGCCAATGAGTGCTCCAATGACAATTCCGCGATAACCCGCTTCCCTTCCGAGAAGCTTTGTTATGTACTCTTTCGGGATAATTGCCTGAAGCATACCAGCAAGGACCATGGCAACCAGAAGTAAAGGAATAATCTGATAAAACATTGTCCAGGATGTCTTCAATCCATCACTGAAGACATCAAGCCGGTAGGCGATAATACCAGAAATCACAGTAAGTGTAAGCAGAATGAGAAACGATATTAGCATAAATCACCCCTTTTTGCTATTATCTTAACATTAAAAAATCACTCATGCAAGATAAGGAAAGAGTAAACATCATCCATAGAGATCCTGCCTGCTTCAGTTCTATCGCCTTCAGCTCTTCAGCACTAAAGAGATTGCCCTCTGCATTCGGGACGCCACCCCAGCCATTTACCAAATTGCCCTCACTCTAACAATTACGGTGGAGGATAGCACCCCTCACTTAAGAGCAACCCAGACCTTCAGAAGTTGAAGAGCAGGATTATTGGAATGCCTGCGAGTACGGATGCTTGAGAAACCGAAGCAATTATTTGGGTCCCATTGCTCGCAGCGTTCGGGACGCCCCCCACCCTATACAATAATGGATAGGTCTTCGCCTGCGGCAGAGGTCAGTGCGGGAACTGACCTTCACTCGTGGGTATTGCTGAACCACCTCATCACGGAATTAAGGATACTTCTATAAGAAGGGATTTTGTTGCTCTCCTGGTGGATTTATAGTTAAATATAAAAATGCAGTTGACTATCCCATATGGCGACTCATTTATTACAGCAAATCTCCCGGAGCGCACAAAAATCATAAAAAGTTCCTGGATGCCACAAAAACTCCCGCCGGTAAAAAATCTGGATGATGAAATCAATCGCTCTCTGGATAATCCATTAAATTCAGAACCAATCAAACAAAGGGTAAAATCAGGAATGAAAATTACTATTGCCTTTGATGACCCAACAGTACTCTGTTTTGCACCTGTGCGAGAGAAAGCCATTACAAAGATAGTTACGGAATTGATAAAGAGGGGAATAAAAAAGCGGGATATTACTCTTCTATGTGCTCCGGGACTCCACCGCAGATGGACCCGTATGGAAATTGCAAAAATCATCGGTGAAAATCTTGTAAGTGAATTTGGTTTCAATCTCCTCTGCCACGATGCAGAGGACAGGGAAAATCTACTTTATCTCGGGAAAACAGAGAATGGCTATGATGTTGAGGTAAATAGACTTATTGTAGAGAGCGATCTTTTGATTTATATCAACACGAGCACCCTTAGGGGGCTTACAGGTGGATGGAAATCTATATTTGTCGGGCTGGGGACTTATCGCTCAATCCGATGGCATCACTCTCCAGAGGGGCTTAGCGCAGCAGTCCACGACAATCCTATGCATAAAATTCTTAATGAAATGGGGCTTTACTTTGAGTCAAAATATGGCAGTGACAGAATATTTAAAGTAGAAACGGTTCTTTCAAATCCCTTTGAGGTTTACAAAATCTTTGCAGGGAATATATGGGAAGTTCGGAAAGAGGTCCTGAAAATTCTATCTCTATCGGCGCAGTCACCCTCTCCGGAAAAATACGATGTAGTGATTTATGGTGTGCCTGCCTATTCTCCATACGCAACCTTCGCAAAGATGAACCCTATACTTACGCTTTTCTCAACTGGGCTCGGTTATCTCGGGGGAATAAATGAAAAAATAGGCAAGAAGGGCTGCACAACCATTCTTGTCACGCCATGCCCGGATGAATGGGATGAAATCCATCATTATGCCTATCCAGAGGTCTGGCACCGCTGTTTATCTTATACAAAGGACCCATGGGTCATGAGAGACCTCTTTGAAGAGGACCTTGCAAATCGTCCAGAGTATATTTACAAATACAGATTCTGTTATTCGTTCCATCCAGTTCATGGGTTGATGGCTTCCTTCCCGTTGAAGCGATTGAAACATATAGGTAATGTCATTGTTGCAGGAGCACAGAAACCGGAACTTATAAGACACGCCGGCTTTGAACCGAAAGAAACAGTGGAAAAGGCAATTGAAATGGCAGAGTCAATACATGGCAGGAATTGCTCAATTGCATATATTGATAATCTGCCAGGCTAATTAATTGCGCCATCCAGTATAGTGAATAATTCCCGCGTCTCATCAGTAACCCCATCTGGCTCTGGCGGAGTAATTTTTAAATTTGATGTGTCCACCCACCTTTCGGGTTCCGGATATAGAATCACATAATCCAGGGGCCAGATGTGGACGCTCTTGATGCCAGCAGATCCGGCAGCGCTAATGTCTTCAAGGAGCCCCTCAGGCGCGGTGTATCCATTTGCAAGCCCGGGGATTTCTCCACCATCCTCTAAAACTGGTGGTGCTACAAGACCCACATCAATCCCTGCTCTCTCTCCAAAAAACTCAATAGCACTCTTTGCATAGGAATAAATGAGATATGCTGTAAAACCCTGAGCCCACATATCATTAAAAACAGTGCGGTAAACCATAAATGAGACCTCATCCCAATCAACTCCTGTCACAGGAATATCAAGAGCATCCTGAATTGAATTATCCCCATCCGATATATCATCAAGAACTTGCGGGTAGGTTACACACATAACCTTGAATCCCCTTGAATGTGCTACCCTAACCAGATCAATGTACTTCTCCCTTGCAGAATTGAAGTTTTCCACATTCATGTTTGATTTTAGAAGTTCAAGAATTTTTAAAAAATCGCCAGTCGCTTCCGAAAGGGTCTGCGTCTTCTGCCAGGACATCTCCATATCAACAATAATCCATCTAACCGGAATGTCTTCTTCCTCAACCCAGTCCATAAATGCCACTGCCTGCGAATAAAACTTCTCAGCATTCTCCTCATTTGGCCAGTAGCCATCAGAGTAATCAAGGAGCAACCACGCCCTTGTTTCAATACCCGAATCTACTGCAGAGATAAGAAGCTCTTTCATTTCATCTTTACCTAACATATCGTGATGAACCGCCTGATAAAGAGCAAGATTATTCTCTTTTAAAAACGGAATTTCTGCAATAACTGACTGAGGAGGTAGAAATTCGCTCCACATGGCAATTTCCAAAGTTACTTTTTTATCCCCATTGCAGGAAATAAAAAGGATTAAGACAACAATGAATTTTCTAATTTTCATACCGTTAGTTTACATTAAAAAATGGACTGTTGCAAATTCTGAGAAAGTATTGTAAGCATCAAAAATAAGGAAGGTAAGAGCAGGGCTTCGGAATGCCTCACTTAAGAGCAACCCAGACCTTCAGAAGTAGAAGAACAGGATTTTCCGAATGCCTACGAGCATAGATGCTTGAGAAACCGAAGCAATCATTTGGGTCCCATTGCCCTCTGCGTTCGGGACGCCACCTCACCCATTCCTCCCTTCCCTTGATGGGAGGGGATACAGGGGAGAGTGAAGGTAGAGTCATTTGCGCAGGCTAAAGCCTGCGACTGCTTCTATATTATATTGACAGAAGGGTGTAGAATAAATTAAAATTAAGCACTAAGGTCCCATCGTCTAGAGGCCAAGGACGTGGCCCTCTCAAGGCCAAAACACGGGTTCGATTCCCGTTGGGACCACCATAAAAATCAGTGCAATCAGGTGGTTCTACCCCAATGAGAACTTCATGTATCCTGCGTGTGGGTATGGTGACATTAAACTGTAAGCAGGAATGCCCATAGAGGTATATACAAAATTTCTATTCCTCCAATTTTCTCTTTCTTTATCAGGTCCTTTGTTATCATGATGGCTTTCTTTAGTTTCATTTTCTTCAAAAGGCCCACAAGATGCGCGCTATCCTTCTGTGTAATCTAAGTTCTGTATTTCACCTCAACAGGGATGGTCTCTTTTCCCCTCAGCACAAAATCAACATCTGTGTTTGTCCTGTAATAAAAGAGCGCCTCCCCCCTCTCTTTTGCCAGTATTGCTCTTTTTGTTATATCCTCCACAAGCCTCTTAAGCTAGGTCTGAACACTATCAGGCTGACTCCTTTTGAAGGGCAAGGGACGATGAGCCAGAAAGGATGAACTTTATATCAGGATAGCGGTCATAATATGCCTTAATCCATCTGTGCCAGCCCTTATAAAGATGGACCTCATCAAGGAAGATATACTTCCTGCCCTTAGGTGCAATGTTTTTAAGGAAATAGTCTATGATGTCCTTCATGAGGTTATCAGAGAATGGATAGAGCGAGGGGTCATCCATGGAGTAATAGAGGATTGCTGGGGTCTAATGCCGTCCTCTATCAGGCTTGCTATCAATTGCTTTAAAAGCACAGACTTTCCAACCCTTCTTGGTCCTATTACTATCTCAACCCTCTGGGTTTCAAGCTCTCTCTTGACCTGTTCAAAGTAATGCCTTTTTATGGGAAAGAGCTCTTTCTCCCTCACCCTGCCAGTAAGCCACCACTCATTGACCCTTTCAAGCTCCTGCCTGAATATTATCTCATTTTTCACCATATTGAAGGATATACCCTTTAATATTTATACAATTATTGTTGATCATACTAAAGGATATTTAGAAATCAAGTAATTGTCTCGGAAGGCGATAAAATAGGGCCTTTATCCCAATGAAAACTGGATGTGTCCAGCGTGTGGGTAGGGGGAGATGTGCAAGGGGTGGTAATCCGCAGGGTAAGCGTAGCACACTTTGTGGTGCTGAGGTTCAAAAGGATAGCGAAGCTTACAAACCTTTCCCAATTGCTAAACCGATGACAAAAACAGATTATCAGATGTCTTGCATCCGCTCTGCGGTGAAGCTTGTCTCTGGCCTTCGTCTCAGCCTTGAAGAAAAAATCAATGTTGTGCTAAAGGTTGCTGAGTGGTTTGAGGGGTTGTGCTTAAGTAAACTTTAATATGTTATGGGGAGCAGTACAGTCGAAAATCCTCTTTTACATACCCAAACTCTATGGATGAACTGAAACATCGTCAAACCAAGCAGTACCTTCCTGACTCGCAATTCCTACATAGGTGAGATTGTTCTCATAGGCGAATGCTGATAAATCTTCGCTTCCTTTTAGGACATCATCTATCCAATAGGTAAGTCGAATTGTAAAAGAGCTAACAATCTCATATTTAATTTTTACCTTATACCAGACCCCATTTGGATATATTCCCAATACTGAACCACTTGCTGTTTTGAATGCTCCATTGCTTTCAAAGCCACCGAGCCATCTTCCATCATTTGTCCAGGAAGTGCCAGTTTTCAACTCAACAGTCGCCCTTTGTGGATGGCAACCACTCAAGCTCTCTGACCCATTATAGGCATAAAACTCAATATAATAAGGTGCTGTGATATTAAGTTTTCTATAAGCTATCGATCCCCAACATCCTCCTATTACACCATAGAGTTTCAATGATTTCGAGCCAAATTTGCTCCTTGTATTGTCCACATAGCTATCCGATGTGTTACCACTCACTGTCCAGTTAGCCGAGGGGAAAGCTCCAGTAGTATAAGATTCAAAATCATCTAACCATCCATTATTTACCGATATGCCAGGCAAGCAAAACACAATATGCATGGAAGGGATGTAATACCATCCCATTTGAGTATCTATATTTACACCTAAGTAGCCAGCCAAATCAATACCAAGAGTTGCTAAGCTTGTTGCAACAGCAGCTACCTGTCCACCCGGAATAAAACTAATGACGAAGCTTGCAATTCCAAGGTAACTACTGATATTTCTCAATGAGGTTTACCAAGAAACTTAATAAATGTTAGATTAATAATTTTATTTTCCGGGAACCTCGGAGGATTGTCTATAATGACCACTACTTTTTTACCGATGGGCACGCGATACCCGAGATTCACCGCCCGCAGGAAGTCAACACCCAGCAGCACCTGGGGAAGCTGCGCACCGGGAAGCGGCAGCTTTCTGCTCAGAGGCGTGCCGACTGCCGCAAATATCGCTTTATACCCCTGCTGGCGGAGATCCTGCAGCGTCAGGTCCTTGCCGATTGCGGTGTTGGTTTTAAACTCTACGCCAAGCGCGATGATCTGTTCAATATCATCGGCTAACATGTCTTTGGGCAGGCGGTAGTCCGGAATACCGACCCGCATCATGCCGCCCAGCACCGGCAATGCTTCAAACACCGTGACCGGATACCCCAGCTGCGCCAGATCCTGCGCCGCCGTCAGGCCGGCAGGACCTGAGCCGATCACGGCAATTTTGGGTTTATCGCGGTCGATGGACAGCGGCGGCCGTTCCACAACAAGTTCTCCGCGCGCGCGTTTCTCCCGCACGTAATCCGCCACAAACCGCTTTAAGGGATTGATGGCAATGGGTTGATCCAGTTCCCCGCGATTGCACTTTTCTTCGCAGGGATGATGGCACACTCTGCCGCACACCGAGGGGAAGGGATTGCGTTCTCGAATCAGGGCAAGCGCCTCTTGAAATTTACCCGCGGCAATGAGCGCCACATACCCCTGCACGTTGATGCCCGTGGGGCAGGTTAATCCGCAGGGCGCCCGGTCTCCTTTGGTGATGGCAACCGCATTGGGAATGGCCTGGGGATACCGTTTGAAGATCGCTTTGCGCTCCATCAGCGCTTCATCAAACTCGGATGGCAATGATACCGGACAAGCCTGAATGCAGTCGCCGCAGGCATTGCATTTTTCTTCTATAACGTAGCGCGGCCGTTTCAGCACGGTTACCTGGAAATGACCCGCCTCTCCCTGGAGCGCTTCAACCTCGGCGTTGGTAATGATTTCAATATTTAAGTGCTTGGCAACCTCGATGAGCTTGGGCGAGATGGTGCACATAGAGCAGTCGTTGGTCGGAAAGGTCTTGTCAAGCTGGGCCATGTGTCCGCCAATCGCCGTCGTTCCTTCAACCAGGTACACCCGGTAACCCGCATTGGCCAGATCCAGCGCCGACTGCATACCGCCGATGCCGCCGCCGACCACCATAACCGCGCCCACCAGATCTTTTTCTTGTGTCGTATCGTTGTTCATGCTGTGTCCTGAAAACGGCAGCCCGCGTGCTGCGCGATGCCGATTACCCTGCCCTCCATTGCGTTACGCCAAGCCTTTTTCTGCCAGCAGCTTGCGCGGATCAACCAAATG
>FWPU01003143.1_pt1 | contig 42607 bp, 57 predicted proteins | sample 2228361 | NCBI WGS metagenome assembly FWPU01 (sample SAMEA103939777, study PRJEB20133) | metagenome | reverse complement strand
AGAAATAGCAACCTGCGCCTTAGCGCATAACCTTTGGCAGCGACTCCGCGCTGCCAAAAAATTCGTGCTCTATGAACTTTGCAACATCACCTATAATTTTACTAACAACGGGCGCGTACCGCGCCAGAGACACAACGATTCTGGAAGAATTATCACTATGGTTGGTCTCTGTGGCGGAGCCACCCTCTTTTATTAGAGTTTATGATTAATGAGAAATGATGAGCCCGGCCAGATTCGAACTGGCGACCTCCTCGGTGTAAACGAGGCGTTATAGCCGCTAAACTACGGGCTCGTGTGTTATGTACTCTCACAATACCTTTATATAACTAATCCTTGTCAAGGGGGCTATGCAGGAAAAGCTTTACCAATTGATTGTTGAGAATGATGACTTTAGCTGGAGGTCCATTCTTCTTGACCTTGTGAACAGCGAGCAGATGGATCCTTGGGACATAAACATAGGTGTCTTGACGCAGAAGTATATTGACAGGATTAAGCAGATGAAAGAGACGAACCTGAATGTGTCTGGAAAAGTCCTTCTTGCTGCAGCAATACTCCTGAACATCAAGAGCAAGCGCCTTGTTGGCGAGGATATGGATGAGTTTGACAGGCTTCTTGCGGCAAGCGAAATTTCAGAGGACCAGTTTTATGACGAGCTTGAGCAGGAATTGGCAAAGGGCGAGGTGGCAGGAATGCATGACCAGACGCTTGAGCTTATTCCGAGGCTTCCGCAGCCAAGAAAGCGTAAGGTTTCTGTTTATGACCTTGTCAGGGCTTTGGAAAAGGCATTGGAAGTCAAGAAGCGCAGGCTTTTTAACAGCCTTCATGACGTTAATGTTGTTGTCCCTGAGAAAAAGCTGGACATTACTGCTGCGATGAGGTCATTGTACGCGAAATTATTGAGCATTTTTGCAGCAGGAAGGAAAAAGCTCACGTTTTCCTCGCTTGTGCCGACAAAGGCGAGGGAGGACAAGGTTTACACTTTTATCCCGTTGCTCCACCTTGCCAATGAGAGCAAGGTTGAGCTTGGGCAGAAGGAGCATTTTGGCGAGATTGAAATCTCCCAGCCGGAGGCAAGAAAATGACGTTTGATGCAAATGAAAAACAATTCTTGAGGTTCATTGTGCAAAAGGAGCTTGAGCATTTCAGGCGCGACAAGAAGACGATGCTTGTTGATTTGCCCGTTAGCTTCTTAAAGGGCGAGCATGATTATCTTCATTTCCTTGAGAAATTGCTGAAAAAGCTGGACTAAAAAATGGCTGAGCACAAGCATGACCAGAAGAAGGATGAGCAGCACAAGAAACTGCAGCAGAAATACTTGGAACTACAGCTTGTTGACCAGCAGATGAGACAGGTGCAGAAGCAGGTTGAGGCGATTGAGCACCAGGCAGCAGAAATTGACGAGGTCAGACAGAGCCTTGACGAGCTTTCTGCAAGCAAGGTTGGCTCAGAGATGTGGGTGCCTGTAAGCTCAGGCATATTCCTGAAAGCAAGGCTTGATGACAACAAAAAGCTCGCGGTCAATGTCGGTGGCAGCACTGTCGTGGCAAAGGACATTCCTTCAACAAAGGCAATGCTTGCAGAGCAGGCTGCTGACATGAGGAAGTTCCAGGCAGAACTTGCAGTCCAGTTCGAGAAAATGGCAGAGCGCGCGGCAGAACTTCAGCGGGAGCTTCAGGATTTGGTTGGTGCTTGAACATGTTCGGCTTCTTGAAGGATAAACTAAAGGGTCTTGTTTCAAAATTCACGAAAAAGGTTGAGGAGGAGGTCAAGGAGGAGATTGTTGAAGCCAAGCCTGCAAAGATTGAGAAGAAGCCTGCTCCAAAGATCGAGAAAAAGCCGGCAAAAGTTGAGAAGAAGCCTGCGAAGACAGAAAAGCCAACACCAAAAGAAGAGAAGAAGCCCATTTCCAAAGTTGAAGCGCCAAAGCCTGCTGTTGAGCCTGCCAAGCCCAAAGTCGAGGCGCCAAAGGCTGAAGTTTCAAAAGTTGAGGAGAAAAAGGGCTTTTTTGCAAAAATAAAAGAGGCTGTTGTTGGTCCTGAGGCTCCGAAGGCAGAGCCAGAAATGTCGAAAACCAAGAAGGTTTTCGAGCATGCTCAAGAACCGCGGGCGGTTCTTGACAAGCCAAGGGTTGAGGCTGCACCAAAAGTCGAGGCAAAGGCGCCAACAGTTGAGGAAGCACCTGCTGTGGAGGAAAAGAAAGGGTTCTTTGCAAAGATTGGCGAGGCAATCACGACAAAGAGAATTTCTGAGAAGCAGTTTGATGAGATGTTCTGGGATTTGGAGCTCGCCCTGCTTGAGAACAATGCTGCTGTTGAGGTGATTGAGAAAATCAAGTCAGACCTCAAGTCAGGGCTTGTTGAAAAGCCAATACCAAGGACAAAGGTTGGGGAGACAATTGCCGGCTCGCTGAGGAAGAGCATCACAGACCTTTTCCCTGTTGAGCCGCCCGACCTGCTGAAGCTTGTGAAAAAGAAAAAGCCATACGTGATATGTTTTGTTGGCGTTAATGGTTCTGGAAAGACAACCACGATTGCGAAGGTGGCGCATTTGCTCAAGCAGAATGGCTACTCTGTTGTTCTTGCTGCGGCTGACACTTTCAGGGCTGCGGCTATTGACCAGTTGCAGTTGCATGCTGACAGGCTTGGGGTGAAGCTTATCAGGCATGATTATGGTTCTGACCCTGCTGCTGTTGCCTTTGATGCAATAAAGCACGCGCAGGCAGCTGGAAAGGATGTTGTGCTGATTGACACTGCTGGAAGATTGCATTCAAACACGAACTTGATGGATGAGATGAAGAAGATTATGCGGGTTGCAAAGCCTGACCTGAAATTGTTTGTCGGCGAGAGCATAACAGGGAATGACTGCATAGAGCAGGCAAGGCAGTTTGACGAGGCAGTTGGCATTGATGGCATTATCCTTGCAAAGGCGGATGTTGATGAGAAGGGCGGAGCAGCAATCTCAGTCAGCTACATCACGAAGAAGCCCATTCTTTACCTTGGTGTCGGCCAGGAATACCCTGACTTGCAGCAGTTTGACAAGGACAAGCTCATTGCCAGTATGGGCTTTTGAGAGAAACGCTTTTATACTCTTGTTTTCTTATCGTCTGAACAGAGGTGATGTTTTTTGGCAAAAACCGTTTCAGGAGCAAGCAAGCTGTTTGCATTTCTGGCATATTTGCTGGGAATAATAGGGTTCGTAATAATTCTTCTTGCGAAGAAGGATGACAAGTTCGCAATGTACCACGCAAAGCAGAGCCTGGTATTATACATTGCGGGAGTGATTATTTACATTGCAGGGTTGTTTATCCCGATTATTGGCTGGTTTTTTATCCTGCCGCTCGGATACCTGCTTATAGCAATACTTTGGATTTTCGGCATTGTTCGCGCATTGACCGGCGTTGAGAAGCCGTTGCCGTTGATAGGCAGTTTTGGCGAGAAGTTTAAGTTTTAAAAGGGCGAGGTGAATGAGAAATGGCATTTGAACTGTTGGGAACTGTAATGGCCATTGTCGGCCTTTTTGTTGGTGCATTTTTCCTTTGGCTTAGCGCTGCAAAGATTTTCCGCCTTAAGGACAAGTCGTTCAAGACACCGCTGGTCATATCATTGATTGTCAGCGTCGTTTCGTACGTGCTTGGGCTGATTGCCGTAATCAACAAGTGGATTACGCTGATTGTCGTGATAGTCCTTGCGGTATGGCTTGTCAAGTCAAGATACAATGTTGGCTGGGGCAAGGCAATACTTGTGTGGCTGGTCTACTATGTGCTGCTGGTTATTGCGATGGCAATAATAGGGATGATATTTATTGGCAGCGCACTGGCTGGCGCAGGATTGCTTAGCGCGCTCGGGTGATTAAATGGAAAAAACAGAAGAGAACAGCACAGGGAAGCACTTGCTTGCAGTTGGCCTCGTGGCAGCCATTGGCATTGTGGGGTTGTTCCTGATGTTTGTGGACTCGGGAGTCACTGCGCAGGCAATGAGACCGGGAATCAGCGACAACACGCTTGTCGGCTGCAACCAGGGAGAGGTTCTTTTGAGCCTGAAAGGCGTTGAGGCATTGAAGCAGGCAGGAAGGGCAAAGTACGGTCCTGAATTCAGCCCTTACACAGCAGCAAAAATAAACTACAACGGCGTAGGCTACTGCGCAAATGCAGAAGTGGTCAGGGAACTGCTGGGCTGAACATGTTTTTTGTTTTCTTTTTCTTATTTAAATTCAGATTAATTGAATAGTGCAAACTCCAATTAGCTCCCTTCGGTCGCGACAAGACACTCGCTGCGAATTCGGCTTGTCGCTGCACTCCACTGCGTTCCGTTTGCTCCTCGCCTCATTCAGCAGCTCGGGAATAATAAAAGAAATAATTTCCGCTGTTGTTGGTAACGTTGCTGTAGAGGTTTTTTTTGCAGGATTTGCTAATTAAAGATTAAAAAAAATAATGAAATTTACTCCCAGAAATACTTCTCGTCGAGGCTCCATCTGCCCGGTCCTAAGAGCATCAGGCAGAGTGTCCCGCCAATCCAGGCAGCATACTTCATTATCTCGATAAGGCTGTCAGGGGTGTAGTGCACTACGTGAGCCATTATTACGAGGAACAATAGCACGATTGTCATCCAGATTGCTGCCACCCTTGTCAGCAGGCCAAAAAGTATCAGCAGGCCGCCAATGAGCTGGGAAACAAGCACTATTATTGCAAAGACCATTGGCGCAGGCAGGCCAAGGCTTGCCATGTTGTCTGTTGCGCCTGCAAAATTCATGATGTTAAGCACGCATGCTGTCAGGAACAATGCCGCCAGGCCAATGCGCAATGGCAAAGCAGCGAATTCATACGCGTTTTCAAGTGCTTTGAACATAATAATACCTCCTTGTTGTGTTTGTGTGAGAAACACGAGTATAAAATCTTTACTCAAATTCTATTGTGTTGTCAAAATAAACCCCTTTGTGCAGCGGCACAGGCCTCCAGTCGTCTTTGACAAGCTTTGCGTCAAGCCATTTTGCGAGTTCTTCAGGATTGCCAATGGTTGCTGACAATGCAATTATTTGCGCATTTGGCAGGATTTTCTTGAGCAGGGTAATTAGTATTTCTAGAGTGGGGCCTCTTGAGACGTCATTGAGCAGGTGTACTTCATCAACTATGACAACGCTGACGCACCTTAACCAGGGAGCGTGGTGCCTTATCAGGGAATCAAGCTTTTCTGCTGTGCAGATGATTAAGTCATAGTCCATCAGGTGAGGGTCTGAGCTGTCAAAGTCTCCGACAGAAAGCGCTACCTTGAACAAGTGCCCGTATCTTTTTTTGAAGTCCTTTGACTTTTCGTTAGCCAAAGCAACAAGCGGCACAATGTATACTGCCTTGCCTTTTCCTTCAAGGATTGACTTTGCAGCTGCCATTTCTGCTATGAGTGTCTTTCCTGATGCTGTTGGAGTGCAGACAAGCAAATTCTTGCCTTCGAGCAGCCCTGCATCAATGGCTTTTTTCTGGGCAGGACGAAAATCGGTAATGTTTAGCTTCATAAGAACTTCCTTGATTTGTGCTGGGAGGGAGTCGTGCATTACTTGCCAAAAAGTCGCATTTATTATAAATCTTTACGCAAACAGCCTTTCCTGCCTTATTGTGCCGTCATTGCACTGGCAGTATGCTGTGCCGCGTTCCCAGTCCCTTCCTATTTCCTGCGCAGGGAGTCTTTCTTTGCCGCAAAATATTTTGTGGCATGGCGTCCCGACCTCAAGAATGCTGTACGTTTGTATGCCGAGCTGGCGGCTGATGAAAAGTATTGTGGTGACAATCAGGATGACTGCAAAAATGCCGAGGAGTGCAAGGGCAAATTCGGAGTCAATCCTGAGATTCAGCATTCGACTTTACCTCAATGGGCAGAGGCACACCGGCCTTCCGTTGTCCTGGTAAATTATCCTGCCGTATTCGTCAACCAGCGGCGCTGCAGGCGCGTGCGCAGGGCACAATACTTGCCTGCACGCATCTGTGCCAAAATCAGCCGTGCGTCCATATGAGTATAATTGCCCGCCTGCCACCTGCCCTGTCGCGCTTGTGCCTGAAAGAAACAGCATGCTTGCGACAGATGCTGCTGCAACAAGCAGGACTAATGCAAAGCAGAGTCTTTCGTTCATCAGTATGTCTCCACTTCAATCCTGTCAGGCCTTACCTGGAATGTCCTTCCGTCAGGGCATCCGCAGACAAGATTGTTTGTTATTACCTCGTATCCAACAACAACTGCGGGCTCGCTTTCGCCGTAATATCCTGTGCTGTAATACCCGCAAAGGAACTGCTGGCAGAGGTCAAAGTCCTTTATGTACGAGCTTGTCAATAAAAATGCAGGCTTGTTGTTTGCAGGCTGCTCGTATACTGCAAGGGTTGTTGAGCTGTTGTAAAGCAGCGCGCAGCCGCAGGCAGCAATTACGGCAACTATTGCAAGGACTGTTATTGCTATTGTTTTTTCTTCCATCTTTCACCCGTATGCAAGCTTTAGCTCTGCGTAAAACACCCTGTTCGGGTTTTTGGGATCAAGCGGGTCAACGCATTCTGCCAGTTGGTTCCAGGGGTCAACGAATCCGCTCCACACGAACTGCTGGCCTTGTATCCTGACGCTCCTGCACGCCTCGTACGGCGTGCGCTCAATTACTCCTGTTGTGCCGAGCCTTTGCATTCCGGCAAGGTTTCCTGTGATTGATGTCTGCGTGAACAATACCACAAGCCCTGCAATTGCAATGACTGCCACAAACCCAAGGCTCACAAGCTTGAGCCCGAGTGAGTCGTTTTGTTCGTTTTCCATCAGTATTCCCTTATCTTGCGCACGCGCCAGACAAACTCATAATTGCCAAAGTCAAGCCCGTCATGAGACTCGTCGCCTTTCCATTGGTATGACCAGTCTGTTATCCTCTTGTCCTGGAATTGCGCAGGGCACCCGCAGACCCAGTATTCGCCGTCAAGGTGTGTTTCCTCGCCGATAATAACCGCGCCGACGCCGTTCTGGCAGTCAAGAATGCTGCATGCCTTTTGGGCTGTGGGGGCTATCATCGTGAAGGGCTTTACGTAGCTGTATAATGCTGCTCCTGTGCCTCCCTTGAATAGCAGAACTATTCCAACAACAGCGATTATTAATACTATGCCAAGGATTGCCAGCGCAATTCCCTTGCCTTCATCTGCCATTGTTATTCACCTCTTTTTACTTAAGGGCTATCTGCGCGTGCTTTGACAAAAGCACGAGCGCAACAAGTCCCATTATTCCTACGATTGCCAGTACTACCAGGCCGATGCTGTTTTTCTGCATTCCCATTTATCCTTGCGGGTAATACTCCTCGCGCCAGTCAAACGGCCTGACTATTGGTGTGACCATTTCGCGGCCCATGCAGTCGCAAACCGCCATCAGAGGACCTTGTGATGCATATGTTATTCCGCCTTCAACGCCTTTTAATGTACATCCTGCACGCTCGCATGCTTCATTCGGCTCAAACTGCACAAATGTACCTGCCTCCACGTACGCGCCTGTTGTGCTTGCCTTGCTGAATAGTAGCACAAGGCCAACAACGGCAATTACTGCAACTATGCCAAGAATGACCAATGCCAGTCCTTTTCCTTCTTCAGCCATGCTATCACCTTCTTTTTTTAACTATGATTTAATATACCTTTGTGTATACTGGGACTATAAATATCTTTCTGTTCGGGATGCGGGGAAATGCTTATATAGCAGGTTATCACCGGACCTGTACGAAAAAGGGTGAATGATTTTGGGGGAGCTTCGCAAGGATTACATTCTTGACAAATGGGTTGTTTATTCCGCAGGCCGCGGTGCAAGGCCAAGGGAGTTCAGGCACGAGACAGAAAAAATGCCTAACGGGGTGTGCTATTTCTGCCCTGGAAATGAAAATACGACCCCGCCTGAAATCGGACGCACAGGAACAAAAAACAAGTGGCAGATACGCTGGTTTGATAACAAGTTTCCTGCCCTCGTGCCAGAGGGGCAGGCAGAGCCGCGCACAGACAACAGGTTTTTCACTTTTGCAGGCAATTACGGCTATCACGAAATAATCGTCGAAACGCCAGACCACTCAAGACAGCTTTCTGACTTAGGCGAGGATGAGATAGCGGAATTGCTTAAGGTGTATTCGGAAAGGATTGCCGAACTGCAGAAAAAGCCGCACATAAAGTACGTGAGCGTGATAAAGAACCATGGATACCACGGCGGCACATCTATTGTGCATACCCACACACAGGTTTTTGCAACAACGTTTGTCCCTCCTGCTGTGCGCGAAAAAATTGCTGCTGTCAGGAAGTTTGTCAAGTGCCCTTACTGCGGTATTATTTCTGCCGAGAAAGGCAGTGAGCGGAGGTGCTTTGAGAACAATAATTGGGCTGCATTCTGCCCATATGCGTCAGCATACAATTATGAGGTTTGGATTTTCCCGAAAAACCACATCCGCACGCTTGCTGAGGCTGACCTGAACGGGCTTGCAAATATCCTCAAGCGCGTGCTTTCGCGGCTCGCAACGCTTAATGTTGACTATAATTTCTACGTGACATACTCGCCCGAAGGCGAGGATTTGCATTTCCACGTCAGCGTCATGCCGCAGATTGCGGTTTACGGCGGTTTTGAGCGCGGCTCAGGGGCCATCATTAATTCTGTCCTGCCTGAGGTTGCTGCAAAATTCTACCGCGGAGAGCAGTAAAAAAATGGAGGAGTCTGCAAGCGCATTGCTGGCAAACAGGCGCGGCGGCTTTGCCTGGTTCGGAACCCATCCTGAGTCAAGGTATCAGGGTGTGTTTTTCAGGATTGGCAATTATGTTTTCAAGACCGTCGCAGATATTGCGGTGGGTGAGCCGCTGCACGGCCTGACAAGCATGCTCTGGGGCGTACAGCGCGATTATGCCACAATGAGCCAGCGCCTGACAATGCCTTACGGCAAGAATGCTTTGCTTGTTGAGTTTTCCTCGGCATCCCGGGCTGACCTTTTGCTTGACTGCAAACTGATTGATGACAACCGCGAATGGGGCAGGAATTACGAGGTCAGCCAGGAAAAAGGGTGTGTTGTCATAAAATTCCAAAAGCGGAATGACCCGCGCGATGACAACAGCAGTTTCAATATCGAGTATTACCTGTTTGTTGCCGTTGCGGGAAATAATCTTGGTTTTGTTCCTTTGGCAAAGTGGGTTGAGCATAATTACCCGTTTGACGAGCACAGAAAGAGCACGCCGTATTCGCGCTGGGTGTACAATGCAGGAACGATAAGTGCGCAGAGGTTTGCAATTGCTGCAGGTCGCACAAAAAAGGAGGCTGTTGCGGAAGCAAGGCGCGTGCTGAACTCGCGAATGCTCCTAATCCACAGGCAGATGAAGGAAATTTTCCAGCCAAAAACTCCGATGCCGAAAAAGATTTCTTTGGCATACCAGTGCGCCTGCACGGCACTTGATTCACTTTCTGTTGGCGATGAGGGGGTTTATGCAGGCATTCCGTGGTTTTACCAGTTCTGGCTCAGGGATGAGGCAGTAAGCTGCAATGCATTGAGGATGATTGGCAGGAACAGGCTTGCCAAAAATATTTTGAAGAGGCATATTGGCTCGCTTTCAAGCAAAAGCCTGCCGGCTGCATTTTCCGGCTACTGTCTTGACACGATTGACGGTCCTGGCTGGCTCGGCCTGCGGTACCAGCAGAATTCTGACTTGTTCTCAAAAAAAGAGCAGGTATTCATGGTGAAAAAACTGCGCAATGCCTTCAATGCGCTTAAGGCAATGATGCAGAACGAGCTCGTGCATAATGGCCCTCTTGAGACCTGGATGGACACTTCTGTTGATGGCAGGGACACGCGCGAGGGTGCAAGGATTGAGATTCAGGCTTTGATGCTTGCTCTTGCGCGAGCCCTTGGCGAAAAGGAATTTGAGAAAGACCTTGTCCAGCGCGTGCGCGAGACGTTCTGGGACGGAAGCATGCTTCATGACGGCCTTAATGACCCGACAATAAGGCCTAATGTTTTCATTGCTGCTTACGCGTATCCTTGGCTTTTGTCGCGCGAACAGTGGGAAAAATGCTTTGACACTGTTTTGCCGCGGCTTTGGCTTTCCTGGGGCGGGCTTTCAAGCATTGACACTTCCCATGAATTGTTTACTGACCATTACACAGGCCAGGACAATGTGAGCTATCATAGGGGTGACAGCTGGTTCTGGCTGAACAATCTTGCAGCACTTGTGCTTTACCGCTCAAACGCGGCAAAGTACAAGAAATATATTGAGCAGATTGTTGAGGCAAGCTCTCATGAAATCCTTGAGCTCGGCGCTATCGGTCATCACGCAGAGCTGAGTTCGGCAAGGGCTTTGTCAAGTCGTGGCTGCGTCTCGCAGGCATGGAGTTCTGCAATGTTCATTGAGTTGTGCAATGAGATGTTCTGAACAAAATCTTTATAACTCCTTTGTTTTCTTCTCTTTCTTATGAGCATTGACCAGGTTGTTAGGCAGGAGCGCAGGATGTTTGAGAGGTGCATCCCTGAAACTGCCAATGTGTTGTACAGCACAGGATTTTTGTCGTTTCTTGGTTATAAGATGCATGAAGCTCCTGTGGTTGACCTTTCAGAAGGCGGGTTGTGCATGAGTGTTCCTGAAAGGTTGAATCTTAACAAGAAAATGAGGCTTGTCTTGATGATTCCCCGTTATGATGAAAAGATTTTATTGAAGGGGGTTGTTCGCAGGTGTTTTGAGAACAGAAAGGACAGCAGGATTTATGCAGGAATTGAGTTTGTGGATGTCCAGCCGGCTGTGCGCGCAAAGCTGAAGGCAATGTGCGAGTATTTCAATTCTTCTTATTATCGGGAGAGGTGCAGGGAGCGCGAGGAAAAGAAGCTGTTTTACTAATTTTTTGGGGGTTCTTTTTGTGGGAAGGACGAGTAGAACTATTTTTTGTTGTTCCATTGTCTAGAAAGCAATATAAACTGCTGGCTCAATAAGCCGCGGTTATGGAGCGCATAGGGCTTGACCAGCCGACGCTGAAGGCATTGGCTGGGGAGACAAGGGTAAGGATTTTGAAACTGCTTGACAAGAAGCAGATGACTCCTTCTGATATTGCTTCTGAGCTGAAAATGAGTTTGCCGACAGTTGGGGAGCACTTGAAGGCATTGGTTGATGCAGAGCTTGTTGAAAAGGAAGAGACAACAAGGAAGTGGAAGTATTATTCTCTCACGCAGAAGGCAAGGATGCTTTTGCACCCGAACACAACAACAATCTGGTTTGTGCTTGGAATGTTCTTGTTCAGCGCTGCAGCAACTGTGATTAGTGCAATCAAGTTTTTTGGGGCTGGAAGTGCTTATGGCGCAGCAGCTCCAAAGCTTATGGCAAGGGATGCTGCAGAGCAGTTATTGGCAGAGGCAGCGCCTGCAACTGCACAAGCAGCCCTGCCTGCTTCGCCTGTGTGGCTTATTATTTGGGGCGTGCTGGCTGTGGTTTTCCTTGCAGTGATGATTGTCCTGCTGAAGAGGCACGGATGGTTAGGCAAATCCCTAATCAACAAAAAGAATATATAAGCAAGCTTCTCCTATGGGAAAAGTGGTGATGCAAAAATGAACAAGCTTTCAATGATGGTCGGAATGATTGTTTTGGCAGTTGTTTTGGCCGCGTGCACTATTACTGTGCAGCAGCCGGCTACTGAAAGGCAGGACGTGATTACTGTGACAGGGACGAGCCAGTTCAAGGCTGTTCCTGACCAGGCGACTGTTTATTTGCAGGTTGAGACAAATGCCTCAACAGCAAAGGAAGCGCAGAACAAGAACAGCAAGATTATGGACGCAATGCAGAATGCGTTATTGCGCGCTGGTCTTGATTCGCGCGACATGGAAACAATGTATTACAACGTGTACCCCAACACTTACTGGGATTATGAGAAGAACAGGCAGGTTGAGGATGGCTACAAGGTTTCCCACTCGCTCAAGATAACGACTGATGACATTAAGAAGGTCGGCACTTACATTCAGGTTGGCGTTGATGCAGGAGCCACCAGCGTGAACAGCATCAGCTTTGAGCTGAGCAAGGATGCAGAGAAGGATGCCAAGAATGAGGCATTGAAGCGCGCTGTGCAGGACGCGAAGAGCAAGGCAGAGGCTTTGGCAGCAGGTATTGACAAACGCCTTGGCAAGGTTGTGAGTGTTAGCATAAATGAATACTATGCTTATCCGATAATGCGGGGTGCTGTTGCAATGGCAGAAGGAATGGACAAGGCAGTTCCTCCGCCAATCGCCCCTCAGGAGCTTGACGTGAGCGCGAGCGTTCAGGTGGTGTTCGAGATTGCATAAACCGCATTTTTTTGTTTTTTTTCTGGTTTTTCTTATGGGTTGCGCTGTTGTTCAGCCGAAAGGACCGCTTCCAGAGCCGACTGCGTGCACTGAAGAAGCAAAGATTTGCCCTGACGGCTCTGCGGTGGGAAGGACAGGACCCGGCTGCGAGTTTGCGCCGTGCCCTGAGCGGGCAAGCGATTATTGCGAAATTGATGATGACTGTGTTTGCGACGGCTTTGACCCAAGGACGGAGCAGTGCTTTGTCGGAAACAGGCAGTATTACGAGCTTTTTGTTGACCAGAAAAGGGACTGCCCTGACTTTTGCACAGGCATTGCAGGAGACCGGGGAGTGAAGTGTGTTGAGAACAAGTGCGTGATTGCGAAGCTTGACAAGCCAATTGCCGTGGGTCCTTTTATTGAGGTTGTTGCAAGCCCGAAGATTGGCGAGATGCCTTTGAAGGTTAACCTCACTGCAATACTGCGGAATGCAGAGCCGAATGACAAAAGGTTTTACTGCATGCCAATGCAGTGGAATTTTGGTGACGGAACAGAGCAGGTTTCATCGCCAAGCTGCGTTCCATGGTTCCCTGAGGCGAGCGTGCCGACGCGCTACACAACAACACACAGGTTTGAGCGCCCTGGAACGTACAATGTGGTTTTCACCATTGGCGATGTTGCATCAGCGCCTGCGGTTGTAAGCGTGATTCCTGAGCTTTTGCCTCCTGAGTGCGATGAGGACTCCGACTGCGTCAAGGCGCAGTGCTGCCATGCTGCTGACTGCATTATCAAGGAAAAGGCAGCTGACTGCAGCAGGATTATGTGCACGATGGAATGCATGCCCGGCACTTTGGACTGCGGCGGCCGTTGCGCGTGCATTGCAGGGAGGTGCACTGGCCAGAACTTTTTCCTTGGTGAATTGAATCGTGAGAAGCCTTTGCCTTGGGGAAGGATTTAAGCCAGTTTCAGCTTGACATCTGACCTTGTTGTTTCCCTGTAGCCGATGCCGTGCCTTTCTTTCAAATACGAATCAATTATTGCGATGCTTCTGAAATAATTGTCCTTCCAGTTCTGCTCGGCTATTCTCAGGAATATGTCAGGGTCTTTTCCCTGCCTTTGCGCCTCTATCTGGAGCCTTTTCCTTGTCGGGCCGTATACCTTTAACGGCCCGATGTGCACCCGAAGTGAGAAGTTTGGGATTATGCTGTCCATTCTTTCAAGGTATGTCTTGAGGCTTGCAGGGTCTGGGTTGTACAGCGTGGGGTAAATGTCAAATCCTGCTGACAGGAATTTTTTGAGCGAGCGCAATTGCTCGTCCATTGTTGCTGTTGACTGCACGTTATCCTGCAGGTTTTCAGAATTGCACCCCTTTAGTGCCGTAAGGACCTTCACTGGGAATTCCGCGAGTTTTTCCAGGGTGTTTGGCTCGTAAATCCCCTCCTTTTCAAACCTTTCGACAACGCTTGCTGTTGAGAGGTTGCTGTCAAGCTGCCCGACAAAGTCGCAGCCCCTTTGTGCAATCCTTCTCCAGAGGTTGAGTATCCAGTCAAGGACTATTGTTGGCTCTCCTCCTGATGCCCTGAGGACTTTTATGTTCAGGTCAAATCCTGCTGCTTCTTGGTACTGCTGCCTTATTTTTTTCCTTGCCGCAAGCACGCTGTCTATTGTTTCATCAATTCCGAGCAATGCCTTTCCTGCGCCAGGCCTGCCGTTGTTGCTTTCATCATCAACAAAGCAGTACCAGCATCCGCCGCTTGCGCTTCCGTCGTGGAAGTTGCATCCTGCGACCTGGAATACAAAGTCCGGATTGTAGTCTGTTGCGCGCCTCATCTCAAACCCGTTGCAGTGCTTGAACCACAATGGATAGTCAAATTCCTGCCTCCTGATGAACCTCTCGATTTCGTCGTCTGTCCTTTCCCTGATGTCAGAGAACCTGGTGTTGTATGCTTTTGACGCGAGAGGGTCTATTTCCTTGACATTGACTTTTGCCCTGAAGACATACTGCCCTGTTGCAATGTTTGGCATTATGTCTATGACTTTTGAGGTGTCTTTGCCCTGCAGTGTGTTTGAGAAGTCTGCAACAAGTATTTTGCCATCTGAAATGAGTGTCTTCCTGAGTTCAAGCGCCCGCTGTATTGGATTTGTCTTCTCCCCCACAGCCTGCCCTGTTTCACAACTTACATTTAAATTTTTGGAAAGCGCAAGCACAAAGTTTATAAACCAGTATCGCCCAGTTTCGTGACAAAAAGGTGATTACTTAACATGCAGAAGCTTGTTTTGGGCATTGTTATCCTTCTCGTGATGAGCGCAGTGGTTATTGCGACCCAGACAGGCTACACTGCAGAGACGCGGTATTCGTGGTACCAGTCAACTATTGTGCCAAGGGATATTGTGTTCTCGTCAAACAGGTACTGGATGGATTATGTCAAGCCTTATGGCGGCTATGGCGCAAAGGGGGCGAGCAGGGGAAGCTTTGGGATGAAGGGCGAGGAAGAGGGAGCCTCAAATTTGCCTTACAATGACTTCATACCGCGCGGAAGCGACCCGTCTGCTATAAGCAATTATTATGCGAGCGCGCGCGGATACCACATTGTCAACAAGTATGTTGAGCTTGAGTCAGTCGATTTGGGGCTTGTTTCAAGGCCGCAAATCAACGGCACTCCAAAGGGCTATGCCCGCGTCGTGAACATAAAGGATAATGGCGTCGGATTCCCTGTAGCGACTGTCTTTTTCAGGACAAAGGATTTGCCGCCGCTGGCTCCTGAATACCTTTACGAGCTGTGGCTTACTGATGAGGATACGGGTTACGCGATGAGCCTTGGGCTTTTCCAGCCGGTTCAAGTCGGCAGGGTTGTGTCGCTTGATTATGAGTCTGTTGTCCCTGTCTGGCCTTTTGACTCAATGATGGTCACGATAGAGCCTTTCCCTGATGACAACCCGATGCCGGGCCAGGTAATCCTGTCAGGCTTGCTTAAGGAAGGTGTGAGGCTGCCATGAGGAAGCTTGCTGCCCTTGGAATTGCATTCCTGCTGCTGGCTCCGTTGGTGATAGGCTATGTTTACGTCAAGCCGGAGGACATCAAGTTCCGCGAGGGCGGCGTGCAGAGGTTTAATGAGTACTTTTATGACCCGCGCGTCCAGACTTTCAAGCAGGACATTTGGGTTTATCTTGAGCCGCCAGAGCCGCCTATTTTTGCGACAGGGCAGCCTCCGTATTATCCGCGCGGAACCGTTAGGCTTCAGAGCCAGCGCAGCCCGTACATCCCATATGGCAATATCCTGCTTAAGGTGAAGGATTTGCGCCCGTCTGAGTATGATAACTCCATATACCATGCATGGCTTTATGACTCGGAATCAGGCTATTCCTTGAGCCTTGGCGTGTTTGACACGATTGGAGGCGGTGTTGGCAGCATGCAGTTCAATATGAAGAAATATTTTGACCCTTTTGACTTTGTTGTTGTTACAAGGGAGCCGCGCGATGACCAGGACCCAAGGCCCTCGCAGGATGTTGTGCTTATTGGCAAGATTACAAAGCAGCAGTATTACGTGCCTTCGCCAATTCTTGGCGAGAAGCAGATGGCTGGCTACTCATACGAAAGGCAGTAAAAGTTCATTCTGTGATTGATTTTAATTTATTGCGTAGAGCTCCATTAAGGCGCTGCGGCGCCATAATTACCCTCCTCACTCATTGTGCGGCTAACTCCGTTATGCCGCACGAGTTCGGAGAGAATAATAGAAGAAGATTTTACATTATTATTGGTAACGCGACTGTAAGGAGCCTGTTATTGTATTATTTATTCTCTCTGCAGCAATGAGATCAGAATTACGGTTATTGCGAGTATGATTATTGCGCCTATTCCTGCAAGGAACATAAATGAGCCTGCACTGCTTGGCTGCGCTTCACTGGCATAAGTGCCTGTTACTGCTGCCATCGGGAAGGCCACTGAAAGCAGTCTGGGTTTTGTCTCAATTGTTATTGTGTCAATGCTGAATGAGTCTGCAGGAACCTCTTGAGGGACATATGTTTCTATGTTAACCATTGTGCCTTTGGTATACATCGTGGTGAATCCTGACCTTGTCTGGCACTGGGTTGCAACATTTAATGCGAAAGCTCCCGGAGGCAGTATTGTTGGCTGTAATTCACAGAACGCGTATGACGGGCCAAGAATTGCCTTCATGTTCCACTGCTGAACTGTTATGGGCCTGTCAATGCGGTTCACTCCAGTGATTACGGCATACTGGTATCCCTGTGTTATGAGCGTGCTCTGCATTGCCACAGTGCGCGATTCCTTCACGACTTCCGCAAGTGCGCAGGGGACAACAAACAATGCCAACAAAAGCACCGCGAGCTTTTTCATCTTATCACTCTTTTTTTACGTGAGTTGTAAAATTGGGTATAAAAACCCTGCGGTTTTAGCAATGTTTAAATACGGCTTGCAAAACATTTTTTCTGATGAAGCGGGCAAGGCATGAGCACGTTCTTGGGGCAGAGGAGCATATGAATGGCATTGGTGGAATGCTTCGCGAGCTTATTCTTGGCGGCCAGGACGGGCTTGTGAACGTTCTTGGGATTGTGCTTGGGGTTGCTGCTGCCACATCAAGCGCGCGCATAGTTATAATATCCGCCCTTGCTGCCACTTTTGCAGAGAGCATCTCAATGGGCGCTGTTGCATACACGAGCACAAAGGCTGCAAAGCAGTATTACCTTAGCCTTAAGAAAAAGGAGCTGCTTGAGATAAAACAGATTCCTGGCATGGAGAAAAAGGAGGTTAAGGACATTTATTACCACAAGGGCTTCAGGGGGCAGCTGCTCAACAAGATAGTGAGCAAGATAACTTCTTCAAGGAAAGTCTGGCTTGACACGATGATGGCAGAGGAATTGAAGGCTTTTCCCGAGCAGTACGGCAACCCGCTAAAGAGCGGGATTGTTGTCGGACTTGCGTCAATTGTCGGCTCGCTGATTCCGGTGATGCCTTTCTTTTTCCTTCCTGTCCAGCCGTCTGTGTGGCTCTCTCTTGCAGTGTGCACGCTTGCCCTTTTTGCTGTTGGTGCAATAAAGGCTAGATTGACGGTTGGCAAATGGTGGCAGGCGGGGATTGAGCTTGCGGCAATCGGGATGGCGGCCGCAATTGGCAGTTATTTCATTGGGTTGCTTTTGGGCGTAACTATTTGAGAACTTCCTTAAGCCTTTTCTTAATTGCTTCAATCATTTTCTCGCGCCCAGTCCGCTTTCTCAGTTCTTCTGCAAGGATTTTGTCGCCAAAACAGTCCTGAATCCAGTTGCTGAAGTCATTTTTGTGATTGTTTACGTGGTGCCGGAATGTGGCATCATCCATTTTTTTCAATGCCTGTTCAAGCTCCGGCACTGTCCTGATTGTTTCGCCGCCCCAGAGGCGGAAGTACTGGTCAGGTGCGAGCTCTGACAAAAGCCTGCCTGCAATTGTTCCCTCTTCTGCAAAAAAGGGGTGCGTTCCCTTGCACATCTGCTTAAGCGTGATTGCTTCCTTTGCCCCCCTTGCAATGTCTGCTGCTGTCATGCCGTATTTGGCAAACAATTCATCTGTTGCGCCGCTCTCGCCGAACTTGTCCTTTAGTCCAATGCGCTTTATTGGCACAGGAATGATTTCAGAAAGCGCTTCTGCCACTGCACTTCCAAGCCCGCCGTTGACTTGGTGGTCCTCAACAGTCACGAACGCTCCGGTTTTTCTTGCCGCAACAGCAAGGGTCTTAGTGTCAAGCGGCTTTACCGTGTGGCAGTTGATGACTTGTGCGCTTATTCCATCCTTCCCAAGCATTTCAGCAGCCTGCAAAACGTTGAAAGCAATTGGTCCGCAGGAGATTATTGTGACATCCCTGCCTTCTTTTATGATATCTGCCTTTCCAATCTCAAAGCGCGAGTGCTCGGCTGTTAGGAGGGGCGTTCTGTTGCGCGCAACCCTGATGTAGACTGGCCCTTTGCGGCTTGCTGCTGCTATTGTTGCCTTTCTTGCCTCGATTGCATCGCAGGGGACAATTACGGTCATGTTTGGCAGTGAGCGCATCAGTGCAATGTCCTCTGTTCCCTGGTGTGTTGCTCCGTCCTCCCCCGTGGCTATTCCCGCATGCGAGCCGATGATTTTCACAGGGGCATCATTGTAGCAGATGGTTGTGCGTATCTGCTCCCAGTTCCTTCCGGGATTGAACACTGCAAATGAGGCAATGAATGGTATTTTTTCCATCAATGCCATTCCTGCCGCAATTGATGCAAGGTTCTGCTCTGCAACGCCCAATTCAATGAAGCGCTCAGGGAATTTCTGCCTGAATTCTGCCAGCCGAGTGCTTTCTGCAAGGTCAGCGCAAAGGGCAACAACTTTCTTGTTTTTCTTTCCAAGCTCGAGCATTCCTTCTCCGAATCCGTCCCTTGTTGCCTTTTTTTCAGGGCGTGTGTAAACGACTGAGTGGTTTGTCATTTTTTGTCAATCTTTTTGCGCTCTTCCTGCAATTCCTTGAGCGCTTTTGCTGTTTGTTCCTTGTTTGGCGCCTTTCCGTGCCATTCAGGATTGTCTTCCATGAATGATACTCCTTTTCCCGGAGTTGTGTGCGCGATTATGCAGGTTGGCTTGCTGTTCTTTTTGCTTGTCTCAAGAGCCTCAATAATTTCGGGAATGTTGTGCCCGTCAATTTCAATAACATCCCAACCGAATGCCTCGTACTTTTCCTTGAGCGGCTCCAATGGCATCACTTCCTCTGTAAAGCCGTCTATCTGGATGTTATTGCGGTCAATGATTACTGTGAGGTTGCATAACTGCATCTTGTTCACGAACATTACTGCTTCCCATGTGTTTCCCTCGTCATGCTCACCGTCGCTCGTAATGCAGTAAACGTGGTTGTTTTTGCCGTCCATTCTTAGCGCGAGAGCCATTCCTGCTGCCTGCGATATCCCGCAGCCCAATGGTCCTGATGTTGTTTCAAGCCCAGGCAGTGAGGGCCTGTGTGGGTGGCCTTGCAGTCTTGAGCCGAGCTTGCGCAGGGTCATAAGTTCTTTTACTGGGAAGTATCCTGATTCTGCCATTGCTGCATACTGCGCAGGGCATATGTGGCCGTTGCTCAACACGAGGATATCGCGGTCTTTCCAGTATGGCTTTTTCGGGTCGTGCTTGAGGACATTGAAGTACAATGCTGTGAAGACATCTGCCATTCCCAGTGAGCCGGCAGGGTGACCAGAGCCTGCCTCGCTTATCATTTTGATAATGTCCTGCCTGATTGCGTTTGCCATCAGTTTTAGTTTTTTTTCATCAACAATTCTCTTGGCAGACATAATTTTCTCCCCTTTTTATGTGAGAATTTGTGAGAATTGATTATTTAAATGTTCCTTTTAATCGCGTCAATTCCTTCCTGAACTGTTGGCGCCTTGTGGATTGCGTTTCCTGCCACAAGAATGTCTGCCCCTGCACTTGCTGCGAGCCTTGCGGTTTCCTTGTTTATTCCGCCATCAACCTCAATGTCAAGCCTTGGAGCCCATTTCCTGATTTGCGAGACTTTTTTCAGCGTTGCAGGAATGAGTTTTTGCCCTCCAAAGCCAGGATTGACAGTCATAACGAGAACCAGGTCGACAAGCTTCAAAAACGGCTTGATTTTTTCTGCAGGTGTTCTTGGATTGATTGCAATTCCTGCCTTGAGGTTGTGCGACCTTATTTGTTGTATGAATGAAATTATTTTTTTCGGGTTTTTATATGATTCGTAATGGAATATGATGAGCTTTGCATTCATCCTGCAGCAGTCTGACAGATAATCAGCAGGCTCCTTTACCATAAGCTGGCATTCAACCGCAAGCTTTGTTTTCAATCCCTTGAATTCTTTTGGCTGGACTGTTTTGTTTGGCACGAATTTGCCATCCATTATGTCAAACTGCGCCCTTTTTACAGAAGGTTCTATTCTTCTGAGTTTTGTGAGAAATTCCTTTTTTGTCTTGCACAAGAGTGACGGCACAATTTCAACGCGGCGGTTTTCCACTTTCTATCCTCCTTATTTCTTCCAGTCTTCTTTTGTGCCTTTCTTCGCCCGAGAATTCTGTTTCGAGCCATAATTTCACGATTTTTTTCGCGTGGTTCAGGGACAATTCCCATCCTGAGAGGCAGAGAACATTTGCGTCGTTGTGCTCCCTGCTCAGGCGGGCATTGCGGAGTGTCCACACCGCGACTGCCCGAACTCCCTTGACTTTGTTTGCCGCCATGCAGACCCCCTCTGCACTGCCGCACACAAGTATTCCCATCCCCTTGGCTTTTGCGACTGCTTTTGCAACCTTGTATGAGTAAACAGGGTAATCGTCATCTGGGTTTAGCTCAAATGCGCCTTCATCCACTACTTTGTATCCGGAGTGGTCAAGGAATTTTTTCAGTTCCTGCTTGAGCTTGAATCCTGCGTGGTCTGCGCCGATGTAAATTGTCTTCATGCTTTTCCTGCGCTTCCAAAGAGTTTTATGCGGTGCTCAACAACTTCCTGCATTAGTTCGCGCGCCCTGCCGAGGATGTGCCTTGGGTCAAAGTCTCCTGGCATTGTTGCGAGAAACTCGCGGACTCCTGCGTCAAACGCGAGCCTTAGGTCTGTGTCTGTGTTTATTTTGCAGATTCCGTTCCTTATTGCCTCCCTGACCTGGTTGTCAGGGACTCCTTCCGGCTTTCCAAGCCTTGCACCGTAGTGCTCTGCTGCCGCGACAATCCAGTCAGGGACTCCGCTTGCGCCGTGAAGGACAAGCGGGATTTTCACTTTCTGCCTTATTTCCTTCAGCCTTGCGATGTCAATGCGTGCAGCTCCTGCGAACTTGTAAGCGCCGTGGGATGTTCCAATGGCAACTGCAAGGGCATCAACCCCTGTCTTGTCCGCAAATTCCTTTGCTGATTCGGGTTCTGTGTATTTTATTTTGCGCGCAATGATTTTTTCCTCTGCGCCGCCGATTGTGCCCAGCTCTCCCTCGACAGAAATTCCTTTTGCGTGCGCCATTGCAGCGACTTTTTTTGTCAGTGCAATGTTTTTCTCAAACGGCAGGTGCGAGGCATCAATCATTATGCTTGTGTAGCCTGTCTTTATCGCCTCCTTGATGATTTCAGGGTCTCTTCCGTGGTCAAGGTGGAAGACGATTGGTATTTTGTTGTCCTGTGCTGCCTGCGAGACAAGGCAGCTGATGTATTTCATGCCTGCATACTTGATTGCCCCTTCGCTTGTCTGCAGGATTACAGGCGACTTGAGTTTTGATGCGGCATTGACTATTGCCTGCGTTGTTTCAAGGTTGTTTGTGTTGAATGCTCCGACTGCGTATTTTCCTTTTTGCGCTTTTGTAAGAACCTGTTTTAGCGTTGCAAGCATTTTTCAGAGCCTCGTGACAGTGACCCTTGCCTTTGGCGCTTTTTCAATCTGCCTTCTTGTCAAGAGGTTTTGCTTTGCCCCGATTTGCTGGATGACTGCTGCTGATTCTGCCATTCCCCATTTCATTGCCTCTGCAATGTCATTCTTCAAAATTATTCCCGCAAGCATTCCTGACGCAAACGCGTCTCCTGCGCCTGTCGCCTCAACGACCTTGATGTGCGGCGGTATGAGCTGAAAGTGCTGTATTCCGTTGTACGCGTGGGCTGGCTTTGGCCCGTCTGTGATTACGGCAATCTTTGCGTGTTTTTGCAGTTCTGCAAGAAGCTCCTTGCATCCTGCTGATTTCTTTCCTGTCAGTTCCTGCGCCTCTTCCTTGTTCATTATGAGAATGTCGCAGTCGTCAATTATTGGCTTTAGCGCGCTGGTTCCCATTTTCGCAATGTACATGCTCGGGTTGAATGCGTACCTGATTCCTTTTTTCTTTGCGAACAAAACTGCTTTCTTGAGGGTTTCAAAGCTCTGGTTCATCATTGCGCTGAAGTAGAACCATTTTGTCCTGAGCTTTTTCCACGGCACTTCATACGCCGCAAGCTTGTCATTGACTCCCTTGAACGCGAGAATGCACCTGTCCTGCTCAAGCCCTGTTAGTATGACGCTGTATCCCGTCATTCCCCTTCCCCTGCCGCCGAGGAAGTCTACTTTTTCGCGCTTCATTTCGTCGAGGAGCGTCTTTGCGTGGAGGTCTGTGCCGACCTCGCCAATCCATGCTGTCTTCAGGCCAAGCCTTGAGAATGCCACAGCGGTGTTTGTGCCGCCTCCCCCTGTGTCAACGTGCAGGTCCTCGACAAGGATTTTTTCGCCTATTGCATAGCAGACATCATCATGTCCTTTGTGCTTAATTATTTCCGGCTTTTTGGTTTTTACAAACACGTCAATGGTTCCAGAACCCATTGTGATTACGTCGTACATTTTTGCCTCTTTTTTTGCCAGAGTTCGTTTTAAGGGATTATAAATATTGTGCTTATAAATTGCATTAAACAACTACCGGAACCACAGGCTCCTTACAGTCGCGTTACCATCAATAATGGAAAATCTTCCCCTGTTGTTTTCTCCGAACTCGCACGACTGAACGGAGTTCGTCGTGCACGAGTGAGGGGGCTAATTATCGCCCGCAGGCGCCTCAAGGGGTTTTGGTTGTTTGATTAGTTCCTCACGGCACAAATTTGCCGCTCTTGAAGTCTTCTATGAGACCTTTGATTAATTCGGTTGCTGCTGGCGGGAAGTTCCACGTGGTTTCATTAAGGTGTTCCTCCAACTGTGGCAGTATCTCTGCATCCCTTGCTTTTTCGCTTGTCCACGCTTTTGCAACGAATGAATCAATTGTTGGGAACCTTATGAAAAACTTTTCAAAGCCCTTTTGCAGGTAGTCCTGTCCGTATATGTGGAGTGAGCCGTTTGTTTCGCTGTAAGGTCCTGTTATCACTTCCCTGCCTGTTTTTTCAGCGAGCCGTGCAGCAAGCCTTGCCTGAAGGTTTGTGATTCCAATGAGGTTGTCTCCCCATGCCTTGTACAAGTCACGGCTTCTCCAGTGCGCATGCATGTTGAGGACAAGCTGTCCTTTTTCGTTTTCTGGCGCCCTGAGCTGGATTTCCCTCAGGCAGGGCGCGTCAGCAGCCATGTAGAGGTCAATTTCTGGCACGCACGTGATTGCAACAGCCCTTCTTGAGATTGGGTCTTTTGCGAGCTTGTCCAGGATTAGTTCAAGCTGGTTTATTGTTGTGCCGTCAGCGCGCGGGTAAGCAGTAAGCCTTTGGTGGTAGCAGTATGGCCATTGTGTTGCCTCAAATTCCTTTCCCTGATGCACCATTTGCACGAGCTCTTTGTAAGGCACAACCATGTGGTCTTTTGAGCCGAGGAATTCTGCAATGTATTTTCCTCTTTCACAGAAGCTCAGCGGGGGGAATCTTGGCTGGGCAAATGGGTCTTCAATCATTATTGCGACTTTTGCGTCCTTGCTTGGCGGGTCAATGAAAGTGCCGTCTGGGTTTTTCCTGTCATACTGAGTCCTTATGCTCAGCCCGCGATTATGCACGGCTTCCAAAGCCTTGTAGTATGCTTCTGGTATTGATTTTGCCTTTACGTGTAGAACTGGTATGTTTGTTTCTGCCATTCTCCCACCCCTGTGTGATTTTTAGCCGGTAGTTTTCAGGCTAATATAAAGAAATCTGTGTTAAAACATATGTTTGGGAAAATACTCACAGCAGCCTTGTTATCATCAGCATTGCTACCGCGCCTATCAAAATGCCAAGGAGGTAGTCCCTTGCTGTGAAGTGAAATGGCAAGTGGTGCTTTTGCTCTGGTGGGTTTTCAAGGTCCTGGATTCTTTTCTCCACAGCGGCAAGCATGAGCCGTCTGTCCTTTATCTCCCCGAAAACGCTTGCGAGGTGCTCGTCGCGGACTATGTGCAGAATCCAGTTGTGGAAGTCGTTCTTTTCATCATTGACGTGGTGCCTGAAGACTTCCTCGTCCATTGTGGCAAGCTCATTGGCTAGCTCGTACAGGTTTTTTATGGTGCTCCCGCTCTTTAAATGGAACACGTGGTCTGGATGTACGTCTTTTAAAAAGCTCATCAGTGTATCACGCACTTCACGGCCTTGACTGCCTTTTTCTCCTTCTCAATCTCTTTCCTGACTTCCTCGCGGTGTTCCTTGCTCGCTATGTGGGCGACCTCGCGGAGTATATGCTTCATGATTGCTCTTTGGGTTTCTATGCGGTCCTTGATTCGCTGCATTTCCTCTGCAAGCGGAGGCGCCTCAAAGACGTCCCTTACCCAGTTCGCAAAGTCATTCTTCAGCTCGTTTACGTGGTGCCTGAAGACGTCTTCACTCATTGTCTCAAGTTCATCAATCAGTTGGAAGAGACTATCAAGCTTCCTGCCGTCCTGGAGGACAAAGTGCTTCTCAACGGGCGCCTTTCCGAATTCCTTCTTCCTGTAGAACACTTCGAGCCTTGCTTTTGGCTTTGCACTTACCACTTTTGCAGGCTTGCGTGCTGCGTGCCTTTTGGCTTTCCTCTTTTTTGCCATAACCCACCTCTGGGTTTGCAGAGTGATGCCTTGTTTTTAAATATTGCGTCCTGAAAAGCTTATTTTCTTTTCAGGAACGCCTCAACTGCCTTTGCACTCTGCACTTTGTCTTTTGCCGAGAGGAGCTTTTGCGCAAGCTTCTGCTCGCCAAACACGTCCTTCACCCAGTTGTGAAAGTCGTTCTTTTGCTCGTTCGCGTGGTACGCGTACGTGTCAGGATGCATTTTCTTCAGCCCCTTTGCGAGTTGTGCAAGCGTTGAGTAGACGCTGCCGTCGCTCACGTAAAAGCTCTTTTCTGCATCGCATTTCACGATTTTTTTTGCATTTTTCATTTATTTCACCTCACGTAATAGACATCCATCTTTTCAGCGCAGCCCCTACGGAGCCGCGCTCATCGCTTTTTACGCGAAGGATGATGTCGTTGAGTATGTTCATGTATGCTATGAATGCCTCGTATGGGCTGTCATAGGGGTTGAAGTACTTGTGGACGTCTCCGTCATTGAACCACTTTGTGCACATGTAGTAGAAGTGGTCGCTTGTGCTGAGCTTTCTCCACGCGTCAATCAATTGCCCGTCCCTGCTGGCAAGCACATCTTTCCTCAGGGAGTACAGCCTTTGTGCTGCCGAGTTTTGCATCCTGTTGCCGAGCCATGCTGACGTGTCGCGCTCAATGTCGGCCCAGCTCATTGGCGAGTGGATGTCAAGCTCGTCCTTTGGCTCGACTTTTGCAAGCTCTGAGGGCCAGTGGAATGAGATTCCTTTTTTCTTCAATTCTGCAGGCAAATGCTCGAGGAATTTGAAAATGCCTGTGTCCTCCCATTGGTGCTCTCCAAATGTCTCATAGTCCATAAACAGGTTTATTGTGTCTCCGAGTATTGGGGCAATCCAGTCAGCGTATTTTGATGCCGTGAGGGGGTGTCCTGCCCAGTTTTTGTCACCAAACCTGAACGCTACATCGTCAGAAAGCCGGTAGTTTTTCAGCAAAAGCCTCATCCGCTTTGTTGTTTTCGGCTTGTAGACGTAGTTTGGTGACTTCCAGCCGAGTATGTGGTCTGCGCCTTCCGCGAGTATTGCCTTGTAGCCCATTTCCTCTGCTGTTTTTGCGAGGTAGTTGTTGAAGACAAGCTCTGTGTTCCTGAAGACTGTTGGCTTTTGCTTGAAGTTTTCCTTTATGAGCTTCTGGTGGAGCCTTACCTGGTTAATGAATTCATCCTTGTCGTGCAGGAATGCGAGCGAGTGGTAGTATGTTTCGTTTAGGAACTCGACAGCTCCTGTTGCTGCAAGGTCTTCAAAGCTGTCAAGCACTGCCGGAGCGTATTTCTGGAACTGCTCAAATGCAGTGCCTGTGATGCTGAACGCGCACTTGAAGTCATCGTGTTTCGCAATCAGGCTTCTTATTATCCTGTTTGCAGGGATGTAGCATTTTTTGGCGACTTTTTGCATCACTTCTTTGTTTTTGCAGTCGTCAAAGTAGTTTGTGCTGTGCCCTATGTCAAACACGCTGTATTTTTTCATCCTGAAAGGCTGATGGACCTGGAAGTACAAGCAAACGTTTGTCATTTTGTCACCTCTTCGTATATTGCCCTGACTTTCCTTGCCGGCTCGTCAAGGTTGAACCTGTTTGATTCCGCGTGCCCTTTCTCCCTGAGTTCTTCCTGGAGCTCTGGGTGGCGGAGCACGCTGATTATCATGTCTGTCATTTTGTTTATGTCCCAGAAGTCTGTCTTGAGGCAGTGCCTGAGGACTTCTGACACCCCGCTCTGCCTGCTAACGATTACAGGGGTCTTGTTCTTGAGGCTTTCAAGCGCGACAAGGCCGAACGGTTCTGAAACGCTTGGCATCACATACACGTCTGCCATCTGGAATGCCTTGTGCACTTCAGGGCCCTGCAGGAACCCCGTGAATATGACCTTGTCTGCTATGCCGAGCTCGTGCGCGCGGTTGATGATTCTCGGCATCATGTCGCCGTCTCCTGCAATCACAAATAGCGTGTTTGGCTCAAATTCGCTGACTTTTTTTGCGACCTCGATGAAATAGTCAGGTCCTTTTTGTATTGTTATCCTGCCGAGGAACAACACGACTTTTCCTTTCCTGTTCAATGGCGAGCGGTAGTTGAGGTGGTAGTCCGGGTTGTCTTCTTCTATGCCCCAATGGACAACTCTGATTTTGTTTTCGGGAATCTTATAGTGCTTTATGACATTGTTTTTTGTGAAGTTGCTGTTTGCTATGATGATGTCTGCTGCCTTGAGGCCTTCGTATTCCTTGTGCGCAATGTACTGGTTGGGGTTGTCTCCTGTGCGGTCAAATTCTGTTGCGTGGATGTGCACGACCAATGGTTTTCCTGACACTTTCTTTGCCTCAATTCCTGCCTCGTATGTCATCCAGTCGTGCGCGTGGATGATGTCATGATGCTCTTTTTTCGCTATTGCCTTTCCAATCCTTGCGAACCTTCTTGCCTCTGCGTAAATGTTTTTGCCATAGACTCCTTTTGTGCTCAAGGGAGCATAGTCCTCTGCGTACTGTTCTGCTGTCTGGTATGGCGCAAGCATTGACGGCACCGCGATTGCCTTGACGTGCTTTGTGAACTGGTTTGCGCCGATAAGCTTGACAAATTCTGCCTTTGCGCCTTCTGGAGCCACTGGCATCACGAAAGTCACGTGCACGCTGTTCCTTGCGAGCCCTTTTGTGAGCCCGTAGCACGCTGTTCCAAGCCCTCCTGTCTTGAAGGGCGGGAATTCCCATCCGAACATCAGCACTCGCGGGGCTTTTTTCATCTTGGTTCCTCCGCGATGCCGAGGAATTTCCTTCCTTCCTCGCTTAGCTCATAAATCTTGACATAAGAGCTGGCAAAGACTTCCCTGACAAATCCGCGGCCTTTGAGCCAGATGAGGTGGTTGTCAACAGTCTTCCAGTTTATCCCTGTGTCTTTTGACAATTGGTTGACTGTTTTTCTTCCATTAAGTAAGTCAGCCAGAATTTCGTTCCTGAGTTCCCTGAATGTTCGCTTGGGGTTTCTGTTTTTTGGGGGTAGCATCTGCCTCTGCGCCACTAGTAGTGATTTTTGTATATCTATTTACTGTGATATATTTAAACATTTCTTTTTTTAATGAGAGGTTATGTTTAAATAACGCTGAAAGCTTGGTTTGTGCCTGCATTCTTGAAAAAGAAAGTGCAAAACTGGCTGTGCCGCTTTTGCTCAACGCGGTCATTCTTGGCAAGATGTCGAAAAACACACTTTTTTTTGACGTTCTGCAAAACGTAAACTCCTTATGATTACTCTGCTTTGCCGAAATCCTCAAGAATGTCTTTTATGGTGATGATGCCGACAGGGATGTCCTTTTTTACCAGTATTATTGCGCTGACATCATTGCTGACCATTAGGTCAATTATGTTTGCCATTGATTCTTCTGGCGCTGCTGTTATGCAGTTTGGAACGTGCGTGAGGACATTGTGCACAGGGAGCTTGAGCAGGTTTGTTTTCTCGCCGACTCCGAATCCTGTGTGCTTGCCTTTCTGGTGGCTTGCTGCCTTCGGGATGCGCATCCTTGAGCGCGGAAAAACAGAAACATCAACAAGTATGTCTGTGAGCCCGAGTATTCCGATAAGCTTGTTCTGGCTGTCAACCATGACGACCTTGCTGATTCCCCGCCTGCTCATAAGGTTCATTGCCTTGCTGAGCTCCTCATTCTGGTGGACAGTGACAAGATTCATGCTTGCCAGCTCATCTGCCCTAACCCTTGAATAAAAGGTCCTCAAGTTTGCGATAACGTCCTTTGAGTGCACAATTCCCATCACTTTTTCCTTCTTGTGCTCTGTGAAGATTACAGGCAGTGCGTGCACGTCTGCTGTTGCCATCAGGCGCGCAATTTCGTTCAGCCCTGTGTCAGGCGACAGCTTTGGGACAAAGAACTGTGTCTTGCTCTTTGAGCGGTGCGTGATGAGGTTCTTGATTTTCATTGTTGCAGGATCAATCCTTGAGGACAAAAGCCATTTCTTCGCCACGATTCCCTTGTAATCGCCGTTCTCAAAAACGACAGCATAGCACTCATCGTGCCTTTCCATCTGCCCGATAAGCGACGAGACAGTTTCCTCAACAGTTGCAATGATAAAATCAGTCCTAAGTATGTCCGCTGCAACAACCATAACTGCATTGGTTTATCAAATTGTATTTAAACATTACTAACTCTGGATAAATAACAAATAAACCGCGTTAAACAATAACTGCTATAACTGGCTCCTTACAGTCGCATTACCAATAATAATGGAAAATCTTCATCTGTTATTCTCTCCGAACTCGTGCTGCTGAATGGAATTCGCAGCACATGAGTGAGGAGGCTAATTATGCACTGCAGTGCTTTGAGGAGTTTGCATTATTGAACGAAGTTTGATTGGCAATGTTTATATACCAAATAATTCACGATGTCGTCCATGCCTTGGTTTGACCAGTCCGTGCCTGCTGTTCTCAGGGAATTAAAGACTTCTGCAGAGCGCGGGCTTTCATCAGCAGAGGCAGGGCAGAGGCTTTTGCAGTACGGCGCCAACAGCATTGAGGAGGCCCGCAAGGTCTCGTTGCTCAAGATTTTTCTGGGCCAGTTTGCCAGCCCAATCGTGTGGATTCTGCTTGCCGCAATGATTATCAGCGTCCTTGTGAAGGAATGGACTGACTTCTGGGTGATAGCAGCAATAGTTGCGCTTAATGCAGTCCTTGGCTGCGTTCAGGAATACCGCGCAGAGGAAGCAATTGAGGCATTGAAAAAAATGGTCAGCCTAAAGGCAAAAGTGCTCAGGGATGGAAAAGTTGCCGAGATTGATGCCTCAAGCATTGTGCCGGGTGACATTGTGCTTCTTGAGACTGGCGACAAGATTCCTGCTGATGCCCGGCTTGTTGAGGCAGTCAATCTTGCAACGCAGGAGGCAGAACTGACAGGCGAGTCAACACCTGTCCTGAAAAGCCCTGAAATGCTTCACGACCACATTGCTGTTGCCGACCAGCACAACATGGTCTTTTCAGGCACAATAGTCACGAATGGAAGGGGAAAGGCAGTTGTTGTCAGCACAGGCATGGCTACTGAAATCGGCAAGATTGCAAGGCTCATAAAAGAAACAAAGGCAGAGCCGACGCCATTGCAGAAAAAGCTTTCAAGCCTCAGCAAACTCCTTGGAGTGCTTGTCATATTCATCGCGTTGATTGTCTTCGGAGCAGGCGTGTTTTACGGTCTTCCCGTGTTTGAAATGTTCCTTGCATCAATTGCGCTGGCTGTGGCTGCAATTCCGGAAGGGCTTCCTGCTGTAGTCACAGTAGCTTTGGCTCTTGGCGTTCAAAAGATGGCAAGGCGCAATGCCCTTGTCAGGAAGCTTCCATCTGTTGAGACTCTTGGCGCGTGCTCGGTCATTTGTGCTGACAAGACAGGCACAATGACCCACAACCAGATGACAGTAAAGCACGTTTATGCCAATCAGGAATCAATTGCGGTTTCCGGCTCTGGCTACAGCCCTGAAGGGAAGTTCGCGAAAAACCCTGACCAGTTCTCACTCCTCCTCAAAATCGGCGCACTGAACAACAATGCAAAGGTTGAGCAGGAAAACCATGACTGGAAGGCAATAGGCGACCCGACAGAGGCTGCTTTGATTGTCAGCGCGAGAAAGGCAGGCATCAATGTTGAGCAATTGAACCTGAGCTATCCAAGGCTGAAGGAAGTTGAGTTCACGAGTGAACGAAAAATAATGACCACTGTGCACAGGAAGGGCGCAAAACTGCTTGTGTGCACAAAAGGCGCGCCTGAAGTTGTCGTAAAGCTTTGCACAAGGCAGTTGCTGCACGGCAAAATTGTCAGGTTCTCACGCGCGGATGCAGAAAAAGTTCTTGCTATGAACGAGGCATATGCCAACAGGGCATTGCGCGTCCTCGCATTTGCGTTCAAGGAAACAACTCCCGGCTCAAAGGAAAAGCTTGAGGGAGACCTTGTTTTTGCAGGCCTGCAGGCAATGATTGACCCGCCAAGGCACGAGGTCAGGGAAGCGATAGAAAAATGCGAGAGCGCAGGAATAAAGGTTGTGATGATAACAGGCGACCATTTGACAACAGCAAAGGCGATTGCTCGCGAGCTTGGAATAAAGGGCAAGGCAATAACAGGCGTTGACCTTGACCACGTCACAGACCTCTCACAGCAGGTTGAGGACATCAGCATTTATGCAAGAGTAAACCCAAGCCATAAGATGCGGATTGTTGAGGCATTGCAAAGCAAGGGGCATGTTGTTGCAATGACAGGCGACGGAGTGAATGACGCGCCTGCGCTGAAAAAGGCAGACCTTGGCATTGCAATGGGCATCACAGGGACCGATGTTGCGAAAGAGGCAAGCGCAATGGTTCTTGCGGACGACAATTTTGCAACTATTGTGAGGGCTATTGAGGAAGGCCGCGTCATTTTTGACAACATCAAGAAGTTTGTTGAATACCTTTTGTCAAGCAATATGGGTGAGGTGCTCACGCTTTTCACAGGAATAATCCTTGGCTGGCCTTTGCCCGTGACTGCTTTGATGATTTTGTGGATTAACCTTGTCACTGACGGCGCTCCTGCGCTCGCGCTCGGCATTGACCCTCCTGAGCCGGGAGTGATGAATAGGCATCCGAGAAAGATTGAGGAAAACATCGTGAACAAGTCAAGGGGCACGATGATTCTTCTTATCGGGCTGATAATGATGCTTGGCACGTTATTCGTGTTTGACCTTTACGACCCGGGGGAACAGCTGCTAAAAGCTCAGACAATGGCATTCACGACTCTGATGCTGTTCCAGATGTTCAACGTGCTCAACCAGCGCTCTGAACACACGTCATTGTTTGCAGTCGGTGTGTTCAGGAATTACTTGCTCTGGGTTGCAATAATAATTTCAGTCGGGCTGCAATTTGCTGTTGTTTATCTGCCATTCCTCCAGCACCTGTTCGGCACGGTCAGCCTTGGCGCAAAGGACTGGCTTATTGCAGTTGGCGTCTCGGCAAGCGTGCTCGTGTTCGGCGAGATAGTGAAACTGCTCAAGAGATAGGTTTAAATACCAATAGGTGTTGATTTAAAACGAGGCGAAACATATGAAAAAAATCATTGCAGTCTTGTTTTTGCTTGCACTGCTCGCGGCATGCGCGCCAAGGGAGCCAACGCCTTTTGTGGAAGGCACCCCTGTGGAAATTGTGCAAAAGTATTATGCTGCCTGGGCTGACAGGGACTACAAGACAATGTACACGCTTGTTTCTGACGGCTGGAAGGCCTTGGAGCCGACAGCGCGCACGCAAAAGGGCTTTGCAGAATACGTCAGCGGGTTTTACAGGACTGCAAAGGGCATAAGGCTTGTTTTCGCATCAGAGCAGTCAAATACAGGCAGCCAGTCTGCTGTTTCAGCAGCTGTCGAGGTTGAGACATATGACGGCAGGTTTTTGCTGGCAAACCAGACGCTTACCCTCAGGCTCAAGGACAATGGCTGGAAGCTCATAAGCCCGTATGGCGAATTCGCAGACCTTTCGTGAATGGCGCAAGCGAAAACTATATAAACCTGAATGCCGCCCTGAAATAAAGCGTTAAGATCAAAGGGGTGAACCTGAATGGTCAATAAGAAACTTGAGTTCCGTCCAACAGAGCCTGTCCAGCTTGAGGAGGACACGACAGGCGCGTCAAGGGACATCTGGCTTGCAACGTGGGGCATTGTGGCGATTTTCGTGATAGTGATTCTTGTGATGTTCTTTACGGGCAATCTGCCGGCAATGACAGGCGATGTCACGCTTGTGCCTGTGCAAAATGCGTGCCAGCGCGGAAATGCAGTGACTGACTTGAGGACAGCCAACCAGTTTATTGCTGCTGGCGGGGTTTGCGAGCAGGGACTCCTGCCGTACGTAAAGTGCTGCTGGTGGCCGTAAGGCGCTGATGAAGAAGGCTGACTTTTTTTTCATTATTGTTGTGCTCCTTGCATTTCTTGCCCTCTTATTTGTGGTTCTGAACGCAAACACGTTGTTTCCATTGCCAGCGCTGCAGTCGCTTATTCCTGCGCCTTAAAATGAACTGGACAAAATACGCTTTTGTAAGGGAATGGATTAATGCCTGGAAGGCTGTTTTTTCAGCCAAATGGTATCTGCCTTTAAGCGCAGCCCTTGATTTTGCTTTCCTTGTGCTTTATGGCTTTATGACGTCTCCGTTGCTTAGCCTGCTTTCAGACCACACTGTTGCAATCGGAATGCTTGTTTCAGGCCAATTGCGCGCTGCAGAAGGTGGGGCAAGGCCTGCTGTCATCAGCATTCTTTTCAATCCTCCTGTGAGCAAGTATGTCCTTCAGTTCATTATCTTGCTTTTTTTGCTTGCGCTTGCTGTCTTTTTGCTGTACTGCGTGCTTCAGGGGCTTGCCTGGCGCGCTGCAGGACTGCTTTCAGGGCTGAAAATGCAGTGGCGGATTTTCCTTTTGCACTTTGCCCGCGTCAACCTGCTCTGGTTTGCCCTTTACTGCCTTTGGCACTGCACAGCGCTTGCCCTTGAGCTGAGGGGCGTCTTTATCGGCGCAGGAAGGACGCAGCCAGGGGCAGTAATGTACGTGATTTTCGGGCTTGCTGCCTATTTTGCAGTTGTTTCATATCCTTTGTTGAGCATTAGGGGTGCATTTGTGTCAGGGGTTAGGAATGCCTTTGTGCTGGTTCCTGCATTTGCCATTGTCATTGTCCAGTTTTTTGTTGGCAATGCATTCCTTAAGATTATCGCGGCCGCAGGCGGTATTGTCTCTCTCATTGCAGGTGCGATAGTTTTGCTTTTGCTTCTTGCGTGGTCGCGCACATACATCACGTCCGTTGTTAGGGGTGCCAAAAATGTTTGAGCACGCGCTTAACCCAATCCTGCTTGAGCTGGGCCCATTGCAGGTAAGGTGGTATGGCGTGATGTGGGCATTGAGCTTCCTTGTTGTTTATTTCTATGTGAGGCGTTCTGCGCGCGCAGGCCTGATAAAGCTCACGCAGGATGATACTGACTGGCTGATGGTGTGGCTGGTTGCAGGAGTCATTATTGGCGCGCGCCTGTTTGAGGTATTGGTGTGGGAGCCGGCATATTATTTTGCGAACCCTGGCGAAATAATCGCGGTATGGCACGGCGGCCTAAGCTTCCACGGCGGGCTTGTTGGAGGGCTTATTGCCGGCTATTTGTTTGCGCGGAAAAGGAAAATAAAATTCCTGAACCTCTGCGACATCTGCATTGTCCCAATCGCGCTTGGGCAGGCGCTTGGAAGGATTGGCAATTTCATCAATGGCGAGCTTTTTGGAAGGATTACAAGCGTTCCTTGGGCTGTGAAGTTCCCTTGCGCAGAGGGCTACAGGCACCCGTCGCAATTGTATGAGGCCGCCTATGACGTGGTTATCTTCCTTGTTTTGCTCAGCCTGCGTAAGAAAAAGATGGCAAATGGTTCGCTTCTTGCCCTGTTCCTCATCCTTTATTCCGTATTCCGCTTCATTACAGAGTATTTCCGCGAGCCGACTGCATTTGTCGGCCCGCTGACTCTCGGCCAGGCGCTTAATATCCCTATGTTTGTCGCAGGCATTGCCTTGTTTTTCTGGGTTGGAAGAAAAGTTTAAATATCTCTGAAAGCGCTTTTGAGCCAACATGAAAAAAATCATTGTTATTTTGCTGCTTCTTGCATTTCTTGCAGGCTGCGTGGAATTTGCAGAGGAAGAAACCAAGCCTGAAGAAAGCATTTATGAGCCTGCTCCGGCTGTCCGGGAGCCTTCTGTTACTGAGCCAAAGCCGGTGATAAACGAGACTGCGCCAAACCCGCTGGCTCCGTTGCCTTCGCAGAACACGTCAAATGCTGCTGTAAGGCCGAAATCAGTGCCTGCGAACTCAACAGCCAAGCCTTTGCAGAGCGGATGGACAACAGAGTCATTGTCAATAGAGGAAGGCGAGACAAAGTATGTTTACATCAAGCAGCCGTGATTAAAATGCCGCAGAAAAAAGTAGTGGTTTATTCAACGCCGACCTGCCCGCACTGCATTGACTTGAAGGCGTATTTGAAGGAGCATAACATAAAATACACTGACATTGACGTGTCGCATGACAGCGAGGCTCTTGACGAAATGGTGGAAAAGAGCGGACAGATGGAAGTTCCTGTCATTATTATCGATGATGAGACCGTGATTGTGGGTTTTGACCGTGCATTGCTTGAAATGGAGCTGGACATTCAGGATTAAACTGCAAAACAACAAAGCTTTTAAACCAAACATTGCTCATTGCGCTTATCAAAGACCAAAGGGGCGTGCTTTTCATTCTGCGCCCCAATTTTTTCTCACCAGTGTTAACTTCAACTATCGTTATGTCTCTGGGGCTGTAAGCCCCCGAATAAGAAGTTTTTTAAAGCAGGCAAGACGATAAATTCTCCTGGCATGTTCGGGCCTCTAGTTCATCGGCAGAACGCACCCCTCGCACGGGTGAGGCGCCGGGTTCAATTCCCGGGGGGTCCATCACGCAAGTGAGGCCCCACGGGCTCGTCAACCGGTGTTGACCGCTGTCCGGGGGGTCCATTGGGCCTGTAGCTCAACGGTAGAGCGCGCCGCTGGCAGCGGTGAGGCTTCGGGTTCGAGTCCCGACAGGTCCATTGCGTACCATAACCTTTTAAAGAAGCAGGCAGTAAAGTTCATAGGGGGGAACATGAAAAAAGCGGTTTTGTTTGATTTTTGGGGGACTCTTGTGCAGCAGGGCGCTTATTCGCCATTGAAGCAGACTTACAAGTTCATGCGCCCAAGGATGATGTTTGGTGACTTTGTTGAAAAGTTTGAGCGCGTTGCAATGACAAAGCCATATGACAACCAGGCGCTGATGTTCAAGGATGCTTTTGAGGCATTCGGGCTAAGGGCTCCTGACTGGGTGATTGAGAAGCTGATTGGAGTCTGGAACAAGAACAAGCTCCTTTCAAAGCTGTATCCTGATACAATTCAGGCTTTGGAAATGCTTAAGTCAAAAGGCATCAAGATCGCGATTGTCTCAAACACCCCGAAACTTTCTGTTGACGGCCTGCTTGAAAAGTTCGGGTTTGACAGGCTTTTTGACACTGTGTGCTTCTCGTACGAGACCGGCTTTCTTAAGACTGACACTGAAATGTTTGACATTGTGCTTGGAAATCTCGGCGTCAGCAAGGAGGATGCGATTATGGTCGGCGACAGCATTGAAACAGACATTGCAGGTGCTGAAAAGGCAGGGGTAATGGCTGTGCTTATTGACCGCAAGGGCACGCGCGATTATGTCAACAAAATCAGGAGCCTTGTTGAGATTGAGAAATTTTTGGGGTGAAATTATGGATGACTGCATTTTTTGCAAAATCATTGCGGGAAAAGTACCGTCAATGAAGGTTTATGAGAATGACAAGATTTTAGCCTTTCTTGACATTATGCCTGTGAATCCAGGGCACACTCTTGTTGTCCCTCGTGAGCATCACACAGACCTTCTTGAAACACCTGATGACGTTCTTTGTGACATGATTACGCGCACGAAGAAAATTGCTGTTGCAATAATGAAGGCAGTGAGCGCAGATGGGTTTAATGTCGGCATTAACACGAAGCCTGCTGCAGGACAGGTTGTGTTTCACACTCATCTGCACATCATGCCGCGATTCAAGGATGATGGCTTGAGGCCCTGGCCGCACAAAAAGCTCAGCGACGAGGAAATGAAAAAAGTGCAGGATGCAATCAAGGCAGCGCTTTGAGAACAAGCTTTTTAAACCAACTTCTTTCCTTCGTCGTGTAAGGCGGTGTAGCTCAGCCTGGCAGAGCAACGGTTTCATAAGCCGTGGGTCACGAGTTCAAATCTCGTCACCGCCATAACGCTTATATACTGATTTGACAAACACGTTTTAAGAGGTGATAGTTATGGATTTAAAGACAAGAGGATGGCTGTATGTGATAATTGCGCTTGTTGCTGGCTATCTTGCGTGGATAGGCAACAACAAATGGGCTTTGCTTGCACTGGCATTGTCATTGCTCATTTCAGGCTATCATCACATAACCACAAAGGAAAAGCACAAGTAAACGCATTATTTTCTTTTTCTTTATTTTCTTAAGAAAGCTTTATAATTGCTTGTTCTAAATTTCAGGGTGTGCCGCAGTCGCATAACCTCGCAGTTCAGCAGAACAAGAGGTCTTGCGACAAGGCTTTTTGCCGCAGTCGCATAACCTGGTATTGCACAGGCCTGGAGAGCCTGGCCCGCAAGGGCATCCCGGTTCAAATCCGGGCTGCGGCGTATTCGAGCGAAGTAGTCTTTGTGTGTCAGCAAGATTTGACTGGAGCTTGCCAGCCGCTGTCCCTGTTCAAATTTTTGGCTATGGAGTCTGAGAATTATCCGCGGGGGCAGTCCTGCGGGCATGTCCTGGAATTTTCGTGAGAATTATTCTGGCAGATTCCGTCTCCACAAACATTTAGGCAGTCCTGAGGGCATTTTTCAGGCCCGCCGTCGCCACTGGTGCAGATCCCATCCCCGCACTTTTGCCACTTGCAGTCCGCAGCGCATATCTGCGGGTTCTCTCCCTTTTCGCAAATCCCGTTTCCGCATACTGTTCCGCAGTCAGCAGGGCATGTCTGGGGGTTTTCACCGCAATTGTATCCTTTGCATTTGCCGTCTCCGCAGGTGCCGCAGCAGTCCTGCTTGCAGTTGTTGGGGTTCTCGTATGGTTCACAAATGTTATTTCCACATATTGGCGGGCAGTCTTTCAGGCAGGTCTTGATATTTTCCCCGCAACCCGTAATGCATTTGCCATCTCCACAAGTTCCGCAACAATCCTTGGGGCATGTGTATTCATTCTCATTCATTGCAGATATGCATTTCCCATCGCCGCAGTAAGGCGCGATTAGTGTCAGCATTGCATTTTGGTCGTTAAAGAACATAATGCCTAATGCCGCCAAAGCAACAAGGGCAACCAATGCAAGCATTTCCTAATGCATTTTTCTAAGAACAGCTTTTGGCTTTTTAAATTTTATTGCTTCCTGTCGTAGCGTAATGTTTAAATAGTCATTATCCGGCATTCTCCTGCGTGGCAATGATTGTTTTTTCAGAGCTTGAGCCGTGGGAAAAGGGCTATGTGCGGAACAGGCTGAAGAATCACAAGCTTGTCTTCATTGACGACGCCATCAAGCCCGAGAACGCGGCAAAGGCAAAAGGCGCTGATATTCTCGCAGTATTCATCCATTCCAAGATTGACAAAAAGATGCTTGATCTTTTGCCAAAGTTGAAGTTGGTAACAACAATGAGCACGGGCTTTGACCACATTGACCTCAGGGAATGCGCCAAAAGGAAGATAATTGCCTGCAATGTGCCCGCGTACGGCGATGTCACTGTTGCAGAGCACACGTTTGGGCTGATTCTTGCCATTTCGCGGAAGATTGTTGATGCGGTGGACCGCACGCGCAAGGCCCACTTTGAGATTGAGGGATTGTGTGGCTTTGACCTGAACGGCAAGACTTTGGGTGTTGTCGGCACAGGCAGGATTGGCAGGAATGTCGCCCACATAGGCAGGTGCGGTTTTGGCATGAAAGTCATTGCGCATGACATTTATCCAAATGAAACGCTGGCAAAGGAATGCGGGTTCAAGTACGTGCCTTTTGAGAAACTGCTTGCGGAGTCTGACGTGATCACATTCCACGTGCCGCTTACAAAGGAGACAACGCACATGCTCAATATGAAGAATGTTGGCAAAATCAAGAAGGGCGCTATCCTGATAAACACCTCTCGCGGCGCTGTCATTGAGACCCGCGCAATAGTTGAGGGTCTTGCCAAGGGTGTGCTTTCAGGGGTCGGGCTGGACGTGCTTGAGGAGGAATGCGCGATAAAGGAGGAGACAGAATTGCTCCGCAAGGGCTTCAGGAAAGCATGCGACATCAAAACCCTTCTTGCAGAGCACGTGTTGCTTGAGCAGCCCAATGTTTACATCACTCCGCACTGCGCATTCTATTCAAAAGAGGCATTGCAGCGGATTCTTGACACAACAATCAGCAACATAGAATTGTTCTTGAAAAAATCGCCTCAAAACGTTGTCAAGCCCTGAGCACATGAGGAATCTCACCAGCCGCGACATTGTATTGAAGCCCAGAAAAAAGACTTCCCACAAGGGTGACAATGGCACTGTGCTTGTGGTTGGCGGGAGTGAGGACTATATTGGCGCGCCAGCACTTGTTGGAATGTCAGCAATGGCTGTTTTGCGTAGTGGCGCTGACTTGGTGATTGTTGCTGCTCCTGAAAAAGTCGCCTGGGCAATCAACACAATTGCCCCTGACCTTATCACGAAGAAAATCAAGTGCGATAATTTCACGCCGAAAAACATTCCTGAAGTCCTCGCACTTGCAGAAAAGGCGGATGTTGTAGAAATCGGCAACGGGATTTCATTCACGCCGGGAGCTGCCGAGTTCATGTGGAAGGTTGCGACTCAGGCCCGCAGGCCTGTTGTGCTTGACGCAGCCGCCCTGAGGGTGGTAAGACTCCAAGATGTTTCTGGCGCTGTTTTCTTGCCGCACGCAAAGGAGCTTGAGGTGCTGCTCGAGAACAGCAGAATCCTGTTAAAGGATGTTCAGAAATATCTTGGGTCAAATGTGCTTGTTAAGAAAGGCCATCCAAGGACTGAGATTATTTCAAAAGACCAAGTTGTTGTTAGCTCAACAGGTAATGCTGGAATGACTCATGGTGGGACAGGTGATGTTCTTGCAGGCATTGTTGCGGGATTGATGGCGCAGGGCAATGATGCTTTCAGGGCTGCCTGCGCGGCTGTTTATTGCAATGGCAGGGCTGCAGACCTTTTGTTCAGGAAGAAAGGGTTTGGTTATCTTGCGAGCGACATGGTGGAAATGATTCCCACCGTGCTGAAGCGCTTCCAGAGGCAAACATAAACTTTAAAAAGCAGCAATTGGTTTTTCGTCGTAATTGCCCCTGTCGTCTAGCGGCCAAGGATAAAGCCCTCTCGCGGCTTTGACACGGGTTCAAATCCCGTCGGGGGCGCTTTTTATTTTTACACGCCCGCCTTTTTTCCCTCTTTTTTCCAGCGCTTTTTCAGGTCGGAAATGTCTTTGAGTATCATTTGTTTGGTTGGCTTGAAGTCCTTGAAAGCACTTTTTGGGATTCCTTTTGTTGGCAATGGTGTTTTGTGGATTTTTCCTGCATTCCAGCCGCGCTTTTTCATTTCCTCAACCAGTTTTTTATGCCTTTTGAGCAGTGCTTTTACCCTGTTTTCGTATCTTGTTGTTTCAGGATGGCTTACCCACCCGCCTTTTTTCCCCTTGTGCCTTTTTGCGATTGCGCCAATGATTAGGTGGATTTCGAGGTGCTCCCCAAGCAGGCGCTGGTCATCAAGGTATTCGGGCCCAACAAGCCAGACTCTTACCATTATGGGCAGTAATTAAGGCAAGGTTTAAAAATGCTTCACGCGAATATTGTCTTGTTGCCGGCGTCGCATAATCCGGTAGTGCGCCCGCCTCGAGAGCGGGTTCCGCAAGGAATTGCAGGTTCAAATCCTGCCGCCGGCGTTCGAATACTATTTGACTAAGAAGTTCTGGCTGGATAACCCAAAATCTGCTGTTGTACAATCGCGGGGCGTTTATTTCTTGTAGATTTTCAGCGCGGCAATTGATGTTGGCGCGAATTTCTTGGGATTTTTCCTTGCCATCCTGAGCATTTGCTTCCATTCCATGAATCTGCCGCTTTCAATCTCGTACTTGTTCAGCTTTCCAGCGCGCTCAATTATTGCAGAGTATTGCGTGACAAACACGTTTTCTGGTCTTGTTTTGAGCCTGAACGTGAATAATTTTCTTACTTTTTTTGGAGCAACCCCTATTTCTTCGCGGGTTTCCCTTATTGCTGCCTGCTTGTATGTTTCTCCTGCGTCAACGTGTCCTGCGACAGAAACATCAAACCGCCCTGGAAAGACTGCTTTTCTTTTGCTTCTTTTTGCAACAAAGACCTTTCCTTTTTTGTCAAAGACAAATACGTGAATGAGCCTGTGAGGGAGGAAGTGCTTGTGGCATTTTTCGCGCGGCTCTTTTCCTATTACTTTGTTCTTTTCATTGACAATGTTGAGCATTTCCTGCATGCCTTTGGGGGGGCTGAATTATTTGGTATATAAAGACTGCGGGAAAAGAATCAGACATCAACCATTTCTATCTCAATATTCAAGCCTTCTGGAATAGGGACCCGCATTACGAGACGCAAAGCCCTTTCATCCAGTCCGAGGTCAATAAGGCGCTTGTGGACGCGCATTTCAAATCGCTCCCATGTGGCTGTTCCGCGGCCGCAGGGAGACCTTTTCGTGGTCACTTTCATTTTCTTAGTAGGAAGAGGAATTGGACCCCGTATGTCCACGCCTGTTTTTTCAGCGATATCTTTAATGTAAGCGCATGTCTGATTGAGCTTGTCTATGTCAATGCTCGCCAACTTGATGCGTGCTTTTTGCATAATGCTGGTTTACCCATAAAATAAAAAAATGGAAGGCTGTTTAGGCCTTCTTTACGAGGTCGATGCACATTCCTGCAGCGACTGTGTTTCCTGAGTCCCTGACCGCGAACTTCGCGAGCTTCGGGATGTCCTTCTGCTTCTCAATCACGAGAGGCTGCATTGGCTTTATCTTCACCACTGCAACGTCGCCGTTCTTGATGAAGTCAGGCTTGTCCTGCAGTGTTTCTCCTGTTGCAGGATTGATTTTCTTCACGAGCTCCACGAACTGGCAGGCAACCTGCGCTGTATGGATGTGGAACACTGGAGTGTATCCTGCAGTGATGACTGTGGGATGGTTGAGCACGACAAGCTGGGCAGTGAATTCTGTCGCAACTGTCGGCGGGTTGTCCACCTTTCCGAGGACGTCGCCGCGGGCAATGTCCTTCTGCTCTATGCCGCGGACGTTGAAGCCAACATTGTCCCCTGGCTCTGCTTCGGCTATTGCCTCGTGGTGCATTTCAATGCTCTTGACCTCGCCAACAACTCCTTTTCCTTCACGGGCAGGCATTATGATGACTTTGTCGCCGACTTTCATGACTCCCGTCTCTACGCGGCCGACTGGCACTACGCCGATTCCCTTGATGTTGTAAACGTCCTGCAATGGCAGGCGCAATGGGAGGTTTGTCGGCTTTTCAGGCGGCGCGAGCTTGTCAAGCGCCTCAAGCAGGGTCGGTCCTGTGTACCAGGGCATGTTCGCGCTCTTCTTGACGACATTGTCGCCAAGGTAGGATGCGATTGGCACCACTTGGATTGTTTCCACCTTGTACCCGACGCTCTTCAGAAGGTTGAGCGCGTCTGTCTTTGTTGCCTCAAATTTCTTCTGGTCGTACTTGTTAAGGTCCTGTTTGTTGCATGCCACGATTATCTGTCCGACGCCGAGCGTCTTGCACAGGAATGCGTGTTCCTTTGTTTGTGCCTGGACCCCTTCTGAGCCGACCACGAGCACTGCAGCGTCTGCCTGTGACGCTCCTGTAATCATGTTCTTGATGAAGTCCTTGTGGCCTGGCGCGTCAATTATTGTGAAGTCATACTTTGGAGTGCTGAACTTCTTGTGGCTGAGGTCTATTGTGAGTCCGCGCTCGCGCTCTTCCTTTAGCTGGTCCATGACGAATGCGAACTCGAATCCGCCCTTTCCAAGGCGCTCTGCCTCTTCCTTGAGCTTCCTGAGGACCTGCTCCTCGATGTGTCCTGAGTCAAAGAGCAGCCTTCCGACTGTTGTGGATTTGCCGTGGTCAACGTGACCAACAAACACGATGTTCATGTGCGGTTTTCCTTTTGCCATACTTAATACCCCTCCATATTTGGAAATTTGATTATAGACGACTGGAAGGCATTTATTTATAAAGCTTGCGGAAAGAGGGCGCAGTCAAGTTAATGGTGATGGACTTCTTCTCGACACTTTGGTGGAGCAAGAACGCGGGCTTGTAATCGGCCAAACCCGCTGGAAAAG
>FWPU01003142.1_pt1 | contig 42607 bp, 41 predicted proteins | sample 2228361 | NCBI WGS metagenome assembly FWPU01 (sample SAMEA103939777, study PRJEB20133) | metagenome | reverse complement strand
GTCAAAGAGGTGGAGGTGAAGGGACGTCGATACATTGTTTGTCTCAATGAAGAGGAGGCGAAGAAGGATAAGGCGGCCCGGGAGGCTATGCCAGGTTTTTGAAGACGAGGCGAGGAGCATGGGAGATCGATTATGAAGCAGTAAAAAAGGACGAGCGGTTGGATGGGAAGTTTGTGCTTCGGGCGACAACCAAACTTTCTGCTGAGGAAGTGGCACAGGCTTACAAGGGACTCTGGCGAGTGGAGCGTACCTTTCGGGAGCAGAAGTCGACGTTGCAAATTCGACCGATCTATCATCAGAAAGATCAGCAATGTGTGGGGCACATTGTGGCCAGTTTTTTGGCTCTCCGGTTGGAGGTGGATTTGCAGAGGGCTCTGGATGAGCGTTCGGCGGAGGTTTCCTGGCCTGAGCTGATGGGAGATCTTAAGCAGTTGCAAGCGGTGCGAATAGAGATGAACGGGAAGAACTATCTGATTCGGACAGACTTGGTCGGCAGTGCTTACGAAACTTTTATGGCAGCCGGTGTAAAAATACCACCCCGTGTTCAGCCGATTGGCATGGCGTAGTGCCATAGCACCCTTTCTGTCTCCTAACTATTTGTTTTCATTGAATTCATTTTCTGAAACTGTCGAAGATGAGTAATGCTTGAGGGGGCAAGGAATGGAGAGGGATATTTACCAAAATCAAAGAAGAGGGAATGTTAAATGGGTGACCCCTTTTATTTTTGGTGAAATAACCCTGATGTGTTTAGCCGGTATATGTATGTCTTTTTTTGGAACTGAAACACCCTCTGAAGTACGCGACGGAGTCGGTTTTTTTACCGGTGGCTGTGTTCCTATTGGTGGCTGGCCAAACACCAGATTTAGACTGCCTAATAAAAACAAACCTACCCATATTAATAAAATCAATGCTTTTTTAAACATATTCCACCTCCTCCTTCAATCATCCTTTCTACTTTACTTACATGGGTTGATTGTAAGGAGTTTTGTATCCGTTGACTTCTTCATTGTACCCACATAGGTATGAGCTATCCCTGTAATTTTTAAAGGAGTAACTTCATCCACCTTCCAGCTTAGATGGCAATCGGGTTTCACCAATTTAAAATCCCTTTCGGAAACCTTGGTGACCGTTATGGGCTCTCCATCCCAGGTGAGAGTCCCTGTTGTTCCAGGGGCCCACGTTCTCGTGGCATTCGTCAGATTCAAGGTGGTTTGGTGGTTGTTTCATAGTTACTTTCATATTTCGCGTTAATGACCAAGTCTCCAGGCAGTAGGCTAGACGGGGTGGCTTTAAACTCCACCGTGACCTTGTATATAAAGTCTGGACCACGCATAGGAGGCTTTCTGTAACAGCTCGGCTCGGCTTGCAATTTTGTCATTTTCCAGATAGCAACATCCTTGGGTTTTGGAAATAGTACGCCTGGTTTTTGGGGCTGTCCATAACTAAATTGGACACTGCCCAAAAAGGCGAGGGCTACCACCAGAACCGAAATTCCCAACAAAACTCTTGCCTTGCTCATCTCTCACACCTCCTTTTCGTATTTTACCTATTTAGTGGAACCTCATTTCAAAAAGGTTCAAATTCTCTACAAAGGATTTTACGCCATTTGGGACCCTCTGAGATAAATTAAGCGAGAGGCCCTCAAAATAGTCCATAACTTTTTGATTTTGAAAGATAATCTTATAACCATCCCCGAAATGAATTATTCACTTGATTGGGGGTCTGATGGGTGGGGCTTCTGGTGCCTTCCTGGGAGGTTCGAGAGATATCCCAACCTCAAACCATCCAACCCCTGGGCCCGAACATTCGTTATGCCTATTGCAGGATCTGATAAACCAGATATACCTCTTGTTGAAAGAAAGAGTTCTCCGAACAGTAAAAGAGGTTGTTGAGTATAGCCGGCCACTAAAAAATATCGGGCCAGTCCAATCATCTTCCCTCAATTCCAATTGATAGGAGGTAGCATAAGGAACTTCTCTCCATCTCAAAGTGGGCCTCACGTCATTTATTTTTGCTCCAGAACGAGGATAGGTAAGTCCGGTCGGCTCTGGAATTACTCTTACCGTAAAACTCCATATGGAATCGATACTTCTCCACTCTCCTGCCACCTCCTGTTTCACACGCCAATAATATGTTTTTTCATTCTCAAGACGGTTTGAGGGAACGTTAAAATAATTATGATAAATCGTATAAGTTGTGGCATCTGTAAAATCCCTGTTTGTAGATAATTGGACATTATAACCTCCTCCCCCAGGAACACTCCTCCAACTTAAACTGGGTGGAGGCTCAAGGTGTGATATTCGAGAGCCATTAGGTGGGCTTAATAAAGTAATTGGGGGCCGAGCAGTCGTTATATGAAATATTCCCACTTCACTATAAGAGCTAGAAATATTATCCTTCAATCCACAAATTCGCCAGTAGTATCGGGTATTTTCTTTAAGATTTGTATATGGCCTAAAGGTAGTTGAGGTTGTTGTTCCCCTTATTATGGGTCCAGAGAATTCCGAATTCTCAGAAATCTGAATACTATAATGAGTAGCATTGGGTATAGATATCCATTCAAAAGTGGGGGCAAGTTCAGTAATTGTAACATCCCCTATTGGTCTTACGAGTTGAGGAGGGGGGAGAAAGGAAAGATTCACCTTAAACATAGCCGCTTCACTCCAGGCGCCCCATCCTTTCCTAACTCTTGCCCTCACATCCCAGTAAATAGTGTGATATTGCAGAGTATCCATATCTCTGTAATTAACAACGTGCATTGTTCCAGTTACATATACGACATAAAATGCCTGAGTAAAATAAGGGCCAACGCCCATTCTTACCTGATATTCTATAATATCCCCAGGTGGAACTCCTGGCGGTGGACTCCACATTAAGATTGGGTTTTTAGTATAAATCGTCTCCCCATTCTTAGGACCTAAAATGATGGGGGCAGGACAGGCCAATTCTAAAGTCCCTTCTGTTTTCAACCTGGCTGCCCAGCAAGGCCCATAGGGTGAAAGAGTTTCAAAGATTAGACTGACAAAAACAATTAAAATAAAAATCCAAAATTTCTTCATTCTTCATCACCCCTTCTTATTTTTATTCTTCCCTTAATTTTTAAATAAGAGGTGGTCTTTTTCATCAAAAAGGTTCAAAAAGATTCACAAAAAATTTACCCAATCTTCTCAATAAAAAAGCCCTCTTTATCCTGAAATTTTTCAGAATCAAAAAGGGCTTTATCTTTGGCTAATTAGGACCACCTCCCCTTGTAAAAGTCCATTAGCCTCTTTGAAAATTTTCTTCCCTAATTACACATGACCGCAGGACCACCCACTAACCATGAAGCTCCCCCTCTTCCCTTGCCTACTCTCAGGCTTGGCCTTGGGGAGAAGATAAAGGTGAGGGGAAAGACTTATTTTCTAACTAAATTTATAGGGATTTTATATGAAATTCTATAAAAAAGTCAAAAAATTTTTTGAGGGAAGCATCTAAGGCCATCAAAGACGGTTCTGAGATGGGTGAACAGGAAGGCCAAAAATAGTCTATAACTCTATGATATTCAAAGATAATTTAAGAATAATCCAAAAATTAAATGATTGACTTAAATAGACTCTTTTGATAAATTTTAATTCGTTAAGAATTGTTCGATGAAAACAACATAATTATTCGATTATTATAATTTATTTCCACTGAGTGAAAAAATAGTATACAAATCCCGCCAAACGCAGTTTTGAACCTTTTTATAAAATTTCACAACTAAATAAATGCCAAAAAAAGGAGGTGAGGTGAAATGAAGCCAAGAAGCATTGGAAAATATTGTTTAGTGTTAGTATATGTAGTTTTTTTGTTGGGTGGAATGATATTTTTCCCTGACCAATCCATGGCTCCGCCACCTTTGGAGCAGAAGCCCATTTTAAGAGAAGAGCTTAAAGAGATTATAAAGCCGAGGACGGGCATCTCCCCGATACGGATAAGTGGCACGGTGTCTATACCGGATGGGAGAAAATTAAGCGGAACAACGATTAACATATATCATATCGAACCCCCAAGAGTAATCTTTCGACTAATCACGAAGACAACGACAAACAAAGAAGGTTTTTATTCTATTGGGCTTGGCGATCATTGGGCTGAGAAGAAGATACAGGTCTATCCTCAATATGGGGACTTCGGCCTTGGGGGTCACTTTTCGCCGGCAAACCAAATCTACCAGATTTCCAGTGCCAATATAACGAATTGTGACTTCCTCTATAATGGGCCACTTCCTGACCTTCGCCCTGTTTTAGATCCTAGTGTGGATTATTCAGGCTTTAAGGTCGAGGGTGGGAAATGTTTTTACTATTTTACAGTAAAGAACCTCTTTGGTGCCAAGTCGGGTCCTTGCAAAGCGAGGGTGAAATCTATTGATAAGGGACCAAACCTCCAAGATAACTTTGTCACTTATAAGATAGTGCCTGTTCCTTCTTTAATTCCGGGGGCTACGTCAAGAGTAGAGGTAGAACTTGGCCCGGCCATGCCAGGTGACGAAGGTCCACCCAGGGGATGGATGAGATCGACCTCTGGTTCGGGTCGTTATGATGTGGAATCAATACGCGTTGACTTTTTTGATGTGGTAACGGAGAGCAATGAAGAGAATAATCACGTTCCATTATAAATGAATGTCATCGGGGACGGTTCTGAGATCGATTATGGGGAAGTCCCCAAAATAATGCATAACACTGTGATATTCAAAGATAATCTCAGAACCGTCCCCGAGATACTGTTGGTTTCATTTACAACCGCCGCCCCAGGCCGGTTCTCCTTGAACCCATATCTCTTTACGAGGTTCTCTTAGGAAAAATTCTATTTTTTGGTTTGGGCCCCTTCCTAAGTCAACTGAACTCTTTGTTTCAAGCCAAGGATTCACCTCACCATATAAGTCCACATCCACATGGCAAGTCTTAGTCACATGAGTCATCTTCTTCTCCGACATCTTCCCTAAGTAACCCCAGTATTGTTTATACCCATGGACCCTCAGCGGTCCAAGATAGGGTTTGTTAAATACATAACCTGTGATCATGAACTTCACGATATTCTTCCTTTTTTAGAACGCCGGTTGGATAGACCCAATTCATATCTCCAAAATAGCCAAAATATTCTAATGCAAGAGAGCCTCCTATATATTGAGTGGTCCCAGGGTCTACCCACCTGAGTTCAACCTTCATCTCGGGCTTCACCAATACATGTGCAAACATCGGATCCTTAGTATTATAGTCTCCGAATCTGAATTCAGTATTTGCATCAATCTCTGCTACAAAATCCACCCATTCAATCTCATGGTTCCCGGTTGTATGTGGATTGACTGAGATAAGTTTGTAGGTGACTTGAACGGGAACCCCCTTAGGGCCCTCAAAGAACCTTTTTACGGGATCACTACTCGGTATATCTTTCTGGATCGTCTTCTTCCCCGGCTCCATTGTGACAATCTTTGCACTCCAGATTGTAAAGGGATCACTTTCCCCATAGAAATGGCCATCCGTTGTCTCGACCCGAATGATATATTTCCCATCGGCAAGGTCCTTAGGAATCGTCCACATCAAACCGGAAGTGGAATTAGTGGGGATCACACCTTCCGAATAAATAGGTTTTTGATTCTTGGTTGACTGAGAAATGATGAGCCGCTCGGCACCACTCCCATCTTTTAACACAATCCGAACACTTTCTGTCATGTCCGCATAAGCCTTTGCATCATTTAAAACAGAAGGGAGGTAAGAGCAAACGATATTGGGATTTTCACCCACCCCCATAGATCGTTCTTATCCGGATAATCAACCTTAAATCCTTTAACCGGTGGACCGGTGTATGGTGTATAAAGGCTTGATTGGAATGAGATTCGGTACTTCCTTTATTTTGAAAAAATCACTCGCGATCCCGACCGAAGGGTCATCCACATAGACAATTTTAACGACGTAGTCCCCCTCCTTGATATAAGAAGGGATCTTCCAGGTTTCACTAAAAATTCCTTGAGCATTCGGTGTATATGTTTTGAACTGAGATATGATCGCTGAGGAGGTGATGTCAGTTGGTTTACTGAATAACCAAACATGAAATATCTTGGGCAATGGCAATGCCTTCCACTGGATATTCAGGTTCGATCCAATATTCCAGGATGAGTTCTGAGTCGGAGAAAGGATCGTAATCTTGGTAGGCGGGGAATCTGATTTCATCCCCCTGCTTTGTGAGTGGGGGTGACTATTTGCCAGGGGGTTTTTTGAAGAGGGATATCCGCCTTGCCCCTCTCCCTAACAAGTGTTTTCATCTTTACTTCAGCCATGGTCACAGAAGGGCATTGTGGAGTGAGTTTGGCTACTTTTTCATTATTTCGCTCCCCAACCTCTGGCTCTTTTATCTTCCGGGTAAAATCCACGATCACTTTTACGCCCATAGGGATTTCAAAGGAATCTGGGTATTAAAGGAAATAAATCCTCCGGCCTTTTTTAAAGCCCCATTGGGATCGATTCTTCCGAGAGGGAGATCTTTAATCTCCGAACCAAATTGAACCCGGACCATGCTCTCTCGATGCATCCCCTCAGGGATGTTTCCTTTTCCTGCGTTTTTTACCTTGAAATGGATCTGACACTGATTATCCAGCCAGATGCTCTCCACCATTAGGTCAGGGAGTTCCACAGGGGCTAACTGTAAAGGCTTGGGCTTAACAATCCCAGGTTTAGTCTGGACCCTTTCCACGGCAAAAGTTAGGGAGGAAAAAGATAGGACGATCACTAAAAAGGCCGATACAATTGCTTTTCTTTTCGTCATGGCACGCTCCTTAACAATCTTTTATTTTTTTAATTAATACAAAAGCATTAAATATTTTGACAGCCCTTGACCTCTTTTTCATCGCGCGGTGTCGTCGTGGAGATTGCTCTGGCTCTTATTTTGGTGTAACCTCCATTCCTGCAACAGTTAAAACCGTCAAGAAATATTTTTGATTCAACTCTCGTCCTTCCCTGTTTGATTGGATTATTGGATTATCCAAGACTGATCTGTATAATCTTTGCCTCCCATAATAAAGGGGCAAATTGCCCCCTTAGAAAGCTCCTCTGCTTGCGCTTTGGGAATACGATTCCCTTTCAGAGCTTACAGCGGAGATGTAATCAACTACTTTTAAGCAAATACAGGGTTTACTTTTCGCAAAGGGGGAGATTGAGAAGGTCTTCCTCCCATCTGCAAATATTCCCTCTAAAAGGAGGGAGCTTGTCCTTTTCCACACTTCCGTTCTTTTCTACACCAATAGCGAGGATCCCTGTTACCGAGGCAGAGGATAGAGAGGTTCCACTGAGGAAGTTTTGTTTATCTCCTGGAATGGTGGTCAAGATATTAAAGGCAGGTGCACAGACTCGGGCTTTTGAGGCAATCTCGAAATTAGGATAAAGGTTCCCTTTTTCATCCATCCCGGCCACAGCAATCACAGCAGGATGGGAGGATGGGAAGGCCATTTCTTTCTGGCCAGGAATATTTCCAATCGGAGCAACCAAGAGGATTCCCCTCTTTGCTCCCTCTTCGATCAGTTTTAAAAGCAACCTGTCCATCTCAAGGGAGCCAAAACTCATATTCACAATCCTGACCTTCCTCTGAATAGCTATATCTAATGCCCTTGCCACAGTTGAGGTGTAGCATTCACCTTCTGGATAATCTTCTGAGACCTGTTTGCATGCCCGAAGCGCAATGATCTGGACCTCTGGGGCTATCCCCTCGATTCCAAATCCATTGAGGCTTGCTCCAATGATTCCTGCTACAGCGGTTCCATGGACCTCTGCTTTAAAAGGCTCCTTCAATAGATTTTCTGAGGAGATCACCCTGTCTTTTAAGTCTCTGTGCTGGGTATCTACGCCTGTATCGATAATGGCGACAATAATTCCCTTCCCTCTAAGGCTCTCATGGACCTTCTTCAGATTTAAGATCCGATAAAGATTCTGCATCTCGCTCATCGGCTCTCCCATCGTTCGTAAAATATAATTGGGTTGAGCCAGTATCACTCCCTCTTCTTTCAAAATCTCACTGATCAATTTAAAGATATCCTTTTCGGTATGAAAAATGGCTCCCTTCAGATGGAGAGACTGGATTTCAAAATCCTCGATCAAAAGGAGGTTAAACTTCTTCCCGATCCTCTCAATCTGTTGGGAATCGTCTGTGACTAAAAGGATCTGGCCAGGAAGGTAGGAAGCGAGTTCTTTAAAGGTAAATTTGAAAAGGGGGCTTTCCGTAATGATATTATTTTCCAGGTCAAAGCCCTTTACCCTCCATTGATAGCCCTTTCCAGGAGAAAAGAGATTTCTGAAAACACGAGGTGGAAGGCTGTATTGAGGTTTCTTCACATAGGCAGAAAAGATAGGCTTTTCTCCCCCCTCCTCAAGAAATTCAATTAAGTAAGTTACCGTTGGTTCGGGCGCTTCCCATTGAAAGTTAGGCGTTACGTAATCCATCTTAGATTTGTCCTTGGGAGCAAGAAGACGAATGGTCCCAATCTTTCTAAACTCTTCTTCCATGACAAAATAGAGCGCCTCTGGAAAGGGAATCGCCACAGCAGGATGGGTGATGACGAACCGGACAATATGGGTTCCCGTCATAAAGGTGAAATAGGGGGAGAGGTCAGGAGATTCAAATGTCTCTACCCCTCCGGAGACTGCATAGGAGAGATGTTTTTGCACATCGTAGCGCCTCACCCCATCGACCTCCCAGTATCCACGAAACAATCCTGAACCCACAAATCGGATATCCACAGAGGCCTTCAAGGGCTGATGCCTCTTTAAGGTAATCTCTGCTCTTTTATTTTCAAAATAGATTTGTATCCTGTGGATCCCAAAGGGAGCCGTTGCCTCACCCGTTAAGGCGATTTGGATATCCACCCTTTCAGGTGCTCCTCCTGTTTGACAACCTGACATATTAAATATCCTTCGATAACTAAATTGATTCACTCCCAGTCGTTCCGCTCTATTAATGACCCCGACCGGGATGGTAAGTGTTTCTGCCACGGAGCCTGTTGTAAGAAGAGTGGACCCGGTGAGTGCAATTGAGAGAGGGATATTGACTGTCCCCAACGAATGAATGCCACTGTAAAAGATCCCATTCGGAGAAGTTCCCTGGGTGCATGCATCGAAACTTCGGATATAGTAAGTGATGGTCCTTGAGCTCGGAGACCCCCGTGGAATCCTGAGGGAAGATGGGCTTGCAGTCATAGTGGCTTCAGAGAGTTGCATTGAAACCAATAAAATAATTAGAATGAATAATGAAGAAGTCGTTTTCTTCATCTTTTTTCCTTCTTAAAAAGAAATTAGCATACTGGCCGAAAGAAAGAAAAAGAGAGCAAACTCATTGGTCGTTTGATGTAAAACTCCATCATCCGTCCTATTATAGAGTCCCCTGATCCCTACGGAAGGGTTCAAAAAACCCCATAAATTTTTCCCCAAGATATAGGCCAATTTGAAGTTTCCGTTAATATTGTCTTGCTTTGAGGATAAATCGCTGGCCCTTAGTCGAGTATAGGTCCCCGCGACTTCGTAGGTTAATTTTTCCTTTAAGATATCCCCTGTAATATCAAGGTTGGCTGTATAGGTGTCTGTATGAACCATGGCCAAATGGTCTCTCGAACGATTAAAAGAAAGGGTTGAGGAGATAGAGATCCAGTCCAAAGTGTATCTCGGACTGAAGGAATAGGTGACAGTCGACGTGTCATTATCTGGATGGGTATGGTCATTCTGGAGGGAATAAGTGACGCTTGCCCCCAAACCCCAGGGCTCTTTAATAAAATTGATGCTTCCTGTCACTGTATCGGTATCCGTCTTTGTGGTAAGAAGGTCAGGAGGCTCATGCTCGCTATCTAACCTCGATTTCTCATAACTGAGGGTAATTGGAAGGCTTTCAAATTTTTTAAAGGAGTATTCAATCTTCCCGCAATAGGAATAAACCCTCGGGTAAAGGTCATCCCTCTTCACATTGTCATGGTATCGTGAGAGGGTGAGGTTAAGGGAATGGATCTTGAAGTCCGCTCCGGTTTTCAACGTAAACCCTTCCCAATCTTTCTGGAGTCCTTGGTTTCCAATGACCTCATAGTCACGACCAATATGTTGGTAAACCCCTTCATAGGTAAATTGGTTCCAAATCCCACCGATCTTCAATTTAAAGGCCTTATCGCGTTTCGCAAGAAACTCGTCGGAGGTATCCGGATCATATTTTGAAAAATCGACTTCGGCCTCAGTGGTTAGTTTCTGGTTAAAAAAATCGGTTCCAAAAACAAACCCGAGAACCTCTCCCTTTCTGGGGCCGGCGATGGTCGATACCCCGAGAGGATTTGTTCCCGTAGAAAGAACATCATCTCCTCCGCGAACATAGATGGTTCGAAATTTCAATTTATCTGAGAAGAGATTAAGATCCCCTGAGATGCCCATGATGTGATCCTTGGGGGTGGTCCCAAGGCCCATCCCCCCATTGAATCCAAAAAGTTGTTCACTTTTGACCACAAAGGTTCTCAACTGGGTGAATAAGAAATCACTTCGGTACTGTAACTGAAACTGTCCCCCTCTTCTTCCAAGGCTACTCACGGTAAAGGGGGTTTCGTTGAGAGTAAGATCTCCTGTCTCAGCCAGGATATTGAATTTCTCACGGGTATATTTCCCCTGAAAGAGATAATTGGCGAGGATAAATCCCTTTTCCATAGGTTCTGTGACGCGGAGGTTCTGGTCAAAGTGCCTTACATTGGTTCGAAATACAAATTCCCATTCTTTGAATTTTAGTTTCGATTCATTGGCAAGGTTGGCCTCTGTCCTTGCTGAAGGGACAGTGTTATTCTCACCCCGATTGACATCCCTTGTCTTAGTAGCAAGCACCTCCTCAATCGTGCTGATTTCATTCTTGGTGTAAGCCCCTTCAAAAAACTTGCTATGGCGGGATGAAAATTTAAACTCCTGTTTAAACTCTTTACCTTCCCTGTCAGTCAAGGTCACGCTCAGGGTATGACTCCCAGGCGGAACCACCTGAATGGGCTTATATTCAAACCCCTCAGGGGTTACCTTCAGGAGAGCAGTAATATCGGTTCCATCAAAAAGGACAAGAAGCTTTTGGGGATCAAAGGGAATTTGAATGGAACATTTGATCAAGGGTTTTTTAGAAATGATTTCAGTCTCTTCCTGGGGGGAGAGAAGGGTTACCACTTTTGGGGTTTCCTCTTGTGGGGAAGGGGATTCCTGTCGGGGTTGAGCATAGACTGAAGAAAAAATGGGAAGGACCAAAACGAAAAAAATAGAAAAGGGAGAGAAATGGCCTCGAGAGAAGAAGAATAGGTTCTTTTTCATAGTCCCTCCGGAAATGAGGAGAATCAATAGGCTCTTTCAGCCAAGCTTACAATTGAAGTTTCCCTCAAGGCTTTCAAAATAGACTCTATGTTTTTATGGTTTTTTATCTCAATAATATAAAGGCCTTCTTCCGAGGGACCACTGATAATGTTTGCCCCGATTCGTTGGAGAACTTCCCTGATCTCTTTCTCCTTTGATTCTTTATTGAAAACCACATTGATCTTAGCTATATCTTTTGAGGAAACAGGAGGTTTAGTTAATGTCCTGAATCCATCCCTTCCCATCAAAGTGACCAGGAGGATGAGAATCAAGACGAATTGAGCCAGTGCCAATCCCCATGAGAGTCGAGGGGAAAGAAAAATCGGTTTTAAAAATTCCTTTATTTTTTGAGGATAACCAATCCTTTTTATGGCTGAAGCCCCTTTAGCCCCAGATTGAATATGGCTTAGGATTCTCTGATAAAGAAAGGAGGAGGGGATGTGAATTTCTTCCTCTATCTCTTCGTAAAGTTCTTTGATCTCTGAAAATTCTCTGAATTCTTTTGCCCGTTCAGGATCCCTTTTCAGAGTTTCATCAAACTCCTGCCTCTCCTTTTCAGAAAGCCTTCTATTCAGATAGGGGATTATCCGATCCCTGAACTCCTCAGGACTATAAATCATCCCTTTTAACCCCCATTTGATTTAAGGATTGTCTCAATGAGTCTTTTGCATAAAAGACCCTTGTTTTTACGGTGTTGATATTAATGCCCAGTATCTCTGAAACCTCCTGATAAGTCAAGTCGTGAAAAAAAACGAGGTCTAACACCTCTCTATGCTTTAGGGTGAGATTGAGCATAGCCTTTTTAATCAACCTCTTTCTATCTAAGGGCTCCCCGTCTGGTTGAGTTCCATTCGAAAGGTCCTGGAAATCATCGATATCCTCATGCCTTCTTTCCCTTCTTAATTCGTTCATGGCCAGGTTTCTTGCAATACCAATGATCCAGGTGAGGACCCTTGATTTACCTTTAAATTTCTTTGCACCCTTCCAGACTTCTGTGTAGGTCTCAACTAAAACATCTTCAGTGATTGGCTTCCTTCCAAGTAACCGATAAAGAAAAAAATAAACCTTTCGATGGGTTACATCATATAATTGTCTGAAGGCCTCCTCATCCCCCCCTGAAATTTTTTGCAATAGTTCACTTTCGATATCTATAAAATGACTACCCCCTTTGTGAATATAAGTGGTCATAAAACATAAAAATGTTCAAAAATTGAATTAGAGAGTGAGAAATTTCCTTAATTGATTACCAAATTTGAATGAGAAAGTCAAAATAAAAAAACCTTTTATGCGTAATGATACCTAATTATAAAATTATATTTTCATATCATTACTTTCTTAATAGAGAATCCTACCCAAACCATAGGAATTATATAATTTTAATATAGCAATCAATTTCTTTAAATCAAAATTTTTAGCCCATTAAATTAACTTCTTATCTCCTGAACCAAATGAAATTATTGAATTGGTAATAACCTCGGCTGATTTTTTCCTATCCCGCAACTTCGGGAAAAATCCGGGTACGGACTCTCTGTATTCCAGGTATCTTTGCCCAAAAAGCTCAACCATTTTCCTCTCTTCTTTCATGGCCAGTCTGTAATAGACCATGAACATGATAGGCCAAAGCAGGAGAGTGACCAGTGTTGGCCACTGAATCATCAACCCAATAGAGATGAGAAATAATCCACTATACTGGGGATGTCTCACTCGGCTGTAAATCCCGTCGGTCACCAATTCTCCCCTTGCACCATGGATTTTTTTCCACCCTGCACCCATGATGACCATCCCAGCCACCAAGAGTCCATTGCTCACAATATGAATCAGGACATTTGTGATAGCCCCACCTCCGAGAAAAACAAGAAGAAGATGCCCATGGGTATGCGAAAAGGGATTGAGCACAGGATACCTGCTTCCGAGGATCGATATGAGGATATAGATGGTCAAAGGGAATCCATACATCTCCGAAAATAGAGCAACTAAAAATCCCGTGAAGACCCCCAGGGAGCGCCATTCCCATTTCTCCTTCGGCGTAAGAAAGCCAAGGGCAAAAAACAGGATCAACATCACATTAACAATCACTGCAGGCCAAATGCCGTAACCATACTGATTATCCATTAAGTTTACTCCTTAATTAATTTCTTTTTAACCTCATGATAAGATCGATAGGTGATTCATTCTTTTATGTGCAAAACAAATGCCTAATGATAAAAAATATTTATACATTAATATATTGAATTCATTAGTTATTTTGGTTCTAAAAATCTTTTTTAAAAATCCTTGTGTAAAAAATTCCTTAAATTTCAAATTTTAAATTAAGAGTGTGTAATTTTTACCCGTTTATAAAGACTAAAGTTGGGGTTTAAAAGAAATTTCTCTTTGGAAGTTCGTCCTGGAGGTAGCCAATAAATTCTTCGGCCATTTGAATCGGAGCTTCTGTCAGGAGACTCACAAAGATATAGAGACCAATCGAGACGACGAATTCCCATACCCCTGGCCACCATCCAAGAGGCTTGACCCCTGTCAGTTGAAGACCTAAGACTATCAAAGGTCCGATGACCATACTGGTCAAGGCTCCTGCTACCGTGCCCCTCTTCCACATAAAAGCTCCGACAATTGCTGGTACAGCCACAAGCAAACCTGCTGAAGCAGCTACCGAAAGAGGGACAATCATGAAAGCAAGCCCTTTTTTTCCTTCTGCCCAATAGGCGAAAACGAAGAAAACTGCGGCCAAAATCGGTATGACTATCTTGCCGATCCTAAGTTCCAACAACTCTGACGCTTCTGTATTGATCCCAACCTTGTAAATATCCCTGGCAACCATGGAGGAGAGGGTCAACAAAATAGAGTCGATGGTGGAAATGGCGGCTGCCAAGATACCAATCATGATAACTACAGCCATTGACCAGGGAATGACAGGATGAGCCAGCAGCGAAGGCGTTGCCAGATCAGGATTCGTTAAGCCAGGAATAAGCAACCGAGCGCAAAACCCCAGAACACCGACACCACAGTATAAATGAAACCGAAAATGAGAATTCCTATGATCATCTGTTTAAAAGCTGTTACGGATTTGGGAATGAAGAGCCGTTACGTCACTTGTGGATTAGACAGTGAAAAGAAGATCCAGGGAAGTGCAAGTCCGAAAAAAAGATTAAACTTGAACAATCCGGGCCCGGCAAGTAGCTCTGGAATCTCTTTGTTCATTCGTTGGAAAAAATTACCCCATCACCTGTATGTCTGCGGAGGAAAAGAGAAAACAAGGCACAATAAAGCTGAGACAATGCCCACTGCCCTGCTCTGATATCGATCAGCTAAAAGCTGGGCATGAGTAAGATAGTCGAAACGACGACCGACCAGCCAGAAACGAGGGCCAAAAAAAAACAACAAGGACCAGTCCGCATAGATAAGTCAGTTTAAACCTGAGAGCTCCCACACCCAGACGGTATGTCAACCTTGCAAGGCCGATCATAATGAAGGCACTATACGTCGTTTCAGCGTATGTGAGGGCAGATACAAGACCGCCGATGCGGCGGTTGGCCAAAAAGAATTCGTTCATACCCGCACCCAACTTGCATCTTGCCAGTACCGCAACTGGAATCCCGACCAGAGTATAGATTATAAGAGCCAACCAGGTATAGAAACTTTCGTTCACCATTTTCCTCCCTTTGTCCTTATGCTACGATGGTCGTAAAGGGCGATGAAATTGTTCTGAATCTTTCCATTTACTGACAATAACAAACATGCTGATGATGGCAATTACTATTCACACTATCCAAAAAAGAAAACTCCCTGTTACCAGATTGACCTCGTTGAGGAAATGGAAGGGGACGACAAAATCGGCAACAAAGAGAAATACGAACCACGATAGCCATGCCCAAAAAGCTCTTTTCATCTTCAAACCTTCCTTAATTTACCCGTTACCTCTCCAGCGATTGAGATTTCGTCCGTTCTATGAAGAATTGATACTGCACCAAACTACGCAATCAGCTTTCTCAATTCCTCGCCTTCGATCACTTCTTTTGCTAATAGAATACTTGCTACATTCTCCAGTTTTTCCTTTTTCTCCTCGAGGATGCGCCTCACTTTTTCATAGCTTTCGTTCACGATCCCCTTGATCTCCTCGTCAATCTCCATGGCGGTGTTTTCGCTGTATTCCTTAGTAGAAGAAACGAAGGTTTCGAGAAATAGAGGCCGTCTCTCTTTTTCAAAAGTGAGTGGGCCGAGTCTCTGACTCATTCCATACTCCTTCACCATGCTCCGAGCAATATCGGTGGCTCGAAATAGATCATTGTGAGTTCCTGTTGAGACCTCCCTGAATTTAATCTCTTCAGCTACCCTTCCACCTAAGAGCACGGCCATTCGATCGAGGAGCTATGATTTTGTCATCAGATATCTATCTTCGGTTGGAAGTTGAAGAGTATACCCAAAAGCGGAAATTCCTCGGGGGATAATAGAAATCTTATGAACCGGGTCTGTGGTCTGGAGAGATTCTGCAACTAAGGCATGGCCCGTCCCGTGGTAAGCTACAATCTCCTTCTCCCTCTTGTTCATTAATCGACTCTTTTTTCCCCAGAAAAGTCACCACACGGTCAATGGCCTCTTCAAAGTCGTCCACTTCCACAACCTTATTATTTCTTCTCGCCGCCAGAAGAGATCCTTCATTAACCAGATTGGCAATGTCCGCTCCAACCATTCCAGACGTTCTCTGGGCGAGTATCTTCAGATCGACATTCTCTGAGAGTCTTATCTTCGAGGTATAGACTCTGAATATTTCTTCCCTGCCTTTCAAGTCTGGTCGGTCCACCAGGATGTGGTGGTCAAATCTTCCCGGCCGGAGCAAGGCTAGATCGAGTATCTCGGCCGGTTGGTCGCTGCTGTAGGCGAAAGGTGCATAGAATACTGCAGGCCACAAGCTCAGCGACCAACAAAAAACCAGCCAGATAGGCGGTCATCTTCCATCCAAGAAATGGAAAGGTAAAAATTGCCAGGAGAGGTAGAGTGCAAATCCAAAGGGCTAGAGATAGGAAAAGGGTTGTACCTTTGAATCTAACATGGCTAAACCTTCGATATGGATTGTATCGCTTGGAATAGCCCCACTGCCCCATCGGCTTACTCCTTTCTCTTTCTTAGTGACACTGTAGGCAATAATGTTGGAGTCCTGGTTAACTCCTACCAAACTTCCTTTTCACCAGCGGAGTAACAACAGGCATTAAAATGATCATTGACAACAAGAGTACCCAGCCTAAGCCACCTATCCGTTCCGCCAAAGTATATTCGCCACCAAGGGTGCCAACCAAGAAAAGACCTCCGACAATCATCGAAATGGCGGCACAGATGACCGTGCTTATGAAACCTTTGTCCTTCATGGTAAACTCTCCTCATTAATGGAAATATTTCATCCATAAAAATAATCAGTGATTCACTTGCGGAATCAATGAAGTTCTCTTTTGCTCCTTCATGTGAGCAAGGCGCCGTATCGCTGGCACAAAACCTCGCATCCGCAGTGTGTTTAAAGTGACGGATAAGGAACTGGTCGCCATTAGAAGGGCTGCAAGCTCAGGACTTACTAACTGGGCAACAAAAGGATAGAGTATCCCGAAGCCGAAGGGGATAGCCAAGGTGTTGTAGCCGAAGGCCCAGAAGAGATTTTCCTTGACCTTGCGTATTGTAGCTCGTGCTACCTGTATACCAGCAACCACATCCAACAAGTCATCTTTGATCAGGATGACCTGCCCCGTTTCCTTAGCTACATCGGTGCCCGAACCGATGGCAATACCAACATCAGCCTGGGCAAGGGCGGGGGCATCATTAATGCCATCTCCTACCATGGCAACCCTGAGGCCTTCGGCCTGGAGCTTTTTCACCTCATTGGCCTTATCCACAGGAAGTACTTCAGCCAGGACGCGGTCGATACCCACCTGTTTTGCAATCGCCTCAGCGGTACGGCGGTTGTCACCCGTAATCATGGCGACCTGAAGTCCCATTCGATGCAATTCCTTTACTGCCAGTGCCGAAGTTTCTTTCAGAGTATCGGCGACAGCGACAATGCCGGCAGGCTTTCCGTCCACTGCTATGAACATGGCTGTCTTCCCTTGATGTTCCAGATGTTCAGCTCTTAGAATCAATTTATCCAGAGGTACTTTCCGTTCGGCCATCAGTCGACGGTTGCCCAGCAAAATGCTGAGGCTGTCGATCTGAGCGACTACCCCTTGCCCCGGTACTGCCTCGAAGGAAGAGGCATCCTCAGGTTCAAGACCCCGCTCCTGAGCCCCATGCACGATCGCCTCACCTAATGGATGCTCGGAGTTCTTCTCAGCTACAGCCGCCAAGCGTAATACTTCATCCTGGGAAAAGGGCTTCAAGGCCAACACATCTGTTACAGAAGGCTCACCTTTAGTTAGAGTTCCGGTCTTATCGAATATGACCGTCGATAGCTTAGCAGTGGCCTCCATGGCATCCGCGCCCTTAAACAGAATGCCATATTCTGCTCCCTTGCCACTCCCAGCCATGATGGCACTGGGTGTTGCCAGCCCTACAGCACATGGGCAGGAGATCACCAATACGGTTACTGAAACAAGAAGAGCGAAACCAAATGCACCTACCGTAGTCAGGGGGTAGGGGGTTAGCATCAGTCGACTCTCTGGAGTGAACCAGAGGTTAAAGCCTATGAAGAACCAGAAAAAAAATGTTGCCAGGGCAAGAGCATGAACCCCAAGGATAAAATGCCCTGCCACTTTGTCAGCAATCCTCTGAATGGGCGCTTTCGTCGTTTGGGCATCCTCAACCAGTTTGATGATCTGGGAGAGGGTAGTATCTTTGCCCACCCTGGTCGCTCGGAACCGGAAGGCTCCTGTCTTATTGATCGTGGCACCGATGACTTCATCTCCAGTCTTCTTCTCCACAGGCATACTTTCTCCAGTAATCATGGACTGGTCTACTGAAGAGTATCCATCCAAAACAATTCCATCGACAGGAATAGCCTCCCCAGGACGAACAATCAGAATGTCGTCAACCTTGACCTCTTCAGCAGAAATTTCCACCTCCTGCTTCTCTCTAAGAACTCTTGCCCGCTTGGGCTGGAGCTTCATCAGCCGTCGGATAGCTTCGGAAGTCCGCCCCCTTGTCACAGCCTCCAAATATCTTCCAAGGATAATAAAAGCAGTGAGAAGTGCCGCCGCCTCATAGAAGGTGGCATCTTTTCCACCAAAGCCAGCTTCAGGCCAGAAGGTATTAACCACAGCAATGCCATAGGCGGCACCGATACCTGTGGCATAGAGCAGATTCATATCGGTAAGGCCACGCTTGAGACCATTCCAGCTATTAATGAAGAATTGTCTGCCGGGACCAAAAACGATAGGGGTTGTTAGAAAAAACAGGACGACCTTATTGTTCAACCATGCGGGAACAAAAACAGGGAAAAACCTGTAGGGCTGAAGCATACCCACCATGACCAAAGTGCCCAGAGTACCGGAAACGATCAGATTGGTAAGCTGTCGGCGTATCTCTCGCTGACGTGCCTCCTTCTCACGGTCGAGCGACTCCTGGCCCTCAACACGCTCTACTGCCTCGTAGCCTGCATCATTTATGACTTTCTTTATCTCCGAAATGGGGGTAATCTCCGGTTCATGTTTTATGCGAGCGCTGTTAGAGGCCAGATTAACGGCTATTTCTGCCACCCCTGGCAGTTCAGCCACCGCCTTTTGAACATGATCGACGCATGAGGCACACGTCATACCGATGACCTGGAGGTTACTCGTTTTTAACACGACTTCATAGCCTATACCCTCCACCGCCTTCTTTATCGCTGTTAGATTTAACGGTCCGGGGTCGTATTCAACACTGGCCTTGGCTGTCGCCAGGTTGACCACCACTTTCTTTACGCCACTCACTCCCTTGAGGGCCTCCTCTACATGACTCACACAAGAGGCACAGGTCATGCCGCCAATTTGAAGGTTTATTTTCTTTGTTTGCTTGGTTTCGTTTACCATCCCTCATCATCTCCCTTCCTATTTCGACACCTCTTTTGACCATTTCAATTCAACCTGTAAGGATTGCTGTGATTTATCATTTGTCCTTTTTATCGGCAATCATCTGTTTAGGATTTTTCTTTGTTTTTCTCTTTTGAATCTTCTGATGAACCTCCATGGGAATGTCCGCCTCCGCAGCACCCCATTCCGGCCCTACCTCGTCGCATCAAAAAGAAGAATAATGCAATAATCCCCAAGAGAATAAGCCAGTTTTCCATTTATAGTCCTCCTTTATAAAATCATCTTTTTTAAATTCTTCACCTTCCCGGCCCAACCATGTGATCCTGGGAAGACCCTTTGCGCAAATTCTTGGAAGCCATTCTCCTCATAAAAATGAAATGGAGCAAGGGACACAGAAAGATCAAAGCCTAAAAACCCCAAGAGCCTAGGATCCCCAAAAAAGAGAGAAGAACTATCCCTCCAAGAGGCATCGCACAACATAGAAGCATCCAAAAAGTGTGACTGCTCCAAATATCTTGTTTTTTGTCTTCCATTGAAACCCTCGAACGATCTATGTTTGTCTTTAATTTTTATAAAGCAATTGTTGTGCCAAAGAGGAAGGAAGAATAAAAAGAGGCACTATATAACACCTTAATATTATTAGGATATTTCTTTGTTGCCAGAGAACGTCAGAGGAGTGTTTGTATCGACGCATAATATTTACACTATTCAGTCTAATGAACCCCATCATTCTGCGAAAATTTTCTACACTCCAATCTTAGGATGTATATTTGGGTCTATTCCGGGTTAGATTTGATTTTATGAAAAAATAGCGTTAAAAAAAATAAATTCGTTACCGAGAGGGATAAGAGAGAACGATGGGAATTTATAGCCTGACACTACTGCTTTTAGGAATCTTGATCATCGGCCTTATCTTTTCGAGGTTAGACATCACAAAGCCTAAGATACTCGTTTTCTTTTTATTAACCCTTCTTATCTTTCTTTCACTATTTTTCTCGATTCATCATTACTTTCAGAAAACATGTGCTTTTCTCCGAGATGGATCACTGACAGATTTCCGAAGGCTCATTTTGTCATGGGGAATGGCAGCACCTCTGATGAGCATCCTTCTGATGATATTGCAGGCCGTGATCGCTCCGTTACCCGCATTCCTCATCACTGCATCAAATGGCTTTATTTTCGGAGTATTCTGGGGAACCGTTATCTCATGGGTAGGTGCCATGTCGGGAGCATTCATTTCATTTATGATGTCGCGCCTCTTTTTTGAAACCTTTGCAAAACGGTTCTTAGGTGAGAGAAAAAGCATGAAATACCTCGACCGGATGAGCAGCAAGTACGGCTTCAAAGTCATTTTGATTGCACGCCTCTTGCCCTTTATATCGTTTGACCTCATCAGTTATGTGGCCGGTCTCAGCACGATAAAGGTCCTCTCTTTTTTACTTGCAACGGGTATCGGGATGCTCCCGGCAACAATCGTATATACCGTCGCCGGATATGAAATGGAAAATCTAAAAAAGTACTCCGAAAGTCTCTTCACCTTTTCAATCTTGGCCATGCTTGCACTCATACTGATATGGACAATCCAGAAGATCTTTAAGAACGGCAAACCCCGTTCTGGGAACTACGAAATAGAAAAGCGAAAAGGATGAATATAAGGAAGTAGAGAATGGCGCCAAGAATCATGGCGTACGAGAAACCAAAGCTGATGGCTACTGCAATGGCCAGGCTAGATCCTAACACCGAACCTATTCCGTTAATTCCCCACAATTTCGGTATATGTTGGGAACGTTCCATTGTTTCTAATAGCTTCATCCCTGATGGAAAGGGGATTCCCATCCAAAATCCAAGAGGCCACAACAATGAAAATGAGATCAGCACTCTTATCGGAAAAGAAAAACCCAGGAACAGGTGGAACAACCGTCCGAGGAGAAGGATGTATACTCCAATCAGTAATGCGACAATGATCGATGCGAGCCAGAGCTTGGAAAGTATTTTTCTTTTCCAAATGGAACCACTCGCCCAACTGCCAACTCCAGCTCCAACTAAGAGAGAAAAGAGCAAGACCGCCATCGCATAAACCGGCTGCCCCAGGAAGAGGATAAATTTCTGGATTAAAGGAATTTCAACCAGCATAAATCCAATCCCAAGAAAGGAAAATAATAAGAGGAAGAGAGTATTATTCCTTGCAAGATTGACTCCCCCATTGTCTCTGGATTTCAGACACCATCCCCATAACAAAGCAATCATTGAAAATATGATCAACAGGGTAACAACCGAGGGTATTCCCAGTTCGAACTTATAAAAGAAAGGGGTGTCATCCGTCACTGGCTTAATCTCAAAATTGGCGTTTCTGATTATTTCCTCTGCAGTCACCTCGCCTTTACCCATGCGGTAGAGGGCTGGGTTCAGCATGATGTACTCATAGTATATCTTCTCACCCAAGGGTATAGGATGTATTGACTGTTCTATAAAAGGGATAAACGAGGAAGCATTTGAGTAGTCATACTTGTGCATATTCAAATGTATTTTTTGGGCCTCCTCAAGCGTAAAAGGTGATTTTTTCAAAACAAATATTGGGGAATCTTCAGGTCCCAAGGTATAGATCTGTTTCATTGCCGAAGGGGTTTCAATGCCTCTTGTTTTTAGAGCAGCGAGGGCTGTTAAAACAAGACGAAAAATTTCTACCTCATGATGGGCTACGACAACTAGTTGTCCGTTAGGCTTCAGGTGATCGAGGTAATCGTTGATGGATTCTACGGTGAAGAGAAAATTTTCCGTCAGAGCAAAGCCTTCGGGGCTGCGGCTCGTTTTAGTTATTGGGATGGACATCATGATGATGTCATAGCTTTCCTTCACTTTACGAATGAAATTTCGGCCTTCTTCCACAACGACCTTTACACCGGAAAAACCGTTATAGATACCACCGTTGAAATCCGAATACTTCTTCATTAAATCTACCAAATCTTTGTTGACCTCCACAGCTGTGACCTCTTTGGCACCTCCCCTTAGGGCCACCAGTACTTCCCTCCCACCACCGGAGCCAATGATCAATATCTTTTCTTTTTGGCTTTCAGGAAGCAATTCGAAAGGAAAATTTCCGGGAAATTGGATCAGCTCAGGCACACTTAGTTTCCTGAGATTCTTATCAAACCGATACATCACTGTTCCGGCTGTTCCGTCTATGAAGAGGGCCATTTCGTTTGGATCATTTTCATCCGCTACCCAATCGGTTCTTCCGAAGGCACTCCACCGGGATTCGATTATCCGTGCTTTACTACCAGGGTAGTCGAGGGAATTCATCATCTCCTTGTGGGTTCCTTTTCCTAAGGGAATCTCTCCCAAGAAATGGGTAAAAGAGTTTCCCAGGAATATCACAAAAAGCCCAACGATTAAGGCGCAGGCAATCATTCTTTGTAATTTATTAAAGACATTCCGATACATGAGAAGACCCACTGGCAGGGAAGCGATAAAAGAGACGAACAGATTAGTATTAATTCCCCCCATCTTGAGAAATAGTACAGCCAGGATTGCTCCAAAGGAAGCCCCTATCAGATCGGCGGCATAAATTCGGGGGCTTCTACCGGCAAATAACTGGAAGGTTGCAGAAATAAAAATGCCTGCAAACAAGAAGGGAAAAAAAGTCAATGCGGTAGCAAGAAAGATCTGTTGAAACCAGGCGATTTTTATGATGGCTATCGTTACTGCTATTGTGGAGAGAGCCATCAACCCTGATGCCGTGGGCAACACCTTTTCAAAAGAGTTATTTGCCTCTATTTTGATGCGTTTATGGACGTAGATCCCCCGGCGCCCAGACCTAAGATAGCCAGGGAGATGAGCAGGAACACATAGTGATACTCGAACAACAGTGAGAAGATCCGGGTAAGGCTAATCTCCAATATCAGGACAGCTATTGATATAAAGGTCATACTCAAATAAATCGGCCACATTCCCAGTCTTTCTCTGGAATTTGTCTTCGATTCCTGCATAAATTTTCTAACCTCTTCAGCTCCATGATTACAGAAAGAGTAGCTAAGTTTAAACAAAGCTCCCCCTTCTTTTTCTGTTCGACCTCTGTCCCAATTTTTCGAAATTCATACGAGGTAAAAGGATAAGAAAGGCAGTTTTACGTCTTACCCAGGACGGCGCTCAGTGTCCACTATCGCAATGAGCTATCCGTGGAATCATAAACCGCTTCACTTCACTCACCTCCTTTCTCCATGGAGGAAAGGTTCTAAACCTCCAGTGATTTGGAGCGCCCTTCTCCATTCCAAATGTTTCTTCTCTTTTTTTGTTCTTTCCCTTTCTGGCATTCGATGCACAATCTCGCTATGGGATTTGCCAGAAGCCTCTCACCGCCAATCCTCGCACCGCATTTCTCACAGTTGCCAAAGTCTCCTTGTTCTATTCTCCTCAAGGCTTGCCAGATTTCCTGGACCACATATCCCTGCCTCTAGTGAATATGAAAAAAGAGGCTCTTCTCATGTTCAGTATTGGCACGGTCCAGGATATCCAATGCCCCATCCTCCAAAGTTGGGATTTCGGCCAACCTATGAAAATGTTCCAAGGCTTTAAGTTCTTTTAATAACTGAATCCGAAAAAATTGCAGTTTCTCATCTCTCATTCTTTCCACTCGGTTTCATTCGGATCAAATCCCTTTTTCTTCTCCTCATACTCTCCTTTGCTTATTTCTCCACCGTCACATTTTTAACAAAGCAAGAGATATGCCAAAGACAAGGAGAGGGATAAAAAAGGGAGCCTTTAATACATTAATATTATTAAATAGGTTTGTTATTCAAAGGAAAGAGCGATGGAATCGTTTCATTGATGAAGAATTTTAACACAATCGGTTCCTTTCTTTTCAGCCTTCTTACGGGCTCTGTCCAGCACTCCCCTGCTGAAATCGATGGATGTAATCCGTTTGCCGGGGGGATAGAAATCGAAATTCTTTCCTGTCTCGACCCCAACCTCGAGAATATTTTCTCCTTGCAGAAAGTCAAAAATCATTCTCCTCCATCTGGAAAATGCAACTTTTCTCAGGGAACCGTTCCATGATGTCATAATAGGGGGAAATACGGTCCTACCTTTATTTTGTCCTATCTTTCTTGGCAGTCATGACCTCGACCCTTCTCCTCAGCTCAAAAGGAATCCCTCACTTCACCCCAAATTTTGCAACATTGAGCTTTTTCATCCCTCAACCGATTCACATACAATCGCCTTTAAGCCGTAAAACCCACATATTTTGACTTTTTGCCCTTTTAGGAACTTCTTGCCGTTAGCAGTGGCAGACCATATTTCACTCCAGACCAAGATCTTCCCTTCTGGGTTAATATCTTCTACCACGGCCGCATCTTCGTCGATCAGCGCCTCTATTCCAGTTTGAACCTTCGATTTCATTACAACGAGAATTTTGTAATAGAGAAACCAGGTCATAATAAGTATCACAAGATAGATTGGAAGTGCCGTGCTGAACGGTAAAACGAAGAAGAGCGGTAGAGTTAAAAGAGGAAGTAACAGGATGATGTGACACATGGCTAAATCTCTCCTTTATCATTTATATGATGAGGATAATTCCTGGGCAAAGTAATTGTGACCCAAGTTCCGATTCCTTTCATGGACTCAAATTCAATTGTCCCACCATGAGCCTCTATAATTTTCTTACTGATTGCCAAACCAAGGCCACTGCCCCCTGCCTTTGTAGTAAAAAAAGGAAGAAAGACCTTGTCTAAATTCTCTGGAGGAATCCCGATGCCCGTATCCATGATCTGAATTTTTAAGTGCTGGTTATTTTCGAAAGTCTTCGCAATAATCATTCCTCCTGCAGGTGTAGCATGGATGGCATTTTGGAGAAGGTTGATCATTACCTCTTTAATCCTGTCTGAATCCAGCCAAATCGAAGGGAGATCACTTTGGATTTCACTATGAAACTCAATTCCTTTCTGCTTCGTCATCTCCTGCGACATTAGGATGAAATCTCCGAGAAATTCTTTCAGATCGACTTTCTCCATTTTCAGGATGGGATGGCGTAAGAACTGGAGCATGTCTTTAGCGAGCCTCTCCATCCTTAGGGACTCATCCTCGATGACTCTAAGAAATCTGGCAGTATCCTCTGCCAGGTTGGCTTTCTTCCCAATGAGTTTTGCAAAACCGTAAATGCTGAGACCTATATTTTTCATCTCATGAGCAGCATGTGAAGATGCCTTCCCCAGAGAAATCAGATGAGCTGCTTTCTTTAACGTTAACCTTCCTTCTTGTTCCTTATCTCTTAAATAGCCTGTCATGAATCCAACCAAATTTAATGCAGGAATTTCAAGAAGGATCCCCCACAAACTGCTCCCGTTTCCTCCCAAGTCGATAAAGAAATGGGGGACAAGCAGCAGTGAGATGATCAGTGAAGCATAAAGTCCCCCTCTTGTGCCAAACCATAAGGCAGTAGAAATAATGGGAGCATAATAGAATTTTCCATAGATTTGATGATTAAGAGGACTTATTCCTATAGAATAATGGAATAGGGTGATCCCCAAGATGGCTCCACAGATAAAAGCTATTTTGAGTTTCCTGGAATTTCTTCCTGTCACGATTCTCTCCTAATAAGTTATCCTGTCCCCTATCTCAAAGTGATTATTGCCCGTTCACAAAATGAGCAGGGAAGGCGGGGGCGGGCAGTTTTACGTCTTGCCCAGGACGTGCTCAATTGCCACTCCCGCAGTGAGCTGCTTGCGGAATCATAAATCCTTTTACCCCCTCACCGCTCCTCGAAAGAGATGTGATGATTAGGAGCAGTCAGTAACCATCGTTGCCGTCTTTTGTTCGACGTTCTATTTTTTCCTTTTTGATAAATTTCTCAGGGGTTTGAACAAATCTATCCTTACACCCTACCGCGCAGAAATAATAAGTCGTCCCCTTAAACTCATAAGTCGCCTCTGCTTTCTTCTCATCCACTTCCATACGGCATACTGGATCTTTAGCCATAACCCTCACCTCCTTTCCTTCTGGGTTGTAACGTCATTTAAAGAAATGGCCGCCTATACCTCCCATAAATGACTCGCATTTAACTAAATCCCTATCTTCCATTCGAAAGATCTTTCAGGAACATCCGCTATCCCACGAATGACTAACTTCACGGATTGAGGGCTTCCTTCCAATTTTGGAAACGCTATCGTCCCTCTTCGATGATGGCCCCCGGCTGGAGACCCTTTCCACTCTACTGCTTTGTAAATTTTCCCCTCACTATCTTGGAGGTAAAAAGCCTTCACCAAATCGTAGTCAAGATTGACGGAATGGGTGTTGAGACGGATATCAAATACTGCGGGTTCCCCGATCATTAGGGTAACAGGCTTGACATCGACTCTAACTCCACTTTCATCGTTCGTTTGAATGTCGAAGGCTATTGCATTGGAGCTGAAACCTAACACTACCCCAATAACAGCTAAGACAATGATTATTGTAACAACAAAACGTTTTTGCATCCTTTAGACCTCCTTGATGGAATAGACTCCGAAATGGATTTTTTAGAAATTTGGAATTGATTTTCACATGAATCATCTCATGTTTCGCCATCATTCGAAGCATCATTAAGATACCGAATAGATTGGAGAGCACACCGATGAAGAAAAAAAGGGGTTGATATCTCTGTAGAGTCATAGCAAGCAGAGGGAATCCTAAAAAGGGGACGATATCCGTAAGATGATGCAGACAACAGATAGCCATCGAACCAGTGGATAGAACCCCTGAAGCAGCAAGGGTAGATCTCGCCGTCTTTTTTTCTCTCTCCTTTCCCCCTCTTCTTAAAAGAGTAAATAAAGTGCTTTGAATCCCTAATCCGAGAGCAAGAGCAATGATCCACCATCGGTATACCTCAAACTGTATCGTTGCATAATACCAGTCTGCTGTCAGGGTCATCAAACCCATATAAAAGGTGATCAGACCGAAGAAAGCCCCTGCCCCGACTAAATAGGGAAATATTTTGTATGAGATTCTTTTAAACATATGTTGCGTCACAAATTTGGGCCAGGGAGAATACCCCTAGCCTTTACTTCACTTCCGTTAATTGAGGGGACGAAATGAATTTTTCAATAAAGAAAAGCAATCGGTGTGCCATAAATTAGTGAGTTGAATTGATTACACGGTAAAATATTAAAATATAAATATTTTATTTAATGGCTGTTCTAAAAGTTAATCAATGATGGAATGCTTTTATTGCATATTTTTTTTGCAAAAGGGTTAAAGGGGCAGGAAATTTTGAGTAACTTTTACGCAGCAATATAAAATTATGTCGATTCAATACTACTTCTCCTCTAATCCGTATTCTTTAAGCTTATTTTGAAGGGTCTTTCGGCTGATCCCTAAAATTTGTGCTGTTTGAGTCCGATTTCCTCTGGTATCTTCAAGCGTCTGAATGATCGCCTCCTTCTCCAACTCTTCCAGTGTCATCCCTGTAGGAATAGTAATAATCGATTGCGCTCTCACCTCCTCGCCTTGAAGGGGGAGAGGGAGATCTTTGGGCGATAGGTACTCGCTCCGACACAGAAGGATCGCTCTTTCAATAACATTCTCCAACTCCCGAATATTTCCGGGCCAGTCATACCGCATTAGCGTATCGATCGTTTTAGGTAAAAACCCTTTAATCGATTTTTTATTCTTCTCTTTGTAGAGTTTAAAAAAATGCTCGGCTAAAAGAGGGATGTCTTCTTTTCTCTCCCTTAGCGGAGGAAGATGGATTGGAACGACATTGAGCCGATAGAACAGATCTTCCCTGAATCGTCCCTCTTTTACTTCGATTTCAAGCTCTTTATTGGTAGCGGCGATTAATCTAATATCTACATGAATAGTTTTGGTGCTTCCCAGAGGTTCGAACTCCCGTTCCTGGAGAACCCGGAGAAGCTTGACTTGAGTGGTTAAACTCATCACATTGACTTCATCAAGGAAAAGAGTTCCACCATCCGCTAGTTGAAAGCGTCCTGCTTTCCGGCTCAAAGCTCCTGTAAAGGCCCCGCGCTCATGGCCGAAGAGTTCGCTTTCCAATAAGGTCTCTGGCAAGGCAGCACAACTGACCTTGATAAAGGGTTTCTGAGCCCTGGGACTGTTCTGATGAATGGCATTGGCCACTAATTCTTTTCCTGTCCCGCTCTCTCCATAAATAAGGACTGTAGCATCACTTGGAGCAACCAAAGATAAATTCTCAAAAAGCTCCTTCATCCGCTTGCTTTGGCCGATGATATTTGAAAAATGGAATCGATCTGCAAGGCGCTCCTTGAGAAAAACGTTTTCTTCCTGCAAACGGTAATGTTCCAGTGCCTTTTTGATGAGGATTTTGAGCTCATCGATATCAAGGGGTTTGGTCAAATAATCATAAGCCCCGGATTTGAGCGCCTCCACTGCAGTCTTGACAGAGGCGTAGGCAGTCATCATAATGATGGGAATTGAAGGACTTATCCTTTTTATTTGCCTCACTGCCTCTATTCCATTCATGTCGGTCATACGGATATCCATCAGGATAAGGTCAAACGCTTCGTTCTCTATCGCTTTCACTGCCGAGATACCATCATCCGCCTCGGAAATATTATAGCCTTCCTGGGTCAAGACAGCTCTTAACATGGTTCGATGGCTCTGTTCGTCATCAACCACCAATATCTTTTCTTTCATTCTTCTTTCTCCGATTGCGTGTCATGGTTTAGGGGAGGGCAAGAAAATCTTAAATGTTGCCCCCTTCCCTTCTCTGCTTTCCACTACGATTTCTCCCTCATGAGCTTCAATAATATTGGCTGTAATGGCTAAGCCCAGACCTGTCCCTTTCTTCTTTGTACTAAAAAAAGGGTCAAATATCTTGGAAAGGTTCTCTCGTTGAATGCCAGAACCTGAATCAGAAACCCAAATTTCCACCCCTCCTCTTTCAGGCTTCTGGACAATTTCCACTCGAAGCTCTCCGCCGTCTTCCATTGATTCCATAGCGTTGATAAAGATATTGAGAAGGGCTTGAGTGATCTGATCCGAATCCACCTTAACCATGTTCTTTGGAAAGGGTGATCCGATCAGCTTGATCCCCCGCTTCTTTAAATCAGCCCGAATCAACTGAAGAGGGTGCTCCAAAACTTCGTCTAGAGGATGAAGCTCCAGCCGGAGCTCTTTGGGCCGCCCAAACTCAAGAAGTTGGGTGATGACCCGATTTAATCGTTCAACTTCTTGGATCATAATGTTTGTATAGGATCTCTCCTCGGTTCCCATATTGAATTTGTCTCTAAAATATTGGGCGAAGCCTTTGATGGAACTTAGAGGATTTCGGATTTCGTGAGCCACTCCGGATGCCAGCCTTCCCAATGCAGCCAGTTTTTCAGACCGACGTACTTTCTCTTGGAGTTCCCTGATTTCCCCCAAATCCCGGAGAACGATCACGGCTCCCGCGTTGCCTCCCTCGGAGTCCTTAAGAGGTGTGACACTGGCACTTAAATGGAGGACACCCTTTTCACTCGGACAGTCAATCTCTTTTTCAAAGATGCAGATTCCCTTTTCCTGCTTAATGACATCATTGATATTGAGATACTGTGCCGGGATTAAGCTTTCAAAAGATCTTCCCTGAATTTGTCTCGTATCCCATCCTAATAAATCCGAAGCCTTACGATTGATAGAAACAATCCTTCCATGGGTATCGACTGTGACCAAGCCACTGGCCATACTTTCCACCACATTCTCTGTGTAACTTCTCATTTCAGCCAGAGTTCTATCCACAAGGTAATAATTCTGCACGACAAAGATGAAATAAAAGGCTGCTGATCCAAGAACTAAAAGAATAGCACCCATTAAAAAAGCATGACGGATATCCTGGCTTCGTGCTTCATCTAACAGGGTCATCCATAACCCGACCACAGCAGCCTGAATATTGTTTGAGGCCAAAGATTCTATATATTCAAAAATAGTTCTTCCATCTGCGAGCTTCTTGATTTCGCTGGAAAATGTTCCTCCCTTAGTTTTCTCCCATATTTTTCGTTCGGATATAGAAAGGGGAGGCACTTGGGATAATTGACTCCAGGCAATCCACAGCCCGTCGTTATCCAACAGGCCTATATAAGCAATATTTTTGTTTTCAACGATCCTGTCCAGTAATTCTTTTAATTCTTTTCGAGGCAGGGATCTTTCCGTCAGCACTTCAGCTCTTACCGTTGAAATAATGTCATGGGCATTTTTCTCAAGAAACTTCTCCCATTGTCGCCGATTTCGATCCAGAGTCCGAAAGGTGGAAATGGCATGCATCACGACCAAAGTCACCGCCACCATGATAATCGTGATGGCTGAAAGATATAAGCCTTTTCTTTTTAATATTCTCCAAGGGAAAGCTTTGTACATGTTTGCCCCTACCTTCTTCTTATTATTGTTTATTCCCTCCGCTGAAGTCAAGGAATTTGGGATAGGAATGTAAAAGAAAATAAAAGTAGAACTGAGAAATACAAATAGGAGAAATGTGGGGCTTTACACCTATTGCTTAAAAAATTTGCCCCTTTAGAAAGGGCAGGGCTACGACCCTGCCCTTAATAAGGAGCTCAGATTTTCTATTCCTAACATCCTCAGTATAAATGCTGAGGCTTTCTAATGGGGTTTATTCCTTTCATTAATTGAGGGGACGAACCCAACCGGTTTCCTTATCAATGCCATATCTAGCCACAAGCGAATTATCTTTGGTGACAATAGTTCCTTCGAAGTAGACTACCTTATCCTTAATCTCTCCCACCTTAAGATTCGGGTTATTACCGATATAATCTCTAAGGATGGATTCCGCGTCCTTCTGGGTTAGGGACTTCCCTTCAAATCTCCAAGGTGTATTGCCCCAACAATAACCACCATATCCTGGACCCATCATATAGTTTCCATATCCAGGACCCATCATATGCCCTCTGTAACCACGACCCATCATATAGCCCCAATAACCCCAATCATGGGTATAGGCAATGCCTCCCAGGCCTATTCCAAGTGCTACAACCAAACCAACCAATATTATCTTCTTCATAACTAATTCCTCCTTTCAGAGTTTTTTTACTTTATATAAAAGCAATTGCCATACCAAAAATAATTAAATCCAGGTATATCTCATAACTCATTGAATTTATTTTTATTTATTAAAGACCACGGAGAGGCAAATGAATATTCAAAACTTCCGCCGCGTAATTTTTTTACAAAGGAATTAGAGAAAAGAAGCATGATGAGTAGATTTTACACACTTAGGCAATTTGAGTCCTTACGTTTTCCTATTCAATCTTAATTTATTTTTTTTCACGACTCTTCCTTATTTAAGCTTTTCTTCAAGTTCTTTATCGATCTGAAATCCCCATTCTGTTTTTACGCTCTTAAGAGATTGAGTAAGATACCATTTCCCACGCCTCTTAGCCCAATAGATATCATCATCTATTTTAAACCTTCTATAGATCTTTAGAAGCTTATCCTGTTTATCAGCGATCAAGAGGTTGGGCATATAAATAATAAAATGATCTCCATAGATATTTCGATATCCTTCATCCTCCGGAAGATAATATAGGACTACATCAAAAGACCGGTCTGATTTTATGTAATGGTCCATCGCCTCCTCCCATCTTTCTTCCCTCAGTAATCTTTCTCCTTCTGCTTTCTCTTGAACCCCTCCTCGATAATAGTCTAGGACCTTTATGGTATTCTCTTTCAATACTTTTGTTGGTAGTAATGGAAATGATGCCAAAAATAGTAAGGGTGGTTCTTTCTAAATTATTCTTCTTTTAAGCCTCTATTTTTTATACCTGAGACTTGTCAAGAAAGTTGGGTCTTCGGGTAGAATTTGCTTTTAAAGATCTGTAAAATCTCATATGCCTTTGCCCTCAGGATTGGAATTGGATTTCTCCACTTTTTTTGTTTTAATCTATCTATCTGAAGCATGAAGTTGATCTCCAGGGTCTCTGGGGATTGAAAATATCCTCCGAGTCCCATCCTGATCTGCTCGATTCTGCTGTTAAGGCTCTCTACAGCATTGGGGGTATAAAGATACCTTGGATAATACCCATTGCACTTATTGTTAGGGCTATTTTCAAGAAAAACACTCCACTCCCCTTTCATGATCTCATCGAGAAGATCCTCTAATAATCGCCTCAGAGCTATCCTTTCTTGAGTCTTTATGTTTTCCGAAAGATACTTATTCAAAGTTGCCCCAATGGCTTTCTGCTTAATCTTCTCAAAACTCTCTTCTTCCATCTCCATCCCCTCCCTTCTCTAAATTATAGACACAATATTATTTTAACTCCTTGAGAAACAATCTCGATTAGATTACGAATATCCCAAAGGTCGAGGGGTAGGGGTCTGGTCCGGTGGAGAAGACGGCAGATATTACTGTGGCCTGGAGGTTTAAGAAGCGAGGAATGAGTTGGTATCGTAGGAATGCTGATCTTCTTAAACTTAGGCTATTGAAATTGAATGGAGAGTAGGATTTTTATTGGAACCAGCGTCGAAAGGAATTTCCTCAACACGCTGCTTAACCTCATTACAGAAAAAGGGATGCCTACTTTTTGAAAAGAGATATTTTTATAGGATTGCCATTTTTGGTATGGAAGATGAATTACTTTTTTCTTTGGTCGTGAGGGACTCTTATTTCTACATTGGCCTTATTACAATTGCCCGATTTATCTTTTGCAGTCACTGTTATGGTATAAATACGGCCATTTCCTTTCCCAGATCTTTCGTCCCCTTAATAATTGTCCCAGTGGCACCTGTTATGAATCCAACGAGAAATGCAATAACAATGGATAGAATTGCTGTCTCTTTTTTCATCCTAAACTTCTCTATTTTAAAAATATTTTACCTAAATCTGATAGATTTATCAAATATGAAAAAATCATCATCGAGTAAAATCTTTCTATTGACCTCAAAATTTATTTTTATTAAAATTTTATTGGTAAGATATTTTATGAAGATCTTACAAAGTTACAAATTTACGGGGTGGGGGTTTCTTCAGTTTTGTAGAACAAGTTTCTATTCGCCTCTCCATTTCTTTTGCTTCTACCTTTTGGATAAGCTCAGGCCAGCTACGGCAAAACCCGTTTCTATATTAGGGAAGGCCTTGAAAATTGCTTTTTCATGAGGCCTTTAAGAGAATAAGGTTCACGGCTGGAGGGATTCATTTAAAGGATGGAAAATACTGCCGTTTTAAAAACCTATATAAGGCATCTGAAATGAGATTCCTTCAATGAGAAAGATCAAGTTTTATAAAAGCCTCCGTTTTAAGATTACCATAAGCTTAGTAGCCTTGCTCACCTTCACTATGAGCATACTATTTACCATCCAATATTTTCACCATCGAGATAAAATGATTCGTAACCTCCAAGAGAATATTAGCCCTCATTTGACTCAAATGGTTAATGATGTCTTAAAAAGTTCTATGGTATCTAAGAATTTAAGCGAGATGAGATACATTCTGGAGGCAACCAATAACTATCCGGATGTCAAGAAGATTTTCATCCTCGACCGAATTGGACGCATCATTCTCTCCACCGACGACAAAGAGATTGGTAAGACCATCGACATCCATGAACAAACATGTCAGATTTGTCATCTTCGAACCACTGAAGCCCTTAATAAAACCATAATCTATTCCTCTTTCGGCGGAGAAAAGGTCTTCAGAAATGTCAACCCTATTTACAACCGGGAGGAATGTTTTTCCTGCCACAACCCGGAACATAAGATCACTGGAGTCCTGGTCACAGATTTCACCCTGAGCAATATTGAAAAGCAACTCAGAGCGGAATTAGGAGAGAATCTCTTCTTTTTGCTTTTCGCTATTGGTATGACTACCTTGGTCATAGGCATTGCTTTAAACCAGATGGTTATTAAAAAAATCCAGCATTTCGTAGAAGCAGTCTCTCTCTTCGGCCAAGGTCATTTTGAAAATAGGATCGTCTTTAAAGGAGACGACGAGATCAAGCGATTAGCAGTCAGTTTTAACCTGATGGCAAAGACCCTGATGGAAAAGATGAGGCAGGAGCGAAAATACCTTTCCCAGATCATTGAGACCCAGGAAAATGAGCGGAGGCGAATCTCAAGGGAACTCCATGACGAGATCGGTCAGGCCCTCACCGCCATTAAATTCAACCTCGATATGATCGAAAAAGACCTTCCTCAAAATCTTCCTGTCCTTAAAGAAAGATTAGGAGAAACAAAATCCTTATCCAGCCAGACATTAATTGCCATGCGCCAGTTGTCGATGGATCTCCGCCCCACCATGTTAGATGAACTCGGCCTGATACCTACGTTGAGATGGTATATCCAAAATTTCTCCAATCGAATGAATATCCATTCTCATTTCGAGGCGATCGGATTCAATGAAAAATTGCCCGCTCAAATTGAGACGGCCTTATATCGAATCATTCAGGAGGCATTGAACAATATCGCCAAACATGCAGGTGCCGATCATATCGAAATCTCTCTCGAGAAGAGGGATTCGAACATCTATGCATATGTTATCGATAATGGAAAGGGATTCGATTTAGAGAGGGTACTTCATCCAGAATCTCCCCAAAGGGGCTTTGGTATTATCGGGATGCAGGAACGGGTCTCCCTTCTCGGAGGCCATATCGATATCCAATCTGAACCTGGTTTAGGGACACAAATCCGCATCGAAGTTCCCTGTCCAAACACATGGAGGGAGAATGAAGAGGATAAGGATTCTATTAGCTGAAGACCATACTATTGTGCGCCAAGGAATTTCTGCCCTGCTCAGGGCAGAACCCGACATGGATGTAGTGGGAGAAGCCTCTAATGGTGTGGAAGCAATAGAGATGACCAAAAAGGTTCTTCCCGATATCGTATTGATGGATATCGCTATGAAGAATTTGAATGGGATTGAAGCGACCCGGAAAATTAAGAAGCTTTTCCCCCAAACTAAAGTGCTGGTTCTTACGATGTATGACAATGAGGAATGGATTTTTCAAATCCTTAAGGCAGGCGCATCCGGCTACCTCGTTAAAGATTCAGCGATGACAGATCTCGTTTCAGCCATCCGTGCCATCCATCAGGGAGATTCCTATCTCAGTCCTACTATCTCAAGGAAGGTGATTGATGAGTATATTCGGAAGGCTGAAATGGGAGAAAAAGGGGAAGAAAGAGATTTTCTCTCCGACAGGGAAAGAGAAATCTTACAAATGATCGCCGAAGGACATTCTTCGCCACAGATTGCTTCCCTCCTCGGCATAAGTAAAAAGACCGTCGAAGCCCACAAGGCCCATATCATGGAGAAATTGAATATCCATGATAGGGTAGGGCTCATTAAGTATGCTATTCGAAAAGGGCTCACCAAACTCTGAAAGCGCATAGCCGAGGGCTGAAATTCAATCAAATCCCAAAATACAAATTCCAAATAAATACCAATCACTAATATCCTAATGACCAAAACGATTTTGTTTAAGATTTTGAATTTTGGTTATTGGAATTTGTCTGTTATTTGGTGCTTTACCTCATTGCTAAGCTCATTATGCTCTTTGCCACCTCTTGCCTGATTCACTTTTAAGTAAAAAGTCCTTAAAAAATTGGTTCTTTTTTTTTAAAAAAATAGGGAAATCGACCAATTGACAAGGCCTCTGTTTAAAAATAAATTAAATCAGAAAAGAGATGAAGAAAAATATAGAGAAAAAGAAAAGATATGCTATGGTGATCGACCTTCGTCGCTGTATCGGTTGCCATAGCTGTTCGGTTGCCTGTAAATCGGAAAATCGTGTCCCTTTAGGCGTTTTTCGCTCTTGGGTAAAGATCATTGAAAAGGGGAGATACCCAAATATTACTCGCCATTTTCTTCCCTCTCTCTGCAATCAATGTGACCGTCCGCCTTGCGTGATCAACTGTCCAGTTCAAGCAACATGGAGGCAAGGAGATGGGATCGTCATCATCGATGAACATCGGTGCATCGGATGTAAGTATTGTTTAGCAAGCTGTCCTTATAATGCAAGATACGTTAACCCTCTTATGCCGATCGTTCAAAAATGCTATTTTTGCCATCACCGCATTTATGTAGGTTTAGAGCCTGCCTGTGTAGAAGTATGCCCTGCTCGGGCAAGGATATTCGGAAATCTCAATAACCCTGAAGATGAGGTTACAAAAATCATCTCCAAACATCCCTTTCAGACCCTTAAGCCAGAGATGGGAACCTATCCACAGGTTTATTATATTGGTGCTGATGCGGATGCGATGGATCCTTTTGCCGGGAGAAAAGAATGGATGTAAATATCATCTATAATGTCGAACATGAAATGCCTCTTGGAATCCTCATCGCCTTATACTTCTACCTGACTGGTTTGAGTGCCGGGTCTTTCATTCTCTCAACACTTGCCTATGGATTCGGGGTCGAAAAATATAAGCCTTTGGGAAAAATTGGAGTGATCCTGGCTACCCTTCTATTGGTGGTTGCCCCAGTAACCTTACTCGTTGATCTTGAGCAACCACTGAGATTCTGGCATCTAATCCTCTATCTGAGAATTACTTCTCCGATCACGTGGGGAACTTTTCTCTTAACCCTCTACCCCATAAATTGCATGATCTATGGGTATTACATGTTCAAAGGAAGTCTCAAAAAGACCAGGATCTTCGGCCTCATTGGAATTCCATTGGCCCTCCTGGTTCATGGTTACACAGGTTTCATATTGGCTTTGGGAAAGGCGCGAGTTTTGTGGAATACTGCCATAATGCCTCCCATTTTTCTTGTTTCGGCTATGGTCTCGGGGATAGCATTGATGATTCTTGTGATCATTATCAAAGACTACGTGATTCAGAGAAAAAAGGGAGTTAACCCGGCTCTCATCTACGACTTGGGAAAGCTACTGGTAGCCTGTATTGTTTTGGATCTCAGTCTTATTGCAACAGATCTCCTGGTCCTCCTCACTTCCCACACGGAGGCCTATAAAGCGGCCCTCATGCTTCTCCGAGGGGATTTCAGCCACCTTTTCTTAGGAGTTGAAGTTCTTTTGGGAGGAATTATTCCCCTAATACTTTTTCTTTCACCTTATACAAAACGTTCGATCCCAAGTATTGCGATTGCTTCGGTCCTGGTCATGATCGGAATCTTTGCCATGCGCTATATCATGGTGGTTGGGGGATTGAGCATTCCACTGAGTTAATGGAGGTAAAATGGCCAGTATTACCCGAAGAGGATTTATGAAATGGCTTACAGGAGGGGTGACTCTTTTAGTTTCGGGTCTCCCATCTCGGAAGAAACCCGGAGCCTTAGAGAGAGGCAGGAGTGTCTCCCGCACCACAGGCCGAATACGAAAATCGATTCCCAGTGTTTGTATGATGTGCCCTGCAAGTTGTGGGATCCTTGGACATCTCGAATATGGTAAAGTTGTTAGGATCTCCGGCAATCCACTCGATCCGAACAGCCGGGGAAGGCTTTGTGCAAAAGGGGTTGCAGGGCTTAATCAACTTTATCATCCCGAAAGAATCCTTTATCCCTTAAAACGGACGGGAAGAAGAGGGGAGGGCCGCTGGAAGCAGATCACTTGGGAGGATGCCTTTCGTGAGATTGTCCTTCGACTCAAGGCCTTTCAGGGCGAAAGGAAAAACCATGATTTTATCATTCGAAATACATGGGATTTGGCGAGCAATGAGATCGCAGAAAGATTTGCTTCGGCTTTCGGCAGTTCAACCACATTTCTTCACGCCATCCTGGATTCTCCCAATGGAGAATTCGCTATTCAAGAGATATCGGGTCATCCCATGGGTATGGGTGATGTGGCTCATGCCCGATACATCCTCAATTTCGGGGCCAATCCCTATGAGTCTTATTTTCTTTACATTCCCTTCATCCAGAGGTTAATAGATGCAAGGGTCAACTTGGGTGCAAAACTTGTTACCTTCGATGTGAGGGTTTCCCAGACAGCGGGTAAAAGTGACGAGTGGTTTCCGATCACTCCAGGAACAGATGGTATGGTGGCTCTGGCGATGGCCCATGTGATTGCCAATGAGGGCCTCTGGGACAGGGAATTTATTGAACAGTGGACAAATATTTCACCTTCTCGACTCTTGCGCCACCTTAGCCCTTATACGCCTAAAAAGGCGGAGGGTGTGAGCGGAGTCCGTGCTTCTGATATAAAACGAATCGCCATTGAGTTTGCAGAGGCCCAACCTGGTGTGGCCATAGGGGGTGGGGGACTCCTGAAACATATCAACGGAACCTCTAATCAGAAGAGCATCCTTCTTCTCAACGCCATTGTTGGGAACCTCAACAAAAAAGGCGGCTTCTTTTTCCCACAAGGATATCCGCTCGACCCACCCGATCCAAAACCACCAAAATCAAAGAGGGTGGTGCCGGAATCCCAGGAACTGTTTATACGTGTCCATCAAGGGTTGGAGAATGTGGGTGTATTGATGACCCATATGGATAACCCCGTCTATAAGGGACCCGATTCAAAGCTGATCACTGCCCTCCTTCAAGACGAAAGAAAGATTCCATTTCATGTCTCCATCGATCCCTTCCTCAACGAAACCAACATCTTCGCAGACCTCCTGTTACCAGAGGCAACATACCTTGAACGATGGGACATCCTCTCGCCGCCCCCGATGGATAGAGTTCCTTTTATCGCATTGAGACAGCCCATCATAAAACCTCTTGGCCAATCCCTTCCTTTTTCGGAGATCCTGATCGAGCTGGCCAATCGAATCGGGGGAAGCATGGAGAAGTACTTCTGGTTTGGAAGGATGGAACATTATATCGAGGCCATCATCCATAAGATTCCAAAGCTCATGGATGACGGCGGGATCGATTTTCTGATGGAAAAAGGGATCTGGATTGACCAGGGGGAGAGGCTTCGATATGGTGGCCGAGAGGTATTAAAAACCCGATCAGGGAAGTTGGAATTTGAGCCCTCACTTCCCGTTTATACTCCGATCCCCCATCATCAAAAAATGGGGCAGAGAGAATTTCATCTCATTACCTTTCAGTGGAATGTCCATTCCTATTCCCAGACTTCCAATTGCAAATGGCTCATGGAGATTGTTCACCGAAACCCTCTCTGGATCAATGAGGAAAAAGCCAGAAAAATGAACCTAAAACCCGGAGATCGTGTTAGAGTCTCTTCTTCATTGGGATCTATTATCACTCCGATTTTCATAACTCAGGGAATCCATCCCCAGGTAGTAGCCCTTTCCGATAGTCTGGGGCGTTGGAATTACGGCCTGATCGCCCAAGGGAAACCTTTTCGAAGCGAAGATCCCGAGACACGCCTCATCTGGTGGGGAAAGCATGGGACAGGGGTCCATCCCAACCCCATCATCCCTGTCCAGCAAGACCCGATAGGAGGAGGGCAGGGGTGGATGGACACGGTTGTAAAGGTGGAGAAGGTTTAATGAAAAATCCGAAATACGAATATCGAATCTCGAAACAAATTCAAGATTCAAAGTTCAAAACGAATGATATTTATTTAGGACATTTGCTTTTTGAAAATTTGTGTTTGTTTCGTATTTCGTGCTTCGAATTTCGGTATTATCCTTAATTTTAAGGAGGAAATGCTGGATGGAAACTATTCGATTGATTTCTCTGATCATCGTCTTAGGACTTGCAGGTATCACCTTGCTAAGCCTCGCCATTAAGATAGTCAGACAGTATGAAAGAGGTGTAGTGCTCCGATTTGGCCGCCTAATCCGGACAAGGGAACCCGGTTTCAATCTGATCATCCCCATCGTGGACCGGATGATAAAGGTCGATCTTCGGGTCATCACCATGGTGGTAGAGCCCCAGGTGGTGATTACGAAGGATAATGTCACGATCAAGGTCGATGCAGTCGTTTACTTTATGGTGATCGATCCAGTCAAAGCGGTAATCCAGGTGGCGGACTATGTGAAGGCGACCACACAAATCGCCCTCACAACCTTGAGAAGCGTCCTGGGCCAATCGGACCTGGATGAACTTCTCTTTGAACGGGATAAGATCAATAAACGGTTGAGGGAGATCATCGATCAACATACCGAGCCCTGGGGGGTGATGGTGAGTGTGGTGGAGGTCAAAGATGTCCAATTGCCGGATCCAATGCAGAGGGCGATGGCAAGACAGGCTGAGGCGGAGAGAGAGAAACGGGCAAAGGTGATTCATGCCCAGGGAGAATATCAAGCTGCCGAGACCCTTCAGCAAGCAGCCAGGATCCTTTCCGTCGAACCAGCGGCCATGCAATTGAGATATCTCCAGACACTGACGGAGATTGCAGGGGAGAAGAACAGCACTATCATTCCCATTCCCCTGGAGATTGCCAATGCCCTTCAGTCACTTGGTAAGAAGTGAGTTAAACCAAACGCTGGTTAATGAATCGTAGGGGACCATGCTGAAATTTAAACTTCCACATCTTCCCTTTTGGGTTTGGACCTTAGGAGGAGCAATGGTGGTCCTGTTGTTTAATGCGGCGATCACCCTTCCCACCTACACCACGGCCAAAAAAGAATTCTGTCTCACCTGTCATCAACAACAGCAGGAATCTTCCTTTTGGGAGCAATCGACCATGCATCCCAAAATCAACTGTTCAGAATGCCATGCCACAGGCCATGCCTTGTTGCCGAGCATCAACATCTTTCCTCTCTCGAGCGAGGGAGAACATGCGGGTTTTTCAGCCAAAATCGATCAGATCAATCCGAACTGCGTTCGTTGCCATCCTCAAGTTTTTAATATCGAACGAACTTCCCCCAATCTCAACCCTTACAACATATCGATTCCGCACAGATTTCATATTGAGCAACTCAAAAACTCCTGTACAGCCTGCCATTACAATATCTACCACGATCCCCATGATCCACCCACATTTCGACCTCCCAAAGAGGCATGCTTCGAATGTCACAGGAGGGAGAAAACGGCATGTTCTACATGTCATCCCAAAGGAGCCATTCATTTGCCCAAAAGCACAGAGGTTTCTCATTCGGAGTGCAGCAAATGCCACAGGGGGTATGAAGATGCGAAGATTAAGATCTTCGGCCATCCATTCCCCCACCGGAAGCACATCGCAAGGATATTAAATTGTCAGGTCTGTCATGCCTTGGGTGAGGAACACGGGAAGATTCTTAAGACAAGGATAGAGTGTTTAAGATGCCATCATCAAACAGCATCGAAATGCATCGGTTGTCATGAGAATCAGGTTAAATTTATCCAGGGGGAAACTTTTGATGAGAAAGAACCTCAGCCTGATGTAATGGCAAAGGAAGTAAAATGCATTGAATGTCATACGAGTATCTCACAAGGGCACTCTTTGGCTGAAATAAAAAAGGCCTGTTTTAATTGCCATGAAGAAAGATATGGAGAAATGGTAGATGAATGGCAAAAGAAGATTACTGAGAGGTTGACAAGATTAAGGCTCTCTCTTGAAACCTTAAGATTTCAGAAAAGAATGATTCCCGAGAAAGAAAAAGAGAGGGTCGAAGCCTCTACCAAGGAGATTGAAGAGATTTTGAAACCACTTGTAGAAGATAAAAGCAAAGGGGTTCACAACTTTATCCATGCTCAACAATTGATCTCCAAAGCGGAGGAGAAAGTTTCCTCTGCAAAGAAGTTCATTTCAAAATGGTTAAAATAAGGAACTTTTCTAATGAGAAAGGAGGAAAAAATGGGAAAGGGGTTATTCAGTAGAAATTGGTTTTCATCTGTTATTTATTGTTCAATTTTTGTGTGGACTGCCATTTGTTTTATAGGAACATGGGTCATCATCATTAAATACGACATCTTTTTTAAAGGGTTTATCGCGATGTTTATGACCTTCCTCTTCGCCGTTGGCATCTGGGCTGTCCCTTTTGGAGGTTTAATCCTTTTATCCCTCTATGTAGCTCCTTCAGAAGAACAGCCTCCTTACGTAATGTTTAAGGAACTGATTAAAAAGGGGGTGAGGAGAAGTTCAGCGTAACTAAAGCGAATCAATTCAGTTTGGAACATTGCCCAAAAGAGGTATAATAAGATGAAAGAGACTGAATACACCTATTTTTCCGCTTTCATACAAATTACGAGAGCAATCAGTTCATCACTCGATCTTAAAGAAGTTCTCCATTTAATTGTTAAAAGCACCTGTGAGATTACCGGTTCAAAGGGTTGCACCTTGATGCTTCTCGACGAGAAGGGGGAGAGATTGGAGATGAAATCCTTCCATGGATTGAGTGAATACTATATTAAGAAGGGTCCTCTGCTGGCGGACAAATCGATTTCGGATACGCTCCTGGGCAAACCTGTCATTATTGAAGATGCGACCTCTGATCCCAGGGTCCAATACCCTGAAGAGGCCAAAAAAGAGGGGATCGCCTCCATTGCCTCTTTTCCGATCATCC